>Ga0137394_10004396_pt1 | contig 10692 bp, 9 predicted proteins | sample czobulk116metaG_FD_108278 | JGI IMG/M metagenome (GOLD analysis project Ga0137394, IMG submission 108278) | Vadose zone soil microbial communities from Angelo Coast Range Reserve, California, USA - czobulk1.16 metaG | ecosystem: Environmental > Terrestrial > Soil > Vadose zone | place: USA... | reverse complement strand
GCTGCGCGCCCTGGAGCTCGACGCTCTCCTCGGGGGCCTGGCGGGGCTCCTGATCGGAGGCGCCGCGGCCGGCCTGGTGAGCGCCCTGCTCCCCCTGGAAGGGTTCACCTCCCTGCCTGCCTTCGCCATCAAGGGGTTCGTCTTCCTCCTGTTCGGATACACGGGGATGGCGATCGGCAGCGCGCGGGGGGATCGATTCTCGCTGGCCAGCCTGCGCGCGGCCTGGAGCGAAGGGGGGCAGCGCCAGAACTACAAGATCCTCGACACCAGCGTCATCATCGACGGCCGCATCGCCGATGTGTGCGAGACCGGCTTCCTGGACGGCACGCTGGTGGCGCCGCAGTTCGTCCTGCGGGAGCTGCAGTACATCGCCGATTCCCAGGACGGCCTGAAGCGCAACCGCGGGCGCAAGGGGCTGGAGATCCTGCAGCGCATCAAGAAGGGTCCCGACGTCAAGGTGATCATCTCCGAGGCCGACTTCCCCGACATCAAGGACGTCGACATGAAGCTGATCGAGCTGGCCAAGCAGCTCAACGGCAAGATCATCACCAACGACTTCAACCTCAACAAGGTGGCGGAGCTGCGCGGCGTCCAGGTGCTCAACATCAACGTCCTGGCCAACTCCCTCAAGCCGGTGGTCCTGCCCGGAGAGTCGATGAAGGTCTTCATCCTCAAGGAGGGCAAGGAGGCCAACCAGGGCGTGGGCTACCTCGACGACGGCACGATGGTGGTGGTGGACAACGCCAAGAAGCACATCGGCCGGAACGTCGACATCACCGTCACCTCCGTCCTGCAGACCACCGCCGGCAAGATGTTCTTCGGCAAGTCGGAGGCCGCCGACGAGGCCGCGGCGCAGATCGACCAGCGGCCGCGCAGGACCGGCGCGTGAAGCCGGCTGCGCTCGCCCTCGTGGCGGCGCTGGCGGCGGCCGGGTCCGCGGGCGCCGTCGGCCCAGCGCCGGCGGAGACCATCCCGGACTCCGGCGCGCCGGCGCCTGCCGCCGGTCCGGCGCTCGCCCCGTCCGCGCCGGCCCCGGCGCATGCCACGGCGGCCGGCGGGCGGACCTACCTGATCCTGCCGTTCGAGAACGTCGCCGAGGATCGCTCGCTCGACTGGCTCTCCACCGGGCTGTCCCTGTCGCTGGGAGAGTACCTCGTCGGCTGGGGGTCGCAGTCGGCGGTGCGCCTGGTGGACGAGGACGAGCGCTCGGTCCTCCTGGAGGGGAGCGGCATCCCTTCCGGGGCGACGCTCACGCTGGCGAGCGCCCTCGAGCTGGGGCGCCGGATGCGGACCCACCCGGGATCGGCCAGGCCCGACCGCCTGGTCCTGGGCCGTTTCAACCTGGTCGAAGGAACGCTGAGCCTGTCGGCGCGGGCCATCGACCTCGAGGCCGAGAAGGCGCGCCCCTGGGTGACGCGCCACGGGCCGCTGCAGAGCCTGATGCGCGTGCAGTTGGCGCTGGCCGGCGACTTCGCCCGCGATCAGGGGATGCAGGTCGGCATCCTGCCGGACGCCACGGCCAAGGATCCGCCCGACGACCTCCCCCTGCTCGCCTTCGAGACCTACTGCAAGGCGATGGCCGAGACCGACCTCAAGAAACGCCTGCAGCTCCTGCGCAAGGCGGTGCAGCAGTTCCCCGCCTACGGCAGGGCCGCCTACCAGGCCGCCGCGCTCCTGGCGAAGGAGGAGCGCTGGGATGACGCCGGGGCCATGCTCGACAAGGCGGGAGACGCCGCGTTCCCCTATCCGCTCACGCCTGGCTACCACCTGCTGGCGGCGGCGGTCGCCCTGCGCCGGGGCGATCCGGCGACCGCCCTCAAGGCCGCCTCGCGGGCCCTGTCGTACGCCGACAGCGCGCGCGGCCACCTGCTGCTGGCGCGCGCCCTGCTCGCCTCGGGCAAGCAGGACCAGGCGCGATCCGAGCTGGACCGGGCCCGGACACTCGACCCCCTGGAGCCCGAGATCGACGAGCTCCGCCGGGAGCTCGACGCAGGACATCGAATCCTACGGAGGAGCCCTTGATCCCCACGGACCTCGAGATCGCGCGCCACGCCAAGCTCACCCGCATCGAAGCACTCGCCGAGTCGATCGGATTGAGGCCCGAGGAGGTCGAGCCGTACGGGCACTACAAGGCCAAGATCGGCCTGCGGGCCCTGGAGCGCCTCGCGGGCCGGCCGGACGGCCGCTACATCTGCGTCACCGGCATCAACCCCACGCCGCTCGGGGAGGGCAAGACCGTCGTCACCATCGGCCTGGGCCAGGCGCTGCGGCGCCTGGGGCACCGCGCGCTGAGCACCCTGCGACAACCCTCCATGGGCCCCGTCTTCGGCGTGAAGGGAGGGGCGACGGGGGGCGGCTACTCGCAGGTGGTGCCGATGGAGGAGATCAACCTCCACTTCACCGGCGACTTCCACGCCGTGGCCGCGGCCCACAACCTCCTCGCCGCCCTGATCGACAACCACCTGCACCAGGGGAACCTGCTCGGGCTCGACCCCGAGTCGATCCTCTGGCGCCGCACGCTCGACCTGAACGATCGCGCCCTGCGCCGCGTGCGCATCGCCCTGGGCGGCGGCTCGAGCGGCATCGAGAGGGAGACCGGCTTCGACATCACCGCCGCCTCGGAGGTCATGGCCATCCTCTCCCTGGCCGAGGGCGCGCGCGATCTCAAGGAGCGTCTCGGGCGCATCCTGGTCGGGCTCGACCGCTCGGGCAAGGGGGTGCCGGCGCGCGCCTTGAACGGGGTCGGCGCCATGGCGGCCGTCCTGCGCGACGCCATGAAGCCGAACCTGGTGCAGAATCTCGAGGGGGGCGGCGCCCTGATCCATTGCGGTCCCTTCGCCAACGTGGCCCACGGCAACAACTCGATCACCGCCGACCGCCTGGCGCTGAAGCTCGCGGACTACGTGGTCACCGAGAGCGGTTTCGGGTCGGAGTGCGGGGCCGAGAAGCTGTTCGACATCAAGTGCCGCATCTCGGGAATCGTCCCCTCCGCCGCCGTGATCGTCTGCTCGGTCCGGGCCCTCAAGCTGCAGGGCGGGGCGGCGATCGACGCGCGCGACGCCTCCACCTGGCGGAAGCCGGACGTGGCGGCCGTCTCCCGCGGCTGCGCCAACCTGGCGAAGCACATCGAGAACGTGCGCCTCTTCGGCCTGCCTCCGGTGGTCGCCATCAACCGCTTCGACGCCGACTCTCCCGCCGAGATCCAGGAGATCGTCACGCGCGCCCGGGAGGCGGGGGCCTTCGCCGCCGTGCCGGCCGATGTCTGGAAGCAGGGCGGGGCGGGGGGACAGGAGCTGGCCGAGGCGGTCGTCCGGGCGGCCTCGAGCCCCAGCAGCTTCCATCCTCTCTACCCGCTCGATCTGGGGATCGAGCAGAAGATCGAGACCATCGCCCGCAAGGTCTACGGCGCCGGGGGGGTCAGCTACAGCGACGCGGCCCGCGCGCGTCTCGATTTCTGCCGGCGCGAGGGGCTGGAGCGCCTGCCGATCTGCATGGCCAAGACACCCCTGTCGCTGTCGCACGATCCGAAGCTGAAGGGACGTCCGGAGGGGTTCGTCCTGCCGGTGACCGACGTCCGCGTCGCCGCGGGCGCCGGCTACATCTATCCCCTCGCCGGCAGCATCATGACCATGCCCGGACTGCCGCCCACGCCCGCGGCCAGCCGCATGGACCTCGACGACGAGGGGCGGATCGTCGGCCTCTCGTAGCCTCGCCGGAGACCACTCTGTTGGGGACCCCTCTTGACGAGAAAGAGGGAGAGTGCTATGAGGGTGCCAGTCGGTGCATGTGTCCAGAGGGGGTTCCACATGAAATTGGCAGGAGCTGTTGCCGTACTCCTTGTCCTGGCACTCTGTCTGGTCTGCCTGCTCACGGCCGCCTCGGCCGATGAGGGGGGCAAGGTCGTGGTGACCCGGCCCGGCGTCGTGTTCCACCTGGCGGGGAGCAGCGACCTGCGCGGGCGCGGCGTCGAGAAACCGCTGAGCGAGGCGCTGGCGCAGGGTTACACTCCCTGCCGGATCTGCTTCGCCAGCCACGCCGCGACGGGAACCGGCGCCTCGGTCGCCAAGAGCGGGGCGGCGGGAGCCGCTTTCGGCGCCGCGAGCGCTGCCGTGGGCGTCGCGACCACCTCGAGCACGTCCGAGGCCTACGGCCCTTCGTCGGGCTACCGGGCCCCCACGCCCGTGGAGAAGGGCGGGACGTGGAACCCGTACCTCGATCCGCGGACGATCACCTTCCCGGGGGTAGAGCAGAGCGGCTACTAGGCGGTCGCCGGGAAGGGATCACCGCGGCGGGGGTTGAGCCGCCGGCGCCTGTTCACGCACGCCTTGTGTAGCGCGCCACCAGGAAGGCATCGTACGCGCTCACGACCCAGCACAGGGCGGTCGCGAAGAGCGAGGCCATGCCGACCCGGCTCGCCTTCATCGTCAGCGCCTGCAGGTCGAGATCGGCGATGACCCTGTAGAACGGCGACAGCCGGAACAGGACCACGACGTAGATCTGCAGCAGGAACGAGAACAGGAAGAAGACGGCCTTCCCCAGTTGCCCGTTCAGGAGCTGCCCCCAGCCGGGGATCAGCATCGAAGCCATCCCCGACACGAACGGCACCCTGACACCCGCGAAGCGGCTGCCGCGCGCCTCCGCGCCCCGGTAGGCCTGCGCCACATTGTAGATCATGAAGAAGATCAGGCAGAAGTCGATCGACGAGGCGTACAGCATCAGCTCCCACTCGCTCACGAAGAAGATGTTCGCGAAGGTGCGGATGCGCGCCCAGGTCATGTACATCAGGTAGTGGAAGGCTACGACCAGGGCCTCGCCCAGGATGAACAGGGAGGCCAGCTTGCCGTCTCCGTTGTAGAACTGCCCCAGGCCCCAGACGAACATCGACAGCGTCCCTGCGGCGGCGGGGTTCGGCTGGCGCGCTCCGCGCAGGCCGCGCGACGGCGTCACCCGCTCGGCGACGGTCTCGTCTTCCCTGGATTTCTCGGCGCTCCGGGCAGGCTTCGCCAACGAGATCGCTCCGTTCCCCTTTGCCGCCTTCCCCTTGCCCTTGTCGCCGGGCTTGAGGATGTCGTCCTCGGTGATTACGAAGACCTCGTCTTGATTGATCATTTCGTCCCCTCCGCCGTCCCGAGCGCAAGCGCCAGAATGACCGGAAACGCACAAAAGCCCGGGCGCCCTTTCCCCCTTCGAGCGCTCCGTGTGAAACCGACCCACTCAGAGCAAGGGGCGTACCACCCGGCGCGGCCGGGAGGCACGGCGGCCCCGCTTCCCTAAGGGACGCGGGCAGAGTCGTTTGCCTCCGGAGGGCGGGCGGGGAGGATGGACGGGGCCGGCGCAGCCGGAAGGCGCGGCAACAGATCGGTAAGGGCGATTTCAGGATTGTGACCGCGGCGGCGGCAGGCCGGGGGCCTGAGGGTCCTCGTGCTCGCGGCCGACCAGGCTGGCCATCCCTCTGACCTGGCGCATCAGCTCGGCGAACTGCTCGGGGAGGATGGCCTGCGGCCCGTCGGAAAGGGCCTTCTCCGGCTCGTGATGCACCTCGACCATGATGCCGTCGGCGCCGACCGCTATCGCGGCGCGCGACAGCGGCAGCACCATCTCGCGCCGGCCCGTCCCGTGGCTCGGGTCGACCAGGATCGGCAGGTGGCTGAGGTGCTTGACGGCAGGCACGATCGGCAGGTCGAGGGTGTTGCGGGTATGGTCGGCGAAGGTGCGCACGCCGCGCTCGCACAGGAAGACGCGGTAGTTCCCCTCCGACATGATGTACTCCGCGGCCATGAGGAACTCGTCGAGGGTGGCCGACATGCCGCGCTTCAGGAAGATCGGCACCTTCGACTTCCCCGCCCGCTTGAGGAGGGAGAAGTTCTGCATGTTGCGCGCCCCGACCTGCGCCGCGTCGGCGTAGTCCTCCACCATCGCCATCGACTCCTCGTCCACCGCCTCGGTCACGATCGGCAATCCGGTCTCGTCGCGGGCGCGCGCCAGGATCTTGAGACCGGCGAGGCCCAGACCCTGGAACGAGTAAGGCGAGGTGCGGGGCTTGAAGGCGCCGGCGCGGAACAGGTCGGCGCCGGCCTCCTTGACCCGGGCCGCGATGGTCAGGATCTGGGCCTCCGACTCGACCGCGCAGGGCCCCGCGATGACCGTGACGCGCCGGCCGCCGACCGGCCGGCCGCCCACCTCCACCACGGTGTCGGCGGCCTTGACCTCGCGGCTGACCAGCTTGTAGGGCTTGGTGACCCGGATCGCCTGCAGGACGCCGGGAAGGATCTCGAACTCGGACGGATCGAGGGGACCGTGGTTGCCGGTGATGCCGATGGCCAGCCGCTCCGCCCCGGGGATCGGGTGGGGCTTGAAGCCGAGGGCCTTGATCCGATCGGTGACGGCGCGGATCTGCTCCGTCGTCGCGCCCCGCTCCATCACGATCAGCATGGCCCGCTCCTCGCAAGTGCCCGGATGATACGCCCTGCGTGCCCCGCGCGCAACCGCAAGTGCCTCTGTTCAGTTGACAATAGCGACGATGCGCCCGTATACTCACGCCTTCGCCAGGCATCGAGATGCGCCGCCCGGGGCGGCGCTTCCGGGCTTCAGAGGTGGAGGCGCGTAGCTCAGGGGGAGAGCGCTACCTTGACACGGTAGAAGTCAGCGGTTCAAATCCGCTCGCGCCTACCACTCCTGGTTCCTCCCGCACCAGCCCCGCGCGCGTCGCCTCGGGGGGAAGGGACTGCACGCCCCGAGCAGGGGATCCGAAACGGTGGAAACGATCAACGTCACCCTTCCCGACGGCAGCGTCCGGCCCTTTCCGCGGGGCATCACGCTCGACGCCATCGCCCGCTCCGTCGACGCGGGCCTGGCGCGCGAGGCGATCGCGGCGCTGGTCGACGGTGTCGCGAAGGACATCTACCTGCCGCTGAACAAGGACGCGGCGGTCTCGTTCATCACCCCCGAATCCGCCCAGGCCCTGGAGATCTATCGCCATACCACCTCGCACCTGCTGGCGAACGCCGTCAAGGATCTCTTCCCCGAGGTGAAGATCGGCATCGGGCCGGCGACCGAGGAAGGCTTCTTCTACGACTTCGAGCGCGCCACCCCCTTCACTCCGGAGGACCTGGCGCGGATCGAGGCGCGCATGCGGGAGATCAAGGCGAAGGACCACCCGATAAGGCGCATCGAGCAGCCGAAGCGGCAGGCCCTCGCCTACTTCGAGAAGCTTGGGGACAACCTGAAGGTCGAGCTGGTGGCGGAGAAGGGGGGCGATGTCGTCTCCTGCTACCGCCAGGACGAATTCATGGACTTCTGCACCGGCCCGCACCTGCCCTCCACCGGGCGGATCGGGGCCTTCAGGCTCCTGTCCGTCGCGGGCGCCTACTGGAAGGGATCGGAGAAGAACCAGCAGCTGCAGCGGATCTACGGCACCGCCTTCCCTCGCGAGGAGCAGCTCGCGCGGCACCTGGAGATGCTGGAGGAGGCGAAGAAGCGCGACCACCGCAAGCTGGGGCCGGCCCTCGACCTGTTCACCGTCGAGGAAACCGCGGGGCCCGGGCTGATCTTCTGGCACCCCCACGGCACCATCGTCCGCCAGGTGATGGAGGACTACTGGAAGGATCAGCACCGCCGGCACGGCTACCAGCTGGTCACGACGCCGCACATCGCGCGCGACGAGCTGTGGCGTCTGTCCGGGCACCTCGACTACTACAAGGAGAACATGTACACCTTCGAGATCGAGGAGGCCGGCTACGTCATCAAGCCGATGAACTGCCCCGGCCACTCCTTGATCTTCAAGTCGCGCCTGCGCTCCTACCGGGAGCTGCCGATCCGTTACGCCGAGCTGGGCACCGTCTACCGCTACGAGCGCTCGGGGGTGCTGCACGGCATGATGCGCGTGCGCGGCTTCACCCAGGACGACGCCCACATCTACTGCACGCGGGATCAGATCCTGGACGAGATCCTCGGCGTGCTCGACCTGGTCCTGGAGTTCCTGAAGACCTTCGGCTACGAGCGTTACGAGGTCGACCTGTCCGCCCGCGACCCGGCGCATCCCGAGAAGTACGCCGGGGACGCCGCCGGCTGGGAGATGGCGGAGGGGGCGCTGGTGCGGGCGCTCGAGGCGCGCTCGCTGCACTACACGCGGCGCGAGGGCGAAGCCGTCTTCTACGGACCCAAGATCGACGTGCGCATGTTCGACGCCATCGGGCGGCCGTGGCAGGGGCCGACGGTGCAGTTCGACTTCAACCTGCCGCAGCGGCTTGGAATCCATTACGTCGCCTCCGACTCGTCGCAGGTGCCCGTGGTCATGGTGCACCGCGCCATCTACGGGTCGCTCGAGCGCTTCATGGGGGGGCTCGTGGAGCACTACGCCGGCGCCTTCCCCCTCTGGCTGGCTCCCGTGCAGGCGGTCGTGCTGCCGATCACCGATCGGGCGAAGGAGTACGCGCGGCAGGTCAGGACGGAGCTGTTCGCCGCGGGGCTGCGCTGCGAGTCCGACGATCGCAACGAGAAGATCGGCGCCAAGATCCGCGATGCCCAGCTCAAGAAGATCCCGTTCATGCTGGTGGTCGGGGACCGCGAGGCGCAGGCGCGCACCGTGTCGGTGCGCAGCCGGCGCGAGGGCGACCTGGGGCCCGCGCCCCTCGCGGCGATCCGCGACCGGATGCTCACCATGCAGGCGGAGCGGGCCGTCGGCCCGTAGTCCTGTGCACACGACCCCTCGTGGACGGGGGTGGGAGGGATAGACCATCGAGAAGAAGCTGAGGGTCAACGACAAGATCCGCGCCCGGGAGATCCGCGTCATCGGGCCGGACGGCGGCCAGCTGGGGATCATGACGCCGGACCAGGCGCTGCGGGAGGCGCAGGTGCAGGGCCTGGACCTCGTCGAGGTCTCGCCCGACGCGAGTCCTCCGGTCTGCCGCATCCTGGACTACGGCAAGTACCGGTACCAGCTCAACAAGAAGGCCCAGGAGGCCAAGAAGAAGCAGCGGGTCATCCAGGTCAAGGAGGTCAAGTTCCGGCCCAAGACCGACGAGCACGACTACGAGTTCAAGCGCAACAACATCATCCGCTTCCTGAGCAAGGGGAAGAAGGTCAAGGCCACGGTCATCTTCCGCGGCCGCGAGAACATGCATCGCGACATCGGCTACCGCATCCTGGCCCGCATCCGCCAGGAGGTGACCGAGGTCGGCACGGTCGAGTCGGAGCCGCGGCAGGAGGGACCGTTCCTCGACATGATCCTGGCGCCGAAGAAGTGGGGCGGCCCTTCCCCCGCGCCGGCGCCGCCGGCCGCGGGCGAGGCGCAGCCCGCACCGCGCCGCCACTAGGGAGATCGCCATGCCCAAGATGAAGACCAAGAGAGGCGCCGCCAAACGCTTCCGCCTGACGGCGACGGGGAAGATCAAGAGGAGCCGCGCCTTCAAGCGCCACATCCTGACCTCGAAGACCACCAAGAGGAAGCGGCACCTCGACATGGAGAGCCTCATCAGCAAGTCCGACACGCGGCGCGTGCGCGAGATGCTGCCGTACGGCCGCCCTTAGGAGAGACCCGTGGCACGAGTCAAGAGAGGGACCAAGAGACGCCACCGCCGCAAGAAGATGCTGCGGCTGGCGAAGGGCTACTACACCGGGAAGAGCAAGCTGTACCGCGCCGCCAAGGAGGCCATCGAGAAGTCGCTCGGCTACGCCTACCGCGACCGCCGGGCCCGCAAGCGCGACTTCCGCAGCCTCTGGATCGTGCGCATCAACGCGGCCGCCCGGCAGAACAACCTGTCTTACAGCCGGATGATGGCCGGCCTGCAGAAGGCGGGGATCGCCCTCGACCGCAAGATCCTCGCCGACCTGGCCGTCACCGATCCCGCGGGGTTTACGGCGCTGGCCCAGAGCGCGCGCACCGCCCTCGGCCTGGCCTGAACGGACCGCCGCAGCCGGGGGAGACCGACGACGGTGGAGTCCCGCGTCCAGGAAATCCGTCGCGCGTTCGATCGCGACCTCGCCGCCGCCTCCGGCAAGGAGGCCCTGGCGGTGATCCGCGTGCGCTACCTGGGCCGCCGGGCCGGCCTCCTGACCGGGCTCCTCAAGGACCTGCGCGAGCTCTCCCCGCAGAAGCGCGCCGCCTATGGCAAGGCGGTCAATGATCTGAAGGCGCACCTCGAGCGCGGCCTCGAGGAGGCCGAGAGGCGCCAGCGCGGCTCGGAGGACGCGCCGGGCGCGGACCTCGACCCGACGCTGCCGGGCCGGGCGCAGCGGCCGGGCACCTCCCACCCGATCACCCAGGTGCGCGGGCTGATCGAGGAGATCTTCCTGGAGATGGGGTACGCCCTCGAGTCGGGGCCGGAGATCGAGACCGACTACTACAATTTCGAGGCCCTGAACATGCCGCCGCACCATCCGGCTCGCGACATGCAGGACACGTTCTACCTCAAGCCGCACCCCTTCCATCCGAAGGCCGGCCTCCTGCTGCGCACCCATACCTCGCCGGTGCAGATCCGCACGCTGGAGAAGCAGCGGCCGCCGGTGAAGATGATCGCCCTCGGCACGGTGTTCCGCCGCGACTCCGACGTCACCCACTCCCCCGTGTTCCACCAGGTCGAGGGGCTGGTCATCGACAAGGCCAGCCATATGGGCCACCTCAAGGGCTGCCTCATCGAGTTCTGCCGCGCCTTCTTCGACGTCGACGACCTGCCGGTGCGCTTCCGGCCGAGC
>Ga0137394_10004395_pt1 | contig 10695 bp, 13 predicted proteins | sample czobulk116metaG_FD_108278 | JGI IMG/M metagenome (GOLD analysis project Ga0137394, IMG submission 108278) | Vadose zone soil microbial communities from Angelo Coast Range Reserve, California, USA - czobulk1.16 metaG | ecosystem: Environmental > Terrestrial > Soil > Vadose zone | place: USA... | reverse complement strand
CAATAGGCTTCCGGCGCGACGCTCGCGCGATCGCCCTGCGCGGTGCGGGTCTGGGCGCTGATGCCGACGGTGGTCAGCGCCCCAAGACTGCGCCAGCGCCGCCCCAGCGCGATGGAGTCGTTGACCGAACCGCCGCTGGAATCCAGCACGATGGTCGCGCCGCCGAGCTGTCGGCCGCGGGCGAATTCATCGAAATCCCTGGGGCTGTCGGCGGTCACAATGCCGACCGCGCTGACCCAGCCCCGGCAATTCGGCTGGCAAGCGACCCAGCTGAACTTCATCGGCAATTTGCGTTCTTCGAGGCCGATGCCGGCATGCGCCGAACCGCCCAGCATAGGCATCAGGCCGGGCAATGCGATGCAAAGGGCGGCGGCGCCGAGCAGCATCCAACCTCGCGTTGCCGCCCAACGAGCGCGAACAGAGGCTAGGTCGGAGATGCGGGCTGAGAGCGAGACGGCAAACAAAAACACCCGTATCATGACAATGATTCCGTAACCTTGGCCGGCTATCGGGCGAGGTTAGCCGAGTCGCGAGGGCGCACATGCACTGGCGACAGTTCGTGCTGTCCGCCCGGCGGTACGGCTTCGGAATCGAACCTTAACCAGGGCTGATGCTTGGCGCGCCATTTCGGACCAGGGCCACGCATGTAGTGCACTTCTGGCCGGTAGCTTTCGCATACGTCCAGGATCAGGTTGCGAACGACGCTGGCGAAGTCGGAGACTGACTCCGCCGACTTGCGGGCAAAACCTGACAGCGTGTTTGCGTCTATGATTCTCATCGGCGCACTCCTCGGATTGTCATGCCGCCTGACACATCGGCGGTTACACCCCTAGCGTAATCATAGAGAGATGGACCGGACCATTGCACGGAGGGTTGGTCCGTACGTTACATTTGGCTGAGAAGAGCATACTTAGGTTTAGGATCGGCCACCTGGGCCTTGCGACTAATGGGAACGTCGCACCTCGTTTCGGCCGCCTTCGGTACAAATAGCCAGCCCGTCAAGACCTCGCACCGCCAACTTGGAATTCTACGTCCCTGCGTTCGGTCATGTGTGGCTCCCACTGCTCCGCGCGAACGTGTCATGTCCTCCTGGTCAGTGCTGCATTTGCAAATTCATCGTCTCGGTATGCGCCATCATACTCTCGTTCAAGTTGGCCATGATCACGAGCGACCCTGATTCATACGCACGGTCTTGCGCTCAACTTCGGCGCCCGATCGAAGGCGTTCCATAACCGCTCATTACGCGCTCTCAAGCGCCAAGCTCAAAGGCTTGCCGAAGCTGACGTGTCCGGTGTCTGGACGGAATAGCCGCGTATGCTGGGATTTGCCGCGCGAAAAATGCCACGGTATGTCAAACCGCTTTTGCTATCTTCGCGAGCAAAAACTGGTAGGCGGTCGGCATCAATGGGCCCAGATGCGGCACGGCATATTCACCGGCCTCCCCTTTATCACCGGACCCAACAAGTTCGCCCTCCAGGGTGCACATAACGGACTGGTCCAGCTCTCCGGGACGCTGCGAACGCTCGCGGTCTCCCTCTACAAGATCGCCAACGACATCCGCCTTCTCGCGTGCGGTCCGCGTGCAGGTTTTGCTGAGCTTCTGATCCCTGAGAACGAGCCCGGATCCTCGATCATGCCCGGCAAAGTAGATCCGACGCAGGCCGAGGCGTTGACCATGATCGCGGTGCAGGTCATGGCGAACGATGTCGCCGTGTGATTTGGGGGAGCCGGAGGCTATCTCGAAATGAACGTGTACAAGCCGTTGATGATCGCCAACATCACGCAATCGATCACGCTTCTCAGCGACGGCTGCACGAATTTCCGCAAGTTCCTGATCGAAGGCACGCAACCAAACCGAAAAAAGATCGCCGATTATGTGAGACGATCACTGATGCCGGTGACCGCACTTGCACCGGTGATCGGCTACGACAAGGCCTCCGAGATCGCGCACCATGCGAGCGAACGTGATCTCACGTTAAAAGAGGCCGCGCTCGAGCTCGGGTTCGTCGATGAGCGGACGTTCGACCGCGGGGTCGATCCGGCGAAGATGGTAAAGCCCTATGTCGCGGCGACTTGAGAAGGTAAATTCCGCTCGCGATCGACCAGCGCGGTGTCGCGCGCGATCACGCCGCTTTTTGGAATGTAACGATATTCACAACGCCCGTCCTTTCGAAATGGTTCGCAACTATTTCGGGCGCATGCCGCTCTCTTGTGACGGTTTTAGAAGGCTAAACAGCTTTTTAATTGAAACATCCGAGAACAAGGAAGATTTATAGGATGTCCGATGGGCACGCAGCAGATCGCCATCTGCTTGCGGTTGAAGTCACCCAACCAATAATCGACGAGGTCACTCACATGTTGCAGAAAACGTCGCTCACGACTCCCTCCACTCTTTCGGAAAAAGCGGTGTGTGATATTTCGGCCGCATTGACGCTGCTCCTCTCGGACGTGTTTGCGCTGTATCTCAAGACCAAGAACTTCCATTGGCACATGTCTGGCCCGCATTTCCGCGATTATCACTTGATGCTCGATGACCAAGGCGACCAGCTTTTCTCCATGACGGATGCCATTGCTGAGCGCGCGCGGAAGATCGGCGGGACTACCGTTCGTTCGATCGGGCAGATCTCGCGCTTTCAGCGCATCGTGGACAACGATGCTGAATACGTTGAGCCGCTCGTCATGATAGCTGAACTCCGCGAAGACAACGCAATACTGACGCGAAACATGCGCGAGGTTCATTCGCTCTGCGACGAAGCAGGAGATGTGGCTACCGCAAGCCTGCTGGAGAACTGGATTGACGAGACTGAGAAGCGAATCTGGTTCCTCTTCGAGTGCGGTCAGCACGCCTGAACCCAAGACGAAAGAAACGCAGCGGAAGATCACTTTCGCAGATATCTCCCTATTTACTCGTCGATGGATGGACATGTTCGCCCAGAGTCCAACGGCGGCCTTTCTGTCCCAACTCACGTCAGCAGCATCAAACGAGGCACCAATGAATGGCAGGAACGGCCGGACAATTCCTAAGCGTCGAATCAAGGTTCAAAAGAACCCTCGATCAACGAGATCAAGAGCGCAAGATGCGGAATGCAAACGTGTCAATGACCAACTCGACGACGCTGTCAGGCAAACCTTCCCTGCCAGTGACGCGCTATCGATTATTCAAATCGTTCGCTGCAGCTAAGGGCTTGAGACCGGACCTTTTCACGGGATAACCGGGGCTTGCGACCGGGAAAAGCCGGCTTTCTCACGAAGCCAACGCGTGGCGACACCTTTGCTCATTGAGCACTTCGGCCACCACCACAGGAAATCCCAGGCACGGACGAGGACATGTCATGAAGATCGGAATTGTCGGAGCGGGAGCCGTCGGTGCCGCATGTGCAATAGCAACCCTCATGAGAGGTTGCGCCAGCGAGCTGGTTCTCGTCAACCGAGGCCGCGATCGCGCGAAAGGCATGGCGACCGACATGGGCTACGGGGCTCCTCTCTCATCCACCACCAGGGTGACAGATGGGGACTATTCAGATCTGGCAGGCGCTGCACTCGTCATGATCACCGTTGGCATCAACGAGAAATCCGGCGGGGCAACGGATCGTAGCGATCCGCTGGGCCGCTTGCGCCTCCTGGACAAGAATGCCGAGGTCTACCGTGAGGTAATTCCGCCGACTACCGAAGCCGCGCCGGACGCCGTTCTGCTCGTCGTCACCGACCCTCCCGATCCGCTTGCCTATCTGACACGCGAACTGGCCGGTCATGAACGCGTTCTCAGCACCGGCACGCTGCTCGACAGCCTGCGCTTTCGCGTGCATCTGGGCCGACGGTTCAGGGTAGCCCCGACAGACATCGAAGCGCAGGTTCTCGGCGAACACGGAACATCCCAGATCTTTCACTGGTCTGCCGCCCGCGTGGGCGGCGTCCCGATTCCGGATGCGCTTGAGCAGTTGGGCCTTATGCAGGGCGACGACGTCCGCGCGACGATCGAGAATGAAGTACGCTATGCAAACATAACGATCATCGAAGGTATTGGAGCCAGCCAGTATGGAATTGGAATGGTTTGCGCACGGATCGCCGAAATCGTGCTGCGCGACGAACACGCCGTAGTTCCGATCGGGGTTTATAATTCAAAACTTGGAGTGACACTCTCGCTACCTAGCGTCGTCGGTCGGGACGGCTGCCTCCAGGTCCTCGACCCTCCTCTGTCGAATGACGAACATGTTGGCCTGAAAAAATGCATCGAAACATTGCATAAGGCGCAAGAGCGGATACGCTGATTATCTATTAGAGCAAATGCGACCAGAGCTCATACTCCGGCGCCCGCAGAGCCCAGCCTGGTGCCGGAAATATCGACGGATTGCCACCAGAGGTCCGAAGCGCGCTCACGCGAATGTGTGGACGGAACTTGGCGGCGCGGCAGTAAATCGCCGGCTGCTTCGAGAATTCGAAGTTTCTCGTCTTGCACTTTGGACGTCTTCGTTGCGGCAACCGGACGGCCATCTGTACCCAAGGACGATGCCTACATCAGGTTTACGGAAAAGACGGCGATCACTATCGGCTGCTGAAAAGCTACTACGGTCCGGACGACGATTAATGCCTCACGCAGGGATCTGACCGTCATACTGTGCTTCACCTGCAGACCGGAAAGAGCCTGTCCGACTGGCACGAAATGTAACCTTTCCTGGAAAGCAAATCGATTTTCTGGGATCACTCTCCCATGCGGGACAGTTCGCATATGCGGCATGCAGAGAATCGCCTGCTGGCTAACCCTTACCCCCCATTAGATCGCGCATATTGGAGAGCCTTTCGAATGTCGACGGAAATGATTTCGGCGGATGGGCCGGTTGCGAACAATGGTCTGCCGGCACAACGCCGGAGATGGGCCGCCGCTGCCATTTTCACCGCCCTCGCGATGGCCTCGCTCGATACGGCAATCGCGAACATCGCTCTCCCCGCAATAGCAGCCGATCTTCACGCCAACCCATCCGAAGTCATCTGGGTAGTGAATGTCTACCAGATTGCGATGGTCGCAACCCTTTTGCCGCTGGCAGCGCTTGGCGAGGTCGTCGGTCACCACAGGATTTACCTCGGAGGCCTTGTGCTGTTCACGGTGGCATCGCTGTTCTGCGCATGCGCGTGGTCGTTGTCCAGCCTGCTGACGGCGCGTGTGCTGCAGGGCCTCGGCGCCGGTGGTATCATGAGTGTGAATACGGCGTTGGTTCGCGCCGTTTACCCGGGGCGCTTGCAGGGATTGGGTTTCGGACGCAACGCGATGGTCGTTGCGACCGCCTTCACGCTGGGCCCGACGATCGCCTCGGGCATCCTAGCGATTGGACCGTGGACCTGGCTGTTTGCCATCAACATTCCATTCGGCATTGTTGCGATCTTGACCGGCTTGAAGACATTGCCCCGTACCCCGAGAGCGGCGCATGCGTTCGATTTTCCCGGCGCACTGATGGCTGCGGGGTGTCTCGGCCTCTTCATTCTTGGGATCGGAAGCGCGGCCCATCACGAGCGGCCTGGGCTTATATCGATTGAACTTGCCTCCGCCGTAGTGCTTGGCTGGGCTCTGATCCGCAGGCAGGCGGATTCTCCGGCGCCCGTGCTGCCGATCGACCTGTTTCGCAGACCGGTCTTCGCCCTTTCCACCGCCACCGCGGTCTGCTCGTTTGCGGTCCAAGGCCTGGCTTTTGTTTCCCTGCCATTCTACTTCGAGGACATTCTTCGCCGTTCGCAGGTCGAGACGGGCTTTTTCATGACCCCATGGCCTCTTGTAGTGGCAATCATGGCGCCGATCGCCGGCCGTCTATCCGACCGCCATTCTGCGGGAATTCTCGGCGGCCTCGGCCTCGCATTGCTCAGCCTGGGAATGGCCTTGCTGGCGATGCTTCCGGCCAACCCCCATGTCGTCGACATCGTTTGGCGCATGGCCATCTGCGGATGCGGATTTGGCTTTTTCCAGGCCCCGAACATGAAGGCCTTGATGTCCAGCGCGCCTGCCGATCGTAGTGGCAGCGCAAGCGGCATGGTTGCGACGGCACGCCTGACGGGACAGACCATCGGAGCGGCGCTTGCGGCTCTCTGCTTTGGCCTCGCCGGTCGGGAGGGAGCCACGCTCGCGCTGGTGCTTGGCGCGGTGTTCGCCGCGACAGGAGGCGGGATGAGCGTCCTGCGTTTGGTGGCGACACCACGAAGCGGCGATTAAGGTTTTGATTGCTTTTCACTCCCCGGGGGTATTCCGGGAGAGAAGCCTATGCAGCAGCCGTGACGTTCATGCCGCCGCACGAACAATGCGCGCCGCCCTGATCTCCTCGATGAGATCATCAACACCTGCGCGTGCGAAGCTGAGCGCAGCTTCGTCGATGAGGCGCCCGTCGCGCACCTTCTCATGCACGCCGCCGATCACGATCTGGGGCCGAAAAACAGGACGTGCCGGTATCGATGCGAGCGTCTCGTTCATCTGCTGCTGCGCGCGCACACCGCCGGTGAAGGCGGGTGAGGCCGTCATCGTCAGTACCGGCTTACTTTTCAGCACCGACAGCCCGTAGGGCCGAGAGGCCCAGTCGAGCGCATTCTTCAGGACGCCCGACATGCCGTGATTGTATTCGGGCGAGATCATGATCACACCATCGCTCGCGTTAATGGCCGCACGAAGGGCACGCACCGATTCGGGTGCGTGCTCAACGTCATCATCCTCGTTGTAGAGCGGAATCGCGTGCAGGAGGAAAATGTCGAGCGCAGCCCGGAGCCCAAGCGCGTCCTGAAGGCCGCGAAGCACCGCGGTGCTGTTGGAGGCGCGGCGCAGGCTGCCGGAGAGGCCGAGCAGGCAGAATTGGGGCTTTGATGCGGCCATGCGACTCTCAGTTCAAATCGCGGGAATCATGGGCCCGTAATAGGTGCCCCAGTGGCCCCACACATCGCGATTCCCATACCCGTGCAATCCGCCATGCAAACCGCCAGTGCGGTTACCATTGCCGCCAAAGCTGTCACCGGGAATACCACCGAGGCCGCCGCGAAAGTGATTGTCGCGAAAGCCATCATCTCTACCACCGCCATCATGGCCACCACTTCGGGCAAACGCGCCGGTAGAAAGCCCAGCACTTCCGAGAGCAAGGACAATTGCAAGAACAGCTATGGCTTTGCGCAACATTGACGACCTCATTGAGATGCTTGCAGCCGCCTCGATTCGAGGACCGATGTCGATCAGTTGCTCGGTGCACGCTTAAAATCTATGAACGTACACTTGTAATCGCTTGTTCGATATTGCTGCCGCTGGCGCGTCATTGCGACATTTCGGCCGAACGACATGCGACGTCCCGATTACTCGTGAGCCGCAAGTGGTCATCTTGAACTCAGGCTAGGTTTATGATGCGCGACAATGATCGGTCGTATTCGATATGTATCTCCGCCGCACGCTAATAGCGGATCCGACGAAACTGGTTTGCTTGTTTCCTCAGCAGCCCGACATGCATGCCGGGTTTTTGACGTCGGGCCTGGGATCGCCAACGAACATCTTGCGATTCGGCATCTTGATTGCGGCAAGCGTCTTGGCATCAAGCGTCGCATCGGGCGGCAGCAGACCGTTGAGGCTAAGGATGTAGGCAGAGACCGCATAGACGTCGTCGTTGCTTAGCGATTGTGGCGCGTTCTGCGGCATGGCGCGGCGGACATAATCGAACAAGGTCGGCGCGTATGGCCAATAGCTGCCGACGGTGCGCACCGGCTTCGGCGTTGCAAGCGTGCGCTGCCCGCCGACGAGCCGGTCGCCGACACCGCCCTCGCCCTTTGCGCCGTGACAGGCCGCGCATTGCTGATCGTATACTTCACTTCCGTGGCCGACACTGCCGCTTCCCGGCGGCAGGTTGCTGCCGTCGCCACCAACATCAATGTCCCAACCCGCGATCTCCGCAGGCGTCGCGACGCGGCCGATGCCGTATGGGCTTTGCGCCTCTGCGCGCGCCGCGCACAGCAGTATAGCAACAGCAAACGCTGCGAGCTCAAGCCTACGCGTTGGCATTGGTCACCTCGCCGTCTCCAGCGATATGCCACGGCCAGATCGCGTTGTTATGGTAGACGTAATTTTCGCCGCGCACCGCGAGCAGTTCAGCCAGCGTCGGCTGAACGTAGCCGGTCTCGTCGATGGCGCGGCTCTGGATCACCGCAGGCTTGCCGTCCCAATGCCACGGCAAGCGGAAGCGGGTCAGCGCCCGCGTCAGCACCGGCTCCTGCAGTTGAGCCTCCTGCCAGCTCTTGCCGTCATCGACGGACACATCGACACGTCTGACTTTGCCATGTCCGCTCCAGGCGATGCCGCTGATTTCGTGAAAACCCGGCGCCGTCAGCCGCTGGCCGCCTGACGGCCGGGTGATGATGGATTTGGCTTCCATGTAGAAGGTGAATTCGCGCGCCGCACCGTTGGGCATTGGGTCGGTATATTTGGACGTCTCTTCACGCGAGTAAGCTGGCTCCGCGGTGACATGCAGGCGGCGCAGCCACTTCACATTCATATTGCCCTCGAAGCCCGGCACCAGCAGGCGAAGCGGATAGCCTTGCTGCGGGCGCAACCGCTCGCCGTTCTGGCTGTACACCAGCATCGCGTCATCGAGGCATTTCTCGATCGGAATACTCCGGGTCATTGCCGCGGAATCGGCGCCTTCGGCGACGACCCATTTTGCGCCCGGCTGCAAGCCTGCTTCCTGCAACACGAGTTTCAGGCTGACCCCGGTCCATTCGGCGCAGCTCACCAGGCCGACGAGATCGGAAGCGGTCTTGCCATAGGGCTTTTTGTATTCCGGGTTACCCGAGCATTCGAGGAAATAGATGTGCGACTCCGAGGGAAAGCGCCGGATATCATCCATGGTGAAAATCAGCGGCTTGTCGACCAGGCCGTGGAGCATCAGCCGGTGTTGCGCCGGATCGATGGTGGGAACGCCGCCGTGATGGCGCTCGTAAAACAGTCCGTTCGGCGTGATGATGCCGTCGAGGTCCTGTAGGGGCGTCTGTCCGGATGCCGACAAATACTGCGGCAACGTCTTCGAGATGTTCTTGATGACGTCTTTTTCGAACGGAGAAGGCGCGCCGTAGGGCTGGCCTCCCATGGGATCGCCAGGCGTCTTCATCCATTTCGGCACGTTGGGCGGGAGGTTGGCCGTATTTTCGCTTGCGGCGCACGTTTCACTTCCGGCGAGGCCACCAGCAATGACGGCACCGCCCAACAAGGCACCACCTTCCTTCAGAAATCGCCGCCGGGATGCGGAGGTAACATTCTTGTCGATGTCGGTTGGCTTGGTCATCCTTGTCCTCCGCGCGAAATCGGTGTGCCTGGAATAACTCGGCGAAGCTCGGCCCTGTCCCAGAGGAAGGCATCTTGATGGTAATTACAAAGCGCGGCGGTGCTTGCCGGGCATTGCTGCGCCTTATCCGCTCTTGCCGGTCCGACAGGGTGGACAGGAATTTCCTCGGTCTGCCCTTCCCGCTCAGATATGGAAAGGGCCGCGTCGTTCCGATGCGGCCCTTTCTCCATTTGCCACGCCCGATTTCGGGCCGGCATAGATGCTTCGCGTCAGTTTACTTCCAGGCGTGTCGGCGACCGTGTATCCGCGGACTCGGGATGGCCGGGCCGCCGCTGCCGAACAGCTCCGGTGTCGTGGCGTTCAGGCCCGCCGCCGGCGTGGGCCGGCCGCCATTCAGGACATCGTTATTGGGATAGTAGAACGCGAACGCACCCGGCTCCTGGATAGCTGCCTGCGCGAACACCGGCGTTGCGAACATCAGCGACAGCATGGCTGCCGCACCGAAAATCTTGACTCTATTCATCGTCTTTCTCCGTGTATCGATTGGTAATCTCGGCCCTGAAGCTCAGGGCGTCACAACGGAGGTAAGCCGAAACGCTGCCTGTCCCACTAAATTGGGCTTCAGGACGCTAAATTGAATTTATATATCGATCGCTTGCATTGCGCGCCGCCCTCCATGCGGACGAAAGCACATTGAGGCGGCCATGACGCATGCCAGGCCGCCTCAAGATATTTTCATTTCCGGTTTGATCAAAGCGTCAAGTTCGGGGGCTGAAAGCAGCCACCTTAGCGCTGGCGCATCTCATGGTGACGTTGCCGATGATGCTCAATGGGCGCGTCGCCGTTGTGCCAGTTGTTTCGATAGTAGCCGCCATCGGTGTACGGATTGCCAGGTCCCAGGTTTTGGCAATTTGCGTTCGGGTAGAACTGCGCGCAATAGCCGGGATCTTCGATAACGGCTTGCGCCAGTGCGGGAGTAACGGAAGCCGCCATGACAAGAGCGGCGGCGCCAATCAATGCGAATTTCATTTGGGTCTCCTGGTTGGTTCTCCCTGATAGGATGAAGAGCAAATGGGAACGCAGCCCCGTTCTGCTAACATTCTAAAATTCAATTTAATGGTGCCGACGGCTGGACAGACCTAGATCAGCTTCAGTTATGCAAACGCTCTCGTCAAACAATGGAGCTTCGTCATGTCCAAAACCGCGGCAAAAATCGCTTTCGTATTGTTGCTGTCCCTGGCCACCCCCGCCGCTTCATTTGCGCAGGCAGCGCGGACCGCCGGCGCCGCGGGATCTGGCAATTTACCGATCAGTGGTATTGCGCCGGGCCCTGCAAACGCCGGCGGACTGAACAATGTGATGATCGATCCCAGCGGGATCGGCAACGCTTCCAGGGTAGCTCCCCTGCCGT
>Ga0137394_10004389_pt1 | contig 10700 bp, 12 predicted proteins | sample czobulk116metaG_FD_108278 | JGI IMG/M metagenome (GOLD analysis project Ga0137394, IMG submission 108278) | Vadose zone soil microbial communities from Angelo Coast Range Reserve, California, USA - czobulk1.16 metaG | ecosystem: Environmental > Terrestrial > Soil > Vadose zone | place: USA... | reverse complement strand
CGGACGACCGGAATGTAATCGAGATGGAAGCAAAGCTGCAACCCGTCCGTGGCACCGCCAACATCGACTTGAAGAACGGTAAAGCCTTCGCCGGGCGTGTGGCATACAATCTCGTCCCCGATTATGAACTGGGGCTGTCAGGGTATTACGGCCGGTACACCCCGCAGTTCCTCAGTTCCCAACCACTCTGGGCGTTTGGGGTTGACGGTAAGGCGACCTTTGGCGCATTAGAGGTCCAGGCGGAATACATCTATACCCATTTCAGCAATATTTCCAAAGTGGCGAACAGTTTGGCTCAGGTGGCATTCACCCAGGCCGCTGCGATCCCCGCTACCGCCAGCCCTGACTTAGAAGTAGAACTAGCGTTTGAGTTGGCGCAGCTCGCCACTGTGAAGAATGGCTACTGGCTGAACCTCCGTTACCCGGTTTCCCCCGACTGGCTGCGGAACTCGATCCTCGGGCGGCGATTCGCCAATCCGCAGCTCATTCCTGTGGTGCGCTGGGAGCAGGCCTGGCTGAACGGTCTCCTAAGCAATCTAACGTTTGAAAATGGAGTGGTCACAGAGCTGGAACGGCAAAACCGCTTCGTTGACCGGATTACGGCGGGGCTCGCCTATCGTCCGGTGCCGCTGGTGGTTTTCCAATTAGCGTACGAGTACACATGGACCAATCATGGGAAGAGCCTTGCCGACGTCACGAACTTTCTTCCGGCTCAGCCCGGCGAGAACACCGCTTCTGCCGTCCTGGTGGGGGTAGCATTCGGATTCTAATGGGAATGTGGTCGCGTCGTCGGTTTCTGAATGTGCTTATGGTGGTGGGGACCTCCCTGATACCGCTGTCGCTATGGGCTCAGGCCGGCAGCTTCCTCACACTTGATGAAGCGCCGCATGCTGTCTTCCCTGAGGGGACTTCGGTCGAACAGCGGCATGTCCCCTCAACGCCGCAACTCCGGGAGGCTGTCATGGGCGATCTCGGCTCAACCAAGCCCTCACTCTGGGAGCCGGATTACGTTCTGTTCACGGTTCATCGGGATGGGAATCTCCTCGGGTATGCCGTGGTCGTTGAAGAGATCGGCAAGCATCGTCCCATTACCTTTGTGGTCGGGGTACGCCCTGATGGAGCCGTACAGGACGTCGCCCTGATGGTCTATCGTGAGCCGTATGGTGGGGAAGTACGTGCCCCACGGTTTCTGGCGCAGTACCGTGGCAAGAACCTCACGGCTTCTCTGCTCCCGTTTCGGGATATCCGGAACATCACCGGGGCTACGCTCTCGGCAGAGGCGATCGGACGAGGGGTCCGGAAAGCGCTGGCGCTTCTCCGCGCTCTCTCATTAACTGGAGGCAAGCCCTCATGAAACCATGCTGGTGGTCGCTGCGGCGGGGTCTTGGGTTGACTTTGGTGCGTGAGGTGCACTATGCCATGGGCACCCTGCTTGATGTGCAGCTGTACCACAAGCAGCCCGAGGCTGGACTGCGCCTCATACGGCAAGCTTGCCAAGAGGCCAGGCGACTGGAGGCCTTGCTCAGCCGTCATACGCCCGAGAGCGAACTTTCACGTCTCGATGGTCACGCTGGTCGGGAACCGATATCGGTCGCGCCCGAGCTCTTCGACCTCCTTCAAGCGGCGCAGCATTGGGCGCAATGGAGCCAGGGTGCATTTGATCCGACGGTGGGGACGCTTCTCCACCTGTGGCGGAAAGCCGATAGCCGCAGGCAGGCACCGGCGGATAGTTGCATTCAAGCGGCGCTACAAGCGTCAGGCTGGGCAAAGCTACGGCTCATCCCGCCATCGCTGGTGGAACTCACGAAAGCGGGGATGCAGCTTGATCTCGGGGGCATCGGTAAAGGGTACGCTGTCGACCGGATGGGAGACATCCTCCGACAGTATGGCGTCCGCCACGCCTTGATCAATTTCGGCGAATCTAGCCTTCTGGCCATCGGTACCATGCCGGACGGGCGGTCGTGGCCCATTGCGGTCAGAGGGATAGATGGTGCTGTCAGCACTGACGAGATCGCTATTCATGATCGAGCCATAGGCACCTCCGCCAGTTTCGGCCAGGTTTTTTTCCTAGGAGGGCGGCCATTGAGCCATGTCATCGATCCACGGCATGGACATCCCTTGAAGGAGCCGCTGGCGGTAACCGTTGTCACTCCTACGGCTACGGCAGGTGAGGCCCTGGCAACAGCGTTGTTGGTCAAGTTAGCCTCCGGAGAAGGCGTGCCACCGCTGTCCCAGGGGATATGCGCATATCAGATGAAAAATGAGGAGGGATTGATGTCTCTCGGGAGGACGTCAGGCGATGCGACTCTTTGCCCTGTCCGGCTATAGGCTCGGGGGTGCGCCGCGGGAAGTCCGTCTGGTGTATACGGCTTTCCTGGGGTTCACATTGGTGGGGCTAGTGACTATCGGGCTATTCCAAGCGGTGCAGATTGGGATTCGCCTCTCAGAGGTAGCGGCCTACTACCATGGCGGCGAGACAGAGACGACAATGACCTTTCCCAAGACTTTTATCCAACTCCTCGAGGTCACCCATTTCCATGCCTTCATCATGGGCGTTGTATTCCTGATTCTGGGACATCTGACCCTAGCTACTGGGCTGACAAATTCTTGGAAAGCCGGGCTGCTGCTGAGCGCCTTCGTCGGCTCTTTAGGGGATTTGGCTGGTGGCTGGTTGATCCGTTATGTGTCGACGGGCTTCGCCACCCTTCAACTGCTGTCATGGCTGACTCTCTGGGTTGGTTACGGGGGGATGGTGGTGGCTGCCATGTGGGAGATGTGGGGCAATCCCGCTGGTTTACCGCTGCCGATGCGCCTCCCGGGGCAGGGCTAATTGGGCGCATAGAGGACAGACGTCGTAAGAGAAGGTGGTCACGGTGGGCTGGATCGAATAGGCTGGAGGATACGGTTATGACGTTCTCGTGCGCTAAACGATGGCTCTTTCTGGGCACAATCACCGGGGGAGCTCTGATGCTGTTGGAGTCACACATCACTGTCGCCGAAGACAACGGCACCGATCCAGCCGAAGTCGCCATTGGTGAGTGGCTATTTCTGGAAACCCGCTTCGCCCAGTTCTTTTTCAGCCATGCGAATGGGGATGCCAATGCCAGACTCGAGTCGGGTGACCCCGTCGTTGATGTCACAGAAACTCTTGAAACTCCGCTCCCTGGGCCATTCGCCGGTCAATCGATCAATTGCCGCGCCTGCCATCTTGTGGATGAACAAGGGGGTGTGCCTGATGGTGGGAATCGCACCTATACCGACTTCACACGTCGCAGCCCAGTCCCCGCCCGCGACGACGGGAACACCCACACACCACGCAATTCGCCACCCCTGGTCAATGCCTTCCGTGTGAAACGGCGTGAGCTCCTCCTGCACTTTGATGGCGAATTCGCGACTGTTCAGGATCTGGTGAAATCCACCCTGACCGGCAGAAATTTCGGCTGGATTCCTCAGGAGCAGCGGCAGGCATTGGCACACATCGCCCATATCATTCGCCACGACGCTGGCAGCGGTGGGCTGGCGCAGCAGTTCGCGGGGGCATATGCGGCCGTCCTCAAGGGGACTGACCCCATTATTCCAACAGAGTTTCGGCTCCCTGTGCGGTTTCGCATCGATGTGACGACCGCCAGCGATACGGAAATTCTTGATGTTGTGGCCAAGCTGATCGAAGCCTACCTCCGTTCCCTGGTGTTCGCGGAAGATACGGAGGGGATCTTCAACGGTTCGCCATACGATGTGTTCCTGCGCAAGAATGACCTCCCCAGAGCGCCAGACAAGGAGGAATCCGATATCGATTATGGACGTCGGCTGCGCAAACTTCTGGACGATCTCACGACACCGCAGTTTGTCAGTGAGGAGGACGGCACCTTTACCACGCATCAGCAAGCCTTTATTTTCGGCCTACTGGAGTTAAGGGGATTAAAGATTTTCCTGCGAGAGCCTGATGTTGTCCCGCTGCCACCAGAAGTGATCGCTCAAGGAACAATCGGGAACTGCATCGCCTGCCACGCGCCACCAAACTTTACGGATTTTCGCTTTCACAACACAGGGGCCTCTCAGGAGGAATACGATGCCATTCATGGTAGTGGGGCCTTTGCCATCTTGTCTATCCCAGATCTTCAGACACGCCGTCATGATCACAACGCTTATTTGCCGCCGACGCCGCAACACCCTGACGCCCAAGGCCCTTTTCGCGACAGTCCAGCGGCGGACAAACCCGGACACACCGATCTTGGCCTATGGAATGTTTATGCCAACGCCGATTTCCCCAAACCGCAGGTACGTATCCAGCGACTGCTCTGCCAGCACAACACATCTTGTGGGCCGCGCCACCTGTTACCCAAGACAATCGCGCTCTTCAAGATGCCAGGACTGCGCGATCTCGGCCACTCGGCCCCCTATTTCCACACTGGTCGTCAAGGGACCATCGAGGCCGTAGTGGGTTTCTACACGGGGATTTCTGCACTGCTGCGGGCAGGACGGCTGCGCAATGGGGCTCCAGAGCTTGCAGGTATGGCACTCGTGACAGGGGATATCGCCCCGCTCAGCGCTTTTTTGAAGACTCTGAACGAGGATTACAACTGAGATCTCGCCTGCCTCGTGTGCGGGCGATTACCGGGATTGACAGGGTGATTCACGCCGTCTGAGCTGTCTCAGCAACTGGGGCGAGGACGAAGCTAGGCCCCTTCTCCTACCGGAAAGGAGGACCGTGGTGCAACGAATGCAGGTGAAAGAGGTTTCGACCTGTTCCCGGCATGGACAGGTGGTCCTGGAAGATCCGGACGGCATGGTGCAGTTAAGCATTCGCATGCGTCCCATGATGGCGCACTGGCTCGCGCATGAGCTCAAAGAGTGCCAGTGCCCAGCCGTGTCGATGTATCGACTACTCCAAGAGCTTCTCAGCAAATTCGGCGGCAACTTACGTATCAGCCTTATCGACGCGTCGGAAGACAATACCCCACTGAGGCTGTTGGTCATCTCCTGCCCGAATGGCGTAGAAATCCACCAAGCCTGCCATCCGGCGGACGCGATCGCTATGGCCGCACGCACGCATGTTCCCCTCTTTGCCACCTCCAGAGCCCTCAAGATGGGCTCCTGGAAGAGCATTCAACCCTGGCTCGAAACGGTTAAGCCGCAGGATTTTGAGTGATACGACGCCACGATATCAAGTTTCGCTGCGCTGCACAGAAGGAGATGAGTTGATGAACCCACAGACCCCGTCGGAATCCCTCACCCCTCGGGACTACACCCCACGGCCTCCACGCCAACGGGTCAGCACGACCGACCTGATGCGCGGTAGCCGCGAACTCGTCTTGCTACACGAGGCAGAGGAGTACATTTTGCGCATCACCAAGACCGGCAAGTTGATCCTCACCAAATAACCATGGTCGCTTCCCAGCCAGCCACTGATCTTCGTTCCTAGCGAGGCAGCCAGTTAGGAACTGTACGATGCGACGGAATCGAGAGGTGTCTCTGCTCCCCGGACAGCTCATCAGTTTCGCAAGGGTGATGACATGGTGCAAACGGTGAGTATCTGGGTCTATTCTATGTTCTTCTCATGGCTCTCATGGCGGCACAGGCTCTACCTCCTCATGCTTGGATGCCTGTTGTTGGTGACCACCTCCCTCGCTGGCGCGGCCGAGGAGGTGCGACGCTTCGACCACAACAAGGATGGCAAGCCCGACCAATGGGAGTATTACCGGGATGGTGTGCTGCTCCGCGTCAAGGTGGACCGCAATCGCGATGGACGCGTGGACGGAATGGACGTTCTATGAGGACGGCAAAGGGGTACGGGCAGAGTTCGATACTGCTGGTGACGGCAAGGTGAACCAGCGCGAATTCTATAACGCTGAGCAACAGGTGGAATGGGTGGAAGTTGACCGTGACGGCGACGGTCGCATGGAACAACGTCTGTTCTACGGCCCAGGGAAAACGCTGCTGCGTGCCGAGGTGGACGCCGATGGTGACGGGCAACCCGAACAGTGGCACACCTTTCAAGACGGCCAGCTGCAGGAGATCGCCCTCGATATTAACTATGATGGACGCCCGGATCAGTGGCATCACTACCACCCTGGCGGCGGACTCTCATTTATCGAGGTGGACAGCACCGGTAGCGGCAAGGTGGATCAATGGCACCGCTATCAGGATGGCACCCTAAGCATGGTGGAGCACGACACAGACGGCCATGGGGCCGTCGACCGCATCATCGATTACGAGGGCCCGGGACAAATCGCACAGGTCTGGGAAAATCTCGATCCGGCCGGCAAACCACGCACACGTTTGATCTACGACGCAGGGAAGCTCATCCGTGGCGAGTTCGATACCACTGGTAATGGCCAGGTCAACCAGTGGTTGTTCTACGATGCCGATGGCCAAGTGATCCGCGCCGAATACGACCAACATGCCAAAGGCCGTCCAGATCAATGGGAATACTTCACTCCTGGCAGCAAGGAGCCCTATAAGGTGGAGCGTGATACCAATGGAGACGGCAAGGCCGACACGGTGTGGGAGAAAGGTGCGTCAACATCGGCGAAACCGCGCTGAACGCTGGAGGCGGCACCTCTGCACTGTGGCCGTGACAGATTGTAAACGCAGGAGTACATGCCCTCAGAGGCTATAGGCTTATGATCAGATCTCTCGTCTTGAAGATTTGCATGTCGAGCCTGCTCGGACTGGCTTCTTTGCTCTGGAGCATCAGCCTTGCATCGGCTCAGGCACCTCCAGAGCAGGCGCAAATCATTCTCCAAATGCTCGACTATGTCACAGTGGACTACCCAGAGTTCGTGCAGGACGGTGCCGTGCTCAACCAGGCGGAGTATGACGAACAGTTAGAATTCTCCCAGCAAGCGCGGACGATGCTTGACCAACTCCCGGCGCATCCGGACAAGGCCAGCCTGCTTCACCTGGCAGAGCAAGTCGTGAGCGGTATCCAGGGCAAGCGCCCCGGACCGGAGGTCGCCGCCCTGGCCCAGCAGCTGCGCTGGGCGATTATCCGCGCCTATGATGTCGAGGTAGCGCCCAAGCGTCCACCCGCTCTCCTCACCGCCGCCGCCCTCTACCAGGCACAGTGTACCGCCTGCCACGGTCCGGAAGGTCACGGGGACGGCCTGGCGGGTGCCTCTCTCCACCCGTCGCCGAGCGATTTCCACGATCGTCATCGCATGGATCAACACAGTGTCTACAACCTGTACAGTACCATTACCCTGGGAGTCCAGGGCACAGGCATGTCGGGTTTCCAGGAGCTCAGACATGACGATCGCTGGGCCCTCGCCCTGTACGTGAGCAATCTCGCCAGCCCTGCAGCGGATCTGCAGCGTGGTGCCGAGTTGTGGCAGTCTGGCATCGGACAGGACTGGTTTCCGAACCTCGCCAGCGTCGTGGCGCAATCCGCCCAAGACGTCCGAACAGCGTATGGGGACGATGCTCTGCTCGTTCTCGCGTACCTTCGCCTACATCCTGAGGCAGTCATGTGGTCCCATGAGTCGCCACTGACGCGCAGTACCAGGCTCTTACGTCAAAGTCTGGCAGCATACAGTCGAGGCCAGGTGCAGGAAGCACAGGATCTGGCGGTCTCAGCCTATCTTGACGGATTCGAACTGGTCGAGGCCAGTCTCGATACCGTCGACAAACGTCTCCGCATGACAGTCGAGGCGGAGATGCTGGGGTATCGAGCCTTGCTGAAGAGGCGCGAAGCCCTCGCCGCCGTCGCAACGGCGGCTGATCGAATCGAAGCGCTTCTATCTGAAGCCCAACAGAAACTCGCCGTGGCGCGGCTTCCGACCAGCGCCACCTTCCTCAGCGCTTTCGTGATTCTGCTCCGTGAAGGCTTGGAGGCCATCCTCGTCCTGGCGGCGATCTTCGCTCTGCTCGTCAAAGGTGAACGCCGGGATGCCTTGCCTTATGTGCACGCCGGGTGGATCGCGGCGCTGGCTCTCGGAGGGATTACCTGGCTGGTTGCGTCCTATGTCGTCGCCATTAGTGGCTCGACGCGCGAGATGACGGAGGGCGTGACGGCACTGGTGGCGGCAACAGTCCTGCTCTACGTCGGCTTTTGGATGCATGGAAAGGCGTATGCCGAGCGCTGGCGCACCTTTCTCCACGCTCAACTGCAGGAGGCCTTGTCGGCACGCACGATGTGGGCATTGGCGCTGGTCTCGTTTCTGGCTGTCTATCGTGAAGCCTTCGAAACCGTGCTCTTCTATCAAGCCTTATGGGTGCAAGTGGCACCAGACTATACTCCTGTACTTGGAGGATTGATCAGCGCTGCCGTGGCTCTCGCCATTCTCGGATGGCTGATCTTTCGAGGCAGTCTCCACCTACCGCTCGGCCTCTTTTTCGCCGCGACCTCACTACTCCTTGCTTTATTGGCCGTGGTATTCGTCGGCAAAGGCATTGCTGCGCTCCAGGAGGCCGGGACGTTGCCCATGAACCCGGTCAATATCCCAAGCATCCCTACGCTTGGGCTCTACCCCACTGCCCAAGGGCTCGTGCTGCAGGTGCTGGTGGTCATGCTGATTGCCAGCGTGTTTGCCTATACCCGGCATAGGGCACAACACACTCGTTGAGAGCCATGCGGGGCGAAACAGGAGGCGCCAGAAGATTGGGCGAAGTGAGACGCATCCGTGTGGATGATGAGCGTACGTCGGGGGATCGAGATGCAACATGCACGCCGGCTCTCCTAACGTACATCATATAATGATTAGCGATGATGGTCCACGAAGCACTTGCTGCAGAAAGGAGAGCGCTGTGCCGGACTTCCTGCCGATGGTAACTCAAGCCTCCACGATGCTTGTATCGATCGTGATTCGAGGGGGACTGGTGATGATCCCTCTGCTCACAGCATCTGTCGTGGCCGTGACGGTTATCCTCGAACGCCTTTTCTTCTGGCGTCGCCTTCGGGTCCTGAGGGGGGAACCGGGGATTCTGGCGCTGGTCGCCGAGGGCGATCTGCCCCAGGCCATGCAAGTGGCCAGAGCGTCCCGACATCCAGTCGCACGTGTCCTGGGCTCCGGCATCGCCGCCAAGCATCTCTCCCCCAGCAGTGCCATGCAAGCAGCCGCGCAGGCGGAGGTGAGTCAGGCGCGCCGTTATCTGCCTATCCTGGACACCATTATCACTTTAGCCACCTGCTGGGACTGTTAGGCACGATCACCGGCATGATCAGCGCTTTCGGCATCGTCTCTGAGGCTGGACTGGGACAGCCCCATGCCATCACCAGCGGCATCGCTGAAGCACTTATCGCCACCGCCACCGGTCTGCTGATCGCCATTATGACCCTGATTCCCTACAACTACTTTCGGTCTAAAGTGGAACAGCTCACCGATGTGCTGGAGGAGCAGTCGACGCGCCTGGAACTGCTCCTGGGCAAGCGGGAGGATTAGCCATGTGGGTACCCAGACAGCAGCTGGAGAAGGCGCGCATCGAGATCATCCCAATGATCGATATCATCTTCTTTCTGCTGGTGTTCTTCATGGTTTCGACCCTGGCGATGACGATCAACCATGGGCTCCCGGTAAACCTTCCCAAGGCAGCCTCATCCCAGAAGGATCTGCGGGAGAGCTTCAATGTCACCGTGATGCAGGATGGAACGCTTTTCCTCAACAAGGAGCTGACCACTCTGGAGCAGCTCGGCCAGCAGGTGAGAACCAGTGTGGAAAAGGAACCGGAGCTGGTGGTGATCATCAATGCTGACGATCAGGCGCTGCACGGTGCCATCGTGTCGGTGATGGATGAAGTGCGGCTGGCCGGCGTCTCCCGTCTGGCCATCGCGGTCAGGCCTGACCGAAGGGTGCACCCATGAGGCATGCCGTGCTCGCTCCTGCGTTCTTGACTTCCTTGTTGGTACATGCGACCGGTTTGCTAGGTGTGTCGCTGCTTTGGGGATCGCTACATCTCCACACGGCACGTTCCGATCTCATTCCGGCTGAAGTCGTGCTCGCTCCACCGCCGGCGCCAGAACCGGTGCCCGTGCCAGACACTGAACCGCTTACCCCACCCACAGTTCTGACGCGGGCTGATGTGGTGCTGGCACAGCCACCGCCAAGCGTCCCAACCGTACCTCTGTCCCCAGCGAAAGTCGAGCCCATTACCCCCCCAAAAGCCATCGAAAAGGTCCTCCCCAGGACCACCGAACCGCGGCTGAAGCCCTTACCCACAGCGAAGCGTCCGCTGCCAGGGCCGCCACCGGGACCGGAAACAAAAACGTTCGAGAAGCCCAAGCCTGGTCTCTTGACGCCGATGCCCGATGAGGGGCCTGCCTCGGCCGGAGCCAACACCTTAGGACCATCTACGGCAAACAATCCGACGGATCAGCCGGCGAAATCCATCGAAGGTGGAGAGGCTGGTGCCGGAGAATTGTCTGAACGAGGTGACCTGCCGGTGGTTCCAGGCGCTGGCGTTGGTGGGGGCAGCGGCGGGAAGGGGCCCGGCGGAGGGGTGGGCAGTTTGGCGCGCCCGCTGGGCGGGTATCAGCTCTTGCCTCGATACCCCGATTCCGCGCGGCGCCAGGGTATCACTGGCACCACGACCCTGCTCTTTGAGGTGCTGGAGAACGGCCGGGTGGGAGGGGTCCAAATTGAGAACTCAGCCGGTCATCCGGACCTCGACCAAGCCGCCGCGGATGCCATCAAGAAGTGGCACTTTGAGCCAGCACGGCGCGGCAATCAGCCCGTTGCGGTCTGGCTCAGGATACCGGTCAAGTT
>Ga0137394_10004388_pt1 | contig 10700 bp, 8 predicted proteins | sample czobulk116metaG_FD_108278 | JGI IMG/M metagenome (GOLD analysis project Ga0137394, IMG submission 108278) | Vadose zone soil microbial communities from Angelo Coast Range Reserve, California, USA - czobulk1.16 metaG | ecosystem: Environmental > Terrestrial > Soil > Vadose zone | place: USA... | reverse complement strand
TGATGACGGCCTGACCGGTCGGCGGTGCGACGGAGGCGCTCTTGTCCTTCTTGGCCGAGACGCCGATGTTCAGGACCTGCTCGCCTTTGCATCCGTCGCGAAACACCGTGATGCCGAGGCAGCCGAGCTCCCACGCGAGGCGATAGGCGCGTGCCACGTCATCCTCGGTCGCGTTGTTCGGCAGGTTGATCGTCTTCGAGACGCCGTTGTCGGTGGAGCGCTGGAACGCGGCCTGGTGCCGCACGTGCCACTCGAAGCCGATCTCGTGCGAGGTCTTGAAGACCTGCGACGCGCGGTCCGGGAGACCCCGGATGCCATGGAGCGAGCCCTGCTTGGCGATCTCCTGCATGAGCGCGTCCGAGTAGAACCCTTGTTCCTTGGCGATGCGCTCGAACGTCTCGTTCACGAACGTCAGGACGCGCTCGCCGTCGGGCTGCTTCACGCGATGCTCGAAGGCCAGCGCGAAGATCGGCTCGACGCCGGACGAGCAGCCGGCGATCATCGAGATCGTCCCGGTGGGCGCGATCGTCGTGACGGTCGAGTTGCGCATCGGCCGGTCGCCCCGGTAGATCGAGCGGTCCCAGTTCGCGAAGGGGCCGCGCTCCTCGGCGAGCTTCGCCGACTGGTCGTGGGACGTGTCCTTGACGAAGGCCATCAGCCGGTCGCCGAGGTCGATGGCCTCCTGGCTGTCGTACGGGATACCCATCGTGAAGAGCAGGTCGGCCCAGCCCATGATGCCCAGGCCGATGCGGCGATTGGCCTTGACGGTGGCGTCGATCACCGGGAGCGGGTACGGGTTCATCTCGATGACGTCGTCGAGGAAGCGCACGGCGAGCCGCACCACGCGCTCCATCTCGTCCCAGTCGATCGACCACTCACCCTCGTCGCTTCGCCGGGCGAACTTCGAGACGTTCAGCGAGCCGAGGTTGCACGCCTCGTTGGGCAGCAGGGGCTGCTCTCCGCACGGATTGGTCGCCTCCACAACGCCGATCTCCGGCGTGGGGTTGGCGGGGCTCGCGTTGATCCGGTCGATGAAGACCATGCCGGGGTCGCCCGTCCGCCACGCGGCGCGGACGATGCGGTCGAAGACCTCCTTGGCCGACAGCCGCCCCGTGACCTCCCCGCTGTGCGGGTTGATCAGGTCGTACTCGCCGCCCGAGGCCAGCGCGTCCATGAACTCGTCGGTCGCCGCCACGGAGATGTTGAAGTTGGTGATGCCCCCGTCGAGCTTGCAGTCGATGAACTCGAGGATGTCCGGGTGATCGACCCTGAGGATCCCCATGTTCGCGCCCCGCCGAGTTCCACCCTGCTTCACCGCTTCGGTGGCGCTGTTGAACACGCGCAGGAAGGAGACCGGGCCAGACGCGCGCCCGCCCGTCGAGGCCACGATGTCGTCCTTGGGGCGCAGCCGCGAGAACGCGAAGCCGGTCCCGCCGCCGGACTTGTGGATGATCGCCGCCGCCTTGACGGAGTCGAAGATCTCCTCCATCGAGTCGCCGACGGGCAGCACGTAGCATGCCGAGTACTGGAGGCCGTTCCCCTTGCCGGCGTTCATGAGGGTCGGCGAGTTCGGGAGGAAATAGCCCTCGATCATGATGTCGTAGAACGCCGCCGCGACCTCCCTGACGGCAGCCTCGCTCCGCCCGTACCGCGCCTCGCCCCTGGCGATGGTCAGCGCCACCCGCCAGCACATCTCCTCCGGCGTCTCGACCACCTCGCCTCCCTGGCGCATGAGGTAGCGCTCCCGTAGAACCCGCAAGGCTGGCTCGTTCCACTTCCCGACCTTCGCTGGGCGAGTCTCAGACAGCATTCAGGTCTCCCTCCCTCACAAGCTGCAGTCAATGACAGACCTTCTGGTCTCACTATATCTTGTGGTGTGTGCGAATCTAGCACGCTGAATCTAGCGTTCGTCAAGGGAAAAGGTATCCACCGCGCATCCACCGACTGTCCACAAAACAGGTCCAGGCTCCGCCGAGCCCTTCGACTCAGCGTGGTATTCTCTTGTGCCTATGCCGAGCCGCCGCGTGGTCGCGTCGCTCACGCTGATCGCCCTCTCCACGTTCTCAGGCGCCGCGAGCGCCCAGATGCCGCCCTCGCCACCGCCCGCGCCGCCTCTGTCGACCCAGGTGGCCGGCCGGGTCTTGACGCTCGAGGAGTGCATCGCGATCGCGCTCGAGGCCCAGCCAAGGATCCAGGCGACGCTCGCCGACTATGCCGCGGCGCGCTATCGAGTGAATCAGGCCATGGCGCCGCTGCTTCCCCAGCTCTCCGGCCTGGCCAGTACGGAGCGAAGTCAGCGCTCGGTCATCGTCACCAATAGAAATGGCGCGAACGTCCCGACGCTTCAGACCCGAGAGTACAATGACACCTTCGACGCCAGGGTCCAGCTCTCGCAGCTCCTGTTCGACTTCGGCAAGACCCTCGCCGCCACCGAAGCGGCCCGGAAGCTCGCCGAGGTCGCGGTCGAGGACGTCGAGCTGCAGCGCCAGCTGATCTCGCTGACGGTGAAAGAGGCGTACACGAATACGCTCTTCAGCCAGCGCCTGATCCGCGTCCAGCAGCAAGCGATCGAGCGCGCCGAGCTCAACCTGAGGTCGGCGAAGGGATTCTTCGATGTGGGTACCCGGCCCAAGTCCGACGTCGCGCGCGCCGAGGTCGACGTGGCGAACGCCCGGCTCGACCTCATCAGGGCCAGGAACCTGCTCCGCGCCGCGATCGTCGCGCTCAATATCGCGATGGCGATCGACGTGGACGCGCCGCTTCAGATCGTGGACAACCTCGTATACCAGCCCGTGACGCTCGATCGTCAGCAGCTCCGGAGCGATTCACTTCGTGAACGCCCCGAGTACCGCCAGGCCAAGCTGCGTGCTGCCGCCGCCGAAGCCACGGAGCGGCAAACCCTTCGCAACTTCTTCCCGGACATCTCGGGCACGGGATCCTACGGCGGCACGCAACCCCAGCTCAACGAGTCCTGGACTCTCGGTCTGACGTTGTCCTGGTCGCTCTTTGATGGCGGCGGACGGATCGCGAGGTACCAGGAGGCGAAGGCCAACGTCGAGGGTGCCAAGGCGCGCGTGAAGTCCACCGAGCTCGACATCATCCAGAATGTCGAGCAGGCCGAGATCGCCGTCGAGGAGACGCAGGAGCGGATCCAGGCGGCGCAGGCCCTGGTGGCCTCCGCCCAGGAGAACTTCCGCCTGGCCCAGGGGCGGTTCGACGCCGGCGTCGGCACCATCCTCGAGCTGACGGACGCTCAGCTCGCGCTCACCCAGGCGCAGAACACCGAGAGCCAGGCCCTGGCCGATTACCGGATCGCCCTGGCGCGGCTCGACCGCGCCGTCGGCCGCCGCTGAGGACCCAGAAACAACCCGCCGGCGGCCAGCGTCTAAGCCAGTGATGAGACGTATCGTTTCCCTGGTCATCGTGGCGGCTCTGGTCGGGGCTGGCGTCCTGGCCTACCTCTACACGCAGAGCGGCGGCAACGCCCCCAAGTACCGGCAGGCTCGGGTCGAGCGAGGTCCCCTCACCGCCGCGGTCTCGGCGACCGGCAATCTCAACGCCGTGGTCGTCGTCCAGGTGGGTAGCCAGGTTTCCGGACAGATCAGGGACCTGCTGGTCGACTTCAACTCGATCGTCAAGAAGAACCAGGTCATCGCCCGGATCGACCCGGACATCTTCGAGGCCAAGGTCAACCAGGCGAAGGCGGACCTGGACTCGTCTCGGGCGACCGTGCTGAACCAGGAGGCGCAGGTCGAGCGCGCCCGGGCCGACGTCGACAACGCGCGCGCCGCGCTCGTGGAGGCCAAGGCGTTCACCGCCAAGGCTCAGGTCCAGTCGCTGGACGCCAAGCGCGACTACGACCGGAAGTCGGAGCTGTTCGGCCGGCAGCTCATCGCCAAGAGCGATCTCGACACGGCGCAGGCCACCTACGACGCCGCGATGGCGCAGCTCGACTCGACCCGGGCGCGCGAGCAGGCGCTCTCGTCCGGCATCCAGTCGGCGATCGCCCAGCTCCGCGTCACCCAGGCCATGCTCGAGTCGGCGCGTGCCCAGGTGAAGCAGAAAGACGCGGCGCTCCGGCAGGCCCAGGTCGATCTCGACCACACGACGATCCTGGCGCCCGTGGATGGCGTCGTCGTCTCCCGGCAAGTGGACGTCGGCCAGACCGTCGCCGCGAGCCTCCAGGCCCCGATCCTCTTCACCATCGCTCAGGACCTCACGCGGATGCAGGTCGAGACGAGTGTGGACGAGGCGGACATCGGTCGCATCAAGCTCGACGACCGCGCCACCTTCACGGTCGACGCGTTCCCGGGAGAAACGTTCGCCGGAAGCGTCACGCAGATCCGGAAGGCCGCGCAGATCGTCCAGAACGTGGTCACCTACACCGTGGTCGTGGCCGTCGCGAATCCGACCGGCAGGCTCGTGCCGGGAATGACCGCCAACGTCAAGCTGGTGACTGCCGAGAAGCCGAGTGTCCTGAAGGTGCCGAACGCCGCGCTTCGATTCCGGCCAGCGGGCGCCGAGACGGCGGCGGCGCCCGGCGCGCCCGCGGGCGGCGGTGGTGCGGCGAGCGGTGGGCCGTCCTCGCCGGAGCAGATCCGCGACCGCCTCGTCAAGGAACTGAAGCTCACCGAGGAGCAGCAAAAGAAGCTCGAGCCGATCCTGCAGGAGAGCCGCGAGCAGGTCCGGGCTCTCCAGGGACTCCCCGAGCCGGATCGGCGCGCCCGAGCCCAGAAGATCCGCGAGGCGACGCGCGCGAAGATCCGCGAGATCCTCACCGATCCGCAGAAGGCGCGCTACGACGAGACGGCGAGCGCGTCGGGCGGCGAGGGCCGTCCGGGCATCCAGGGTCGCGTGTGGGTGCTCGGGCCCGATGGCAAGCCCGCGGCCGTCGCGCTCACCCTGGGGCTCAGCGACGGGGCCTCGACGGAGGTGCTGCGCGGCGAGATCAAGGAGGACCAGGAGGTCATCGTCGGGCTCGTCGGCGGCGCCGGGCGCGGGGGCTCTCAGCCCTCGCAGCCGGGAGCGCCTCGCCTCAGGCTCTGACCGTGGCCCCGCCGATCATCGTCACCGAGGCGCTGACGAAGGACTATCACCTCGGGCCTCACACGGTGCACGCGCTCCGCGGTGTCTCGGTCACGATCGAGCGAGGCGAGTTCGTCGCGGTCATGGGCCCTTCGGGCTCGGGCAAGTCCACCTTCATGAACCTCCTGGGGTGTCTCGACACGCCGACGGCCGGGCAATACGTGCTGGACGGCGAGCGTGTCGGCGGACTGTCGCCCGACGAGCTCGCCCGGATCAGGAACGCCAAGATCGGATTCGTCTTCCAGCAGTTCAATCTGCTCCCGCGAACGAGTGCGCTGGAGAACGTCGAGCTTCCCTTGCTCTACGCGGGCCTGGCGTCGCGCCATCGGCGCGCGCGCGCCAGGGCGCGGCTGGAGGCGGTGGGGCTCGCCGATCGCGAGGCGCACCACCCGAGCCAGCTCTCGGGCGGCCAGCAGCAGCGCGTGGCCATCGCGCGGTCGCTCGTCAACGACCCGGCCGTCATCCTGGCCGACGAGCCGACCGGCAACCTCGACACGCGGACGAGCGTAGAGGTGCTGGCGCTCCTGCAGCGCCTCAACCGCGAAGGGCTCACCATCGTCCTCGTCACCCACGAGCTCGACATCGCCGCCTACGCGAGTCGGAGCCTCACCTTCCGCGACGGCCGCCTCAAGACCGACGAGCACGCGACGCAGCCGCGCGACGCCGCGGCGACGCTCGCCGAGCTGCCAGCGGAGGAGGAGGACGCGGCGTGAGCGTGTGGCAGAGCGTCCGCATCGCAGGCCGGGCGCTCCGGGTGAACAAGCTCCGGAGCGCGCTCACGATGCTCGGCATCATCATCGGCGTCGCCGCCGTCATCGCCATGGTCGGCGTCGGCGCCGGCGCCCAGGCGCGAGTCGCGGAGCAGATCCAGAGTCTCGGGTCGAACCTCATCATCGTCCTCTCCGGGAGCGTCACGTCCAGCGGGATCCGCCTCGGGACGGGGAGCCAGCTCACGATCAGCGAGGACGACTCGGCCGCGATCGCGCGCGAGGTCCCGCTCGTGCAGGCGTCCGCCCCCTCGGTGAGAGGCACGGCACAGGTCGTGTACGGCAACCTGAACTGGGCCACGGTCATCCAGGGGGTGACGCCGGATTATTTCGAGGCGCGCGACTGGCCCGTCGTGGACGGCCGCGCCGTCAACCCCGAGGACGTGGAAGGCGCCACCAAGATCGCGCTCGTGGGCCAGACCACGGCGCTCAACCTCTTCGGCGAGGCCGAGCCGCTCGGTCAGATCATTCGGATCAAGAAGGTGCCCTTCACGGTCGTCGGGGTGCTGGGCCGGAAGGGGCAGAACTCGTGGGGACAGGATCAGGACGACGTGATCCTGATTCCGATCTCCACGGCGAAGAAGAAGGTCCTGGGCGTGAGTCAGGCGAACCCCCGGGCCGTCGGCTCCATCTCGATCAAGGTCCGCCCTGACGAGGACATGGCCGAGGCCGAGAATCAGATCCGTGCGCTCCTGCGTCAGCGCCATCGCCTGCAGCCGTTCCAGGACGACGACTTCTGGCTCCGGAACCTCTCCGAGGTTCTCCAGACCCAGGAGGAGTCGTCCAAGGTGATGACCTATCTGCTCGCCGCGATCGCGTCGGTGTCGCTCCTGGTCGGCGGCATCGGGATCATGAACATCATGCTCGTGTCGGTGACGGAGCGGACGCGCGAGATCGGACTGCGCATGGCGGTCGGGGCGCGCCGGCGCCACATCCTGCTCCAGTTCCTGATCGAGGCGGTCACCCTGTCGCTCATCGGCGGGATCCTCGGCATCGCGCTCGGCCTGGGAGGCTCGCGGGCGATCAGCTATTTCGCCGAGTGGCGCACGCTCGTCAACCCCGAGTCGATCGTGGTGGCCTTCGGGTTCGCGGCCGGCATCGGGATCTTCTTCGGCTTTTATCCGGCGCGCAAAGCGTCGCGGCTCGACCCGATCGAAGCTCTGCGCTACGAGTAGGCCGGGGAGCGGGGCGGTGGCGGGTGCCGCAGGGGGCGTCCGGACCACGCCGCACGCGGTCGCTGCTCCGCTGCGGCTGGGCTCCAGCCGGGCGGGTTGCGCCCGCCGCCGCTGAACGGGAACGGGTCCGGACGCCCCCTGCGGCACCCGCCACCGCCCCGCTCCCCGCCCTTGCGTGTGCGGGCTCGACCGGGGTTTCGATTTTCGGGCGTAGAACCGGACGTTCCCAAAATTCGGCGCGGTGTCGGTCGTTTGCTATCGTCTAGCGACGATGAGTCGTGCTCGCGCTCACCGACCCCGACGCCAGCCCGTCCGGACGTCTCGGCCGCCGAAGAGGGTCCGTGTTCCGCAGAAGACCCGTCCCGTGAAGGTCCGTGTTCCGCCGCCGACTCCGGCCGAGTTGCGCCTGCTCGAGCTCGCGCAGGAGCTCGCCGCGCTCGCGCGTGACCCCGGTGGGAGTCAGACACTCTCCGCCGCGGTGCGGAAGCTCGCCGCCGCGTACGGGCCGTCGGCGCCGCTGCCCCAGGAGGTCTTCCGCGCCTGGGCGCAGAGTCGCAGCGACAAGACGTCCGCGCTCGCCCTCTCGTGGGCTCGCGAGCAGGTGCGTCTGGGGCTCCAGGAGGTCGTCGAGCGGACGACGCGGGGAGCCCGGAGTCGTATCGAGGCCGACGCGGAGACACTCACCTGGCTCCTGCTCGCCGGGTGTGAGGCGATCGCTCAGGAGCCGCCGGCCGCGGGCGCGGATCGCCTGCGAGCGCTGCTCCAGATCATCGGCCACGTCCCCGCCGCCGGCTGAGGCCGTCGAGGACCAGGAACGCGGCGCCGGCGACCAGCGTCACCAGGTTGACCTGGACCGACGCGCGGTGCGCCAGGCCGAAGGCCGCGTCGTCGCGCGTCCGGCGGGCGGTTTCGGCGCGCGGCATGAGGACGGCCGACGCCCAGACGAGCATGGACACCATGACCCCGCAGAGCGCGGTGCCGAGCAGCGGGCGCAGACGCCCCTCCTTGCCCGAGGTCACCTGGATCGCCGAGGCGACGAGCGCGATCGCGCACAGGACCAACCCCCACTGGTAATAGTGCGGGAGCACGGCCGCGACGGCCTGGCCGGCGGTCGCGCGATCGATCGTCCTGAAGACGAGCGGCGCCACCTCGAACGAGAAGAACGTCATGATCCCGAGCCAGGCGGCCACGCAGACGACGGCGAGCGTCCTGAGGAGCCTCATCGCCTGGCGGCCAGCACGCGCTCGGCGAAGATCTCGACCATCCCGGTGGCGGGGAAATCGGCGAAGCCCAGCATCAGGTCGGTGGCACCGGCCGCCGCGTACCGCTCGATGCGCTCCGCGACGGCCTCGGCGGTGCCGACCAGCGCCGTCTCGAGGAGGGCCGCGCTCTTCTCGATCGCCCTCGCGGCGCAGAACCGCCGAAGCTCGTCCTCCACCTCGGCGTCGGTGAGCCCGAGGACCACGTCGAGCTCGATCGAGCGGCGATACTCGCACCAGGGCCGCCCCTCGGCGTCGAGCAGCGTCCGAAGCCGCGACCAGCGCTCGCCGAACGCCGCGGGCGTCAGATACGACGCCTCCCACCCGGCCGCGCGCCGCGCCGCGAGCCCGAGCGCCTCCGGACCCATGGCCGCCAGCCAGATGGGCGGGCCTGGCTTCTGGATCGGGCACGGCGCCAGGCGCGCGCCGCGGAGCGTATAGAAGCGACCCGCGTGATCCACCGGCTCGCCCGTCCAGAGCTTCGCGAGGATCTCGATCGTCTCGGCCGCGAGCGCGATCCGGGTCGACGCGTCGGGATACGGAATCGCGTGACTCCGCCAGGTGGCCGCCGCCGTGGAGTCCTCGGCGCCGACCGCGAGCCTCAGATCGAGTCGACCGCCGGAGAGGTGATCGACGGTCACCGCACGCTTGGCGAGCCACGACGGATGGTGTGACGAGGCGTCGAAACAATACGTGACGGCCGGGCCGAGGCGGGCGCGACGGGTCAGGCCGGCGAGCGCGCCCAGCATCGTCCAGCCGTCGTGCGTCCATCCCCAGAGCCCGTCCCCGTACGTGATGCGGGCGTACCCGAGATCGTCCGCCGTCTGCCAGAAGCGTCGGAGCGCGACGACATCGGTTCCCCAGGTCTGGACACCGACGGAGATCACGCAGGCGAGCATCGCCGACGCTCCGGAGGGAGTCAAGATTGACGGGCCTCGTGGCGGGCGGTAGAGTGCGCGGCGATGCGAGCCAGCCTCTTGGTCGGTGTCGCGGTCGTTCTCGCCGCCGCCTCGTCCCCCGCCCAGACGCCGGTGGAGGCGGCGCGTGCGCTCGTCGCCCGCTATCACGAGGACGCCACGGCGCTCGACCGCGCGCGAGACCTCCTCGACGCGGCGCTCGCCAAGGACCGGCAGGTCGAGACGATGGTGATGCTCTCGTACGTCCAGTTTCTCCTCGGCGACGTTCGCGCGACGACGGACGACGAGAAGCTCGCCGCGTCTGATCGGGGCCGGGAGCTCGGCAAGCGCGCGATCGAGCTGGCGCCCAAGAGCCACGACGCCCATCTCTGGTTCGCGATCAACACGGCGCGGTGGGGCGAGACGACGGGCATCCTCCGCTCGCTCTTCCTCCTGCCGACGGTTCGCGAAGAGCTCGGCATCCTGCTCGAGCTCAACCCGCGCTCGGTCCGGGCCCACGTGCTCGCGGGCAACGTGTTCCTGGAGGTGCCGGGATTCGCCGGCGGCGACCGGGCGAAGGCCGAGGAGCACTTCAAGAAGGCGCTCGCGGTCGATCCGCGGTTCACCGGAGCCCGGCTGGACCTCGCCCGCGTCTACATCGCCGAGGCGCGCTACGCCGACGCGCGTCGCGAGCTGCAGCGAGTCGTCAACGAGACGACCCCCACGGTCGTCGCCGACTGGACCGTGAAGGACGCGCCACGCGCCAGAAAGCTGCTCGAGTCCATCAAAGACCGGAAGTAGCGATCGGCGCCGTCATCCGCCGGCTCCGGCGGAGCGCGCCGCGCTGGAATCCGACCGCGCTCGCCGTCGTCGCCGAGCGCGATCGCGACCCGTTCCACGTCCTCATCGCCTGCATCCTGTCGCTGCGTACCCAGGACACGACGACGGGTCCCGCCTCCGAGCGCCTGTTCGCCGTGGCCGCGGCGCCGGAGACCATGGTGAAGCTGGCACGCCGACAGATCGAGCGACTCATCTATCCGGTCGGCTTCTACCGTACGAAGGCGCGCGTCATTCTCGGGATCTGCCGGGACCTGCTCGCGCGATTCGACGGCCGCGTACCCGACACGATCGACGAGCTCCTCACCCTCAACGGCGTCGGACGGAAGACCGCCAACCTGGTCGTGACGATGGGCTACGGCAAGCCCGGCATCTGTGTGGACACCCACGTGCATCGCATCTCGAACCGGCTGGGCTATGTGAAGACCCGGAACCCCGAAGAGACCGAGATGGCGCTCCGGGGAAAGCTGCCCCGCCGCTACTGGATCGGCTACAACGACCTCCTCGTCTCCTTCGGGCAGAACATCTGCGCGCCGATCTCCCCCCGCTGCTCCCTCTGCCCCGTCGCCACCCTCTGCCCCCAAATCGGCGTCAAAACCACCCGCTAACCCCGCCCGCAGGAGCCACGACTGCGCCGAGCGAGCTCGGTCGGTAGGGCCCGGGGAGCCGGGGGGGACGCGA
>Ga0137394_10004387_pt1 | contig 10702 bp, 5 predicted proteins | sample czobulk116metaG_FD_108278 | JGI IMG/M metagenome (GOLD analysis project Ga0137394, IMG submission 108278) | Vadose zone soil microbial communities from Angelo Coast Range Reserve, California, USA - czobulk1.16 metaG | ecosystem: Environmental > Terrestrial > Soil > Vadose zone | place: USA... | reverse complement strand
CGGTTGAGTTCCTCAATCGAGTCGGAACCGCGTTCGATTTGGGCGCGGCCCAATTTTCCGTCGCTGCCGGCTTCCCTCAGCAATGCGTAGACGCCACTAACGAAGGGCGCGGAGAAAGAAGTGCCGCTGGCCATCGCGAACGTACCAGGATAAGTCGTGATGACGTCAGTTCCTGGTGCAGTGAAAGAAATATAGTTGCCGTAGTTTGAAAATGAAGCCTTGACATCGTGGCTGTCGACGGCAGCTATCGCATTCACTGACTCGATTGCGGCGGGTAAGACTTCAATATCCTGGTTTTGATTTCCCACCCCAGCGACTAACGCAACGTTTGATGCCTTCGCGTAGTCGACTGCGAGCGCCTTAAACAGTACGGCGGTTTCCTTCTCTGCAGGAGCGGAAAAACTCATATTGATGACATCGGCGCCCATGTCCACTGAGTCGCGCACCGCCCGAATCAAGTTCCAGAGGTTCGCCTTGCCATCGGCATCAAAAGCTTTCATCGGCATCAATTCGGCGTCCGGCGCGACAAGGTGAACAATTCCGGCCGTCATTGTGCCGTGACCAAACGCTGCGGGCAGCGCCATGGCTCGGACAGAAGCCTGGGAGCTGTCGGCGAACAGCACATTGATATTGCCTCGGTGGACGGGAAAAACCGGAGCGCGCAGGTCGAAGACGGTGCTCGCACTTTGCTGCAGGTCAAAAACCGTGGAATGGAGTTGGTCCAGTCTCGGGTCGTTCCACTCGGAAGCGGCGCCCCGCGTGACATAATTCTTTCCTCTCACAACAATTTTCTTCAGGACTGGATGGGTGTCGTCTATTCCGGTGTCGATCAGCGCAACGACGCTTCGTTTTCCTGTGCTCAGGCGATGCGCCTGCAACACCTCGATATTTGCCGCGGATGGCTGGTCCAGATAGAACCTGGGTACGTTGGATGTATGGAAGGGAACCAGGTCCCACTGGAAGCGGTCGGCGGCACCTGGGCGTCGAAATGGCTCATCGATCCCAAGTTCGAAATTTTGACTGGTCAGAATGGCATTATTCAGCGCCTTGATCTCGGCGGGATTAATCCGCGACGGCACGGCGATCAGGTAGGCGCCTGAAGCAGGTATCGCGTCAATGATGGCCGCGCCGTGCCTGATTTGGAGTTGCCTCAATTCTTCAATAGAACAGCGGACGACCAACTCCTGTATCGGCGCCCTTGCCCCCGACAGGCTGACAATTCCAATGAAGACGATGATGGTCACACGGCAGAACAGACCCAGCGGCTTCTCGATGGTCATAAAACCGGTCCTTTCTAGTTGCAGCTTCAACCGGGCGTCAGAGGGATTTACGTAACGGAGATTGCCAGACGGGAGACGGCAGATGTGGTACCGAGCAATCTCGATACAAGCAACTACCGGGCCATCATTAAGAAAGATGGCTGTGAGTCAGACAAGTGTATGAAGGTTCTGCGTAAGCGGTCCGTCATCAGCGGCAGGGCTGAATTGCACCGCGTCGCCAGACGATGGTTGTCGGTTGCCCATCGAGAACTGGATTTACCGCTTTCGCGAGAGAGACCGCCGCTACAGTGGCTGCTAGTCTAGGAAGGATTGCCTACGAGAACAAAAGGCGCCCAATAGTACGGATGTGTAGCTTCCTGTCGGACCGTTGTCATTGCCAGCTGCAAGCTTTTTCCCTTGGTGAACCCGGACATGAGGTTTCTGTAGAAATGCACCATCAAATCGGCGCTTCGCATATCGTTAACGTTCCAAAGGCTGACTACCAGCGACGGGACGCCTGAATAAAGGAATCCACGCGCGAAGCCGAACAGTTCATCGCCCGGCAGGACATCGCTCATACCCGTGCTGCAGCCGCTAAGAACGACCAGTTTGGCGGACATTCGCAAGCGGTAGATGTCGAAGAGACTCAGGGAAGAATCACTCAGTTCGATGGAGCTGAACATTGCATTGTCGGTGCGAAAGTGGCCGTGGCTGGCGATGTGTACGATGCTTGCCGAAGCAGCATGGGCCAGAACATTCGATTGTGTAGCAGCTGATCCAAAGAAAACCTGCGCTTCCGGAAGAAGATTCCCCAATTGAAGTACCTCATGCTCGATCCAGGGCGAGCGTCGATCCGCCAGCCCCGCGATGAGGGCGGGTCCCGATTCGCGAGCGTCAGTCGATATGCACGCGTGAAAAACACTGGCGCTTGGAGCGTAGCTGATGGTGTACCTGTCGATAATGTAACGGCGGCCATCGAAGGCTGCGTGGAGCGGAACATGATGAAGCAATCCATGCGGCACAAGCACCAGTGCGTCACGATCGCTGATCAGCGGTTCCAGAGGCTGTATCAGCGCTGTGTACAGTTCGTAGAGGTGCAACTGGGTAGATTCCAACTCTTTGCCGGAGTGGGGAAAGTCAGCTTGTGGAATGCTCATCCGGCTGAACTGAAAACTTAGAAGGCGCCGGATCCGCAGAAGTTCGTCGATTGAGCACAACGCTTTCGAGATTAAGACGCCATCGTCTGTCAGTATAAGGGCGATGAAGTTGCCTTCGGTGGCGAAATACTCAATGATCGCCGTCTTCGGTGGGATGGCTTTTTGGATGTCCTCCAGCCTGAATGGGGTCATACTTTGCAGCGGCACATTCGAATTCGAGGGCGCGTCCCGTAAGACTCGACGGAAGCGTAGCTCACACAATTGAATCTCTTTCAACAGTTGCCGAACGTTGGCGCTGGATAAGGAGTGGCCCTTCTCTTCCTCGATCGCAAGCCGTCTGTAGTTCCCGTTCAGCTCTTCACGCAGCCGCTGCAACTCTTCGGCTTCATTTCCCGGCGATGGGTTCGTTACCATGCCGACGCTCGCGATCTGATCGAGCAAGGTTCGAGACTTTGCCCGTTCGACGCTATCGAATACTTCGTGCACGGGTCTGGCCAGGCTCAACTGCAGTGTGACCAGCGATTCGTACAAGCTCAGTTTGTCCACAAGGAACATGGCCCTCAGATGGTCCACGCCGATGTTTGCACGCAAATACTCCAGTTCCCTGATGCCTAGCGAGTACGCCAGCAAAGCGCCTTCCTTATCGTCGGTTGCCGCTAATGCCTCCCCTGCCACCTGGAAGACTTCGCTTGCGACCCACCCGGTTGGAGCTTCCTGCCATTTGCACTGAGCGCGAAAGACGTATTGCAACGCTTTGACGTTCTTTCCAAGCTTCATCGCCGATCGGGCGCAGAGTAATGCAGCATGCACGGCTTTTCCATGGAGACCGGCTTCGTGGAGCACTTCATAGGCGCCCTTCGACAATATTCCGGCCCGGCGAAATCGATTCCTCTTGAAGTTTACTGTTGCTTCATAAAGGTCGATCATTGCCAGCCAGACACGGTTACGGCTCGAATCAAATATGCGGCGCGATTGATCGAACAAGCGTTTGCCTGTCGTGGTGTTTCCCAGCAGATCACTCGCTATTGCCATGAAAACGGTCGCCTTGCCGGCTTCATACTGCATGTGCAGCGCTTCGAACACCGGTTTTGCCAGCGATGCGAGCTCAAGAGCATCCGCGTACATGTTCAGCTTCAAATAGATTTCAGTTCTGTCCAGATCGCAGAGCGCCGTGTGCCATCGATCTTCAAGTTCCACCATCTTCGCTCTCACCTCAGCCAGCCCGTCGAGAGCGGCCGTGTACCGGCCCTGCATGAAATACAGATAACAGATGTTGTAATCCGCCTGGAATGCAATCGCCGGCATGTTGTACTCCAACGCGAGTTGCCGGGCGGTGTTGAGCAAGTCCCGGGCTTGACTTGTGCGATTGAGCGCGGTCAGCGCCACGGCCCGATTGAGGTATAAGTGCGCCAGGTCCGGAGACGGCCCGAGCCGCTTGAGGATGGCTTCCGCCTGATCGAGAGACTGAAGATTTTCTTCGAATCGATCGAGGCGGAAAAAGATGTGACCCACATTGATGAGATGCCTGGCCAGGCTACGTTCTTCGCCGGCTGCCCGGTAGGCGGTAGTCACTGTCTCCGAATCCGCCAGCGCTTCATCGAAACGAGAGAGGAGCAGGTAGGCGTTGATACGATTCATCCTCGTTTTCGTCATTTCGAACGCATCACCCGCGTCTTGAAAGCTCTTCAACGCCAGGTCAAAGCATTCGACCGCAGCGCAGTTTTCATTGCAGCGCGACAGCGCTGCGCCTTTCGCCCGCAGCGCGATGCCGATATCAAGCAGATCTCCGGCCGCCGCTGCCATGTCGGCGGCACTCCCCGCAAGACGCAGAGCTTCCCTTGGGTTGGAATAGAGCAACTGGCCCACCTCTCGAGCGATCTTGCGGATCTCTTCCATAGCGGTTCAGGAGGGAATTAGAAAAACCAGCGGGTGGATGCCCGCGAACTGGAACTGAATCTCCACGGGATCGCCCCAGGTTAGACGTCCGACGGGAACGATGAACTCTCCCGCAGAACTCACTTCACCCCGGAATGCGTCTTTTCCGACCATCACTTCCACGATGGCGCCGGCAAGCTGGCAGTCGCCTGGTCGTCTCTCTACGAGTTGCCCGATGATTACGGCCTTGTCCGGATCCTCCGATTCAATCAGCAGATCGACTCGGAATCTCGCCGATTCCAAAATCAAGTGCCTTCCAGTGGCTGCGCGGGCGGTTGTGCGTATGCCCGCAGCATCAGCCAGAAGACTGTCGAACAACAGCCATCCGAAGGTCTTGGATGATGTCGTGAACGACTTTACCCGCTGTTCAGCCTCGAAGATCGGCACCATGCGGGTCACCCAGTTAGCCGGCACCTCGAAGTCGGATTCACGCTGCAGGAATGATTGAACACGCCGGTACAATTCCAGCTGATCTCTACAGCTTACGCACGCATCGAAGTGTCTTTCCCGCCCCGAGCGCTGAAGTTCATCCGGGTCGTGCAACAGGCGCATCAGGAAATCATCGTCAAAGTGATCCTCTGCGTGCATCAGCCTCCCTGATTAACAGTGCGCACGGTTGGAGTTTCCGTGCATGGGAAAGAAAACATTTCTGCTGGTCTATAAGTTCCTGGAATGGAGGAGCTGCCGAAGATTGCTCAAACAGCGGTGGCGCAAACTGCCAATCGTTTCCGCGGAAAGACCAAAGTGTTTGGCGAGGTCTTCATATAAGGATTTGGTATCAGCGAGAAAAAGCATCCGGACCAGCTCGCGGCATCGTTCGGGAAGTTCCTCAAAAGCTTCCCGCAAAAGTTGTTCGCGTTCCGAGCGCAGGTAAATCTCGAACGTGTCGGCATTTGGATCCTGCAGGCCGAGAGCGCAGTCCTCCGGATCTTGACGGCGGCGCAGATATTTTGCGCGAATGAGGTGATTGCACTCGCGGATCGTGATGGTCAGGATCCAGGAACGAAGCCTGGCCGCGTCGGCCAGCGCGTGCAGGTTTTCGAGAATGCGATAGCAGACGGTTTGAAAAACATCCTGTCGCTCGTCTATGTCGAAATGGAGCCTGGCCGGTACGGAATAAATCATTCGTTCGTATCGCCTCAGCAGCCGTTCCCACGAGCTTGCGTCGCCCGATAAGCATGCCGCGACCAGCTCAGGGTCCGTTGGCTCTCGTGTCTTTTTGGAAACAGCTCCTGCTCGGTCCATAAGAAGAGGAAGTGCAAGAATACAGCGGAACGAAGCAATCGCCAAGGCCGCAACGGCTTGCCGAGGGGGCAGCCCGACGCACAGAACATCCGGAACTGCTTGCACCATTGCGTTCAAGAAGCGGCAACGTCTCGTTCGTGCAGACCATGGGCCTCTCTAGGCAAAGGTACGACGGCGGTAATCATAGTGCCGTAACTATTGGATTCGATTTCCAGATGTCCGCCAAGGTATCTGAGGCGCTGAGCCATTCCGGACAATCCGACACCGGCCGGTCTGGAGCCCACCGGATTCCCCCCCGAATGCGGTGAAGGCATTCCTCGTCCCTGGTCCTGGACTCGCAACACGACTTGAGTTGCCTGCAATTCCATACATACCTGGGCTGTGCGGCTTCCCGAATGGCGGTGGATGTTCGCGAGGCACTCTTGAACAATGCGAAACAGGTCCATTTCGACCTTTTCCGGAAGCCGTCCGATGTCTTGCGTCGCAATGAACTCGACATCAATCCCGGAGCGCCTGGTAAATCCGTCCAGGTACCAGTGCAAGGAGGCAAGAAGACCGGCCTCATCCAACATCGGCGGATGTAGCAGGTAGGACAGAGTGCGAATCTCCTCTAAGGATTGCTGACAAAGTGTTCGGCAATCCAAGAACGTATGCTGGAAATTGACCGGCAAGGCCATTGTGGACTCCAGGTTTTCCAGATTAAGCTTGATCGCGCAGAGATTCTGTGCCGTTCCGTCATGCAGCTCTCTTGCGACCCGGCGGCGCTCCTGATCCTGCGAGTCGAGCAGGCGTGTCGAGAGAAGTTGCAATTCCTGCTCGGCGAGCTTGCGTTGGGTGATGTCTTCCATGAGCTTCGCCTGCGCGAGACGGCGTCGTCTGCGCTCGGTAAGGAGACCGGCGATGAGGAAAGATTGGACGACGCACAGCGTGAGCGCGCCGATGATGCGCCACTTGTACTGTTCAAAGACAGTCAGCTCTTTGAAACGGATTTCGCTGCCTGCAGGCAGCTTGTCCTCGTCGATTCCCCAGCGGCGCAGTTGATTCCAGTCGAACATCGCGATACTCGGCACCTCGACAACCGGTGGTTCGTTGGGCTGGGAGCCGTTCAGGATGCCGAGCGCCATGCGGCCTGCCTGGATTCCGCATTCGTACGTGTTGACGGCGTAACCGCCGACGGCGCCATAACCCACATAAAGACCGAAGCCATAGATCGGCACTTTCGCGGCGCCGGCGATCAGCACAAGGACATCCGCAAAGGATAAACTCATGCCAGGTTCCTCGTAATCCTGGCGGCTGTAGAAGATGAGCGATCGTTTGGGTAAGCTCTTCACTCGGGCCAGGAGTTCGTTCAGAGGAAGGTCTGTGAGATAACTGATCGCCACCTTGCTTTCAAATCCCCTGAGCTGCTCTTTGAGGATGGCCTCAACCGCTTTGTCCTTTTCGATCGTTCCGTTGATGACGAAGACATGTTCTGTAGCCGGATGAAGGCGAAGTGCCACATCCAGCGTCCGTGCCTGATTGTTGTCGGGCACGACCCCTGGGAAATTTGTTCCGGCGACTCTTTGACTTAACTGTGTCCGGTTGGCTGTGTGGAAGACAATCGGAACGTTTGGAAAAAGGTCATCGCGGTATTTCAGTATAAAATCGGCGGACACGAATGACATGGCGATGACCACGTTAACTTTGCGGTCTGAATATTTTCGGCGCAGATAATCTCGCAACGCAGTGACTTGACCTTCACCAGGAAACTGGTTCGGTTCGAAGTATTCGGCATGGTATTCAATTCCCCCATCCCGGAAAGCTGTTTGAAGGCCACGGTCCAGGTCGACATTGATCGGAAAGTCTTTCCCATACCAGTAGAGTGCCAGAACTCTTTTAGGCGTCGGAAAGTCCGCAGCAGCGAAGACAGGAGAAACCTGCATCAGGCAGATGACCCACGCTAACGCATGGATAAGCTCAACAGCTGGCTTCTTTCGTGATTGTTCACGATGCTTCATTGGCTCCTCTTTCCATTCACTCAAAAGAGAAGTTTTATTGCGAATTGCAGCTGGCGGGACGAACCGGATTCCCCTGTCGGGAAGCGCGTGGCGGTGACGCGGCTGAAGTTGGGGCTGCCGGCGATGTTGCCTGGCTGGCCAAAGTTCGCATGGTTAAAGAGGTCGAAAAACTCTGTGCGGAACTGGAAGCGCGTGCTCTCGCCAAGCGCCATGTTCTTGCTTAGCGAGACGTCCGTATTGTTGAAGCGCGGCCCGGTGATCACGTTGCGGCCCAGATTGCCGAAGCGTTCAACTTGGACAAAAACGGAAGTGTCGAACCAATGGTTGACGCTGCCGGTGATCTTTATCGGTCCTGTGACATCAGGCCTGAGGGTGTTGCTCACTCCATTCACAAGGCTATTGCTGGTGACAATGTTGATCGGATTCCCGCTTTGCGCCTGGACGATTGCGCTGAGTTGCCAACCTGAAAGGAGCCGGTTGCGTTTGAAGGGCAATTCATAGATCGAGCTGACCACGAAGCGATGGCGCGCGTCGAAGTCCGACAGGCCACGATCGCCTCGCAGGTTATAGCTGTCCTGCGCGACGACCCCTCCCGAACTGAGCGAGTTGTAATCGAGAGACTTCGACCAGGTGTAGGATGCGTTGAACTGCAGGCCACCAGTCAACCGTTGGTTCGCACTGATCCACAGCGCGTTGTAGCTGGAGTTGCCCGTGCCTTCGATCTTCGTGATATTGCCGATCGGCTGGCCAGGAAGGATCGGACTCGATCGGGACAATGCGCCGTAAGGGCGTATGCCGTTGACTGGTTGATTGATGTTGCGCCGAAGGACCAGATGTGTGCCCTTGGACCCAAAATAACCGGCCATCACGCCAAGATTGCCTGTGAGTTCGTGCTGTACATTCAGGTTCCACGACTGCAGGTAGGCATTATCGTAGCCGCGGTCCAGCGTCTGGGGTGCGAGGCCGGCGGCGCGTGCGAGGTTGATCGCGTTGTCTAAACGGATCGTGCCGCTGAACGTGAGCGGAGTAGCGAGCGGCGGGTTTGCGCTGGTTCCTGTCACGATACTCGTAAGGGGTTCATCTACGAGGATGGCGTAGGCGCTGCGTATCACAGTCTTTTCATTTCCTGACGGGTCCCAGGCGAAGCCGGCCCGAGGCTGAAGGTTCTTGTAGTTCTGATGGTAGATCCGATTGATATTTGGACCGAGGCGCAGTAGCGAAGCCCGGGTCTCGTCGAACACGATGAAACGGTCGTAGCGCTCCGTCGGCGTCATGTTCCACTCATAACGCAATCCCAACTCCAGCGTAATGTTCGGGCGCCACTGATAATTGTCCTGAACGAACAGACCGAGCGCGCCCTGAGAGACTTTGTAGGAGCGGTCGCCGAGCGTCACGTTAAATGAATCTGCCGTCCCGTCTAGGAACGCTGCCACGCTTGGAAAATTGAACCTCCCGGTGTCCCGCGCAAAACCATTGGTGAGGAATTGCCGGTATTCCCCGCCCAACTTGAGCGAGTGTGCGCCGCGCAACTGGGCTAGGGAATCGGAAACGACGTAGGTTGTATCGGCTCGCCCTGAAGGCATGCCTGCAGGGCCGCCGAAGTTGAGACCGCCGGCAATGGTGAACTGCGGCAGCCCAATGGACTGGCTGATGCCGTTACTGATTCCGAAATCGGCTGGGTTCGGTTGAGCATTCGGCGTGTTGGCGCCGCGGCTGCGATCGAGCCCGAAACGGACTTCGTTGACGAAGGCCGGGCCGAAGATATGAGTCTCATTCAATCTGAAGACTTGCCGTCTCACCTCGAAATAGTGGCCGAACCCCGGAATGGTATTGCCGGACCTGTTGGGTTCGATGATCTCGGCGTTCTGCAGAGCATAGTAACCATGCATCCGATCGCTGTTCGTCTGATCGTGACTGATGTCCACGGTGGGTTGACCGACGTTGACCGGCGCCGTGGCCGAACCGCTGAATCGGGACGTGCCCGACGAGTCGGCGAAGTTTGCTCGCGGGATGAATTGAAGCAGCTCTGCGACCACGGGGTTGGTTACAGCCGCGCGTTGGGAGTCACTGAGGACAAGGCTGTTGAGGTCGAGCCCTTGCCGCTGCCGGAGGGCTTCATACGAAACGAAAAAGAAAGTCTTGTTTCTGATTATGGGACCGCCGAAGTTTCCGCCGAACTGGTTGCGCTTGAATGGCGGCGGCTCGGATGAGGCAAAGTTGAAGAAATTGCGCGCGTCGAACATGTCGTTGCGCAGGAATTCAAACAACTCGGCGTGAAATTCGCTCGCGCCCGAGCGTGTCACAATGTTGACCGTGGCGCCGGAGTTCTGCCCAAATTCAGCGCTGAGCGTGGAGTTATCCACTCTGAGTTCCTGAACGGTATTGATCGAGGGCTGAAAGCTGATGGAGTTGAAGGCATAGTTGTTGAGAGTGATGCCGTTGATCAAGTAGTTGACCGTCTCCTCTCGATTTCCCGCAGTGTTGATTGCGAGGGCTCCCAAACCCCGGCTTGGGGTGGTCGAGAATCCGTTGGTAGATGCTGTTACCGAACCCGGGACCAGGAGAGTGAGGTCGAGGAAGTAGCGGCCATTGAGCGGGATTTCCTGCACCGTTCGTTGACCAATCACCTGTCCTACGGATGAGGTCGCGCGCTCGATCATGAAGCCGTGTGCGGTGACGGTTAGGTGTTCCGCAGCGGTGTCTACCCGGACCCGAAAATCTTGAGCGACGGTTCGGCCCACCTCGACAGCTACGCTTTCGACAACCTGAGTCTGGAAGCCGGCGGCCTCGACTTCGATGCGATAAGTCCCGGCCGGCAAAAGGGCGATTTGGTAGTTGCCCTGCTGATCGCTCTGAGTTCTCCGTTCTTCGCCAGTGGCCAGGTTGTTCATTGCGATCGTCGCTCCGGGTACTACGGCGCCGGCCGGATCGAAGATCCTACCGAACACAGTGGCCGTGGATTGTCCGTAGCCTGCCGCCACAAGAACGGAAATTGAAATTGCCGTTGCCGCTATGAAATCGACGCTCCTCCGTATCGCTGCCGGCATAAAACCACCCCCCCAGTTCGCCGCACATGTTCATGCCTTGACTGGCGAAAGGCCGCTATTAT
>Ga0137394_10004383_pt1 | contig 10704 bp, 16 predicted proteins | sample czobulk116metaG_FD_108278 | JGI IMG/M metagenome (GOLD analysis project Ga0137394, IMG submission 108278) | Vadose zone soil microbial communities from Angelo Coast Range Reserve, California, USA - czobulk1.16 metaG | ecosystem: Environmental > Terrestrial > Soil > Vadose zone | place: USA... | reverse complement strand
TGGGAGGAGGAAGAGGGAGCAGACGAGGATTTTTGAACATGCCGGGAGAAAGTGAAGATCGATATCTATGACGAGAAGTCTCTGTTTTGTGTACTTGACCCGGAATACCCTCAACCACAACCAAGACATTGATTGTCCAATATAATAAGGCCGACTTTGCAAATCAAATCAGTTCTATGAGCGACGATTAAGATTCTGACTAGCGAATCGGCCATTATACACTGCAAAATTGCAATTCTCGCCCTCCTGAACAATCACATGCGGCTTGTGCTGGACGTAAGAAAGTTACCTCGGTCTGAACTCTGGGGCAGTCGTTGACCTGGGCACAGATTTACTGTGCCCATCCCACTCCTCCAGTCAACTAAGGCAGTTGATAACGTTAGCCACTGGCACCGTCACCTGTTCAGTCTGGTACTCCCAGTCTATCTCAGTTAGAACGTGCTGTCGATGCATCGACTGGAGCGACGTTTGTGAGTCAGAAGTATACCTGGCTACTACGAAGACCAGGGGATCGGAGATATCGCATCAGATCAAGGACCTAATTCTGGAAGATCAGCCCTGGGACCCTTCGGAGAATGTGTTGGCGTTGATATGAGAAGCGCCGCTGTGAGTACCTTTACACTCCCTTTACTTCAACGGTCTGCAAAACTCCGAGGAAGCCTGAAGCATGCCGACATGCCCAGGAAGGTCCGAGTCGTGTAAAAAATATATCTTGCCTCTAACTGCCAGTCTCTTGAGACCTGATTTCGATCGTGCGTGTCTTGAAGGTGTGGTCGCGTCATCGGTCGTGTGTATACTACTGTAGCAGTGACGTGAGCCAGAAGTATTTGCCTATAAGTCCACCCAAGTCAAGTCCGAAGGGGGAGATCGTAACCTCGCGTACCTTCGGAAAGTGCGGTACCTCAAGGATATTCTCAATGGCGTTGTTCTTCCCAATCTCCGACGGTGTTTATGGCCTGTGCGCTATCTCCCGGAAGTTGATAACATCCGGTCTACTAGTATGCACGAGTAGGTGCACCGTAGTACACGAGAAACCCCGGCGTATGGGGCGCTCTGGGGAATTTAACTTGAGCTCTGGGTTTTCAAGGGGGGAAAGTAATTTCGACCCACACTCGAGTCGTGATGCAGTTCGTGGCAAGAGCAACACAAAGTCGCGGCTCGCGTCCGCTTTGCAGGACCGTCGTGTCCCGGAGATTGCTCTCTCTCCCACAGTCCACCGCCACCCCAGCCCGTCTTCGCCCTCTCTCGACCACAGCGGGCCCCACAGCGTCCTCACACTTATCGTCAAACGGCCTCGCGATTGCATTAGGCATCGCGCTAGTCGGCCTGGGTTCATATTATGCTGGCTCTTCTCGAGGTTCGGCTTCAACCAGCACAACGAACGTCGCAGCCGTGCCACCGCCCGTCTATGGTACCCAGGAAGACTTCAAACGTGCGATCAAGGAATTGGAGGCGTCCTTTGACAAAGGCGTCGTCTCGACGGATCCGGCCAACCTTGCGACGCACGGCTTCTCTCCCAATGTGATGCATGAAGGTGAACGCTGTTCACCATCGCTCACGCCCTTGATGCTGACTCGACGGATGGACATTTAGGCGTAGCGCATAGCGTTGTCGTGTATCCAAACTCGACGGAGGACGTTGTGAAGGTTGTGAAGATCGCTAACAAATACCGCATGCCTATCGTTCCGTATGCTGGTGGGACGAGCCTGGAAGGCCACTTCATCGGCGTCAGTGCTTCCCGCACACCTTGATTCTCCAGTCGCTTATTGAAATTGAAAATCCAGCACGAAGGCGGAGGCATTTGCGTCGATATGTCAAATATGAATCAGATCTTGGAGATTCATCGTGAGTTTTCTCTCCCCTCATCCGTATAGCGAAACCGATTCAGACAGCATTTTCCATTAAGCGGACGACTCGGACATGGTTGTTCAATGCGGCGTAGACTGGATGGAGATGAATTCCGCCCTCAAGGAGAAGGGAATTCCTTTGTTCTTCCCTGTGGGTGTTGCTTCTTACGTCGCACCACGCCATGACCAACAATATAACCAGATTGATCCCGGCCCATCTGCGACAATCGGCGGCATGCTTAGCACGGGGTGTTCTGGAAGTGAGTTCTCTCTCCCCCTTCAACGTCAATCGTCTCATACCTCCGCCAAGCGAACGCCGTTCGCTACGGCACCGCGAAGGGAGAGTGGTTCTTGAATGCGGTATGTGCTACTCGAGAAGGGATGGGAGATCGTACGAATGACTCTTGTCGTCCCTTAGACCGTTGTGCTGCCTTCCGGAGAGGTCATTAAAACGCGTCAGCGCGCGCGCAAGTCCTCAGCTGGCTTTGATGTGACAAAGCTTTTTATTGGTGCAGAAGGCACGCTCGGCATCGTTACCGAAGGTTCGTTGGATCATGGCCGTGGTCGCCAGGTTTCCCCCATGCTGACGGCCAAGGGTCATAAAGTGACTGTGCGTCTGGCACCCGTCATTCCCTCACAAGTCGCCATCGCCCAATTCCCCAGCGTCAAAGCGGCAACTGAGGCCGTAATCGAGGTTCTTAACACAGGCGTCAATATTCGTAGGTTTTATCTCCTTCCGCAGCGTCAATTTAGGCACAAGTCGATGATCTTTACTTTGTAGAATGCATAGAGCTGTTAGATTCAGCGTTCATGCACGCGACGAATGTCTCGGGGGCAACGGGGAACCAATATGACGTTGCGGACCACCTTTTCTTCAAGGTGCAGGGTGCGACGCCGGCTGCGATCGACGATGCCGCAAAAATTGTGCAGCAGATTGTCAAGAGACACGGCGGTTCGAAGTTCAAACGAGCGAAGACACAGGAAGAGGGCGACCTCATCTGGCAAGACCGCAAGAATGCTCTCTTCACCGCTATCGCATACGCTGGCGGTGATGCCAAAGGTTGGCTCACGGACGTCTGGTAGGTGTTTCCACGTTCTTTTTTTCTCAGGGCAGTTTCCTGATTGTGATCATAGCGTACCTGTTTCGAATCTTCCACAACTCATAGAAGAGACACAGAAGGATATCGAAGCTCATGGCATCAAGTATCTGACTGCCGGGCACGCGGGCGACGGTGAGGGCTAATGGTTTGTTTTTTCCATATGGATATTCAATGGCCGATTCTGTAGGCAACTTCCACTCGTTGCTGACCTTCCGGAATGAGAAAGAACTCAACATCGTTCGAGAACTAGTCCACCGAATGGTCGAGCGTGCCATCAGACTTGACGGAACCTGTATGTTTGAAGGCAGCTTCACTCTCTCCCTCTTGAGTTGATTCATCCTTCGCTTTTCAGGTACGGGGGAGCATGGAGTCGGCATCGGAAAGAAGGAATTCTTGATCGAAGAGCTTGGCGAGGGCACTGTCAATCTCATGAAGACCATCAAACGAGCTATGGATCCGCTCTGGTTATTCAACCCCGGAAAGGTAAAGGTCTCTCGCCGAGTGGCGACTTCTGTGCGATGCTGATGGATACTTCGAATGCTTAGTTATATCCGGATGGCAAGTCTGCGCACTGAGTCGGGATCCAGAAGACGCGAGATAGGACACTACTTGATATCCTTATAACGCATTGATGCTCCGGTGTTCTCGTCAGCAATGACCATGGGCAGTCAGCACCTCCATGTATGTTCAAACCCGCCCTTCCTGTTCGATTCGTAGTTCGAGAGATACATCCATATGATTAATGTGCGATGTGTGACTGATTGCGTGTTGTACAAGCCGTGAACTTGATGACATAAATACTAGATTTCGTGTGATGCGCCATTAGTCACCTGTGTCGTATCTCGCTTGTTGGGACAAGTCAACACGATGTTAACTTCAGGCTTTGTTGTTCACACGACGCCATGATGTCGCTATTACGGAAGAACCTAATCTGGAGGTCTTGGAGGGTACCCGGCGTCTCTAGCAACACTTGCATCAGGCCCAGACAGCACCTCGTGCGGCTTCAGCAGGTACGCCTGCTTGGAACAACAAACGGCGCGGGAAACGCGGGAAACGCGGCCTCATCGAACGTTTTCGCGCTAGCATTAGGGGGCGTTGTGTTAGGCTTGGGAGGCTACTACGTCGGCGCGCGGTCGAATCATCCGAGTCGTGGCTCTCCGTCAAAACCCGTCTATGGCACACCGGAGGAATTTGCGCGCGCGATCGAAGAACTCAAATCGTTGTTTTCCGAGGAGATTGTAACGACCTGCGAAGATCAGTTAAAATCTCATGGGTTTTCTCCTAATACCCACCTCCCTGGTACAGTATTTGCGCTGTCCTGGCGTAGGCATCCATTGGTTGGCTGATATTCTTCCGTCTCTTTTGTGAAGGATGTCCGCACAGCGTCGTGGTATATCCGAACTCGACGGAGGATGTTGTGAAGATTGTCAACGTTGCAAGGAAGTACCGAATGCCTGTCATCCCGTACTCAGGAGGAACGAGCCTGGAAGGTCATTTTGCGGGCGTGCGTAACCCACTTTCTTCTCTCACACAGCGCCATGTCAACATTTTCACAATACATCGTCCCTCCTCCTATCTCTGCAGTGGAAGGATGGCGGTATATGTGTCGACATGTCAGGTATGGACAGGATTATTGTTATTCATGGTGTGTCCCCTTCCTTCAACTTCCGAGTTCCGTCAACTCCGTGTCCCAAAACGCGTTCCCTTTCGCTGTCGACTGATGGATAATCTCTGCTTCGCAGAGGAGGATTCGGACCTTGTCTGCCAACCGGGTGTAGGATGGATGGAAATAAACGAGACCCTGAAGGAGAAGGGCATTCCACTATTCTTCCCTGTACGTGCCGAGAGCTGAACGCGTGTCTCTTTTCTCATCCTTTACGCCCGTTCCCCAGCTCGATCCTGGTCCCACGGCGACTATTGGTGGCATGCTTAGCACCGGCTGCTCCGGAAGTCAGTCCAGTGTAATTGTGACAGTACTTCCACCAACCATGACTGATCCCTTTCTCCCACTGGCAACAGCCAACGCGGTACGCTATGGCACAGCGAAAGGCGAATGGTTCTTGAATGCCGTCAGCACGCTTCATAATTCGGGGGTAGCACGCTGATTGTTCCGTTCTTCGGCAGACGGTCGTCCTTCCCTCTGGGGAGGTGATCAAGACGAGACGTCGATCGCGCAAGTCGTCCGCCGGATTTGACACGACGAAGCTGTTCATCGGCGCAGAGGGTACCCTCGGCATCGTCACGGAAGTGACAATCCGCCTCGCACCCGTCCTGCCAACTACCGTCGCCACCGCGCGATTCCCCAACGTACGCAAAGCCAGCGATGCCGTCGTCGAAATCCTCAACACGGGAATCGGCATCCGTGCGTTGCCGCCTCCCTTTCCTCTTTTTTTTTTGTCTTTGGGTCCCTCACCCACGGTACTCTAAATCACCTCCTCATCGCGCAGAATGCATCGAACTCGTCGACGCGGAGTTCATCCGCGCCGTCACGACCGTGGGCAACCCCGCCCGTCCGTACGAAATCGCGGACCACCTGTTCTTCAAGTTGCAAGGCGCGACGCCCGGAGCGCTCTCCGAGTCCATGGAGGTGGTCAAGAAGATCGTGAAGAAGCACGGCGGCGACAAGTTCTGGCCCGCAAAGACACAGGAGGAGGCCGAGGCGATTTGGTCAGACCGGAAGAACGGTTTGTACTTCGGCCTGATGTATGCGGGAGAGGGTGCAAAGGCCTGGACGACGGACGTATGGTAGGCGATTATCCCCGCAAGGAGGAGGGCTGTTTCGTTTCCTACTTCTCTCGCCTCCCTCCCCCCTTTCTCTTTCTGTGGCGTCAACGCTCACTCGAAACGTTGACAGTGTTCCGATCTCCAAGCTTCCGCAACTCGTGTACGAGACCCAACAAGACATTGAGCGTTCTGGCATCACGTATAACGTCGTGGGCCACGCGGGAGATGGTAAATGTCTCCGTGAAAGCAACTTAGGGTTCGAGAGCACTAATATGCTGGCGGGCATCAACCCAACGACAGGGAACTTCCATACGTTACTGATGTTCAGGACAGACGAGGAGCTCAACACTGTGCGCGGTCTCGTGCACCGCATGGTCGGACGCGCGCTCGCGCTCGACGGAACCTGTAAGAGTCTTGTACCACCCAGCTCACTCCTGTGTCCCTTCCCCTGAAAAAAATGATCAAAACCCAATCGCAAATTTTCTTTCTTTTTCTTTCAGGCACAGGCGAACACGGCGTCGGTATTGGAAAGAAAGAATTTTTGGTCGAGGAGCTTGGCCCGGGTACTGTGGGTCTGATGAAGACGATCAAGCAGGCAATAGACCCGCTCGGGATCATGAACCCAGGAAAGGTAAGGGGTGCCCCCGCAGACTCAATTCCCAGCGTGATGCGGTTACTTAGAGGAACGAACTTTTCAGCTCTACCCGGACGACGAGGATGCATCCCACACCTGAGACCGAGACGTGTCAGTTGCGGTCCCAATAGTTGTTTAATACTCATGTACATGGATAAATCACAGCATGATGACCACCATTGTTGGCATTGTTGACCTTTTCTAACAGATCCACTTCACGTTCGCATATAGCACGAATAGGTCTTACTCGCTGCTGAAAGGGCGTGAACAGCCCTATCGTATACGATTCTGCCCCACACAACAGAACAACGCAGATTACAGGTGTTTTATTTCATCGTGCACCTTCAACAACGACCGCCGATTGCTCCTGGGCAGGCTGTGCCTGCTGCTGCTGCTGCTGCCCAGTCCGACTGAGCGCGGCACCGAGCGCCTGCGTTCGGATGCTCAGCCCACGCGTCTTTTCGATGACCGACTGGTATATTGGCAGTGCCGGGCGGTGAATCTCGATGACATTCTGCAGTGGTGTTCGTCAGATCAAAGGGAATGATGACGGCAGATGGGAGGGCTATAAGTGACCGAGTTACCTTTTCGAGGTCAATTTTAGCATCGGTGGCCATCCGCGTGTCGCGGATCAGGTTGACGATCCATTTCTCGCCTTCGTCCGGGGAGAGGTTGAGGCGTGCGGAGAGGTCACTTTCATGTGAGAAGAGTGTCAGTCTCTCAGCTCAACCATCGCACTGCGAAGGGAGGGGTAACGTACGCGATGTCAATTCGCTGATGGATGCGACAGTACGCCTCGCTGATGAGGTACCGAGCATTGTCCAGGAAATCGTCCTTGAACTCGCTCAGGAAGAAGTCATTCCCGACGACACGCTCCGCGAGCTGCAGTTGCCGCTGTGCGGCCTCAAAGTCAAACTCGACGTAGAGTTCCTTAAGGAACTTTGTGACCGGGTCAGAGTACTGATACTCTTCGAGCTGCACGACCTTGACGACCTCCCGTATCGCATGCCGTACGCGCGAGCTGACCGGGGCGGCACCTGCGGTGCCCGTCGCCTGCGCCTTGCGCGAGAGCACGGCGGCGACGGCGATGTAGCGCAGGATCCAGGGTGCTGCGGACTGAATGGTGTTGAGGTAGGCGGGGGCGAGGAACGTCTCGAGGAGGAGGGTGCGGCCTGCGGGGTGGTTGAAGTAGACGAAGAGGGACCAGTGCACGAGCCAGGCGCGCGAATGGAGCGTCGCGAGGGGCTCCGCATGTGATGGCGTCGCCGATGCCGCCGATGTCGATGCGGACGCGAGCGGGGCTGCACCGGCGCGAGTATCGAGCGTCTCGCGCAGCGTGTTGAGCTCTTCGAGTGCCACGTCCCACTTGCCCGTGAGGACGTCCGAGGCGAGCTTGCCCCAGTGCGCGGACGTGTTCAGATCGGTGTCGGTGGAGAGCACGCGGAAGTGGTAGAGGTAGTCTGCAGCGCCAGAGTAGTTCCCGTACGTGTACTGAAACTTTCCAAAGTTGTACAATGCCGTGATGTGTTCGAGGGTGACCTGTAAAAAGAATTCGTCAGACGGAAGGTGGGGTGTAGGCCATCGTCGCTTACGCCGTAGTTATCCCTGAGGTAGGTCAGATTTTGATTTTTGTCTTGGCGTAGAGCCTGTGCGACATCCGGATTCTCGATCACATCCAGGACAGCCTGCGCCTCTTGCTGGAGCTGTTCATTTATGGCGACCGCCTTTTCTCTCTTGGCAGCGAACTCTTGTTTGCGTCGTAAGATCGGGTATACGGGGGTATAAATTGGGGCCATTCCATACCTTCTGGGACCTCGGAATCCGGATTCAATTGTTCGTAGAGAGATACGATGTAATCGACCATATTTGTGCCCTTTGCGAGTTCATATTGAGCAGCTGCGACTTGTTCTGGCGCAAAAAGACCACTCTCGTGAAGATGGGTGAGTAAAGGGAAGACCAAGTGTCGGTCCAAGTACGGAATAATCGTCCCTGTGAGGTCGTATTCAGCCATTGATTGGGTTTGTCTGACTTGTGCCAAATCCTCCAAATAAAATAGCGTCATCACGTGACTCACCTTGCCACTTCGGTCCCGCGACGCGTTTAGCGAGCTTTGGCAGTCGCAGGCGTCGTCATCACCACCAACCATGTCGTCCATCGGAGGAACAAAGAACCTTTCCTGGTTCATCAAGGACCTAGGGATATCGGTAATTGGACAGGTCCGTACCCTCCGACACGCTCACCCGCGGGCTGTCTCATCGATCACGTATACAGAAGTGCTACGTCTCCCTGATAGAGAATCTTAACCTGGACGATGTCGACTGCATCAAGTACTCATTATCCAAGGGAGTTGGCGTCGGGATAGTCGCCGGCGGGTCAATAATGAAAGTTCCCCAACTTCTTCTCAGTACGCCTGCTTTCCCACCGTCCTTTAATTGGCTTACACGAAGTGACCTTCACCTGCAGTACTCAAAGCCCAATCAGCGCGCGGCCTCTCCTTAGCCGCCTACGTCCTAGAGACGCCTTCCTATGCCATAACCCTCGCCTATTCTTCGCGGAACGGCTTCCCCTTTTCCACATACGGAGAGAACCTCTTCCTCACCATACAAAACGTGTTCATCACCCTCCTTATTGTCATCTACAACCACCCCTCCTCCTCTTCCCGGCGCCTCACAGCAACCGAGACGTCTAACCCCATCGGACGGCTCCTTACCACCGTCGTCGTCTTCCTCGCAGTGGGCTGTGCCCTCCTCGTCGCACCAGCGCCCGTGCTTGCCGTCGCACAGCTCTGCACGCTCCCGCTCTCCCTCTTCTCCAAGCTCCCGCAGATCGCGAAGAACCACCACGCGCGCAGCACGGGTCAACTCTCCACCTTTGCCGTTGTGTCCCAGATAGGCGGCTGTGCCGCCAGACTGTTCACCACCGCGCAAGAGGTCAATGACCCGCTCGTCGCGGCCGGCTATGCGCTCGCGCTTGCGCTCAACCTCGTCCTGGGCGCTCAGATGTATGCTTACTGGGGTAAATGCGTCGGTGGCGGCGGCCACGATGTGTATGCCAAGACGCACGACGAGTATCCGCTTGGAGGAGGGGGGGGATCCAACTACAGCCGGGAAAAGGTCGACATCGTTGTGCAGCCCCAGAGCCCATCGCCACACCAGGCGACTCATCAGGATTCGCAGTCCGTCACACACGGGCGTAAATGGGCGCGCAAGGTTGACTGAACCCATTCGTATTCGTAGACTTTGTCATTGTATTCACACTTTCCTGCAATGGTATAATATTACTCGCGTCCACACCCAAACTATTTCCCCAGACTCATCAATTTCGCTATCACCAACCGAATGTAACTTGGCTTACTGTAGCACGATTGATGGCTCATCACCGCCACCTATCCGTGTGAAGCACCCTTGGAAAGATACGGTCCAATGTCGCGCAATGCAAGTCCTTCAACCTGCCTCGGCTTTCTTCGGTTCAAGAACACCGCCCTTCCGCTATCCGCTCCTCTCCGTATCACGCCAACTTTGATTGACCCTCCGCACTTCCTCCGAGTCGACCTGGCGGTTCAGCCTCTCCCGCATTGCCTCGTCCATCCGATCCTCCTCTTCCTCCCCAAGGACCACACCATACCCAGGCTCACGCTTCACCATCCCAACATACCCAACGCCGCACACACTTCCCCCCGCAATCAACTGTCCCCTGCGCTCCACAGGCTCCCAACGCGACGCACCCCAGTAGCTGGGACACCAGGCAGTCTGGCATATCTGGAGCGTACCCTGGAGATGATACGCCAGACAGTTGCTGACATAGACCATCCTGACCCCACGACAGCATCCACACCCCTCCCTGTCGGTTCGGCATCTGAACCAACCAATGAACATTACAGGGAGCTTAAGACTGATGGCTGGTACAAATATAAGCCAGATCAGTCGTCTCTTCTAAACCTCTTACCACCACCATCTCCTTATGTCATCCCTCTTCAGTCAACTTTCCACTCCCCCTTGCCCCTTCATCAGCAAAACCAGATGTTGCTGCATAGTGCCATAGTGCTCATAGCAAGGTCTTATACTTTATAGCACCAGACTACACTGTCCACAGGCTGGGCTGGGCCAGGTCTGGCCTGTTTTTACTGGCCCTTGGCCTGACTGTTATGACTGAAGTTTTCTTTTTTCTTGCTGACTCATCAGACTGCATGTGACCATGTACAAATATTGCCTGACTCGTTCGTATGACTCACTCGTCCCAATCTTGACTCAACCCTTGACCCCAATCTCTGATCCTTATCTGATCTGACTCATTGCTTACTGATCCTTATCTGATCTGACTCATTCGCTTATTGATGCTCACTCAGCAGCTTACTGATACTTACTCAGCTCACTTACTGATGATCCACTAAGCTTGCTGA
>Ga0137394_10004382_pt1 | contig 10705 bp, 10 predicted proteins | sample czobulk116metaG_FD_108278 | JGI IMG/M metagenome (GOLD analysis project Ga0137394, IMG submission 108278) | Vadose zone soil microbial communities from Angelo Coast Range Reserve, California, USA - czobulk1.16 metaG | ecosystem: Environmental > Terrestrial > Soil > Vadose zone | place: USA... | reverse complement strand
GGCATGGCCACGCGCAGGAAGCCGGCCGGATCGGCGCCATCCCGGCCGACGAGGGGCTTGCGGCCGGCCGCATCCTCGAAGATGAACTGATTGATGAGCGCGGGATCGCGCGGCAGTGGATCGCCCAGGAGGTCCTGCCCGACACGCAGCCGCACGCCGACGATCTGGCCCGAATCCGGTGAGAACGCCGTCGGATCGATCCACATGTCGTGGCCGAGGAGCGACGCACGACTCGAGACGATGGCCACCACTACCAGCAACGCATGGCGACGAAAGATCGATGAACGAAAGGACTGCAACATCATGGAGGTCCTCGTTGCGATCAAAGAACATCGGGATTGGGGATGCCGCGATCCCCAATCCCGGACCGTGGTACTGCAGCGGGTACTGCGTTTTGCACCTTCGCGCTACGGCGTGGCGCAAGCGCTCCTAGGGCGTGCCGCCCGGCGGCGGGATGTTCGGTACCGTCGGAACGTTGACGCCACCGTGTCCCTGGAATAGACCCTGGTGAGCCGGAGCCAGGAACGGGAACCGATCGAGATAGTCCTTGTCGTTGACTTCAACGCCTTTGGCGAGGCCGGCAGCGGGGTTGCCCGCGACGATCAGGCTGATCAGCACACTGTTCACGTTCACCTGATTGCGGTTTGGAGCAGTCCCACCGCCAACGCGTCTGCCGTTGGGGAACATCGAATCGATGGCCGCATCGAGCGTGATGACGTCGCCCGTGAAACCGTCGGCGACCGGAATCGGGCGACCCAGGTTGATCGCGTTGATGATGTCGAAGCGCGGGCCCTTGAGCGTGGCCACGGCGGCGTCAGGCACGCCGAGCGCCTTGTAGATGCCGAGCGCCTCGGCGTCCCGCACGAGCACCGGAAACAGAACGTCGGCGCCAAAGTTGGTGACGTCGTGCATCGGGTTGCTCCGCAGGTAGAGGGTTTGGCGCTGCGTGCCCACGAGCCCCGCGTTGAAGAGCGGCAGGGCATTCCGGCCAACCTGCACGAACTCGCCTGACCCCCTGAGGCCCGTGATGATGTTGCTGGCATCGACGATCTGCTTTTTCTGGCGGCTGATGCTGGCCCACACCCGGAGCAGGCTGTCGGTCGAATCGGACTTGAGCTGCCCGTTGTGCGGAATGCCGCCCGGGAAGACGTCGCCGATCGGGACCTCGAGCGCGATCGAGAAGAGGTTGAAGCCGGTGAACACGTCTTTCGCGGGCGGGCGGCGCGCGCCCGGGATGCCGCCGAGATCGGTGGAGGCCAGGTTGACGAGATCGAAGATTCCCTTCTCGTCCAGCTGATACGGATCGTCGAACTGGCCGGCGATGATCCGCCCGCCGTTGGCCAGGTCATGGATGAAGGTGTCGACGAACGGCTGATCGTAGAGGCCGACTTCACGGCTCGTCGGATCCCCGGAGTCGTAGCCTTTGAAGGGCGCCAGACCGTAGATCAGCCGATCGGTCTGCGGGCCGTGATTATTGGGGAGCACCGTGAGATCCCGCCCGAGGACCATCGCGTTGCCATCGTCATCTCGAGGTTCGGCCGGGCCGGACTCACCGCGGCGATCGCCCGAGAAGCGGGTGACGTTCATGGTCTCGGTGCCGCCCGTGAGCTGCCACAGCAGCTCGTTGCCACCGCCGAGAGGATCCGTCGGGCTCGGAGGTGCTTCGGGTCTGAGCCTGTTCGTGAACTCGACGCGATACACCACTTCGTCCTCGAGGCTCCTGCCCTTCGCAATGTGGAACTCGTAACGGTAGCCGTTGCATGCACGTAAGCCCTGGTTGCCCTGACCCGGTTCGTGGAGTGGGTTGAAGTCCATGATCAGGTAAAGCTTGTCGTGCGAGCCGTTCGACACCCAGGCATAGGTGTCGGTATTGTCGGCGCACGGCTCGTTCAGGATCGCGAGGGCTTCCCGGTGGCTCGAAGCCCCCGTGCGTTGCGTGGTGGCGACCACCGCCAATGTCGCGACGGCGGCCACGACACTCACACTGACTGCTTTCTTCATAGCACTCTCCTCCTTGTGGATCGGCCAGATATCTCGCCTGCCGGCTGTACTACGGCAGAGGATCACGAACGGATTGAGGGGTTGAGGGCATGAGCACATCTCGCTTGAAGAATGAGACGTATGTATCTACGTGCGCACACTGGATGCGGATTGGGCGACCGGGTACGTTAAAATCCCGTTCTTGTCTTTCCGCCCGCGAACCGCTGACGACGTACGTGCTGATGTCGCCCTCCTCGACCGGGTCATCGCCCGCGACCCGAACGCGCTGGGCGAGCTGTATGACACATACAGCCGTCTGCTGTTCAGTCTGATTCTCCGAATCTTGAAAAACCGTCACGAGGCCGAGGAAGTCCTGCAGGAGGTCTTCGTCCAGACATGGACACGAGCGAGCACGTACCATCCTGCCCTCGGATCTCCAGCCGGATGGCTCGTGGGCATTGCACGGAACCGGGCGATTGATCGGCTGCGCGCCAACGCTGTCCGGGTCGGTCCGCCGGTAACGGCGTCGATGCCGCCGCGGGTGGAAGCGCCGGAGTGGCGGGCGTCGCTCGATGAGCAACAGCTCGACATCCAGCGCGCGCTCGACGCGCTCCCATCGGTGCAACGCGATTTGATCGAGCAGGCCTACTTTCTGGGATTCACGCACTCAGAGTTGGCGGCGCGCTACAGCCTGCCGCTCGGAACCGTGAAGACGCGGATCCGAAGCGGCTTGCTGGCGCTGCGGGGTCATCTTGAAGGCAGATGGATGGAGCAATGACCGAAAACGCTGACGACGTTGTGGAATTCGATGAAGTGGTCGCGCTCGCGCTCGCGGAGCTGGTGGTGGGGCCCGCGCCGCGACCGATCGTCAGAGCTCGCGTCATGGCTCGCGCATTCGAGCGTGCGGCGGCAGTTCCGGGCTTTGCGCTCCGGTTCGACCTCGATGACGACTGGCTGCCGCACCCCGTGCCGGGGATTCGGATGAAGGTCCTTTCGGTGAACCGACACAGCCGGTATGCCACACTCCTGCTCGACGTGAAGCCCGGGACGCGGTTCCCCGCACACCATCACGATGGCGACGAGGAGTGCTACGTCATATCCGGCTCGGTGTTCACGTTGGGCCGCCGCCTGGGCCCGGGGGATTTCGTGCACGCCGACGCAGGCACGGATCACGGCGAGTTGTGGACGGAGGAAGGCGCGCGCGTGCTGCTGGTGGTCCCGCCCGAAGACTACATGCCGTCCACGCCGCCGGGGCCCGCCGAATCGTCCGGTTCCTCTGCGTGAAAACTTCTTTCGAGGAGGATCGATGAAGAAGAAGCTGCTCATCGCGGTATTGCTCGCGGCGGCGTCTGCATCCGTTCGCGCGCAGGACTCGGCACTCGCCTGGGCGGCGCGGCTGGAAGGCGACTTCCGGATCCTGCCGAACATCACGTATCTCACCGCCAGCAATTGGGACGCGAAGCTTGACCTGTACGTCACGCGGACACCGGAGACGCCGCTGCCGACGGTGTTGTTCATTCATGGCGGCGGATGGACCGGCGGCACCAAAGAAGGGCGCGATCTCGGGATCCTTCCGTACCTCGACATGGGGATGAACGTCATCAACGTCGAGTACCGGCTGGCACGCGTCGCGCAGGCGCCGGCTGCCGTCGAGGACTGCCGCTGCGCGCTGCGCTGGGTGCTTCAGCACGCGAAGGAATACGGCGTCGACGTGAACCGCATTGCCGTGGCCGGCGAGTCGGCGGGCGGTCATCTCGCGCTGACGACCGGTATGCTCCCCGCGTCCGCGGGCCTCGACCGTCAGTGTCCCGGGCCGGACAACATGAAGGTCGCGGCGATCGTCAACTGGTACGGCATTTCGGATGTCAACGAACTGCTCGACGGCCCCAACATGAAGGCGTACGCGGTTGCCTGGCTCGGGAGCGCGGCCGATCGCGAGCAGATTGCCAGGCGCGTGTCGCCGCTCACCTATGTGCGCGCCGGGCTGCCGCCGGTGCTGACGATTCACGGCGACGCGGACCCAACAGTTCCGTACACGCAGTCGGTGCGCCTCCACAAAGCCCTCACCGACAACGGTGTGCCGAACGAGCTGATGACGATTCCCGGCGGCAAGCACGGCATCAACTGTTGCACGCTGACGCAGCGCACGAACGCCTACGCGAAGATCCGCGAGTTCCTGACGCGTCACCACGTGATTGACGGATCGAAGCCGCCTTCGACCGGCGCGCGGCCCCAGCCGTAACACATGACGTCGCTCGATCGCGTCTGCGTCGTTCTCCTGGCGTTGTCATGCGCTGCTTTGTCTCCAGCTCAGGGTCGCTCAGCGGCGGTCCCGCCGGGAGAAACCCGTGCCTCGATGTTTCATGCCGAGGTGCGGCGCGATTGCGCGCCATGGGACGGCGATGCGTTTTCCGTTTCCATCTCCACGGTCGCCGATGTCAGGAAGATTGAACCGCCGTTCATTCACGTGTCGGTTTTCCAGACACCGAACCTGAAACGCGGCGGTCGCTTCGCCTTCCCGGATGGGAGCCGGAGAATTGGCGCGGCCTTCATCCAGCCGTCGTCTGGATCGGTCGTCCAGCTTCGCGGGACGGTCTCGTTCACGAACGTCATCCTTGGTGAGACTGTCGAGGGCCAGTTCGACTTACTCGATGCGGGCAGCAAGCGTTACGTGGGACGGTTCAGGGCGAATTGGATGTCGATCCGAACGTCGTGTGGTTGATACGACCTGATGCGTGCACGGCGTCCACACGGCTGTGAATGAGGAGTCTTCGATGGCGGCCGGCGCTCGCCGTCGCGGTTGTGGGGTTGCTGATGGGCGGCGGCTTCGCCGTCCTTCAGTTGCCCGCGGCCGGCGCCGGCGGCCTGCTGCACCCTGCCCGGCGTCGCGTCGTTCAACCGCCGCCGGAGACGTGTCGTGAGGCGGTCTTCGCAGGCGCCCGAGTCAGCCTCAAGGGTTGGCGGTGCCGCGCGTCGGGCCAGAGGCGCGGCACTCTCGTATTTCTGCATGGCATCGCGGACAACCGCACGAGCGCGGTCGGCGTCATCCAGCGGTTCGGCCCGCGTGGCTTCGATGTCGTCGCTTACGACAGCCGCGCACATGGCGAGTCGGAGGGCGATGCCTGTACGTATGGCTTCCTCGAGAAGCAGGACCTGCATCGCGTTCTCGACACCATGGACGGGGGCGCGATTGTGTTGTTGGGCACGTCGCTGGGGGGAGCGGTCGCCCTGCAGGAAGCCGCGGACGATCGTCGAGTCAGCGTCGTCGTGGCGGCCGAAACGTTTTCGGACCTTCGTGCGGTTGCAGTGGAACGCGCGCCATTCTTCTTCACGCGCGGGATCATCAGACAGGCATTCCTCCTTGCCGAACAAGAAGGGCACTTTCAGGCGGATGCGGTCAGTCCCATGCATGCGGCTGCGCGGATAACCGTGCCCGTCCTGCTCGTGCACGGAGCCGCGGATGCCGACACCCCGCCCGACCATTCGCAGCGGGTCCTCGCCGCGTTGAAGGGGCGGAAACGCCTGATCCTCGTTCCCGGCGCCGGCCACAACGGATCGCTTCGCGCCGAGGTGTGGGCAGAGATCGAACGATGGATTGATGCGGGGCTCGCCGCGGCGCCGGGCTGATCGTCGCGCGATCGGCTTGCGCCGCCCGCGCCGCTGGCGCATGATCGCCACCTCCAGGGCCAGAGGACCTGCGTATGGCCGTAAACACGGTTGTCGTCAGGCGAAGGCCGGCGGCGCGCCGAACTCAGTCTGGCCCTACTCCGACCCCCGTCTGACTCCTGTTGAGGTCGACACGTATGAGGCCCGCTCGAAAATATCTGCTCGTCCTCAGCATTCTGCTCGTTGCGGTCAGGGCGGATGCCGACGAGATCAGGGTCATGACCTCGGGCGCCTTCACGGCGGCGCTTCGTGAGCTCACCGCGCAGTTCGAGCGGGCGACGAAGAACAAAGTTGAGACGACGTACGGCGCGTCGATGGGGAACACACCCGACTCGATTCCGAGCCGGCTCCAGCGCGGAGAAGCAGTCGATGTCGTGATCCTCGCCGGCCAGGCGCTCGACGATCTGATCGCGCTGGGCCAGGTGGCCGCTGGAAGCCGCGTCGACCTCGTGCGCTCCAGCATCGGCATGGCCGTGCGCGCAGGCGCGCCGAAGCCGGACATCAGCTCGGTTGACGCCCTTAAGCGCACGCTCCTTGACGCGAAATCGATCGCGTACTCGTCCAGCGCAAGCGGCGTCTATCTCTCCACGGAGCTCTTTCAGCGCCTCGGGATCGCCGACCAGATCAGGGCGAAGAGCAAACGGATCGACAGCGGGCCGGTCGGTGCCGTGGTGGCGCGTGGAGAGGCCGAGATCGGCTTTCAGCAGATCAGCGAGCTGCTTCCCGTGCCCGGCATCGACTATGTCGGGCCGCTGCCGCCCGGCGCGCAGCGGGTGACGGTGTTCTCGGCCGGCGTCGGCGCACGCGCGAAGGCCCCGGATGCAGCCAGAGCGCTCATCGCGTTCCTTGCGTCGCCGGCGGCCGCTCGCGCGATCAAGAAAAGTGGTCTGGAGCCCGTCACCTCACGGCAACCCTGAAAGGGTTCACCCTACATCCGGGAGGTCTCTCGAGAAACAGGTGATGAACCACCAACGACCCCCGGAAGCTGCATCCGGCGCGACTGCAGCGTGTTGACCTTGATGAACATGCGGCCCAGTGGGGCGTGTTGACCTGAACGAATCGAGGACCTGGATGCTGTCGAGACGGGACGCTCTCATCGGTGCGCTTGCTGGAGCCGCTGCGCTCGCGCGCCGCGGCGCCAGGCTCCTTGCGGCCGCCTCGCAGCCGGCGACGCCGGTGAGCTTTGCGGTGCCGCCAGGCGCGTGCGATTGTCACACGCATGTCTTCGGCGATCCGCGCCGCTTCCCGTTCTCCGCCGCGCGTGCTTACACGCCGGAGACGGCGTCGGTCGACGAGATGCGCGCCCTGCATCGAGCGCTTCACGCCGACCGGGTCGTGATCGTGCAACCCAGCGTGTACGGCACGGACAACGCCTGCACGCTCGACAGCATCAAGCAGCTCGGGCCGCGCGCGAGAGGCGTCGGCGTGATCGACGAGCGCACGCCGGATGCGGCGCTCGACGAGATGGATCGCGGCGGCATTCGCGGCGTCAGGCTCAACCTCGCGACAGCCGGCGAAACGGACCCGGCGGTGGGCCGCCGGCGATTCGACGCGGCGGCCGGCCGGATCAAGGGCCGTTCGTGGCACATCCAAATCTATACGCAGCTGTCGATGATCGACGCGATGAAGAGCCACTTGATGGCCTCTCCGGTCCCCGTCGTGTTCGATCACTTCGGCGGCGCGCAGGCGACGCTCGGCACGAAGCAGCCTGGCTTCGACGTCTTGCTGGATCTTGTGCGAGCCGGGAAAGCGTACGTCAAGATTTCCGGGGCGTACCGCAGCTCGACACAAGCCCCGGACTATCGCGACGCGGCGCCGCTGGCCAGAGCGCTCGTCGCCGCGAACGCGCAGCGCATTCTGTGGGGGACCGACTGGCCGCACCCGGACTCGGCGCAGGTCGCCGGCCGCAAAGCCACCGACATCGCGCCGCTCCTCCAGATCGATGACGGCCGCCTGTTCAACCAGCTCGCCGTCTGGGCGCCGGACGCTGCCGTGCGCAGGACCATCCTGGTCGACAATCCCGCGCGGCTCTATGGATTCTGAGGCTGGCCGCGCCGCGGTGAGCGACTCGGCGTACCGCGCCGTGGTCATCGGAGCGACCGGCGCCGTCGGCAGCGCGCTGGTTCGCGAGCTGCTCGCCTCGACTGCGTGCGATCAGGTGGTCGCGTTGACGCGGCGGCCGGCCGAGAGCTTCGGACTCACCCAGAAGCTCCGCGTCCGCGTCGTCGATTTCGACTCGCTCGAACGCGCCACCCGCGAGCTCGCTGCCGGATGCGCGGTCGCGTTCTGTACGCTGGGCCTTGGCCAGCCGCGGAAGACGACGTTCGAAGAGTTCTGGCGGGTGGACGTCGAGTATGCCGGCGCGTTCGCGCGCGGCTCCGCCGCCGCCGGCGTGCGGCACATCTCGCTGCTGTCCTCGGTCGGTGCGAACGCCGGCTCGCGCAATCCGTATCTCCGCGTCAAGGGCTCGGCGGAGCAGATGATGGAGCGCAGCGGCATCACGCGCGTCAGCCTCTTTCGGCCCAGCCTGCTCGTCACGCGCGAGATCCGGTACGGTCTGCAGGACCGCATGACGCAGGCGCTGTTTCCGCTCGTGGCGCCGCTGCTCCCGAAGCGCTATCACCAGATACGGGTCGAGGACCTGGCGCGAGCGATGCGGACGAACGCCGAACGTCCAGGGCCCCCGGGCGTCGAGGTGCTGGACTATGGGGCGTTCCAATGCATCAACGATGTGATTCACGTTCCGGGAGCGATGTGACATGCGAGTGACGTCCGCTGCGCTGAGTATCCTGCTCGGACTCGACCTCATCGTCGCGCAGCCTCGGAATGCGCAGACCAACGCGCCGGCTTTTCACCTTCTCGAGACCACGATCGATGACGTCCACGCCGCGCTCAAGTCCAGCCGGACGACGTGCCGACAACTGCTAGAGCTGTATCTCCGGCGCATCGACGCGTACGACAAGTCGGGCCCGGCGCTGAACGCCGTCCAGACCGTCAATCGACGCGCGCTGGAGGACGCGGCGAAGCTGGATGCCGCTCTGACGGCCGGCGCGCCGGTCGGCGCGCTCCACTGCATCCCCGTGCCGATCAAAGATCAGGTCGACACGAGCGACATCACGACGACATACGGATCGGCCGTGTTCAAGGCCTTCGTTCCTCAAACGGACGCCACGATCGTGACGAAGCTGAAGCAGGCCGGCGCGGTGATCGTAGGGAAGGCAACCATGGGGGAGTTCGCGTCCGGGTATCTCAGCTCGGCGTCCGGTCCGATCAGGAACGCGTACGATCCGAGGCGGCATGCGAGCGGCTCCTCCGGCGGAACCGGCGCCGGCATCGCGGCGAACTTCGCCACGGTCGGCATCGGCGAAGACACGGGCGGATCGGTGCGCGGTCCAGCATCGGTCGGCAGCCTGGTGGGCTTGAGGCCGACGCTCCCTCTCGTCAGCCGGCATGGGATGTTTCCCGCTCGGCCGACCACCGATACGCTGGGCCCCATGGCGCGGACGGTGAGGGACGCCGCAATCGTGTTCGACGCGATCGTTGGGTACGACCCGCGCGATCCCGTAACGGCGCACGCATTCGGACAGATCCCTGCGTCGTATGCCATGTTCCTCGCGCCCGACGGGCTCAGCCGCGCGCGAATCGGCGTCCTTCGGGAGCCGATGGACGCCAAGACAGACCCTGCCTCGGACGATTACAAGAAAGTGCGCGCAGTGATCGACCGGGCCATTGGCGAACTGAAGGGGCTTGGCGTGGAGATCGCGGATCCGATCACGATCCCGGGAGTGATCGATCGCGTGACCCGAGCGTACGACGGCAACGTGTTCGAAACGGAGCCGGCGATCAACAGGTTTCTGGAAGCGCATGCCAAGGCGCCGGTCAAGACGCTGAGCGACATTCTCCTGTCCGGGAAAGTCGTGCCGTCACGCACGAGAGCGTTGATGGCGACTGTCGGCAAGTCGACCGACGATGCCGGGTATCTCCAAATCCTCCGGATCGCGGAAGAGACACGCCAGATCCTGCTCGGCGAGATGGCGGGCAAGCGGCTGGACGCCGTGGTGTACGCGACCTTCGACCACCAGCCCGCGCTGATTCCGCCGGACGCGATGACTCGGCCTGCGGTCGACGACCGCACCGGGAACAATCGACGGCTGAGTCCGATGCTCGGTTTCCCGGCGATCACCGTGCCGGCCGGGTTCACCAGCGACGGGCTCCCCGTCGGGCTCGAGTTCCTTGGACGGCCGTTCGCCGAGCCGACGCTGTTCAAATTCGCCTATGCCTACGAGCAGGCGACCCACCACCGCAAGCCGCCGGCGTCGACTCCCGCGCTTCCCGGTGAACCGTGACCAGTGGCCACTGAGCTGACGCCGATCGCCGTTGCGATTGCGATTTGGGCGGGGTTCGCCAATCAACGCGCGATCGTGCGCGAATACCTCGACGAGACGATCCGGCGCCGGCCGTCCGCGTTGCCCGGCGGACGATCGAGGTTCCCGGAAGTGTCCACGACTCGCATGTCACGATGACCGGCCGCATCGATTTTTCCGCCAACGCGAGCGTCTACGACAATCGCCACGGCGCGTTCCTGTCGAACGAGATCGCGCAGCAGCTGGCGACAATCGCCGCGTTTCGGTCGAACGACGTAGTCCTCGACGTCGGCGCGGGAACCGGACGCGTCTCCGTCCCGCTCGCGGCGTTCGGCTGCCTCGTCGTCGCGCTCGATTTGGCGCAGCCGATGCTCGAGCGCCTCAGGAACAAGGCGCCGGATGCGCGCGTGGCGCTCGTGGTCGGCCTCGGCGGCGCGTTGCCGTTTCGCGATGCGTCGTTCGACGCGACCGTGATCGCGCGTCTCGTGTATCTGCTGTCGGACTGGCGTGACGTGATGAACGAGATGATCCGCGTGCTGCGGCCGGGCGGCCGTCTGCTTCACGAATGGGGAAACGGCAGCCCGGATGAGGAGTGGGTGCAGATTCGAGAGCGGGCGCGGGCGCTGTTCGAGCAGGCCGGCGTGAGGGATCCATTTCATCCCGGCGCCCGCGAAGAACCGGAGGTCGATCGCTTT
>Ga0137394_10004381_pt1 | contig 10706 bp, 15 predicted proteins | sample czobulk116metaG_FD_108278 | JGI IMG/M metagenome (GOLD analysis project Ga0137394, IMG submission 108278) | Vadose zone soil microbial communities from Angelo Coast Range Reserve, California, USA - czobulk1.16 metaG | ecosystem: Environmental > Terrestrial > Soil > Vadose zone | place: USA... | reverse complement strand
TCTCACCGATCCGCATTCGGCGTTCGGTGAAGCGGCACAACGCGCGTTGCGCAAGGCGTTTAACCGCGATGTCGCGCTTATACGCGAAGGCGGCAGCATCCCTATCGTTTCGCAATTCCGCGACATTCTCGGCATTGAAACATTGTTGATGGGACTCGCGTTACCCGATTGCCGCGCCCACTCGCCGAACGAAAATTTTCCTCTCGAAAATTTCGAGGCCGGCATTCGCCTGAACAAAGCAGTCCTCCAAGAGCTGGCGAGCTAATCTTAATCAGTTGCTGTAGCGTGTGCGGTTTCAGCGCATCCGACTCCGATCGCGCGCTCGATTCCGCTGAGGACAGCGGACACTACAGCCTCAAGGGAACCGCTCCGAATGATGAAATGGATCTTGATTCTGGTGATCTTATTTGGCGCAGTCTGCCCCGCACACGCAGCCGAGGAATCACTGGGCACAAAGATCAAAAAAGTTTTTGAGCCGTCGCCAACACCAAGTCGCAAACACCGGAAGAAGAAATCGACACCCACTCCATCGCCAGCGACCTCGCCAAAACAAAAGAAAGCTTCGCCAAGTCCATCGCCGACCGCGACGCCGAAGAGCAAATCGAAGCGCAAGAAAACGTCTCCTGCTCCAACACCGAGCGAGTCACCGTATGAGACAGAAACTCCGTCACCTAGTCCGGAGGAAACACCAGAACCTGCACGAGGGAAGAAAGGCTGGCCGAACGTCTCACTTTCGCCTGATCAAATAGCGGATTACGACAGCTATCCGTCAAAAGTTCGCCAGATCCTCGACGCCGGACTGGCGCTTACAAAACAAAATCTCGGTTACAGCTACGGCTCAGCAGATCCAAAAAACGGCGGTATGGATTGCTCCGGTTTCATTTACTATGTGCTCCGAGAAAACGGATTTTCCGATGTGCCGCGCGATTCGAGCCAGCAATATGTCTGGGTGCGCAAAGCCGGAGATTTCAATGCGGTTCTAAGCCGAAAGGAGGACTCGTTCGAGCTCGATGCGCTTAAACCGGGTGACCTGCTCTTCTGGCGCGGTACCTACAACATCGATCGCGACCCGCCGATCACGCACACGATGATTTATCTTGGTCGCGAGAAACGAACTAAAAAACGGGTGATGGTCGGATCAAGCGACGGTCGCACGTATGATGGCAAACAACGTTGGGGCGTCAGCGTTTTCGATTTCAAAATGCCGCCACCAGCCAAAAGCGGCGACGCAAAGATCAGCCCGGTCTTTGTCGGCTACGGTAGGATCCCTGGATTGAGCAAGGACTGAAACCGTCAAATCTTCGTATATCGTTTGCTCTTTCAAATGAACGTACAATGTTGAGATCTCGGTCTTCATTCCCCTTTTTATTTGTGACGATCGCTAGTGTTCCGGGGATGGCACCTTTTCAGAGGTGCTAATCTTTGTGATCTGCCGCTCGAAAGAGTTCATCCAGCCGAATCCCGGTACGATGTAATCGACCTCCTTTCCGCGTGTTACTTTCATCTTCCTATATTGGAAGGTTCCAGTGACCCTAACGTACCCTGGTGCCACTCGGGTGAGCGACGAGCGCGGAATTGGGGACCCTCTGAAATCAAGGAATATATACGAGCTGCCCATCGTGCTTGTTCGCGCCGTGCGGGCGTCTGCGGTCAGGAAGGTAGAATGCACGTTGAGGCCGTAATAGCCGACAACGGAAACGACTTTGTTACTGTATCGGTCGGGGCGTTCAACAAGCTGCGCCACCGAAACGCTCATGGGCTGGGAACCCCCCTGTGTGGCATGGAAACCAAGAGAGAAGTGCAAAAACCGCGACCCTGGCAAAGCGCAAAGGGTCAGTCCTCACTCTTGACGCAGAGATCACGCACGAAGATTAAATTTACCGTTCATCTCGCGTTTGCAGAGGACTCGGAGACGCTTTCGGTTCCGTCGCTGATGTTAGCTGAACTGGATGACGATGAACGCGGCGTTCGTAGCCGATGAAGGCGGCCCCGAGCAGAACAAACATCATGATCAGGACGACGCGCTGTTCGTTTTTCGTGAGCTCGAAAATTCTGAAGAACCGTTTCATTTTTTCGCGTAACGGATCGGATCTTTCATTCCAGCTTCACGAAAACCTTTGAGCCGCAGGAGACAGGAATCGCATTCGCCGCAGGCGAGACCTTCCGGTGATGGATCATAACAACTGTGTGTGAGTGAAAAATCGACGTTGAGATCGACGGCTTTGCTAATGATTTCGGCCTTAGAAAATTTGATCAGCGGCGTGTGAATTTGGAAGCGTTCGCCTTCGACTCCGGCTTTGGTCCCAAGATCCGCCAGTTTCTCAAACGCTTCGATGAATTCCGGGCGACAATCGGGGTAGCCGCTGTAGTCGATCGCGTTTACGCCGAGAAAAATGTCGCGGGCCTGAATTACTTCCGCCCAAGCTAGAGCATATGCGAGGAAGATGGTGTTGCGCGCGGGAACATAAGTGATCGGAATGCCGTGCCCGATGTCTGTCTCCGAGCGCTGTTTCGGCACATCGAGATCGTCGGTGAGTGCCGAGCCGCCAAAGACCCGCAGGTCCATCTTTGCAACACAATGCTCTTTTGCGCCTAGCGATTTTGCGACGCGGCGAGCGGCCTCCATTTCGCTCTGGTGACGCTGGCCGTAATTAAATGACAGCGCGTACGCTTCGTAGCCTTCTGCGATTACGATCGCCAGCGTGGTGGTTGAATCGATTCCGCCGCTCAGAAGGACGACCGCGCGTTTCATTTTGTTTTGGCCTGTTTCTGTAGGGGACGACGTTGTCGGCCCTGGGGAAGCCAACGGCTTCCCCTACAGATCATCGCGGCCAGCTTTACGTAATTTCGCATCCGGATACTCGGCACGCACGGTGAGCGCGATTCCGCCGCGTGCTGAGAATTGCGCGGTGACGATTGCCTCGTGTGGCGCGCAGGCTTTGACGAAATCGTCCAGAATGCGGTTCGTGACCGCTTCGTTAAACGCGTGCTCGTTGCGATATGAAGCGAGATAAAATTTGAGCGATTTGCTCTCAACACAAAGACGGTCGGGTACGTAATCGATGTCGATCCGCGCGAAATCGGGCTGGCCTGTGACCGGACAAACGGACGTGAAATCGTCGGTCTCAAAATGGATCCAGTAATTTCGGTTGGGTGCCGGGTTTGAGAATGTCTCGAGTCTCGCTTCCGAGGGCGAAGCGGGAATCTTTGCTTCGCTTCGCCCGAGAAGTGTTAACTTGGATGGTTTCGCCTTGGCCATTCAGATGAATTAACTCGTTACACGAGCGGCGTTCAACTCGCGAAAGGTTGTAGAGGTGTTTGTGCCAAACGCCTGTCGAAAGAATCGGTGCTTGACACAAGCACCGCTACAACGCCCGGCGGTGATTGGGTCAATCGGTGTTACCCTTGCTGAAACGCACGCAGATCGTCGGCAACGTCTGGATATTTCGCTGCCAGCGCTTCGACGTCGCCGATTTCCACGTCAACTCGTTCTACGCCTGGCCATTCTGTGCTCGCGCCGAGGAACCAGCGCCGTTGTCCGATGACGCGTGCAGTGTGGAATGTATTACCCGGGATCAAGAGCTGCACGCATTGACCCGCGCGCAGATCCGGACCGACTACGGCGCGCTTGCTTGTTCCATTTTCGTGCAGCATTAGAACTTCAATCGGATCACCCAGGTAACGGTGATACAGTTGCTCGTTGCGAATGCGGTGCAGGCGTACCGGCGCATCCGGTGTGACCATGAAATAGAGTGCGGAGCCGGCTGGCCGGCCATCAAGAAACGGTGCTGGGAGCCCGCCGGGCGCAATTCGTTGGTTGCTGATAAATGTCACGCGCACGAAGCCGCATGTGCCGTGCGGCTCCAGTTTGAGGAGCCGGCAAACTTCTTCGGCTGTCAGATCGTTGGTCATTTGTTTTGGTTGAAGATTCAACCTCGAACGTCCAACGTCCAACCCCGAACGTCCAGCTAGCGAAGTGAACACCAACCCTCAAAAATCAAAACCAGATCGGATGGGTATGATCGATGTGATCGGGCACGACCCGAAAACGGGTGAGGTGGTTCTCGTGATGGATCAGCCTGACGAGTGGGCTGCTTCGGATGAGCAACTGCTGGCGTTGCAGGAACGATTCAACGCGTACGTTTCATTTTTGCTCGACGGCGAAATGGCCGGAGCGCATCCGGAGCTCGCTGACAAACCGGCGCGCATCGAGCTGCGCTGCGCGCACATTCCCGACACGCACGCGCTGGAGTTGCTCGGGCTTATCCACGATCAGCTCGCGTTTCAGGAAATTAAGCTCGAGGTCGTCGTAAGGAACGAAGAGCAATGACGAAATCGGAATGACGAAGCCCGAATGACGAAGCGTTGGTTGCTCGTCATTTTTTCATTCGGGCTTCTAAGAGCGAACAATCGTCACCATCACCTCGACCAGGGGCAGGCGGTAGGGCGTCTGTGTCAGCCCCGAAAGCGTTCGGGGTGCGCAGAAACGCCCTCCAATTGCCGCTTCGCGCTTCAATGTTTTGCCGATTCTAATCGCGCAAAGAAATCCTCAAAGAGCGACTCGTAAACGCGGCTGCGCTCGGGGTGATATTGCACTCCCAACCCGAACGGATAATTGCGGAGACGAACCTGTTCGATGATCCCATCATGCGCGGCCCAGGCTTCCACTTCCAAATCGTCGCCTAACTGCTCGATTGCCTGATGGTGCGCGCTGTTCACTTTTGAGAAACGATGAGAAGCTGCCGTGTCATGACGCAGCGGCTGAACCTCATTTTCTTTTTGGTGCGGAAGGTTGTGGCCCGGGATATCGAGCTTTAGCGTGCCGCCGAGCGCCACGTTAAATACTTGCAGCCCTCTGCAAATCGCCAGGATCGGCAGCCCGCGCGAAACCGCTTCCTGCACAGCCTTGAATTCCCAACGATCACGCTCCGGGTCGATCTGTTTATCCAGCACGGAAGGATCGGGAATCTCCTGGCGCAAAAATTCCGGGGAAATATCGGAACCGCCAGTGAGCAAAAGACCGTCCATTTGATCCAGCGCGACGTCGCCTTTGCGGGCGTCGAAAACGTGAATGTCGGGATGTTTCGCGAAAAATGGGTGAAACCATTTGTCATCCTTTGGGCGGATCCACGTAGCCAGATTCGGCATCGGTAAATTTGCGACTTCCCACTGCGTATGTAAAGAGCACTGCGATGTTAAGCGCGGACGTTACCACCCCATTAAACGAAGAATTGGAAACATTGAGTAGCGAAAGCAAGGCTCGGGTGATCGCAGTAGCGCTGCACGATCTCGAGAGCGGCTTGCGATTTTCGCTACACGGCGATCGGTGGTTTCATGCTGCAAGCACGATCAAAGTCGCGGTGCTTCTGGCAATTTTTCGCGCGGCAGACGAGGGCCGGCTTCGGCTGGATGACTCGCTGCACGTGCGAAATCGGTTTATCAGCGCAGCCGACGGATCTTCTTTTCATCTCAACCGCGACTCAGACGCCATGCCTGAACTGTACCAAGCGATTGGGCGAACGGCGAAAATCTCTGCGCTTGCGGAAGGAATGATTGCTTCGAGCAGCAATCTGGCGACGAATTTGCTTCTCGATTTTGTGGGTGTGGAATATGCGCGAAACGTTCTGCGGGATGCGCACGTGGAAGGGGTGGAACTGCGGCGCGGCGTTGAGGACCATGCGGCACACGAACGCGGCATAAATAATGAAGCGACCGCGAATGGGTTGCTGACATTATTGTCGGCCGTGCGCGGTAATTTTCTTAGTGGTGACAGCAAAGAACAAGCGATCCGTATTCTGCTACAACAACGATTCAGGTCGATGATTCCTGCGGGTCTTCCAGCGCATGCGGCAGTGGCTCACAAAACAGGCGAGATCTCGACTGCGTGCCACGATATGGGAATTGTGTATCTGCCTGAACGTGAGCCGTACATCGCCGTTATTTTGACCGAGTTTGATTCAGAACATGACGGTCGGCGCGAGACGGTTGCAGCTATTTCTGAGGCGATCTTTCGTTCAGTGACGGGCTTGGAATCAAAATCAAATGCACAGTGAGGTATGCGCGCGATCGACGGTTTCAATTTGCCTGCAGAGTACCGCGCGTTACTGCGACCGGCCGAAGCGGAGACAGACTTCAGGGGCAATGTTCATCATCTCCCCCGCTTTTTCTATGAAATCGGCAGCTGGGAGGAAGCGCACGAGATTCGGCTGGCGCCGCACTTCAAGCTCGCGGAATTGATGCTCGTTGATTGCCGTGAAGCGAGACTGCTCCTGAGCGAGTTCCCCCATTATGTGCCATGCGCAATCGTTTTGCTTGCGAGATTGCTGGAGGACTTTCGCCGCGAAGTCGATGCCTCGGTTTTCATCAGCGCAAACGGCGGCCACAGATCGCCCGCGCATCAGATTTGCGGAGCGAAAAGCATTCACGCCTGGGGAACAGCAGCGAATATTTATCGCGTCGGAGAGACTTTTTTGGATGACGCGAAATCAATTGAGAAATATCGAGCGATCGCTGCGTCGCTGAGCCCAGCCGTGTTTGTTCGGCCATTCGGCTCGGAACGAGGGCAAACCAACGACCATCTCCACATCGATTTAGGGTTTGCGAGCTTGACTCCGCGCGAATGCAGCGAGGCGCGTTGAGCTTCTGTTAAGCAAATGAAGGATTTCGGAACGGAACGGGGCACGCGGTTTTTTCGTGAAAGCGCATTTACCGCAGTACCACCGCGTGCGGTCGTCGGTTTGGAAGCGGAATTCAATCTTCTCGTCAATGACCGCAGACGGCGTCCAGAAAAGGTGTTTGGCGATCCCAGCCGTCTGGTGCGAAGGCGAATGATTCCGCGCACCGGCAAATCCTTTCAATTGCCGGCTGGCGGCGCGATTTATTTTGACACCGGCGTCATCGAAGTCGCGACGCCGATTGTTGAACTTGAGCCCGGCTGTTGTTATCGCGCGACGCGCTTGCTCTGGGAGCAAATCCGGTATTTACGGAGGGAGCTTGATCACTGGGCAAAACGAAACAGGTGCCAGTGCCGCCTGCAGGGTTTTAGCACGCACTATAATTTTTCATTTCCAAGTGCGCGCAGATCAAAATTTCGCAACGCGACCAAGCTTGCCTATCTACTCGCGCACATTTTGCCGGTTCCAGTGATCTTGCTGGCTGCGAACCGTCAGAGCAGCGCGGTCGGCGTCCGTCCCCGCAGGACGCGAGTCGAGGTGACAGCTGATTTCACGCCGGATCCCGCGCTAATGCTGGCGACATGCGCTTTCGTTGCCGGTGCGATTCAGACAGTCCTTAGCTGGGAAAATTTTAGCCTGAGGCAATTGAATCGAAATCGAATTCCGCGCGTCACACCGTTTGGCCTGCGCAAACACTCCTCGCGTCGGGGGTGGCGAGTCACGGCCGATTCATTAGCTCAAAGTCCATTCGTCGCGGACACCAATGCGCCCGTTTGGAAATTGCGTGACGGTCGAATACTTAGCCTGCGCACTATCGCAGCAGAAACTTTGAGCCCATTTCGCCGGCGAATCCAGCGGATCAGCGACTCGAACATTCTGGAACACATTGCCGCCGTTTTCGCTGGTAATGCGCGTTCACTTTTAGATTTCGCAGAACGCCCCGAAACGTACGACGATGTCGGGCGGACGATTGATTGGGGCCGCCGCCAGATGCGACGCTGGCCACGCTCGAAGTATGAAAAAGTGATCCATCGTGTGATTGCGCGCGAACCGATGCGCGTTGGCCAGAAACGGTACCGAGTGGACCGGATGAACGGTTGGTATCAGGTCGATTGTCGAGAGGTGGGAACGCGACGGCGTCGTACATTTAATCTCGACGAACTGGTGAGATTCTCCGACACAAACAAAAAACTTAGCGTTGGCAGGCGCAAAGTGACCAAAGCACGGAGGTCGAAATGATTCTGCTCAAACCCCGGAGGCGGGAACAATCGCTGGAAACTGCGCACCTCTAGCTTTTCGTGGTCACGGCACCTTTGCCAGGATCTTCTTCATCTCGGAAGCGGTGAAAGCACGCAGCGTTTGTGTGCGGATGTTGCCCAAAAGATCCGCTGCCAGTAACACGCTGGCGGCTGTCTCGTCATCAGGGGCCTCGAACACGCATACCTGGTCGTATTCACCGAGGGTCCAATACATTTGCTTCACGCTCACGCCCATCGATTGCACCTTGGTAGCCCAGTCGGCCACGCGCTGCGTCGTCTCCTTCGCGGCCTGGATGCCCTTGTCCGTAAATTGCACCAAACTGATGTAAGTCGGCATAATGTTTTCTACTCCTTCAGGATATCTCCGCGTCGAGACATCTCAGTTTCCGTAATGATTTTAATGTTCCTGTTCTGGTCTTTTAGGCGGTGGCGGTTCGTTTCGAAATTCGCGATGCCGAATTCTGCCGCCGGCGTAAGCAATGTACCCGCCAGCTCCCAAGGTCACGGCACCGAGCACAATCACTGTGATAAGCAGCGGCGCAGACGATTTTGGCCATTTGATCGGCAGTACGATCGCAGCCGCACTCAAAACTGCGAGCGCATAGAAAATCCAGATGAGATCTTCGCCTCGATCTTGGTGTTCATCCAGCCAGCGTTCCCCAGCCTCATCTGTCATGGAGAGGACGCGATCGTACGCCTGCTGGCCAAATTCATAGACCGGCCATGCGGAAAGGGCGCAGATGAACACGAGGGCTAACGTCGCGATCTGAGCTCGGCGACTCTTTAAGAAAAAAGCAATGATCAGTCCGATCCAGGAAACGAGGAGCCCGTAAACCGGTACCGGATTGAGCAAAACATGAACGTATTCCGGCTGGCGCAAACCATGTAGAATCGAATCCATCACAACCTGCCGTCCCACCTGGTTCCGAGGACTTTGCCGGCAATCTTCGCTTTTTCAGGCGGCAAGTACTTTTGCCAGTCAGCAATGGTGAAGTGCCACCATTCCGTACGCAATCCCCAAAAACCCGCCTTATACATTGCGTACTGCAACAAACGCACGTGTGCGCGAATCTCGGCGGAGGAGCCGGCGTAACGCCACATGGCCGCGGGAGTAAAATCGTCAAAGTCGCTTGGCATTAGAACAGGGCGACCCCATGAATCGACCAGGGTAGCGTCGACGGCGATACCCCAGCTATGCAGCGAGCCGACGCCGATCCCGGGATTGGCCACATAATCACTGTTGCGTGACGCCTTCCAAAGCTCGGCCTGCACCGTCACCGGTCGATACGCGTCCCAGATTTTGAGGCGACATTGGTAGCGGCGCAGAAAAGCCTGAGCCACGGCCAAAGCGGAGGCGACTTCCGGCCGAGCGCGCGCACGTGTTCCAGATGGATAAAGCGGATGTCCAATTCGATTGTTTCGACCCGCGTACCGCAACTCAACCATGATCGTCGGGTCAACGGACTGAACATCAACAAGAGGTCCGCCAGCTCGTGCATCCAGTGATACCAGCACTGCTGTCATCGCAGCAATTAACGAGACACACGTATTACAGCCTCTCATTTTCTGTTGGTTAATATGTTGCCATCGCCGCGGAAGTGTCCGTTTTTGCCAGACGCTGCAACAGAATGCGAGCGCTATCTGCGGGAACTGTGAAACGCAATTCCAGGTTCGATTCCCCGTGTCTTAGAACCTCCGGCGGCTGGGAATAGAGCAACAGTTGAGAGTCCGGCAACTGCAGCCACTGCTGCGGCTTATCGTGCAAACTTCGCGCGAGATCGTCCGCGCTTTTAGGTGCACTCACTTTAATCAACACTCTGGCTTTTACCGGATCCTGCAGGTTCACTGCAAGGCCGAGCAATTGTGAGACCTCGAGCAGTTCACGGGAAAAGATCGGGTGGAAAACGCGCGCCAGATCGGGAGGATCGCGGGAAATCAGTCGCAACGCGCTGTCACGATCAAGCGCTTGGAAACGATCGAATAGCTGACCGGTTATTTTCAGGTCCGGTTTCATCCCCAGACGCACGAGCACGAGTTCACGTACTGCATCTGGTGCTCCGACAGCCAGCGTACCCGGTCCCACACGGGCGATGGCAAAGCCCGGCTTGCCCGCCGTAGCCCCCGGCGCGCCGGAGTCTTGCGAAGGCGGCTCGGCAGCGGCGGATGATCGTTCCCAGACGGGCAAACCGCTTTTCGGGAGCTTTTCGAAACTCTTATCCTCCCCAATTGCGCGCATAACGCTGGAGAGACCGCCGCGGCGGACTTCAACGAGATTAAACTCCCGACTCTCGCCGGCTTCGTTTGTGGTGAGCGCACGCGTGATACGAACAACGTCGTGAGACACATTTAGCCCTGGAATTGCCGCGGCTGCGCTGATTAGTCCGGGCCAGAGCGCCGGCTGCTCGTTGCGCCAGCGTTTTGGAAGCTTCGCACGCTCAAACTGGTCTGCATTAATAGACAGGATCGTATCGGTTTCTTGCGGCAGCCATTCGCGTGCTCGTGGAGATTGGAAAACAACAAGCAAAGTGAGCGCGAGCAGAACGAGCACCGAGAACACGCTAAAATAAAACTTCCGCAGCTCCTGTTTATCGATCTGACCGGAGAGCAATGCCAACTCTGCTTTGTGCTGCAAATGCGAATCCACAGCTTCGCGGCGGCGATGTGCCTCAGCCAACAAGTGCGGCGCGTTTGGCGGGGCAACCCCCCTTGCGGCAAGATGTCGGCCAATGCTCAAGTACGCCGGATTTTTTCGCTCTTCGACTGTCTGATGTCG
>Ga0137394_10004380_pt1 | contig 10707 bp, 15 predicted proteins | sample czobulk116metaG_FD_108278 | JGI IMG/M metagenome (GOLD analysis project Ga0137394, IMG submission 108278) | Vadose zone soil microbial communities from Angelo Coast Range Reserve, California, USA - czobulk1.16 metaG | ecosystem: Environmental > Terrestrial > Soil > Vadose zone | place: USA... | reverse complement strand
TGTGATTTGAAGATGCCGAAGATGGACGGTTTGCAGGTGCTGTCGATAGTGCGCCGCAAGTGGCCCCAATTGCGCACTGTCGTGTTGACTTCGGTGATTGATGAGCATTTTCGTTCACGAGTCTATGCTCTGGGTGTGGACCTGTTCTGGCAAAAACCGGGTTCGGAACAGGAGATTACCATGTTCCTCGAATGCCTCGAATCCCTGCTGGGTCGAGAAACGGAGAATGGATTTCGCGGCGTCCAAAGCAAGAGCCTGGTAGACATCATCCAACTGGAATGCATTTCGCAAAGCTCATCGGTGCTTCGAATCATTAACGGGCCTTTAACCGGGAAGATCTGGATTTTGGATGGTGAATTGGTTGATTCCGAAGCCGACGATCTGCGGGGCGAGCCTGCGTTCCACAAAATCTTGTCATGGCGAACGGGGAATTTCGAAACCTTGCCCGCGGAGCCAAGCCGCCCCCGGACGATTTTCAAGTCTTACAATGGATTGTTGCTCGAGACGGCACAGGCTCTGGACGAATCGCGCGGCAACATAAACTCCGAAGGCGCACCCGCCTCTCCCTCCTCGCCGCTCGCGCTGGTGTCGCAGATTGAAGGCGTCGAATTTGTGCTGACGATGAAATCGCCGGAGCAGGGCGGAAACGAGGCGCGCGGACTGGAAAGCCCGGAGCGAATGGCCGCGTGGTCGAAGCAAACCATGGAACGATTCCGATCTTTGGGCGAACGGTTGCAAGCCGGACCGGTCGAACAGATTGAGGCATTGGGCGCGCAACGCAATGTGGCGCTGGCGAGGCAAGGCGACACGGATTTCTGTGTGGGCTGGAAGATTTCGATGAATGCGGATCAGATCCGCGACACGATGAAGAAAGTTTTAGCGTTATGGGCCTCTTAAGCATGTTTGCCAAACCTGCGCCGACGTTGCTGCGGCTGCCCTCGGGCAGCTTCACCGTTGATCGCGAAGGGACAGTGCTTATCGGCACGCTACCTTCGAGTTTCCCCACCGCTCTCGCCAGCGATATCGCGGCGCAAGTGCTGGCCGCATTTCGGGAAGCCGAAGCGGCCCAGTTGCCACTCACGGTCCTGATCATAAACTATCCGACATTGAAAGTCACCGCCCGCGAAATGCGCGGCGGGGCGATTGTGTTTTTATCACCCAGGGTTCCCTACGCACCGGGCAGCCAAAACTAACCACCAGCCTATGCGCAACAAGAAGCTCGATCAGCTCATCGACCAGATGGAAAACTATCTGGAATGCTGGAAGCAGTTTAACAACTTCCTGACCACGGCCCGCGCCAAAAAGTTCAGCCCGGAAGATGATGCCCAGTTCCTCGAAATCAAAAGCGTGATCGTTCAGGAACTCGAACTGATTTTATCCTCCGTCGAAGTGAGTTCCCCTACTAAAGAGGAGATCCACGCGCTAGTCGGCAACGCCCCCTCGCTGCGTTACCTCAGCGAAATGAGCGAAGGCGCCTTGCGCAATCTGGAAAACCAGTGGCACAAAATCTATATCGGCTGGCATGCCATTCTCGGCCAACTCAAAGTGCGTCGCCGCGAAGAGGAATCAAAATCCGGCTTCGCCGGAATGTTCGGAAAGAAGTAACTTTTCCTGGGACTCTCGCGCCAGCATATGGACTGCGCCGGCAGAGCGAAGCGGCGACGGCCTTTGGCTGAAACACTCGCAAGGAAAGCTCCAGGGAATTTCATGAACGCAGCTATTGAAAGGAAAAGGGCCGCAATTTCTGTGCAGTCTTTCTCTGCGTCAATCTTGTGCAATCTCGGGTTCCATCTGCGTTGATCTGATTAATCTGCGGTTAAATTCCATCTCTTAACTCCCAAGGCCCATTCAAACGCTCGCGCAGAGGTGTTTCCCTGCTGCGCAGAAGAATCCTGTGTGCGGGCCTTTTCCGCGAGGTCGAGCTTTTGGATTGTCTTTGCTCGGATTTTATCGTTTCTCCTCCCGATGCCGCTTTGGATCAGCATCGTTTTACTCGGGGTCATTGAAGGAATTACTGAATTCCTGCCTGTCTCCTCAACCGGGCATTTGCTGATTGCCGAGCACTGGCTGCCCCGCCAAACGGATTTGTTTAATGTCGTGATCCAGTCGGGAGCAGTCCTTGCCGTGCTGCCGTTATTTCCCGATCGCCTTCGTCAATTCTTTTTTCGCTGGCGTGAGCCGGCTACGATCGATTATTTGCTGAAAATCCTTGCCGCGTTCATGATTACGTGCGTGGGCGGTTTCATCATGGAGAAGAAGCATTTTAAGCTGCCCGAAAATCTGTTGCCCATAGCCGTGGCGCTGTTCATCGGAGGAGTTTTATTTGTGGTCGTTGAAAAGAAATTGCGCGACCGTCAAATGGGGAATTACGTCACCTGGACCATGGCATTCGCGGTCGGGATCGGTCAGTTGATTGCCGCGGGTTTTCCCGGGGCTTCACGTTCGGGCGCGACCATAATATTGGCGCTGATCTTAGGCCTAAACCGGGTAGCGGCCACCGAGTTCACGTTCCTGGTCGGAATTCCCACGATGCTTGCGGCTAGCGCCTTGAAAATATTCAAAGCACTACACCATGCGGGAGCAGGTGCCCCGGCAGAAAACTGGAAAATGCTGCTGCTCGGCTTCATCGTGGCAGCGGTGGTTTCGTTCATCGCGGTGAAATGGCTGCTACGCTACGTGCAAACTCACACGTTCATTGCGTTCGGCTGGTATCGGATCGCGCTAGCTGTGGTCATCGCGATCTTGCTGCTCATGCATGGCCAAACCTCTCCTCCGTAACCTGCGACGTCCAGTAGAAGCGCCCCTGGATCAGGGTTGTAGTCGGGCAGAAACAGTGGATCAATGGTCGTCGGAACCGGGAGCTTTCGCATGCACAGATATCAATGCACATCCCGACATGTGCACTGCCGAATCTCTAAACCCGTCGCATTTTCCTTCGACCACTACAGTATCGCCCAGTTTGGCAATCCTCTCATCTTCATAGCGAGGCATGGTGCCGACTAATTGGGAGCCTTCTTTAACAGTGTATACCGCGCTATATTTTTCCGGCGGCTGTACGGCGCAAATAACCCTGCTGCCTTGATCCGGCGTTTTTAAAATGATTCTGTAAGGCTTAAGGAATAAGCCGTTGCGAAACCCCACAACCTCACCCTGCACTTTGAACACGTGCTTGCGATACCGCTGGTCCGCCGCCGCGGCATCCGTTCGGTAATGATCAGCCAGATCCATCGCGTCCACCGTTTCTCCCGTCGCCACCGGTGGTAACGAATTCATCGGGGGACTCACATGTTTGATGACCTGCGGCGCTTCGGCGATTTTGGCGGCATCCACTTTGTGCTGCTGCTTGAGTTCCGCGTTTTCATCTTTGGTCTTATTTAAATCGCCTTTCAGCTTGTTCAACTCGGCCTCTTTCCGCTCGAGTTCTTCCAATCTTGACTTGGGGACGGTTACCGTGTCCTGCCCGAAAACGGCCGGGCAGAAAGCTCCTAAGTAGAGAGCGGTGGCGACCGCCGGGACTATTTTTTTAGCGTTCATAGCAACAGCTTAGTGATGCACATTTCGAGCAATGTGTGAAGTGCGTTTTCAGGATTGCGGGACTGCCGGAATGAAAATCTTTTGCCCGGCTCGGAGCTTCTCAGGTTTCAAGCCAGGATTGGCCTTGAGGATTTGGTCCACCGTTACCTTCACCTTCTTTTCTTTGCAGGCCTGGACGACAGCCGAGAGCGTGTCCCCTGGTTGGATCACGTACTCGATTCCTTTCTCAACGGAGGGGACCTTGTCCTGCTGCTGCTTGTCCGTCGCAGGAGGGTCGACCGGCTGGGTGCTGACAGCTTTTCTCGAAGGCGCCGGCGGTTGCAACGTTTTGCCCAGTTTGGAAAGCGCCACCTGAATTTTGTCGTAATCATCCAGCCGCTTGCGATCGACTTCCTTGAGCGCCTCCGCGAGATGTTTGAGATCCTCCTGATTCGCGTAATTACCGGTGGGTTTGGCAGCTTGCTCGCGCACGTTTTCCAGCTCTTTGGCCAGATCAGCGAGGTGTTTTTGCTGGGCTTTTTGACCGGCGATCAGGTCCTCGATTTGACCGCTCAATTTGTTCAAACGTTCTTCGGTAGCGGCGTCCTGACCGCGCAAACCTGGCGTCGCGCCCAGGGTGAACAGGAGTAAAAAAAAGGAAATTCGTTTCATAAGGCGACAATAGAAAGCGACGCGCGTAAGTTCAAGCGCGAAGCACGCCGATCTTTTCTCTTTGAACGGTGTCGGCCAGCCGTAGAGTGTCCGCGTGACGGTTCTTGAAGCAATTCAACGCAGCAGCGAATTTCTAGCAAAGAAAGGCGTCGATTCGCCCCGACTCCAAACGGAACTGTTGCTCGCGCATCTTCTCGGGCTGCCGCGAATGCAATTGTATTTAAACTTCGAGCGTGTGCTCACCGAGGAAGATGTGAATAAGTTCCGCGAATTAGTAAAACGGCGCGGCCAACGAGAGCCGCTCCAGCACATCGTTGGATCGACCTCTTTCTGCGGCCTTGAGATCGCGGTAAACCGCAATGTCCTCGTTCCCCGTCCTGAGACGGAGTTGCTGGCGGAGCGCGGCTGGCAGTTTCTTAATCAACTCGCAGCCGAAACTTCAAAATCCAACACCCACCCGCGCCCGCTCCATGCCATAAGCGCGCTCGATTTCGGCACTGGCAGCGGCTGCCTCGCAATTGCGTTGGCGGACAAATGTCCCGCTGCGCTGCTCCACGCAATCGATTCCTCGGAACAGGCCCTGGAAGTGGCCCGCCAAAATGCTGCTCGACTCGGTGCAGGTGACCGCATTCATTTTGTGTTGGGCGAAGACCTTCAAACGCTTCCCAATGGAATTGTGTTTAATCTTATTATCAGCAATCCGCCTTATATCCCGACAGCTGAAATCGAAACTTTGCAACCGGAGGTAAGGGATTTTGACCCGCGCCAGGCGCTGGACGGCGGCGCGGATGGCTTGGATTTTTATCGGCAACTGGCCAACAAGGCCAGTAAACGGCTAAGCGCGGGTGGCAAAATCATGTTGGAATTCGGGGATGGGCAGGCGAAGAACCTGGCGACCATTTTCGAATCGGAAAACTGGGTTGTCGAAGAGATCGTTGAGGACTACACTCACCGGCCAAGAATCCTGATTGCGGGGCGGAGCTGAAATGGATCCGCGCCGAAATGCAGATCGCGGTGGCAATGAAATCGTCAATGGCCGGGTTAGGGTTTTCTATTATCAACTAACGTTACATGGACAGTTTATTGATTAAAGGCGGCGTGCCGTTGCAAGGCGACGTTACGATCAGCGGAGCTAAAAACGCGGTGCTTCCGATCCTGGCGGCGACCTTGTTGACCAGCGAGCCTTGCGTCATCCGCCGCGTTCCAAACCTGAGCGACGTCAAATTCATGGGGCAGATTTTGACCTGGCTTGGAGCCCAGGTCCGCTTCGAGGGCGATCAGGTCAGTGTCCATGCCAAAAAGATAAAGGGCGCGGGTGACTATGATTTAATCCGGAAGATGCGCGGCTCGATCTGCATCATGGGGCCGCTGTTGGGAAGACTGCATACGGCGACCGTGTCTTTGCCGGGCGGGTGCATTATTGGCGCCCGGCCGATCAACCTTCACTTAAAAGGCTTCCAGGCATTGGGCGCCCGCGTGACCATCGAGCGGGGGTACGTTCAAGCCAAGGCAAAACGTCTCCGCGGGTCAGCCATGTTTTTGGGCGGGCGCGCCGGCTCGACCGTGCTGGGCACGGCCAATGTGATGATGGCCGCCACGTTGGCTGAGGGCGTGACCGTGATTGAAAGTGCCGCCTGTGAACCCGAAGTCGTGGATCTTGCTAATTTTCTCAAGGCCATGGGCGCAAAAATAAGCGGAGCCGGTAGTCCGACAATAACGATTACGGGAGTGGAAGAGTTGCATGGCGCGGAACACGAAGTTATTCCTGACCGGATAGAAGCCGCCACCTATGCCATCGCCGCCACAGCCACTAATGGCGAAGTGACGCTGCGTGGCGTTCGCCCGGAGCATATGCATGCGGTGCTGGACAAACTCAAGGATTCGGGGGCGAAAATTGATTGCAATGCCAGGGGCATGACAGTATCGCGCAATGGCCGCTTGAAACCGGTGGACATCACGACGTTGCCTTATTCCGGTTTCCCCACTGATGCCCAGGCCCAGTTGATGGCATTGATGGCCTTGACGCCGGGCATCAGCATTATCACCGAACGGATTTTTGAATCCCGCTTTATGCATGTTAGCGAGTTGGCTCGATTGGGCGCGGATATTGAGATCGAAGGGCCCAGCGCTATCGTCAAAGGCGGCAAGCCATTGAGTGGCGCCCCGGTCATGGCCAGTGATTTACGCGCTTCCGCCGCACTGGTCATCGCCGGGCTCGCCGCCAAAGGCACAACGCAGGTCAACCGCGTCTATCACATTGATCGTGGTTACGAAAACATCGATGGTAAACTGCGGCAATTAGGCGCCCGTATTCAACGGATCGAAGAATCATGACCACGAAACTCATCGCAGCCCTGATCATTGTGGCGGTGTTGTACGGCGGCTGGAATCTTTTTTTGTATTGGGATAAAGTCAAAAATGAGGAAGAGACCGCGAAAAAGCAGGCGATTTCCAGTACGGTCGACCCAAGGCAACTGCCTGGCATTCCCGACCACCTCGAGCCGACTCTCGAAGCTGCACAGAAGCAGGGTGCAGTAGGCCTGCACAATTGGCTGAAGGCCTACGACCGGCAGATTAAGGACCCGCGCAAAGCGTGGATCGAACTGGATTATTGCATTTTGGTCGCTCGCGAAGATCCGGCCGAAGCCAGGCGCGTTTTTGCTTCGGTAAAGGGCCGTACCCCGGCCTCTTCGCCCGTCTTTCCGCGCATCAAGCAGCTGGAAAAAACCTACCAATAGTACGGGGATCGCGACGAACGTAGCGCGTCCTGCGCTGCGCCGGAGTGCGCCCGTCTCGGGCGCAGCAACGTTAATAAGCACAAAAGGTTTTAACAATTTCTAGAGCGCTCCTATGTCGAACGTTTCTGCGTCAGGGGACAGGCGCACTCCAGTGGTGGGCGCTGGACTCAAAACATCCCAATAAAAATGCCCCCTCAACTTTTTGCTGGCCATCTTTCGCAAACCACTTTATCGTCTCAAATAAGCGCAAACCCGTAACGAATCACTGCTTTCAAAAGGCCGCTTATGGATGTCATCTTTAGTTGCCCCAAGTGCGATCAGGAGTTGGCTGTGGATAGCTCGGGCGCCGGTTCTGAAATCAATTGTCCTTCGTGTGGCGAACCGATCGTGATCCCGCAACCCGAACGGGCTGCGCCTCGTCCCGGTCTCGAACCCGATCCCAATGGCCAGCGCGCCGTCCCCCTTCCGATCAATCCCATCGCCTCATCGGCAGCCGCCAAAATAGAGATGCACCTGAAGGTTCCGGTCCACAAGACCACCGAAAGCTTGATAACGAAGCCACTGGCGCCGCTGGACGTCGCCAAGGACGCCGACAAAGTCATCCGCATCAAGACCATTCGTCACACCGATTGTATCGAGGTTGGGCACGACCGTTTCGACGAGATCGTCAGCAATTTTCTGGGAAAAGTTGGCGAGGCCAACATCATCAGCATCAATTCAATCACCTATACCAACCTGGACATCGGCACCCAAAAAATCATGACCGAATACGGGGTGCTCGTCGTGTACAAGGGATAGGCCGCCAAACCTCGCGCCAGCGTACGGACTGCGTGCGGCTTGCCGCCGCTTTTGGCTCGACCGCGCGATAGCGTCCTGGAGTGCGGCTGTCCTCTGCCGCTTTTTCCATCCCCAATCGTTCACCGGACCCGGCGCTTTTAATCGCACCCTCTCAGCCCCCCTCCTTGACTTGGTCAGGTGCTGTCGTTACCGTCGGCCCATGAATCGCAGGTCCATTCGCCTTTTGTTAATCGTTTTCTGTTTGCTTGCCTTTCCCTACCGTTCACCCGCGCCCTTCATTTATACGCCCGGCGAAGGATGGACTTACGAACCCGTGGGCGGTGTGGGAAAATGGCAACGGCCACGCGCCAAAGACCAGTTGGATATTGCGCAGGCCGCCTTCGACAAGGCCGATTACGGTCTCGCGCTCAAAGCCGCCCGCAGGGTAGTCCGAATATGGCCCCTCTCTGATTACGCGCCCCGGGCTCAGTACCTGGTAGGACGGTGTTTCGAAGTAAAAGGCAACGATGAAAAAGCGTTCAAGGAATACCAAAAACTTCTCGAAAAGCATCCCAAGATGTTGAACTACGAGGAAGTGCTTCGGCGCCAGTTTCATATTGCCGAGAAATATCTGGCCGGAAAATGGTTCAGGTTATGGGGGGTCATTCCGTTTTTTCCTTCCATGGAGAAAACGTCGGACATGTTCGATAAGGTGGTGAAAAACGGACCTTACAGCGACATCGCGCCGCACGCGCAATTGCGGGTGGGTGTGGCGCGGGAAAAACAGAAGAATTATCCGCTGGCGGTCAAAGCCTACGAACTGGCCGCTGACCGCTATCACGACCGCCCAAACATCGCTGCGGACGCGCTTTTCCGGGCGGCCCTCGCCTACAACAAACAGGCCCAAACCGCGGACTACGACCAAAGCACCGCCGGCCAGGCGATCGCCACTTTTACCGATTTCATGACCCTTTATCCCGACGATAAGCGTGTGCCTCAGGCCCAAAAGATCATCACCGCTCTCAAAAGCGAACAGGCGCGCGGCAATTTTCAAATCGCAAAGTTTTACGAAAAACGCAAACGTTGGAATGGGGCTTTGGTGTACTATAATGAGGTTTTGGTGCAAGACCCAAACTCTCCTTACGCGAACGAGGCGCGCTTGCGCATCGACGAGCTCAAGAAACGAACGTTGCAAGCCAGCAAGTGACGGGACTCATGCTGGAGAAATGAAGCCATGCGTAATGAGATGGCAAAGCAGGATGGGTCTGCCGAGCGAAACGCCGCCGGACAAGTGTTGTCCTTCGAAGTGCGACCGTCCTCGGGCGCAATCGGGTACAAAGACTCTCAATCCCAAAGGGATTGTGCCCTCCAGCCCAGGGTTGCGAGGAACGAGCTACCCTGGGAAAGAGGTTTAAAAAAATCTCCAACCCCAACGGGGTTGCGCCTGATTGACGTTAAGCAGCAGGGTAAGGTGGCCACAACCCCGTTGGCGTTGAAAGTTCTTCGTTACATTTACCCAGGGTTGCTCGCAGCTCGCAACCCTGGGCTTCGATGCGCAACCCCTTTGGGGTTACAGCAGGCAATTCGCGCCCGGCTCGCCGGCTTTCTTTTGGCGATGCTGTTTTTTTCGGGCTGCGCGGGTTATACACTTGGACCCACCAACGGTGTGGCTGCGGGGGACAAATCAGTCCAGATCACTCCTTTTGCCAATAAAACCCTCGAACCACGCCTGGGAGATGCTGTGACCACCCAGATGCGCAAGGAATTGCAACGCGATGGCACCTTCAAACTCGCCTCCCATGATGATGGCGATATCATCGTGAGCGGCGTGATCACTCATTATACACGTCATGAATTAACGCTCGTCCCTCATGACCTGGTCACTGTTAGGGATTATCGGGTGACCTTAACCGCGCATGTGACCGCCCGCGAACGCGCCACCGGCAAAATCCTGCTGGACCAACCGGTCAGTGGTTTCACCCTGCTCCGAGTCGGCACGGACTTGACGAGCAGCGAGCGGCAGGCGCTTCCGCTGTTGGCGGCAGACCTGGCAAAACATGCAACCGCATTGCTGGTCGAAGGCGGATGGTGAGGTAAAATGAATAACAAAACTTACAAGAATTGTCTGGTGGAATTCGATTGCGGATGGAACTTGAAGTTTCTCTGGATTTTGCTGCTTGGATTTTGGTGCTTTCCCATCCTCGCTCCAGCTCAAACCAACACGAACAACGCTCCGCCAAAAGCCGCAAGCAAAGCCGCGGATCCGCGAAGGGTCGACGTCAACGAATTCGAAAAACTTTGGCAGGACAAGCATAACGTGGTGCTGGACGTGCGAACACCGAAGGAGTTCGCAGCGGGACACATTCCGGGCGCTATCAACCTGGACGTGAATTCGTCTGATTTCGGTGAAAAGGTTTCGGGGCTCAGCAAGGATAAGGTTTACCTCGTTCATTGCGCGGCGGGAGTGCGAAGCGCTCGCGCCTGTCAAAAAATGAACTCGCTCGGCTTCGAGCATCTAATCGATCTTGCACTTGGTTTTAAAGGCTGGCAACAAGCAGGCAAACCAGTCGAGAAGTAAAATCGGGGTGTAACGCGTCACCGTCGTTATCATGACGTAATGCTCTTCCCCAGATCGCGATTAGGTGGCACAAATCCGGCAACACATAGCTCGAGACCTCCACGGATAACACTCCGGTGGAGCTTTGGTTTCGGGAACCTTGCTGCCCAAACGTTTGCGACGGTTGACCGCGGCGGAAACGCGGACGAAAAGCCGCCGGGAAGCGGCGAAACTTGATTGACAGCTTCTTCACCGGCTGCCATCTTGAGGGGACCCAAAGCCAAATTTCGTTCATCTGTTCGGACAATGAAAAGGAGCACTAGACATCGCCTGCTGCCGGTGCTGATAGCTGGCTTCGTCTCGATTCTTTCCGGTCGGGTGAGATCTCAGACCTTCACAAACCTGTACAACTTTACTGGCGGGAGCGACGGCGCCAGGCCGTATGCGCCT
>Ga0137394_10004379_pt1 | contig 10707 bp, 8 predicted proteins | sample czobulk116metaG_FD_108278 | JGI IMG/M metagenome (GOLD analysis project Ga0137394, IMG submission 108278) | Vadose zone soil microbial communities from Angelo Coast Range Reserve, California, USA - czobulk1.16 metaG | ecosystem: Environmental > Terrestrial > Soil > Vadose zone | place: USA... | reverse complement strand
GTGCTCCACTCGGAGACGTTTGGCGGAGTGACGTTTTGCCAAACCCTGCCGCTATCTTTCGTCAGCTGAATGTTTCCGTCATCCGTTCCAACCCAGATCACTCCTTCTTTCACCTCCGATGGAGCGATCGTCAGGATCGTGCCTCGCGCCTGTTTCGAATCCTTTTCATCCGGCCGTACGCGCGTCAGATCCCCGCTCATGGCATCCCAGCTCGTGCCGCCATTCGACGTCTTCAGCAGAAATTGCGTCCCGAGATAAAGCAGGTGCGGGTCCTGCGGCGAAAAAGCCATCGGAATGGTCCAATTAAACCGGTATTTGCTTTCGAACGATACGGGCGCGGGTGAAATGTCCCGTACCTGCCCCGTCGTTTTCGACAATCGCACGACGCTCCCGCCCGGCCCGGCGTTGTAAACCACATCCGCGTCCAGCGGGTCGGGAATTGTGTAACCGCTTTCTCCCGGTCCGACGGGAAACCAATCGCGCTCCGTAATCTGTCCGTTGTTTCCACGACTGATAATGCCCGCCGTGCCGCTATCCTGCTGCGGTCCATAAACCCAGTAAGGAAACCGGTGATCCGTCGCCACGCGGTAGAATTCTCCCGTCGGCTGGTTATACCAGGTGGTCCAGGACTCTCCTCCGTTCAAGCTGATCGTGGCGCCCTGATCCACACCCAGCATGATTCGCTGGGAATTTGTCGGATCGATCCACACCGTGTGGTAATCGTCGCCGCCCGGCGCGCCTTTGATCGCCGTAAACGTGTGCCCGCCGTCGTTCGAACGGTACAGATTTTGCGACGGCAAATAAACAATGTCGGCGTTTTTCGGGTCAACGAAAATTTCGCTCATATACCAATACCCGGTGATCCGCTGATCCTCCGTAGCTTTTTTCCAGGTGGCTCCCGCGTCGTCCGAACGGTACAGCCCGCCTTTTTTGTCTTTCGCTTCCACGATTACGTACACGCGCTGTCCGCGGTTTTCCGGTGCGACGGCAACGCCCGCCCGTCCCCAATCGCCCTCCGGAAGCCCGTGCCCCGTGATTTGTGTCCAGGTGAGTCCCTCATCGATCGACTTATAAAGCCCGCTACCGGGCTCGAACGAAGTTCCCTTTTGTCCGGGCTTGCGAACGCCATGCCAGAGCGTTGCGTACACCACGCGCGGATTTCCCGGCTCGAAGCAAAGATCCACCGCCGCGGTGACATTGTCTTTGTACAGAACTTTCTTCCAGCTCCGCCCGCCGTCCGCCGAGCGGAAAACTCCGCGCTCTTCGTTCGGCCCGGAACTGTGGCCCATCGCGGCGACCAGCACGACATCCGGATTGCGCGGGTCAATCAGGATTCTCCCGATATGCCGCGCGTCGTTCAGACCAACGGGTTGCCAGTTCGCTCCGCCGTCAATGGACTTGTAAATCCCATCCCCGTAGCTGCTGTCGGCAAAAATCGTGTTGACGCCCGTTCCGACGTAAATGATGCTGGGATTCGAAGGCGCCAGCGCCAGCGCTCCAATCGAAGCGACCGGCTCTTTGTCAAAAATCGGCTTCCAAACGGCGCCGCCGTCCGTCGTTTTCCAAACGCCTCCGCCGTCTGCGCCGAAATAATAAACTCCTGGATTCCCCGGCACGCCCGCGACCGCATTCACTTTTCCCGCGCGGAATGGTCCGATCATTCGCCATTTCATTTCGGAGTAGAGCGATTCAGGAATCTGCTGCGCCCGGCCGATGCCGGCCATCACAAATGCCGTGGACAATAGGAGCGCGGAACCAAGCACAAATCGCAAGGTCGGAGAACACTTCATATTGTCGTCTCTCGAGATTCCATTGCGACACCGTTCATGGTTCGTCGTCTCCGTCGGCATCCGCGGATGGAGTGGCATCGGGTGACTTATTCGGATCGACAGCGGTTAGGCCGGCTTTTTTCAGTTCCGTGTTGAGTGCCGGAATATCCTGCTGCCGGATTTTCGTCCAGCGTGCAGTGAGCTTCTCGAGATCTCCTTGGAGTTCCCTGTAGACCGCGGCGGCTTGCGTTGTGGGCGCGGCGTCGGCGCTGTCCGCAACGGACAGGATGCCGCCGAAATGCTGGTTCAAGCTGGAGAAATTCTCCAGTTGCTTGGCGCCGGGCGGCAAGCCAAAGAAATTGCTCTGCGCCGCGCCTTCCAGTTCCGCAGCTTGCTTGTCGAGAGCCGCAATCGCATCGGCAAGCGCGCCCTTCCCCGCTTTCGCGGCGCGCTCCTTCAACTGCGCGCGCACCGAGCGAACTTTTGCGAGCGCCTCAAAGGTTTCATTCATTCCTTCGATTGAGCCGCTCTGCATTTCAAACTGTTTGCGAAGATCCGCAAGTGAAGTCTTGATGCGCGGATCCATCTTCACGACGAATGACTGAGAATAGCTCTTCCCCTCAACAGTCAGCTTCACGGCGTACTTACCAGGGAGTGCCCATGCTCCCAGCGGATGTTTCGGCGTGTCATGGACGATCGCCGAGATCGGAAATTCGTGCCCGAGAGAATCCGGCGGCGCGTAATGCATGTCCCAGACAAAACGGTGCATCCCGGCGGCCCCGGAAAGAATCTGCGTCGGGCGTACCCAGTACATCGGAATCGGATGCTCGCCGGCGGTCTTCTCAAGTGGTTCGGCCTTGTCTGTGCTCGAATAGCGGCGCACCAGATGATTTTGCTCGTCGAAAATTTCCAGATTGGCCGCGCCCTTTGCATTTTCCGCGAGGTAATAATCAATGATCGCGCCATCAGGTGGGTTTTTCCCCGCGGGGAATTCCGGCGGAAGCGGCGTGTCTGGATTGCGGTTCCAGCGAAAACGAATGGCTTCCTGTGGTACGAAGAGATGCACATTCTCTTTCGCAATGTCGGCGTTCAGCTGCCGCAAGGGCGTGACGTCATCGAGAATCCAGAACGAGCGGCCGTGGGTGGCGACGATCAAGTCGTCTCCATGAATGGCGAGATCACGCATGGATGTGTGTGGCAGATTCAACTGCAGCGGCTGCCAGTCGTCTCCGTCGTTGATGGAAAAATACACGGAGCCTTCCGTGCCAACGTAGAGCAATCCTTTTCGGACGGGATCTTCGCGTACCACGTTGCTGGCGCCGCCGTCGGGAATACCTTTCGTAATTTCCGCCCAATTTTTCCCATAATCGCGCGTGCGATAAATGTGCGCGCGCAAATCGTCGAGCCGGAACGAATTGATCGCCGCGTAGGCCGTGCCCGCTTCGAAGTGCGAAGCTTCGATTATGGAAACCTTGCTCCACGGTTTCAATTGCGGCGGCGTGACGTTTTGCCAGGATTTTCCTCCGTCGCGCGTAAGCTGAATCAACCCGTCGTCGGTGCCCGCCCAAATCGTGTTCGCTTCCTTGAACGAGGGAGCGACGGCGTAAATGACGCCGCGGTGCTTCCCTTTTTCCGGGTCGCTGGCCGCGAAAACACCGAGGTTCGCGGGAATTTCATAGGATTCGCGCGTGAGATCGGGGCTGATGACCTGCCAACTGTTTCCCGCATCGGTCGTTTTGAAAAGCACATTGGCCGCGAAATAAAGCGTGTGCGGTTCGAGCGGCGAAAAAACGACCGGCAGCGTGCGAGTATAACGATATTCGCCGCGGCGAACCGGCTCCGGAGTGACCTTCGCGTATTCGCCGATATCCTGTTTCGTTCGTGTGAGCCAGTCGCCATACAGAATATTCGGATCGAGCGGATCAACAGCGACATATCCGTACTCGAAGATGCCGATGAGATGCCAATCGCGAAAAGTGATTTCGCCGTAATCGCTGCGGCTCAGCGTGGCAGCAGCACCGCTCTCCTGCTGCGAACCGTAAACCCAGTACGGAAAACGATTGTCGGTAGTGACGTGATAAAACTGCGCGGTTGGCTGATTGTACCAGGTGCTCCACGTCGCGCCGCCGTTCACGCTGATGACTGCGCCTTGGTCTGAGCTGAGCGCAATGACTTGCGGATTTTCCGCGCTGATCCAAATGCGCTGGTAATCGTCGCCGCCGGGCGCGCCTTTGAACCCTACAAATGTTTTTCCACCGTCCGTTGATTTCCACGTGGTAGTGTTCGCGACGTAAATCACGTCCGGATTGTCCGGCGCGATGGCGATGCCCATTGCGCCCGGGCCGCGACCGCCGATGCGGCGATCGCTGTTTACCTGTTTCCAGGATTCGCCGGAATCATCGGAACGGTAGACCCCGGCATTTTTCTTTGCCTCCACGGTGACGTAAACGCGATTCGGCTCGCCGCGCGAGACGGCAATACCGATTCGGCCCAGGCCATCGGCAGCTTCGGGAAGACCCTTGGTGAGTGGGCGCCAATTGTTGCCGCCATCGGTGGATTTGAAGAGGCCGCTGCCGGCGCTGATGAAAGATTCGCCGCTGCGAACTTCCCACGGCGCAACGCGCGCGGCCCACAACACCGCGTAGATGATTTGCGGATTTGCGGGATCGAAAGCGAGGTCGGCGGCGCCGGTGTTTTCATCCTTGTAGAGAAGCTTCTCGAAGCTCTTCCCGCCATCGGTGGAACGGAAAACGCCGCGCTCGGCGTTGGGACCGTAGGGATGTCCCTCGGCAGCAACGAAAACGCGGTTGGGATCTTTCGGGTCGACGAGGATCGCCGTGATTTGCTGGGCGTCGCGAAGGCCGAGGTGGGTCCAGGATTTCCCGGCGTCTGTGGATTTGTAGATACCGTCGCCGGTGGCGAGATCGGGGCGCTGCAATCCTTCGCCACTGCCCACGTAAATAATGTTGGGATCGGAAGGAGCAACGGCAAGCGCGCCGACGGAGCCGGTGGGCTGATCGTCAAAGATCGCGTTCCAGATGTTTCCGAAATCAGTGGTCTTCCAGACGCCGCCATTGACGGCGGCCATGTAGAAGACGTTCGGTTGATGCGGCACGCCGGATATGGCGACCGTGCGGCCTCCACGGAACGGCCCGATAGAACGCCAGCGCATCTCGGAAAAGAATTTTTGGTCGAATTGCTGGCCGACCTTCTCGTCGAGCTGCTGCGCGTCGGCCGAAGCGCCAAAAATACTGGCAATGACGATTCCAGCGATGAACCACTTCTCTGCCGTACTGATTCGCATCCGAGTCCTCCGTGAGAAGGGAGAGGATACTCTGGCTGCGGAAATGGAGCAATGCGTGGCGGGCGAAAGCGCACAGCCAGGAATGGCTGTCCAAGGCGGGAGAGGGGGATAAATGCCGCCGCCGTTACAGAGTCCATGGGCGCGATTTGATGGAAGGCCCGAGGGGTCGGGCCTTCCGGTTGATTAAGTGCAATGAAGATGGCTACCTTACGAGCTGGAGCCTGCGGCGGATTGGGTTTTGGCCACGGGCCGGTCTTTTGCGGCGAACTGGGGGACGACGCCGAGCTGCTGCATGAGGCTCAGGGCGTCCCAGTTGACAAAGCCTTCCGACACCTTGCCGTTCACGAAGCGAGCGATAGTGACGCCGGAGATGGTGAACGGCTTTCCGGTGGGGGCAATCCCGTTGAGATCCCCTTTGTGGGTACCGTGGCAGGACCAACGCGCCATGACGGTATCGCCTTCGGCAATGAGGTCCTCGATCGTCAAGCGCAGGTCGGGGAAAGCGGTGCGGTAGAGGGTTGCTCTCTTCCTTTCACTCTCGGGGCCGTGCCCAAAATCCGGCGAGGAAGAGTCATGATGAGTGTAGTTCGGGGTAAAGAGCTGGTCTGCCAGCGACAGATTGCCATTATTCCAGAGTTCTGCAAACAGACGACGGACGATAGCTTTGTTTTGTTCTGACATTTCGCGATCTCCTCTTTGAGAAAAGCAAAAACGGTCCTCGCACGGAGCGAGTCGAGCTCGAGTGTTGCGGCGTGGAACCGCGGCGGTCCTGGGCGTGCGGTCCGTTGAGCCGGACGAAGGATCGAGCCCCGCGAGCGGAGAAAATAGGAGCCGAGGACGTACTGCCCTCTTGGCGCTCAATCGGGAGCTCAGATGTTAAAGAAACTGCCCAGGGAGTACGGAGCGGGAGTCTCGCCTCAAACGGCGAAACCTCAAGTTGATGCTGTGCCTCGCGGACGTGGGTGTCAAGGTTAATCGAAGCTAATCGAAAAACTTTTCTGTGCAAAGAGCGGCGGCGGCGGGAAAAAGCGCGGGGCTGAAGACCCGCCACTACAAAAGCGGGAAGGGCCGCCTCGACCGAGGTCGAGAAAGGCTCCGAGGTGCTACAGCATTTAAGAAGGGAGACGGCGAGGTAAAGCCAAGAGACAAGCGCCGCGCTGAAGTCCGCCGTTACGGGGAGCGCGCGGGAGAGGGAAGACGGTCGCACTGAAGCGCGACCCTACACAGTTTTGGGCGGAGAATAGGAGTCGAGGCGTTTTTTGTAGAGGAAGAGGACGCTGGGGCCGAAGGAGAGGAGCATGATGGCGAGGCCGGTGCCGATGCCGAAGCTGGTGGCGATCGGGGCGGAACAATCGTGACGGCGTCGAACGATGACATGGCAAGGAACGACGATCAAGAGTTCCAAAACACTGCCTTTAAGCAGCCAAGAAATGAGGCTGGTGACCACAGCAGAGGAGTTGCGGAAGTAGAAATAAAAGAGGATTCCCCAGAGCACCCAGAGGGCAGCCCAAAAGAGCAGGATATCGGTTTGCCTGTCAAAGAGCTTATCCCAGACTTTGTCGCCGCGAACGGCAAAACCAAGGGACCAGATTACCGCAGAAGAAAGAAGAGCGATGAGCAGCGCGCCGACGGTGACGGAAACGAGAATGTGGGAGCGGGGCTTGAGGCGTTTTTGGGAAGTGTCTACGGATAAGAAAAGCAGCAGGGCCTGGCCGGCCAGGATGACAGCCGCGGGAATCCAGAAGAGCCATTCCTGGCAGAGTTCGAGAATGCCGCTGGCCCAGCGATCGGCCTTAAAGCCGGAAATAAGGACTGCTGCTGGAACGATCAGGCCCAAAAGGATGAGGGCGTACAGAGCGGTTATCACGAGGCCCCATTTGCGCATAGGCCCTCCACTGCTGTGGCTGAGTGTTTATCACAGAATGTGGAGGCCAGGGGAAAGAGAGGCTGTCTGGGCAGGCGAAAGAGGTTGCCCGCTGGAAAGCGGCGGGGCTGCGCAGAGCGGACGAGCACGGCAGGGGCGTCTCCATGCAACGGCTCTTCCCGGAGCTAGTTCATTTGGGGAACGGGCCGGCCACGATGGGTCCGGAAAGCACGGGCTCCCAGGCCCGCTTGCAGTGGGCACACTGGACTTCGCGCGCAGCAGCCTCCTTGGCGCCGGAATGGGTGTCCAGTGCAACGGAGTTTTTCTTGCGGCAGTAAGGGCAACTGAGATCGACTAAAACGTGGAGTGGCGCGGTTTTTGCTTCCGCTTTAAGGGGTTTTCCCGTTGATTGGGGCTGGCCAACTGCCAAAGGTTGCATTTTCTTACCGGCGCGCTTAGTGGCGTATAGGAGTTCATCGGCGCGTGCCAGCATTTGCTCAGGGCGCTCGCCGACTTCGTATTGTTTCCATCCGGCGGAAAAGGCGATTGGAATTCGTTGACCGCCCCAGTCTACTTCCAACGAGCCGAGACGTCCCAGCACAAGCTGCAACTGCTGTGAGGTGCACTCGGGCAGCAAAACGAGGAATTCGTCTCCGCCTAAACGCACGGCCAAGTCGCCACCCCGAATCACGTTATTCAGATGGGCGGCAAATTCCTGCAATACGAGGTCACCGGCAGGATGGCCGTACGTATCGTTGATCTCCTTAAAGTTGTTTAAGTCCAGCGTAAGTACAGTCAGCGGATGTCCCTTGCGCTCGGAGCGAGCGACTTCGGCGGCCAGGCGTTGCTCCGCAAAGCGACGGTTATACAGGCTAGTCAGAGGGTCAACCATGGCCAGGTTGCGGAGCAGATCTGAATGGCCCTGCTTCTCGGCAAGCTGGCGGCGAAGCCGCTTGATGAGAATTGCTTGAGAGATCACGTAGGCGTTAAAGAGCGCCATCAAGGCGATCAAACCAAAAACAACGTCAATCATGTTGACCTTGAAAAAGGCTTCCACGCCGCGACGCACCGCGGGGAAACTAAAGGCGACGATCGCAAACACCAGCAGAAAGGCGACAAAAATGGAGTACCCCCAGATCCACCAATCGCGCTTCTCAATTTTCTGAAATTCGCGCGCCAGATCTTGATCTCCTGCCTCTACAGAAGCGGCGACGGGATGAATGGGAGGGGCACTCATGAGGTGGAAGTGAGACGCAGGTCTTCGCCGGCTTAAGTAAATTAGTCTGTCCGGATTTCCGGGTCAACACTCTTCCATTGTTAGTTTATAAGTTAGTACCTAGGGGGTGGAAGGATGGGACGAGAGGCCTGGCAGGTGGACGTCCTCCTAATGTCCCTCGCCATCAATCAGTTAGGGCAACTCTCAGGCCATGAAATGGTTCCATCTGGCTGGTACTGGCGCTCTATAGGGTAGATCAGAGCATTAAGGGAAACTACCGAAGAGCGAAATATGGTTTCGATACTCATCCTCGTGTTCGCCGCCTTTGCCCTGGTGAAATTCGGCATTTCGCAGTGGCGCGCGATCTGGATAACGACGGCAAATCAGCCGCTGTCGGACTCGTTGCAAGTGGCGGCTGGAATTGACGGAGCGGCCATTGCCGCAGGGGATTTCGGCACGCTTCTGCATCTGTGCAACGAATTGTCGCCTGATTTGAAGAGCCCCTGGCTGAGAGAAGTATCAGTATATTACCGCTTGGCTGAAAAACTGGAGCACGCTTTCCGAGTGAAGCTTCCCGCCATTTCCGCATGGGCAAAGGGTGAAATGCAGATTTGCTCGCGCTACGTAGCAGTGGTTCTTGACCAAAATCTCTCCATGAACATGGACCGCCAGTTCGCCACGCGCAGCAATTGAGCGCCACGGGCGATGAGAAATGCGGTGGGATTTAGGAATTGGGCACAGAAGGACTGTGGCTCTATTTTCTGAACATGTGGGTCCCCTTATGTTCGAGGAGAAAGGGGATCACCCATATGTATATGAAAAGATATGCGCTTGCGGCTGGCCTACTGTTCGCAGGGGTGTGCGCCGCGAAAGAACACAGCGACTATCAAAAGGGGACCTTGCTAAGGATGGACTCGAGGTCCTGCGGGATCCAGGAAAAGGGATCGAAATCCTTAACAGGTGAATTGTTGGGGACGGACGGGCAGAGCAAGAAGACGCAGGAAATGCTTTGCCAGGAATATGTGCTGCAGACCGACCGGGTGGTCTACCGGATACGCCCGAAGGATGACAAGCATCCGGCGCTGCTGCCGATCGGGGAGACGGCACAATTCCGGATTCATAAGGACAAATTGATCCTGAAAGTGGCGGAAGCGGACGACAAGGAACGGGAATACATCGTGGTATCCATGGCGCCGCGGCAAGAGGCCCCGTCACAGGTGGCGAACAAGAACTAAGCTTACGTGTCCGAGAACGGAAGAAACGGCGGCCCGTGCGTTTGGCGGGGCGCCGTTTTGATTTGGTGATGGGAAGAATCAGGAAGTGAAAAGACTTAACACAGAGTTCACAGAGAGGAAAAAAAGCCCTTCCAATAGACGGACCTGAAAACGCGACTACGGGGCGGACGAGGCTAGGGCGACGTCGAGGTCGAATTTCTGCTTGGCGCGCTGACGGATCCAGGCTTCGGCTTCTCGGCGGGACCGGAAGGTCATGGTTTCCCAGCCGATTTGTTCCATCAGGACTTCCCAGATACGGGCTAGGCCAAAGCCGAGATCTTTGGGGGAGGCAACGGCAAGTAGCGGGCCCGGATGAGCGATGGCGGCGATGCGCTTGTTTTGCTCAACGACAGTGCGAATGTCGTCGGAGTTGATTTTCATGGCGCCGACGGAAGTGAGGTCAATGATGGCATAGCGCCACTTCTTGACTCCATCCGGGAAGGCAAGGAAACCGATACCTGCCTGGAAGAAATCATCAATGGTCATGTCACCGTGGCAATGGTAGATGACGCCTGCTCCGTCCTGACGGCCTTCAATGCGAATAGGCATGAGTGCACGTCTGATGCCGCGCGCGCCCATTCGGTCACACCACGATGCGGTGCAGTTCAGGGAGCGTGGGCGGCGGGGACGCCCAGGTCGGCGATATTGTCGCCCTTTTTGAGGGAAGGGACGGCGTTGACGTGGAGCACGACGGCGGAGACGGGGGCGCGGGGTTCGGCGATGACTTTGCCGACGTAGTCGGTGATGGTGCCGAGTTTCATGCCGGCGGCGACGTACGTGCCGCGCTTGACGAGGGGGTACCAGATGCCGGGGCCGTCGGCGAGGACGTCGACTAGTTTTTCGATCCAGACGGGATTTTCGATGGGGTGAGGGTCACCGGGGAGCATTTTCAGGGCGCGCATAGTGCTTAGGGTGCCACCGACGAGGAGGGTAACGTCGTCGGACTCGACAGTGCCAGCGTGGCCGGCTTCCACCACGATGGAGGACTTGCCGCGAACGGAGGCGGTGTTATCGAGGTAGCGAGTGGCGGCGGGGTCGGTGGGGCGCTCGCGCCAGATGATAATGTGGTCGAGACCGAAGGCGAGGACCATTTCCTTGGAGGTGCGATCCTGAGCTTCGCGGCCAGTCGGGCCCCAGTATGCGTACGGGCGGAGACTTTCGTCGAGATCGCCGCCGTGGTAGTCGATGAGGTAATCACAGCGGTCGACGATTTCCTTGGTGATGAGGTAGGAGGCGCGCTCGGTTTGCGTGCCGTCGAGTTTGCCGGGGTAGAAGCGGTT
>Ga0137394_10004378_pt1 | contig 10708 bp, 9 predicted proteins | sample czobulk116metaG_FD_108278 | JGI IMG/M metagenome (GOLD analysis project Ga0137394, IMG submission 108278) | Vadose zone soil microbial communities from Angelo Coast Range Reserve, California, USA - czobulk1.16 metaG | ecosystem: Environmental > Terrestrial > Soil > Vadose zone | place: USA... | reverse complement strand
GTCCTCAAAGCCGGCCGTCGTCACCAGCACGACGCGCGCACCGCGGCGCTCGAGCAGCGCGTTGGTCGCGACGGTCGTGCCATGAACCAGGACATCGATGCGCTCTGTCCCGAGCGCCTCCAGGGACCGCGACAGCCCCACCGAGGGGTCCTGCGGCGTGCTCCCTACTTTGCGGATTTCGAGAACGCCGTCGGACCTCACTGCGACGAGATCGGTGAACGTCCCGCCGACGTCGACGCCGACGCGAGTCATGGGCGGAAACGACGCTTGAGGAGCAGTCCCGCGCCGCCCAGCGTGAGCACGGCCACGAGTGTCCCGACCCAGTCGCCGAGGCGAACATAGAGCGGGATGACGTCACTGGTACGCAGCACGCCCGCGACGGCCGCGGCTTCGTTCATCTTGGTCGCGGCGTACGCTCTCCCAAGCGGATCGACGAACTCCGTAATTCCGGAATTCGCGGCGCGCGCGACACCCATGCGTGTCTCGATGGCGCGGAGCACGAGATGGGACGCGTGTTGCGCCGGTGCGCTGGTAGTTCCGAACCAGGCGTCGTTGGTCACGTTGAGGAAAAAATCCGCTCCATGCGCCCGGTAGATGCGCGTGGCATCCTCGAATGCGGATTCGTAGCAGATCACCACGCCGAACTTCCCAATAGGGGATGCGTATACCAGCCATTCCTTCCCCGGGCGAAAGCCACCGGACCAGTTCGCCAATCCTGGAATCGCCCGGAAAAAACGTACCGGAACGAACGGCACCCGCTCGGTCACCGGCACGAGGTAATGCTTGGCGTAGATCGGGTATCGGGCCCGATCGCCCGTCGAATCGTAGTAGAACGCCGCGTTGAAAATCCGATAGGCGCGGCGGGCCCCCGGAATGGCTTCCTCGAGCTCCGCGTTGAGACCGCCCGTCAACAGCGGCACGCGATGCTCGCCCACGAACGCCGATATCGCGCCATCCCACTGCGGATGATCCACGAAATACCCTGGGATCGCCGCTTCGGGCCAGACAAGCAGCTGTGGTTTCGGCGATCCCGCCAGCAGACCGCGCGATAACGAGAACAGGGTACTCAGCACGCTGTCGGCGTGCCCGGGATCAAGCTTCTCCTTGAAGCCCTCATTGGGCTGGACCATGCCGATCACGCCCACATCCCGGATCGGGAGCGTCTTCATCCGCCACGCGCCGTAGCCGAGTGCCAGCAAAACAGTTGCGATCACGGCGCCGAAGCGGCGCACGGCGTACGGCGCACGGCGCACGTCGATTGCCGCTTCAACGACCATCACATTGCACCACGCCAGCCACAGCGTCACTCCGCGAGCGCCCGCGATATCCGCCCATTGCACGAGGATCGGGGCATCGGCCAGCGACGTTCCGAGGCCGAGCCACGGGAACCGAACGTCGCCGAGGTGGCCGATGAGCCATTCGAGCGCGGTCCAGGCGACAGGGAGCACGACCCAGAGCGGCAGGGCCGGCACGGCCAGTCGGATCCGGACGACGAACCAGAACATGGCGCCCGTCAGGAGTCCGATGATCGCGATCGTCGCGACATACCCGAGCGCCGAAAAGGGGGTGAAGTGCCAGAGCGCGACCACCATCCAGTAAAGCACCAGCGCGTTGGTCACCAGTCCGTACCACAAGCCGTAACGAAACGCGGCGCGGGGATCGGCGGCAAGCACGCCTTGCCGTATCAGGAGGACGACGGGCGTGATGGCGAAGAAGCTGAGAATCGGGAGAGGAAGCGGCGGATAACTGGCGGTGAGCGCGATAGCTCCCAGCGCGACGAGCACTATCAACCGGCGCCGGCTCACAACAAGACGTCGCGCCCTTCATCGGCAGAGCGGTAGATCGCATCGAGCACGCGCTGCAGCGCGAGCTGATCGCGGGGCGGCGGCGCGTTGACGTCGCCCTTGATCACCGCGAGGAAGTACATCCATTCTGCACGATATGACTGAATGAACTGCGTTTCGCGTCCCGTCGCGCCGGTCGGCGTGACGTCGACCGCGGCGCCGTGCTGCTCCTTGAAGATGCGGAGCGGCTGGATCATCGCCGAGCCTTTCGCCCCGACGATGTCAAACCAGAAACGCTCCCCTTCCCCGAGATGGCGCCAGCTGACGTCGACCGTGATCGACACGCCGTTCTCACACACGATCAGCGCCGATCCCATGTCCTCGACGGCGTCTTTTCCGGGCCTGGTCAAGTGCGCGGAAATGCGCTTGGGCGTGGGCCAACCCGCGAGCCACATCCCCAGATCGATGAGCGGCAGACCGAGGTCGAGCACTGCACCGCCGCCCGCCTGCTCGCGCCGCAGCCGCCACCCCAACATCTGCCGGCTCGGCTGAAACGTGTACCAGCCGCCGCGCACCGCCTGCAATGCCCCGAGGTCACCGCCGGCGAGAAACCCTCGCACTGCCTGCACGTCGGAGCGAAAGCGGTGGTTCATGCCGACCATCACCCGCTTGCCGTACTTGTCGCTCGCTGCGAGGACACGCTCGACGCCGGCAAGCGTCAAGGCGAGCGGCCGCTCGCACAACACGTGCACGCCGGCTGCGAGCGCCGACGTGACGTGGATCTCGTGCAGATGGTTGGGCGTGCAGATGACGACGACGTCGACGTTGGCGTAGCGGAGGACCTCTTCGATGTCGTCGTAGGTGTCCTTCACCTCGAAGCGGGCGGCGAGGGCCTGGGCTTTACCGACGTCATTGTCGCAGATCGCGACCACCTCGACGCCGGGAAGCCGCCTGAGCACCGGTAGGTGCGCGACCTGCGCGATCGCGCCAGCGCCGAGTACACCGACCCGAATGGGGTCGTTCACCTGCTCTTCACTCCCTGGTCCCGGCCGGCTCGAAGCCGGTACATGATGCCCGTCCGAAGACTGACGCTTCTCAGCCCACTCGACAGCACGCCACGTCCGTCCACGGTGAAGCGCCACGCGTGAGAGAGATTGAACTCGAATCCCATCGTGCCGTTCAACCCCGCGGTGATCACGTCGAGGGCATCTTCCATGAACGTACCGTTGATTGCCGCGCCGCTCCCATTGCGCACGTGAATGCTCACGCCGGTACCGAGATAGGCGGTGATGCCGTGGCCCTGCGGAAAGACGAACTGGAAATCGATGTCGCCGATGAGGTCGCTGAGCGAGATACGGCCGAGATTGATGCTATCGGGAGTGGAAGGATTCACGATGCTATCTAGGCGCCGTTCGAACCGGTTGATGGCCTGCTGATCGAACTGCGAGTGAAAGTACGAGAGACCCAACAGGAGCCGGACTTTCGGCGCGATGCGGCCGTAATCGACGCGCAGTCCGCCCACGGTCGCCCCGGTGAGGTCCGACGCACCGAGGAGTCCGGCGTCGAGCTGGATGCCGGAGAGGCGCAGATTGTCGTAGGAGAACTGATTGAGGACGCCCTGGGCGGCCAGACGGCCTGACGGCGCGGCGGCCAAAAGAATCAACGCGAGTCTAGTAGAGCCTTTCAATCTTTGTCCCCGGGAAGTACGTCGTCAGGATCGCTCGATAGTCCTGCCCAACACGCGCGCGGCCGATCGCTCCCCACTGGCACATTCCCACCGCATGTCCGGAGCCTGCCCCGGCGGCGACGAGACGCGTGACCTCGCCGTTTGCCTTCGTCACCGTCAGTTGAAACGCGGCGCTGGAGAGCATGCGATCCGCTTCCGGGCGCAGCACCGCGCGGACGTCCGGCCCTGGAATCCGAATGTCTCCACGCTCGAACACGATCCGCAGCTCACCAACTCGGCCCGACCGTGTCGTGCGGCTCACCGTGACGTCGGTGATGCGCTGCAGCCCGTCGCCGGAGAGCGGCGTGACCGTGGGCAGCGTCCGCGACAATATAGCGCGCAGCTTGGAGCCGTCCCATTCTTCGCGCCAGCGAAATCGTGGTGATATGTCACAGTAGTAATGGCCACCACCCCGGTCATCGGACACCGGTCGCAAGTAGGGACGCGTGCCGGCAGTGCCGAACGCCTCATCCACGCCGGCGGTGCTGAAGCCGCACGTCGAGTGGAAATAGGCATCGATCACGTTGCCGTCGTATGTCAACACCTGGCCGGCGGTTCTGCGGACGGCGTCCCAGGCTTGATTGGTTTCCACAGCGACGCCGAGGTAGACCTGGTCGCGCGTGTCGGCATACGCGTCGAACCCGAATGCTTCCCACCGGCCCCGGTTCTTGATTGCGAAGCTGCGGGAAACGACGGCCTGGGCGAGGACGGCCGCCAGCTCGTCGGGCCGGCGCGCGCCGATTTCCGGTGGGACGACGCCCGCGATGTAGCTCTCGACGTTCACCCGGTTCACGACCGTCAGACCGCCGCGGCCGGACGTGATGTTGATGCGCCCGCGATAACGCCGGCCGTTCGCCACTACGAACCGGTTCTCTGTGACGTTCACGACGGCGATGCCGCGTAGCGGCTCGGTGCGCGTGCTATCGGGCTTCAGGAGGCGGAGTCGGGAGGGATCAGCCGAATCGGGGAAGACGACCCACCGAACGCCGGCCGGGATCGATCCCACCGGCGCACCGCTCGCCGCTTCGCTGACGAACAGCTCACCGCTTTCGGGCCCACCGATCGACGCATTAGGAAGCCCCACCGCGAGACCAATTCGCAACTCTGGCTCACCGGCCGCGGCCGGCTGTGGAGCGCCGCGCGGCCGCGGGCACGCGGCCGTCGCGATGAGCGCGAGGCTAGCGAGCGCGCGCTTCGGCCAGCGCCGCATCGAGCTGTTCGATGGTGAAATCGATATCGGCCTCCGAGTGCGCCGCCGAGACGAATCCCGCTTCGAACGCAGACGGCGCGAGGAACACGCCGCGCGCGAGCGCGGCCTTGTGCCAGCGCGCGAAGAGCGCGGTGTCGGTGCGCTTCGCATCGGCGTAGTTGCGCACAGGACCTTCAGTGAAATAGACGCCCCACATCGATCCTGCGTGTCCGTGGGTGACCGCTACGCCATGGCGCTCCGCGGCGCGCTGCAATCCAGTCATGAGACGTTTGGTCTTTTGCTCGAGCTCCTCGTAGAAACCGGGGCGAGTCGTTTGTCGGAGCGTCGCGAGACCAGCGGCCATCGCGACAGGATTACCTGACAGCGTGCCCGCCTGGTAGACCGGTCCTTCCGGCGCCACGCGTTTCATCAAATCGGCGCGGCCACCGTACACTCCGACCGGAAACCCGCCGCCCACGATCTTGCCCAGTGTCGTGAGGTCGGGTTTGACACCAAGACGCTCCTGGGCGCCCGCCGTGGCAACGCGAAATCCGGTCATGACTTCATCGAAGATCAACAGGGCTCCGTATTGGTCACAGAGCCCGCGCAGCGCCGGATGAAAATCAGAGTCGGGACTGATGAACCCGACATTCCCCACGTATGGCTCGACGATGACCGCCGCGATACCCGGGTGCTCGCGGAACAGATCTGCGACGGCTCGGGCATCGTTGAACGGCGCCGTAAGCGTGAGGCTCGCCAGTGCCGCGGGGACGCCCGGACTGTCCGGCAGACCCAGCGTCGCGACGCCGGAGCCCGCCTTCACGAGAAAGCCGTCAGCGTGTCCGTGATAGCAGCCTTCGAACTTGATGATCAGGTCTCGACCGGTCGCGGCGCGCGCCAGCCGCACGGCCGCCATCGTCGCCTCCGTGCCGCTGTTGACGAACCGCATCATCTCGAGACTCGGCATGCGCCGCCGCACTTCTTCCGCGAGCTCGACCTCGGCCTCGCACGGCGCGCCGTACGTCCAGCCCTTCTGGGCTGCCTGGCGGACTGCCTCGAGCACCGCGGGGTGCGCGTGACCGAGGATGAGGGCACCCCACGAGCAGACATAGTCCAGGTACTCTTCACCATCGACGTCGGCGACGCTGGATCCATGGCCGTGCGCGACAAAAAATGGCGTCCCGCCAACTGCCCGGAACGCCCGCACGGGTGAGTTCACGCCACCGGGCAACACCCGTTTCGCCCGGTCGAAAAGCTCGCTCGATCGTGTCACGTCAGCGCGGCCGCCTGGAAATCGTAGTCTTCGCTCGCCGTGATCCGTGCGCGCACGAAGCCGCCCGGCTGAGCCCAGCCGCCCCGCTCCAGGTACGTCACGCCGTCCACGTCGTCGGCCTGCCATTTCACGCGCCCCACCTGCGTTGCGCCGTTCTCGTCAGGGTTGCTGACGCGATCGACCAGCACATCCACATCACGCCCCACGAACCGCGCCAACCGCTCGCCCGAAATCGCACGCTGTACCTCGACGATCTCTTCTAGACGCTCTCGCTTGACGTAGTCAGCTACGTCGTCCTCGTACTGCATCGCCCGCGTGCCTTCCTGCGGTGAGTACGCGAACGCGCCCATGCGGTCGAATTGCGCTTCCTCGAGGAAGGCGAGCAACGCGCGGAAATCCTCCTCCGTCTCGCCCGGGAATCCCACCAGGCACGTCGTGCGGATCGCCAGGTCGGGGACCGCGCCGCGCAGCCAGATGAGCTTCTCCCGCAGGGTGCGCAGCCGCTCCGGACGCCGCATCCGTTCCAGCATGCGGTCGGTCGCGTGCTGGATCGGCATGTCGATGTAGGGGACGATCCGCTTCTCTCGGGCCATGAGCTCGACCAAACGTTCGTTGATCCCCGCCGAGTAGACGTACAGGAGGCGGAACCAGGGCACTGAGGTGTCGCGCAGCAGCGCTTCGAGGAGATCGGGCAGCTTGGGGCCGCCCAGACCGAGATCTCGACCCCAATGGCCGAGATCCTGCGCAACCAGGTTGATCTCCTTCGCGCCTTGCGCCTCGAGCTGTTGTGCCTCGCGCACCAGTCGGGCGAGCGGCTCGGAGCGATGCTTCCCGCGCATCAGCGGAATGGCGCAGAAGGCGCAGGTGTGATCGCAGCCTTCCGAAATCTTCAGATATCGCACGTGCGGCTGATCGCCCAGAAACTGCCGCACGCCGGGATGCTCGGCGACGGGATCGGCGATGAGACCCCGCTGGGCAAGCTCGGGGATCAGATGATGGAGCTCTGAGAAACCGAGAAAAAGATCGACCTCTGGAATCTCCTGCTGCAGCTCCTGTTTGTAGCGTTGAATGAGACAACCGACCGCCACGACCGCCTTCACTCCGCCTTCCTTCAGCTTGGCGGCTTCGAGCATCGCATCGATCGACTCCTGCTTGGCCGCATCGATGAAGCCGCAGGTATTGACCAGAATCACGTCGGCAGCCGGAAGATCGGGCGTGACGACCGCGCCGTGACCGACCAGCTCGCCCACGAGCCGCTCGGAGTCGACCGTCGCCTTGTCACAGCCGAGGGAGATGACGCCCAGCTTCATCCGCCCCCCCGGTAGTTCCCGAACCGGAGCTCGATGCCGAAGTCCTGCGCGCGCAGGAAGGCGATGACTTCCTGGAGCTCGTCCTTGGAGGGGGCCTGCACCCGGATCTCTTCGCCCTGAATCGAGGCCTGCGCTTTCTTGAATTTCTTGTCCTTGATTGCCTTCACGATCGCCTTGGCTTTTTCCTGCGGGATGCCCTGCGTGAGCTTGATCTCGCGCCGCACGGTGTCGTTCGCCGCCGGTGTGATCACGCCTAGCTCCATGTTTTTCACCGGCACCCCGCGCTTGATCATTTTCGACTGCAAGACGTCGAACAGCGCTTTCATCTTGAAGTCGTCGTCGGCCACCAGTGTCAGGGTCGCCTTCGCGCGATCGAAGCTCAGCGACGCCTTCGAGCCTTTGAAGTCGTAGCGCTGGATGATTTCTTTCTGGGCCTGATTGACAGCGTTGTCGACCTCTTGGAGGTCGGCGCCGGTGGAAACGTCAAACGATGCGGTGGAGGCCATAGGGCGGGTAATCTACCCGCCCTGACCCTAGGACAGGAAGCTTTCCAGCGCCCGCGCCCGGGAGACGTGCCGCAGTCGCGCGAGGGCCTTTTCCTTGAGCTGCCGTACCCGCTCGCGCGTGATGCCGAGCTGCGAGCCGATTTCCTCGAGCGTCATCGGCTCCTGGCCTTCGAGCCCGAAGTACAGCCTGAGGATTCTGGCCTCGCGCTCTTTCAGCGTCGCGAGCACCGACTCGATCGACTCGGTGAGCGCGTGCTCGAAGATCTCGTCGTCGGGACCCGGATTGGTGGTATCGGGGAGGTAGTCCAGCAGCTTGTTGTCCTCGCCCGGCGTGAGCGGGGCATCGAGCGACAGGTGCGCCTGCGAGATCGACAGCGTCTTCGCGACCTCTTCCTCGGAGATGTCCATCCCCTCCGCGATCTCTTCCACGGTCGGCTCGCGCCCCAGCTCCTGGAGCAGGGACGCCGAGCGCTTGCCGATGCGGTGCAGGGTGCCGGCGCGGTTGAGCGGCACGCGCACGATGCGCGACTGCTCAGCGAGCGCCTGGAGGATGGCCTGGCGGATCCACCACACCGCGTACGAGATGAACTTGATGCCTTTGGTCTCGTCGAACTTATGGGCGGCGCGGATGAGGCCGAGGTTGCCCTCGTTGATCAAGTCGGAGAGTGACACACCCTGGTTCTGGTATTTCTTGGCGACCGACACGACGAACCGCAGGTTGGAGCGCACGAGCTTGTCGAGCGCCTCCGGATCCTGTTGCTTGATCCGCTGCGCGAGGGTGACCTCTTCTTCTCGTGTAATCAGCGGATATTGACTGATCTCCCGCAGATACTGATCCAGAGACCCCTCGTCATATGATGCGCGCTTCGCCGTATTCAATTGCATGCGGTGGTCACTCCTCTTGGGGAAGCTACCACTCTAATGAATCAGCGAACCGAGCCGACTCCACCGAATGTCCGTCAGCCAGGGAAGTGCATCGCGCGTCCCGCGATCGTAACTGAAATAGACGACGAGCGGGCGACCCTTCACCGCGCTCGCTTCGACAAAGCCCCAATAGCGTGAATCGGCCGAATTGTCGCGATTGTCCCCCAGCACGAAATACTTGTCGGCGGGCACACGCAGCGGGCCCCACGTATCACGCGTGGGGTGATAGCGGCGGCGCTGCTCATCGCTGCGCCGCACCAGATACTCGCGCTGCCAGTTGAACTCGGGATCGTATCCGTCGTGCAGCGGATCGACGCGCTGTACATACGGTTCCTCGAGCCCCCGGCCGTTCACGTACACCTGCCCCAGCCGCATCTCGACGATGTCACTCGGCACGCCGATCACGCGCTTCACGTAGCTCAGCGTCGGGTCTTTCGGATAGGCGAATACGATTACGTCGCCGCGGTGCGGCGTATTGAAGCCGGGCAGGCGCGCGTTCGTGCCGGGAATCTGCGCGCCGTAGACGGCTTTATTCACGAACAAAAAATCCCCCGCCAGGAGCGTGCGTTCCATGCTGCCGGAGGGGATTTGAAATGCTTCGAGGAGGAAGGTGCGAATGATCAGAAACAACACGAGCGCCATGCCCAGCGAGCGCATCCAGCTGTCGAACCAGCGGGCTAATACGGAGCGGCGTTTTGGAGGGGGCGACGGGAGCCGCGGCGGTTCAGCGCCATATCCGGTGACCGGGGCTCCCAAGTCATGCATGTGACTTATCTTAGCAAGCCGGGCCGCACGGCGCAACGGTTACACCCCAACCGCGAGCCGCACCCCATTGCCGGACTCTGACTCGGAATTCAGAAACAGCATCCCGGTGACACACTCGGGCGGCCAGACAGGCCACCCGACCCTCCCGTTCGATGCGACACCATGTGATCGTCGTCTCCGACAACGCGTCGAGCGCGTCACGGTCGAGGCTCGCGCCACCGGTTGCGAGAACGACGACGACCGACTCGTGCATGCGCTGACGCTAGCGACGCACCCGTGACACACGTCACCATTTTTCCGCTGTTAGGAGCGTTCGCGCGCCTCGTTTGACGGCTGCGGCACGCGGTGCTATATCCGCACCCACTGCTCGCCCCGGAGGGGCCCGTGCCGGAACAATGGCTCGAGGCATGTCGAGGGATCCTTCCCGCCCCCACACGTCCGATTTCTGCCACCAAAGCGCTGACTGAAAAGGGTAGGGTGAAGCCAATGCCTACGCTCCTGCGAAGGGTCACCCTGCACCTCCCCCTGCTGTTCGCTGTCGCGTGCGAGTCCGGGACCAGTCCGTTCACCGGCAGTCTGCGCGTCACCGCGGCGACGACCGGGGGCGACCTCGATCTGAACGGCTATACCGTGCGGGTGGATGATGTGCAGCGGGCGACACTGGCCACCAACGGCGTCGCCGTCATCAGCGACCTCGCAACGGGTAATCATGCGATCGCGTTGAGCGACGTGGGGGCGAACTGCACGCCGAGCGCGACGAACCCCTCCGCGGCGATCGTCCCCCCTCTGGCGGACACCACAACGGTCGCCTTCGCTATCGCCTGCGTTGTGACTGGCGTCCACGTTACGACGACGACGACGGGACTCGATCTCGACGCGAACGGGTACATCGTGCAGATCGGCGGCACGACTGAACCGACCACCGTCGCCACGAACGGAACCGTCGACATCACGCGCCTCACGGGGGGGAGTCAGTCGGTAACGCTCAGTGGGCTCGCTGCAAATTGCTCACTAAGCGGGGACAATCCTCGATCCGTCACGCTCGTGACCGGCGAGGTCCTCACGGTCGCGTTCCAAGTATCGTGTGTCGCCACGACTGGGGTCATTGAGGTAACGGCTGCGACGACCGGGATCGATCTGGATCCCGACGGCTACAGCGTTCAGGTGGGGACCACATCAAAACCGCTCGGGATCAACGGGACGACCCGATTCCCCGACCTCAGCGGCAGTC
>Ga0137394_10004372_pt1 | contig 10711 bp, 6 predicted proteins | sample czobulk116metaG_FD_108278 | JGI IMG/M metagenome (GOLD analysis project Ga0137394, IMG submission 108278) | Vadose zone soil microbial communities from Angelo Coast Range Reserve, California, USA - czobulk1.16 metaG | ecosystem: Environmental > Terrestrial > Soil > Vadose zone | place: USA... | reverse complement strand
GTTCAAGGAACTTGAGTCCAGCATGGGCGATTCGGCGCCGCTTCACGTGCTCTTCGGGCGAGCCTACCTGCTGACGCACTTTCCTCAGTCTGCCGTCGAAGAGTTTCGCAAGGCCATCAAGCTTGGCCCCAAGTATCCGCGGGCACACTCATTCCTTGGATACGCGTCCCTGGAATCCTACGGCGAATCCTTCTATCCCCAGGCGCGAAAATTATTCGAGCAAGAGTTACTGATTCAGCCGGACGACTATCTCACGCTGCTTCTATTGGGAATCACTACCACGAGCTTGCGAGACTACTCGGCAGCGGAAACCGCCTTGCTCCACGCAACGCGCCTGCGGCCCGATGGCGCTTCCCCATATCTCTATCTTGGTGAAACCTATACTGCAACAAAGCGCCTCAGGCAGGCCGTCGAAGCCCTCGAAAAGTACATCAGCTTGATGCGCGACCCCGAAGAGATGACCCGCGATCTCAGCCGCGCTTACTACCTCCTCGGCCAGGATCTGCTGCGCCTCGGTCGCGAAGAAGACGCTAAGAAAGCTCTGGCGAATTCCCAGCGCCATCGAGAGGCAAAATTCAAATACGACGTACAGCACATTTTCGACGAAAAACCGAGCACCGATGGCACCGATAGCCGCCCCACTGAGCGCATTACAGGGCTCCTCGAGTCCGGCGCGCCAGACGAAAACAAGACGACGGAAACCATGGTGCAGGAGGGCCTCCCAGACAACACATCGTCAGCCCCGCAGCTTCCAGCGCGTTCGTCGTTGGCGGAAACCAAGACCGCAAAGCAATATCGTGCGTTTGTTTCCGAGATACTCGCCAGCTCCTACAATGACCTCGGCGTGATGCGCGCCAAGAACTCGGAGTTTGCCGCCGCCGCGGAATTCTTCAAAAAAGCCGCCGTCTGGAATCGCTCTCTCCCCGGCCTCGACCGCAATTGGGGTCTCGCCAGCTATCGCGCCGAGTTGTATTCCGTTGCCATTCCTCCTCTCGAGCGCCAACTCGCCGCTCATCCCGACGACAATTTTGTCCGCCAGCTTCTTGGAATGTCTTACTACCTGGCGGAAAACTTTTCTAAGACCGCCGAAGTTTTCCATCCGTTTTTCAAAGCCCCGCCTGACGATCCTGCTTTGCTTTTTGCCTGGGGCACGGCCCTCGTTCGCATTCATCAAGCCGATGCTGCAATGGAAATATTTCGCCGTCTGCTCGAGCAAAACTCCGACAATCCCGATGTTCATCTGCTCCTCGGGCAGGCGCACGCCCAGCAAGAGGACTACGCCAGCGCCCTCATCGAACTGAAAACCGCCTTGCAACTGGATCCCCGCCATTCGGATGCCCACTATTACACCGGTCTCGTCTACCTTCACCAGAGTGAATTCGAACTTGCCGCCCAGGAATTTCGCGCCGAACTTCAGCTTCGGCCTTCCGACCCCATCACGACCTATCATCTTGGGTATACTCTCTTGGCCCAGGGCCATCCGGCGGACGCCGTGCCCCTGTTCCGCGATGTGATCAAAGCCCTGCCGGCCTATGAATTTGCTCATTTCGAACTCGGCCGCGCCCTCTTGCGGCTGGGAGACACTGCCGGCGCCATTGAATGTCTGGAGACTGCCAGAAAGCTCGCTCCAGACCGCGGCGCCACCTATTTTCAATTGAGCCAGGCCTACCGGCGCGCCGGACGCACACAAGACGCGGCGCAGGCGCTCGCGACCTTTCAAAAGCTCATCGAAACAAATCGATTAAAGAAACGCGAAAGCCTCGAAATGGAAAAACCCTGATGCGAAAGTGGAGATACCCGTGCTGAGCAATCCCCAGCATGCCCTCGCTCAAGTAGAACTCGGCGCGCTGGCGCTCCAGACGGGAAATCTCGATCGGGCGCGTCAGGCTTTTGAGCAGGCCGTGGCCCTCAGCCCGGACGTTCCCGAGACTCACTACCAGTTAGGGCTCGCTTACAGCCGCCTGGGGCTTCAGGATAAGGCCCGCATGCAGATGGCGGAATTTCAGAAACTTAAGGCCGCGGCCGACCGCGCCAAATCCAAGAGTTCTACTGCTGGCGACCGTCCAGCCGAGAGCAAGCCGCCTTCCGCTGCCAGGCCCCGCTGAGCACCTGCGAACTTTTCCTGCGATCCCCAAGCCATCTTGGAGACTGTGCAAGAAGGCCAGTTAACGGGAGGGGGATGCTTCTGCCTTAGCCGGCTTGGCCGGGGTTGCCTCAGCCGTTGTCGGTGGCGGTAGCTGTTGGGTATTGGTGATGCCTTGGCCTTCCGTAATCGTGTAGATCGCGTCGGCGGCGATATTGCGTAGCGCTTCCGTATTTCCGTTGGGCCAACGAATGTTCACTGTATCCATGACTTTGGCTTCGCCCAATCCAAAATGAATCCGCAGGTCATTCTGCGACAAATAACTCCCCCCGCCCCTGACTTCGTTGAATTGAGTCATGCCTCCGCCAGTGATCGTGACACGCGCCCCGATGGCGGCGCGATTTGACTTTGTGCCCACCAGCCGAAAGAGAACTCTGTGCCTCGGGCTCGGAACATCCTGTATGAAAAGCGACGGAGCCGCCCCGACATTCAGAACGAGAATGCCTATGTTTCCGTCATTCTTCACATCTCCAAACGCAGCGCCTCTCCGTGAAGCAAGCGGTACAGAGAAGAGTCCGGTTGTGCGGGTGATGTCTTCAAAGGTGCGATCGCCTTTGTTCCGGAACAGAAACATCGGCTGCTTATATTTGGAGATGTTATTTGCAATGCTGTCAACCTGGGGATAAACATGACCGCTGGCAATGAAGATATCGGGCCAGCCGTCGTTATCAATGTCCACGAAGCCCGTGCCCCACCTCACGTAGGGGTACACCGCCTGCCCCATCTTTGAACTCCAGGCCAGATCCAAAAATCCGCGCGTCGCTCCCTCATTGTGGTAAAGGTCATCGGCCTGTTCGGCAAAATTCGTGACCATGATGTCGAGAAGCCCATCATGATCGAAGTCGCCGAAGTCTACTCCCATCGAGCCTTGTTCTTGTCCTTCCCCGCTGAGCGCCGTGCCCGAAAGCAGGCCCACCTCTTCGAATGTGCCGTCATGTTTGTTGTGATAGAGATAATTGGGACCTGCGTCGTTAGCTACGTACAGGTCGGGCCAGCCGTCATTGTCGTAGTCTCCCCAGGCGGCTCCCAGGCCGTAGTGTTTCGCGAGGTCGCTGACTCCTGCCTTCTTGGAAACGTCCTCAAATGTCCCATCGCCGCGATTGTGGAAAAGGAAGTCCGTCTCGCCCTCCATTCCCCATGGCCCGCATTGCACCAGGAGACCCTTGTAGCGGCAATCATGTTGGTTGCTGCCAGGTTCAGGAAGTTTGTTGATGTCTACGTGAACATAGCGCGCCACGAACAAATCGACAAAACCATCTCGATCGTAGTCTGCCCAAGCTGCGCCTGTTGTCAACCCATCCACCTTCAGTCCAGCGCGCTCGGTCACGTCTTCGAATTTGCAGTTGCCCAGGTTGCGATAAAGCGCAGTTCCTCCGTACCCGGTCACAAACAAATCCAATCGTCCGTCATTATCGAAGTCCGCGACCGCGACCCCCATGCCCCAACCCTTGCGGGTCAAGCCGGCCTGCTGTGTGATGTCCGTGAAATGAAAATCCGAATCCTGGTGATAGAGTGTGACCAGCAAATCGCCGCCCTGCCGAAAGCGGTCCACTGTCGATCCGTTCACCACGACCACGTCCAGTTTGCCGTCGTTGTCGCAATCGAAGAGGCCCACGCCGCCGCTCATGGATTCGAGGATGTATCGTTTCTCACCGGAAATATGGGAGACCGTCAGACCGGACGCCCGGGCAACATCTTGAAAATGGGGATAGCTGGTCTAAGAATTTGCGGGAATAGAAAAGAGGACTGCTACACCGAAACAGAAGACGCAAAAAATTCGCATGAGTACCCTGGCACCCTAGTTTAGTTTACGTGAAACAACCATGATCCAAAAGTTGTTTGCCGGACCCAATCCTCCTGATTTGAGGCGTTTCTTCCTCCACAGCCTCCCGTGCACGGGTCAGCGTAGTTGTTTACTCCGTTGAGTCAGCTTAGACTACGACCATCTCGTGGGGTCGCTCTTGCCTTCCTCTCGCAAGTTCCGCTGGGTTGCCCTTGCCGGCGCAGGCGTGTTGACCGCGCTTCTCCTGTTTGTCGTCGCTGAAATCCGCACCCCCGCGACGAGTCTCCTACTCTCGAATCTCTTGCAGACCTCGATCGCTTTTTGGGCCACTCTCTGTACGTCTTATCTGGCCAAGCGATCCTCGGGCTACTTGCGCCAGCTTTGGATGCTCTTTGCCGCCGCACTCTTCTTGGTCAGTGCTGCGCAAGGACTGGAGACCTACTATCAATGTTTTGTTCACGCACCCCCATTGACGCCTTGGCCGTCCGACGTCCTTTTCGTTCTCTGGGCCACACCCGCCCTCATGATGTTGCTGCCCCGGCCGGCAGAACAATCCGGCGCTATCGATTGGCAGCAAGTCCTTGATTTTGCCCAGATTGGGGTCGTGGCCCTCACCGCCTATCTTTATTTCTTTTATGTCCCATCCCGCTGGGAAGCCGAAGGCCAGCAAATGGTTGTCAGGATGATTCGCGTGCATGCGGTGCGCGATCTTGTGTTCGCTGCGGGATTTGCGGTTCGAGCAGTCACCGTTTTTCCGCTCTCCTTGCGAGCCTTCTTCAAGAAAATAGCCATCTTCTTTCTCTTGGATAGCGCTTCCGGCCTCGTTTACATTTTCGGTTTGCGCACATATGGGACTAGGGCGGCTTGGACTGACTTTATTTGGTGCGCGCCCTTCTTGTTTTCCGTTGCGTTAGCGGCCACTTGGAATTTGGACCAAGAACCCATTCCGCGGCAAACCGGCTTCGCATTTCGCGTGGTCGTCTTCTCACAGGCGCTGCCGCTTCTCATACCGCTGCTGGTTCTCTTCATGGGCCGCGGCATCGCCGCAGAGCAGCTCACCATCGCCTGGATTGCGGTCACCGCTTCCTTTGTTCTCTCGGCTGGCCGCCTCGTCCTGACCAACGAGAAGCAACGCCGGATCGCAGATCATCTTCTGCAGGCGGAGCAGGAACTGCTCCGTTCGGAACACCTGTTTTCCACGGCGTTCCGTTCGGGCCCGGACCCTGTCGGCATCAGTCTCATCCCGGGGGGGCAATTTCTGGAAGTGAATGAAAGCTTTACACGGTACACCGGTTATACCCGCGAAGAGACGATCGGAAAGACTGCCGAGGAATTAAGTCTTTGGCTTTATCCCGCCCAGCGTATCGCGGTCATGGCCAGATTGCGTGAACAATCAGAAGTCCGGGAAGAAGAATTTCACTGCCGAATGAAATCCGGCGATATCCGCATTGGGCAGTTCTCCGGATCATTAATCGAGTTGGATGGGAAGCGCTGTGCTCTGGTTATTGTGCGCGATATCACTGCCCGCAAGAAGGCGGAAGATGCTCTTCGTGCCAGCGAGGAGAGGTTCCGCAATCTCGTTCAAGATTTGCACGTCGGTGTTGTCTTGCTGGGACCTCATGCGGAAATTCAGTTTGCCAATCAGGCGGCACAACAGATCTTTGGGATTGGTATCGAGCAGGCCAGGGGGAAGGATTCTTCGCAACTTGACCTGATTTCCATTCGCGAAGATGGAACCGAAATTCCATTTTCGATGCGGCCCGGGCCTCGTGCAATTGAGACGCGTCGGACCATTCAGAATGAAGTGATTGGTTGGCGCCGCCGAGACTCGTGTGAAGTCCTATGGACACTGGGAAACGCCGTGCCTCAATTTGCCACGGATGGTTCGGTTTCCGCAGTTATCAATGCTTTTACCAACATCACCGAACGCAAACAAGCGGAAGAAGCATTGCATCACCTTTCCACCCGGCTGCTGCAACTCCAGGATGAAGAGCGGCGGCGCCTTGGCCGCGAGCTCCACGACAGCCTGGCGCAGAGCGTGCTCGCCGTGAATCTGAATCTCGCTCAGGTGGCGCAATCTTCCGATTCGCTCAACGAGCGGGGGCGCCACTCGCTGGCCGAAGCACGGCGTCTCCTTCAAGAAATGTCGCAGGAGATTCGCACTCTCTCTTATCTCTTGCACCCGCCCCTTCTGGACGAACTCGGTTTGGTTTCTGCAATCAAAGAATATGCGGAAGGCTTCAGTGAGCGCAGTGGAGTGGAACTGAGCTTGGATTTGCAAACCGGTTTTGGCCGCCTGCCTCAAGAAGCCGAGACTGCACTCTTCCGCATCGTTCAGGAAAGCCTTACGAACATCCAGCGGCATTCCGGCAGCCGGACGGCCACGATTCATTTGCGCAGCGATGCCACTTGCGTCAACCTCGACATCGCGGACCGGGGCCGCGGCATGGATAAGAATGCCATCCAGCGCGGTAACGGCTCTGGAACTCGCCTGGGAGTTGGCATTCTTGGCATGCGTGAACGGATGACGCAGCTTGGCGGAACACTTGAGATTGTATCCAGCTCATCGGGAACAACAGTGCGTGTCTCAATACCGTTGAGAACCGAGGCTCCCCATGCCGGTTCGAATCCTCATCGCTGACGACCATCATGTGGTGCGGACCGGTCTCCGCGCTCTTCTGGAGTCCAAGGCGGGCTGGCAGGTTTGCGCGGAGGCCACAAACGGCCGTGAAGCCGTGGAGCAAGCCGGCCAACTCAAGCCGGACGTGGCCGTCCTGGACATTGGCATGCCCTTGCTGAACGGAGTAGAAGCTACCCGTCAGATCCGCAAACTCTCCCCGCTGACCGAAGTCCTCATCTTGACGATGCACGACTCGGAACTACTGGTCCAGGAAGTATTGGAAGCCGGGGCCCACGGGTACATTCTTAAAGACGATGCGGATCGTAATCTCATCGCCGCTGTGGACGCACTTCGCCGTCACACACCTTTTCTCTCTCCGCGCGTTTCCGAGGCGGTCCGCAAATCAGCCCTGTCGCCTGGCCACGGCACTGCACCCGACCGCTCCTCGCGAAGCCGTTTGACCCCACGCGAGCGCGAAATCTTGCAGCTTCTCGCCGAAGGAAAGAGCAATAAGGAAGTTGCTGCCGACCTGGGGATTAGCGTGAAAACGGCGGAAACGCATCGCGCCAACATCATGCTCAAGCTCGATTTTCACTCCATCACCGAGCTTGTACGATACGCGGTCCGCAACAAGATCATTCAGGGCTAAGCATTTCCTGGCTCCATCTACAGGTAATTCCCTAGGGAATCGGCCGAATTTCATATTCACTCCTGAAGTTGCACACTAATGCTCCGGATTGGAACATCGGTCTGTTATTGGAGCGTGCGATGGAGTCCCGCAAGCGCCGGATTCGCGTCTTGGTCGCCGATGATTCGCCGATAGCGCTACGTTCCGTTTGCAAGTATCTCGAATTTGAAGAGGAGTTTGAAATCGTAGGGACCGCCCGCGACGGTGAGCATGCTCTGCACCAGGCCAAACGTTACCGACCCGATTTGGTGCTGACCGATCTCAGCATGCCTCGAATGAACGGTCTGGAGGCGGCGGCAAAGTTGCGAAGGGCGTTTCCTGAAATGCGGGTGCTTATCTTCTCGGAGTTAAGTGGCCTTTCTCTCGGTGAGGAGTGTCTGCGGTCCGGCGCGGACGGGTTTGTACAAAAAAGCCAGTTGCCGGAAAAGCTCATGCAGGAGATTCGAAAACTTTTCCCCTGAGTGTTCGTGAGGGGAAGCAAGACGGGGTCATGCAGTCAACTTTCTACAGAATTCTGGTAATGGAGAGTGATTCCTCTTTTACCCAAATCATCTGCGATATGTTGGAGAGCAGCCAGAATTCTCCTTTTCAAATCGTGATTGCCGGAACTGGCCCGGGTGAGGCTGTCTCCAACGATGTATACGAGAGCGTCGATGCGCTGCTCCTGGATCTCCACTTTCTTGACGGCGCCGCGCTGACTCGCGTAGCCAAAATTCACGCTCAATATGATTCCTTGCCGATCCTGGCCCTGATTCCGGCGCAAGAAGACACGCTGGGGGATCAAGTCCTGGCCGCCGGTGCTGCGGACTACCTGGTGAAGGAAACGCTCAGCCCGGAACTGCTGCAGAGAACTCTGAAATACGCCATCGAGCGTATGCGCGCCGAAAACGAAGTCCGTCAATCCGAGCAGCGTTTTCACGACCTCTTCGAAAATGCCAAGGATATTGTCTTCACGCTGGACCTGGATGGCAACGTCACCTCCCTGAACAAGTCCGCGGAAGAAGTGATGGGTTGGCCCAGAAGCGAAGCCCTGCAGCTCAATATCAAGAATCTGGTGGCTCCGGAGCACCTCAATCTCTGCAGCCAGATGATGCAGCGCATCCTGAACGATGAGCCTTTGCAGCATTTCGAAATCAGCATGCTGCGTAAGGATGGCCGCAAGGTGCTTCTGCAAACCAGCGCTCGTCTGACCTATTCAAATGGACAGAAGGAAGGCGTCCAGGGAATTGCGCGCGATATTACGGAACGTCGCCACTTGGAAAACATGGTCCAGCAATCCCAAAAGTTGGAAGCGATCGGCCGTCTCTCCGGAGGACTGGCCCACGATTTCAACAACTTGCTTTGCGTGATTAGCGGGCACACCGAGCTTTTGACCGAACAAACGCAGCCGGAGCACCCTTCTCTCAGGAATCTCACGCAAATCAAGAAAGCGGTGGACAGCGCTTCTTCTCTGACTCGCCAGCTCCTTGCGTTTAGCCGCAAGCAGGTTTTTCACCCTCGAATTCTGGATCTGAACGCTATCGTTATTGAAACGGAGAAGCTGCTCGGACGCTTGATCGGCGAGCACATTGAATTCTTTTCCACCCTTCAGCCCACACTGGGCCACGTGCGGGTGGATCCCGTTCAAGTGGAGCAGGTTCTTGTGAATCTCGTTCTCAATGCCCGTGACGCGATGCCCCACGGTGGAAAACTTACCATCGAAACAGGCAATGTCGAATTGGGAGAGGGCTCCAGATCCAAGCATGCCATTGTTCCGGCCGGCAACTATGTTGTGCTCTCTGTTACCGACAACGGCTGCGGAATGGACGAGGAAACACAGAGCCGCATCTTCGAACCCTTTTACACAACGAAGGAGCTTGGCAAAGGAACCGGGTTGGGTCTTGCCACCGTGTACGGCATTATCAAGCAGAGTGGCGGCTTCATCTGGGTTTATAGCGAACCTGGTCAAGGCACAAGCTTCAAGGTCTACCTCCCTCGGATTGACAGGCCCACCACGCCTCCGCCCTCGCTCAACACGCCGGTGGAGCTCCGCAAGGGGACCGAAACGATTTTATTGGTGGAGAATGCCGAGCCCTTGCGGACTCTGGCTAAGGAGTTCTTGAAAGGCGGCGGCTATGCTGTCCTCGAGGCCGAGAACGGTAAAGAAGCCCTGCGGATTGCAAGTTCCTTTGGCGGCACCATTCATCTGCTCTTGACTGACGTCATCATGCCCGGCATGGGAGGCAAACAACTTGCCTTGCACTTGTCGGGTCTTCGTCCCACGACCAGAGTCCTTTATATGTCCGGGTATCCGAATGATGGCATTGTGCAGTCCGGAATTCTGGCAACCGGAGTAGTTCTCCTCGAAAAGCCTTTCACTCGCGAAATTCTCCTGCGGAGAGTCCGGCAAGTACTCGACGAATCGCCTCAACCAACTTAGCTGTCTTCCGAGTCTCTTCTTTTGTAAGGGGAAGGCCCCACTATTCGTGCCCCTCTTTTCCTTGTTCGTGTAGCGCCGGCTTGCCCTGAGCCTCGAAGGGCTTTCCCCCGGTTTGTGGGGGTCCCGACGATTCCCTCGCGGATGCCGTTGCCGACCTCGGCAGACCGGAAGAAGTTGGTACCGTTTTCTCCGGGTTCCAGAAATATCTCTACCAACAGGCCAGTGCCCCGCCGAATTAGGCAGGCCTGCGAGCCTCCAACCGTTAACTTTCCAACAACTTACAATCCCATTCGAATGCTAACAAGAAAGTAATTGACACGCAGTATACTTTCGTGCTATTCTCCCGCGTGTTTGCTTGGACTGAGCCTCGAAGTGCCACTCGCAAATCCCGGCCTGTTTACCCTGCTTGCCCTGAGCTGCGAAGGGAGCCTCGAAGGGCTCTCCCCGTGCCACTTCCATTTCTGCCTTCTGCTCATTCAAGTCTTTTCTTTTCAGAGGCTTGCGCACTCTTTTCCGTGACGGCCGTCTCACAACCCTTTGTTTATCAATCACTTCGGGACTCTTTTCATCGCGACGGGGGGTCACATCGTTCAACCCAAGAACTCTGCGCCATCTTTGCCTCTTGCTCTTCTCCACTCCCCGTCCCTAAGTCGCGAAGGCCTCTGCCCCTTCGCGCTCCTAAGTCGCGTAGAATCAACACTTGCAAAAGTCTATCAAAACAAAGGACTTTAATATCTTTTGGAATGATAGACTTACAAAAAACAGGGGGAGAGGGGTGTTATGGTTAACCAGACACCCGACGAAGGGTGTCTGTCCTGAGCGACCATCGGGAGCCGAAGGATCTCTCTTCATTCCCAAGAAGGATTTCTGCCTAATTGGCCGATTGAGTTTCCGACAGAGGGCGCGTACCGCCCGCGACACTCCGCAGTTGTCGCGCCGTAGCCGGCCCCGTGGATTCGCGCACCACAAACTCCGGCTCGATGGCAATCTCCGGGACGTATTCCCCTCGCCCTTCGATTTGATCGACGACCGTCTGTGCCGCAATTTGCCCTATCCTT
>Ga0137394_10004371_pt1 | contig 10713 bp, 7 predicted proteins | sample czobulk116metaG_FD_108278 | JGI IMG/M metagenome (GOLD analysis project Ga0137394, IMG submission 108278) | Vadose zone soil microbial communities from Angelo Coast Range Reserve, California, USA - czobulk1.16 metaG | ecosystem: Environmental > Terrestrial > Soil > Vadose zone | place: USA... | reverse complement strand
CTCCCATCGCCATGGCGGTCGGTGATTTCAACCACGACGGGGCTCAGGATCTTGCCACAGTCGACTACAACGGCCACGGAGTGCGCGTCCTCCTCGGCGACGGCCTCGGGAACTTCGTTCGACCCCTGGATCTGGCCATCGGCGAGTATCCCACCTCCGTCGTGGCCGGTGATTTCGACGGAGACGGGGAGACGGACCTGGCTGTCGCCAACTTGTACAGCCGTTCTCTGAGCCTCCTCCACAACCAGCTTCACGCCCGCGCCGATCTCAACGGCTCGAACCGCGTCGATGCCTTCGATGTGGCGACGCTCGACCGCCTCGCGGGGTGCGTGGAGAACGATCCCTCCAACCCCTGTTACCGCCGCAACGCCGACGTGAACCTGGACGGCGTGATCGATGGGGACGACCTGGCTCTCGTCGCCTCGGAGTTCGGAATGCTCATGAGGACCGGCTCTTCTCTGGTGGCGGTCGTTGACGCTTCGTCTCCCCAGTCGATTCCGGGCACGGTGACGCTTCAGCAGCACTCGAGCGAAGCCGATCTCCTCAAGATCGACGTCGTCGTCGACGACGGCGGCGATCCCGTGGGAGCGGCCGACTTCGCCGTGACGTACGGCCCGGACGTGCTGAAGTTCGCAGGCTCCGGACCCGGAACGTATTTCAGCGATCCGGATGCGCTGCAGGTGTCGCGAGCCAACGAAACGAGCCCTGGGATCGTGGCGGTGACGGTGGACCGGATCCCGTCGAAAAACACGATCGGGTCGGGGGCCGAAGTGCTCCTGGGCCTTTTCTTCACGCCCAGGGGTGTCGGTGAGACGACCCTCGGGTTTGCCGGCCTGAATCACGCCGGAGCGGCGCTCCTCGACGCCTCGGGCCGGGAGGTGACGGGGGTGAGTTTCGTGGGGGGGGCCATCGTGCAGGTGACCGCCCCGATCGGCGGCGCAGGTGGAAGGGCGGCGATTGCCCCGGCGACGCTCGAGTTTGGACGAGTGAGCGTGGGTAGCTCTGCGACGCGGAAGGTGCGGGTGACCAACCTCGGATCCTCGAGCCTGTCGATCCTGAGCGTCACGCCGTCTCTGCCCGACTTCACCAGCTACTTCACGGAGGCGTTCGAGATCCCGGCGCACGGGTTCGTCGAGCTGGAGGTGGTATTCAGACCTGCGGCCACCGGCGATTGCCCGGGAGAGATCGTGATCGAAACCGACGATCCGTCGCCTGCACGGCAGCGGATCCACGTGCCGTTCGCAGCGGAGGGGAACTGAATGGATATGGCCGCCCGGAGCAGATTCTCCTGTTCGAGGCGTAACCGGACACCTTCCGGAGCTGTGGTGTCCTTCTGCCTCGCGCTCCTGTCGATCTCTCCCGCCCTTGCCCTCACTGATGAGGAGATCTTCCGTCAGTTCCGCTTCAATCTGATCAACCCGGGGGCGCGCTCCCTCGCGCTGGGAGGAGCCTTCATCTCGCTCGCCGACGATGCCACCGCGGCGCAGGCGAACCCGGCAGGGTTGAGCATCCTGCTTCGGCCGGAGTACTTCCTCGAGCTGAGGAGAGTGGACAATGGCGGCGACACGACGGTTTTGAGCGAGAGCCTCCCGACGGGGATCGGAAGCGCCGTCGGGTCGGGCACCAACTTCTCCGACATCAACAACATCACTTTCCTGAGCGCAGTGCTCCCGGTGAAACGCGTCACGTTCGGGATCTCGCGGCAGGAAGTCCTCAAGAACGAGAGCGACACTCTCAATCAGTTCGTGCTCTCTTTCACGAACCCGAGCGGGCTCTTCTCCGCTTCGGGCTCCGGCTTCATCGATGTCCATCTCGTCAGCTACAACGCCAGCGCCGGCGCGAGGCTTCATGACAGGTTCTCGCTGGGTGCCTCCATCACCCTGTCCACGCTCGAAGTCGAATCCGAAGTAAGGAACCTCGTCGTGGACACGGACGGTGTCGTCGCCCCGAATCCCATTCCCACACCGACGCTCGACCTGAAGACACACATCTCGGATTCCGACAATGCCCTCGGATACAGCCTCGGGGCGATGTACAAAGCGTCGGAGTCGCTGAGCTTCGGCGCTGTCGTGCGCCGCGCTCCGAAGCTGGCCGTGGCGGAGGAAGTGATTCCGGGGACGGATCTCTTCGGGGTCACCACGAGACTGGGCCGGCGGTTCACGAACGAGTTCAACATCCCCGACTCCTTCGGCGTCGGCGGAAGCTGGCGGCCGACGCAGCGCCTCACCTTCGCTCTGGACGTCGAGCGCGTTCGATACTCCAGCCTCGCCGACGGGTTCGTGCCCGGGGTGAACGCCCTCACAGGCCCCACGGCGCGCTTCACCGTGGACGATGCGACGGATGTCCGGCTGGGCGGCGAGTGGATCCTTTTCACACACGGCGGCGCCCCCATCGCCTTCAGAGGCGGCGTCTACACGCAGCCGGACAGCACGCTTCGGGCTGTCTCCGTCGGCAGGAAGGCACTTCCAAGCGGGGGCAGCATTCCGTTCGCCACGCCCGAAGCGTTCCCGGGAGGGAAGACCGAGGTACACGGGGCCGCGGGAATCGGGATCGTGCGAGGCAGACTAAAGCTGGATTTTGGGATGGATCTCGGATCGTCCGACAACGAGTTCCTTGTCTCGGTCATCGTGCAGGGGAACTGACATGAAGCGAGCCTTGTCATGCATCCTCCTGGTCCTCACGATGACGATGCCGGGCTGCAAGCAGGCGGTCGATCTGGACAATCTCCTCGGTTCCGGCTCCGGGGGAGCCGCCGTGTCACCCGACTTCCAGCCGGAGGCCGTCTCGCCCGGTGTCAACGACCACTACGTCACTCTTCGGAAGAGCGCCGTCCGAAGGAATCAGATCACGCTGGATGTGGTCGTCACGGACGTGAGTGAGCCGGTCTCGGGAATCGCGATCAAGCTGACGTACGATCCGACAGTGGCGCGTTTCGCCGGGTGCGCCGACGGAACGCTCTTTCAGCCCGGGACCTGCTACGCCTCCGAGTCACCGGCGGGATCCGGTGAGGTTTTCATCGGACGCAGCATCACGGCGCCGGAGACAGCGATCGCGGTGGTCGGGAGCCGGACGATCGTGCGGTTGTCGTTCAGTCTCATTCAGCCGAATCAGACGACGATCGTTTTCGAGGCTCAGAATCTCGGCGGCGGGGATGCGACCGCTCTCCTCGATGCGAACGGAAACCCCATCCTGGTCAGTTGGTTCGAGGGCACGCTGCTCGGAACGTAACGAGCAGGCCTCTCGGGAGGTTGGCGAGTTTATGCGATCAAACGACAGGCCAGTCAGGTTCTTGACCGGGCATGGCAGGGCGCGGGTGATTCTCATCGTCGCCGTCGTCCTGGCGGCCGGGCTCGATCGCACCGCCTGGTCGGCTTCAACACGCGCTCCGGCCGGCATCCTCGCGATCGCAGCCGGCGCCCCTGCGGCTCAAGCCGCTCCTGAATCGGGGCGGAAGGCCGAATCCAGGTCGAAGAGCAGCGCACCGCGCGTGGAATTGACGGCTCCGAAGCGGAAGTTCGGCGTCGGAGAGACGATCGAGGTCCGCGTCCGGATCGCGAACGGCCACGATGTCGGCAGCGTCCCCTTTCACATCCTCTACGACCCGCAGGTTCTCAAGTTCGAAGGCGGCGAGGAAGGGCAATTCCTCAAGGGGGATGGAGCGCAGACCGCCTTCTTCGCGGCGCCGACGAACACGCCGGGCGAGCTCGTCGTGGGCCTGTCGAGGCTCGGCAACGGAGATGGGGCGAGCGGCAACGGAGAGCTGTGCGTCCTCCGCTTCCGTGTTCTTGCGCGAGGGAAGTCCGGACTCGAGTTCCGGAAGGCGACCGTGAAAGACCCGCGCGCAAAGATCGTTCAAGCTGAGTTCAAGACCGCCAAGGTCCGCGCGAAGTAGCGCCGCTCGCCGCCCCGCGCCCCCGACATCGGCCGCAAGTGTGTCACTGACTGTCTCTCGCTCGATTGTGACACCTTCAGATCGTCGCCCGTGGTTGTCACGGAAATTGACGGATCGAGTGTCATGTAACTCCCGACAGCCGCATGCCTGTTGCGCGGGCGCTCTCGGCGGCTGCTTTCCTCGTAACCCCAACTGTCCTCAGCGCGATGCCTCCAAGTTGCTCCCGGTGGAACGGACGTTGCTCTATCCCGGCGACTCGCGGGGAGGGAGCTATCGCATGTGCCGCTTTCTCCCCTTGTCCGGGATTTAAGCCAGCTGAGTTTTCATGGTTGGCTTTCACGGATGCCGACGAGCCGAGGGCAGATGGCCGGGGGGAGCGCACGATGAGTCGCACCGCGACTCAATCATCGCGACTTCTCGTGCACCCCGACAGGAGGCGCTGATGATCTCGCAGAGTCACGCGAAACAGGAGTTTGAAGATCCAGTCTCGACGATCTCCGACCTTCGGGTCTGGGAGAAGGCGTTCGAGCTCGCCGCCGCAGTCATCAGGAACGCCGAGAAGATTCCACCGGACATCGGTTTCGGGCTCAGCGGTCAGATGCGGATCGTCGCGCTGTCGATCCCTTCCTACATCGCGCGCGGTCACTCGCGCGCGACGAGCGCGGAGTTCCTGCGCGGGCTCTATCAGGCCAGGGGCGCCCTCACCGTGCTGAAAACGCGGCTGACGCTCTGCGCGGAGCTCGGCTTCGCGACGGATCTCGAGACCAGGCGCATCGGCATGCAGCTCCGGGAGCTCAGGCGGATGATCGATCTCGTGATCGACGACCTGCGCGGGATTCGAGCTCCGGGCGGGCCGAGGCCGCGGTTGAAAGCGATCCCCGGCCCGCGAAGCCTGCCGTCGCGGTCTACGGCTTGACCGGCACGAGCGGCCTCGGCGCGATCGGCGGAGCGGGCGGCAGATCCTTCGGGTCCTTCGCGATCTTCTTCAGGATGTCCTGGATCGCGTAGTCGAGCTGCTCGTCCGATCCGTCGAGGAAGCCGTCCGGGCTGAGGTCGAGGACGACGTCGGGATCGACGCCGTGCCCTTCGATCTGCCAGCCGCGTCCCCGGGGATCCCATCCTCCGAACTCGGGCTGCGTCGTCACCCCTCCGTCACGGAACGCCTTGTCGCCCCGGATGCCGACCCATCCGCCCCACGTGCGGGTGCCGATGACCGGCCCCATGCCGAAGTCCTTGACCTCCTGCGCCAGGGTCTCGCAGTCGGAGCCTCCCTGCCGGTTGATGAGGACGTCGAGGTACCCGTGGAAGACGCGGTCGGGGTTGGTGGAGAGGTACTTCCCGTAGCGCAGGCCGGAGACGGAGAAGTTCTTCCGATCGAGGTGCGCGATGATCATCGTGGCGACGAAGCCGCCGTGGTTCCAGCGGTCGTCGAGGATCAGGCCGCGCTTGTTCCACTGCGGTGGAAAGTCGCGGGAGAACTGCTGCAATCCGAACCCCTGCATGTCGTAGAGATGGATGTACCCGATCTGCCCGTGGCTCTCCCGATCGACGTACTCGCGGTTCTCGCGGATCCACGTCGCGTACCTGATGCGTGTGTCGCCGCCGACGGGCTTGACGACGATGCGCCGCGCGCCATCCACCGAAGCCTTGTCGTTGATGGAGATCTCCACCTCCTGGCCGGCCCGGTTGGCGAGGCGGCGAAGGTAGTCCTCTCCCTTCACGAGCGGCCTTCCATCGATGGCGACGAGCCACATTCCCGGTTTCACGTTGAAGTCGGCCCGCGCGAGCGGCGATGAGGTCGCCGGATCGGGGTAGTCCCCCTTGTAGATCTTCTTGATCTGCCAGAAGCCGCTCGCGGCTTCGTAGGTGAGATCGGCCCCCAGGAGGCCGGTTCCGATGAACTTCCCGCGCCTCAGGTCTCCCGGCGAGTGGTAGGCGTGGCCGACGTTCAGCTCGCCGAACATCTCACCGATCAGGTCCTCGAGATCGTCGCGGCTCGCCATCCGATCGCCGAGCGATCCGTACTGCTTCCAGACTCCGCTCCAGTCCACGCCGTGCATCTTCGGGTCGTAGAAGAAATCGCGCTGGAGCCGCCAGCTCTCGCGCAACATCTGCTTCCACTCCGCCCGCGGGTCGATCCGGATCGTCCATCCGCCGAGATCGATCCGGCTGTCGTCCCCGCCCGGGTCGTCCTTGTCCGGCTTCGGAGCGCTCATGGCTCCCGCCTCGACGCGGAAGAAGTTGTTCTTCACGCGGTAGACGAGGACCTTGTTGTTCATCGACACGTCGTATCCCTGGACCCCCGAGGCCAGTGTCGCGAGTTTCTCTTTCGCGATGTCGTACGTCATGAGGCTTCCGGCGCGCCCGCCGTCATCGGCGTCTCCGTCGGGAGGGGTCCACGGCACCATGCCGCGCGGCTCCAGCGCGATCCAGTGCAGCTTCCCCTCGACCGCCTTGAGGCCGACGAGCGCCCCGGGCTGCACGGGGACCTGCACCGCCCGCCCCATCAGGCCGTCGAAGTCGATCTTGACCGGCTCGGGCTCGGCCTCCTTCTTGTCCTTCTCCGCGTCCTTCTTATCGCCGGATTTCGCGTCGTCCGACTTCTTCTCATCTGCCTTCTTGTCATCGGAATTTGGATCGACGTCGCCGCGGGGGGCGAAGGGGAGCCTGCCGTCCGACTGGAGGGCGACGACGATGGGCATCGCGGCTTTCTGGATGATGAAGCGCGCCTCGTTCCGGTCGAGGTACGGGTTGAACCATCGATCGGAGAGGAAGTAGAGATACTTCCCCTTGGGATCCCACGTCGGAGACCAGGCGTTGAACCCCTGGTCGCTGACGTCGTAGCTCTTCTTCGTCTGGCTGTCCCAGATCCGCACCTGGCTGTACTCGTTCATGATGGGAAGGTCGTACGCGAGGTAACGGCTGTCGGGAGAGAACTCGTAGTTCGTGATCTCGAACTCGCCCGTGTCGGTGACCGTCGTCGCCCCCGTCGAGGCGTCGGCGACGATGATGTGGAACTGGTGATCGCCCCACGCGAGGCGCTTCCCGTCGGGGGACCAGATCGGGGGATAGTGCCAGCCCGGGTCCTGGGTTCCGAGCTGCTTCGGCGCGGTCGAGTTGTCGGACGCGTGAAGGAGAAGCTGCTCCTCGCCGTCCACCTCGGTCCAGGCCGCGATCGACTTCCCATCCGGGGAGAAGGATGGCCCCCGCGTGCGCGAGAGACTGCTCTCCGTGATGCGGCGGATGAGCCCCTTCTTGCTTGTGCGAGCCACGAAGACGTCGCCGCGGCTCTCGAGGGCGATCCGGTCGCCATCCTTCGACAGCCCCCAGCCGCGGAGGTTGGGCATCGGATCGACGAAGCGCTCCCTCACCTGGAGCCGATCGCTCGGAAGCTGGATCGCCACCTGCTCGTTCTTCCCGGAAGCGAGGTCGAAAAGCCAGAGATCCATCTTGTGCTGGTAGACGATCTTTCCGTCGCCCATCGAGGGCCACCGGACGTCGTAATCGTCGAAGGTCGTGTGGCGCTTCACGTCGGTGCCGTCCGGTTTCATGGAGGCGAGGTTGGGCCGGCCCCAGCGGTCGGTGACGAAGTAGATGCGGCCGTCGGACGCCCACATCGGGAAGGCGTCCTTCCCGTCGTACGTCGTCGCTTCCTTGAACGACATCGGATCCAGCGTGCCGACGTTGATCTGCTCCGCCTCACCGCCCTTGTAGCGCTTCCAGTTGTGGAACTCGAGGCCGATCTTCTCGTAGGCGACACGCTTCCCGCCCGGCTCGAACGAGAGCCACGCCGCCGGCTCGAGCGGGATCATCTCGGGGATGCCGCCCCCGGGGGAGATCCTGTAAATTCGGAAATCGTTGTGCGGCGTGTCGCGCCGGCTTCGGAAGAGGATCTTCCCGTCCCCGGTCCATCCGATCACCGCGTCCTGGGCGGGGTGATACGTCAACCGCAGCGGCTCGCCGCCCCCCGGCGACGTGACGTAGACGTCGTCGTTCCCCTCGTACTGGGCCGTGAAAGCGATGTAGCGGCCGTCGGGAGAGAGCTGCGGGAACTTCTCGTCACCCTCGTACGCGGTCATCCGCTGCGCTACGCCGCCCGCAGCCGGCACCTTCCAGAGATCTCCTTCCGACGCGAAGACGATCATCCCCTTCGCGATCGTGGGGTAGCGGTAGAAGCCGTCGGGCGGAGTGTCGGCCGCATGGACGGCAACGGGAAGACAGAGGGAGATCAGGCACAGGACGGCGCGCAGCGGTCTTGTCGGCATGGGAGTCTCCTGGGATTGGTGGATCGGCCCGCGAGTCTAGCACCCCCAATACGAAGGAGACCCACGCAGTGTTTTCAGAAAGCCCCCGCCTTCAGGTGAGCAGCTTGAAGGCGTGCTTCCACTCGTCCCTCAGGAAGCCGCGGATGCACCACAGGATGCACAAGGGCTCGATCGCGCGGGCCGCCTGGGCCTTCCCCATGTCGGCCGTCTCCCATCCGAACTGATCGAGAATGCCTGTGACGATCTTCTTCGCCCCGTGGTCGTTGCCGCAGATGAACATCGTCGGCTTCCCGCCCTTGAATTGCGGGTTCACCATGGAGTCGCTGCCGACGGAGTTGAACGCCTTGACCAGGCGGGCCCCCTCGAACTCGCGCTGCAGCTTCTCCATGAGCGACTCGTCGAGGCTCGTGAAGAACCGGAGCACGCCGTTGACCGGAGGCGCGTCCGTGATCGGGTTCGTCGCGTCGATGACGGGCTTCCCGGCTAAGTTCGCTGGACCCGCCGCCCGGAGCGCACTCGAAGCGGCCGAGCCCTTCACGGCGAGGACAACCAGCTCTCCGAAGGTCGCGGCGTCGGCGAAGCCGCCGATCCGGGTGCCCGGATTCGCTTTTCCCCACTCCGCCAGCTTCGAGGGCGTGCGCGTGCCGACCGTCACCTCGTGACCGTGCCTGAGGAAACCGCCGGCCAGGACCTTCGCCACGTCACCTGATCCAAGGACTCCCACTTTCATCTCAGCCTCCTTTCCTCATGCCCGGGCGAGGCGCCGCCCGGCGTCGACCTGCATTCCGCGGGATCCTGATCGACTCTAGCGGCGATCGCCACCCAGTCGCACCGCCTCGCGGTAACCCTCGTCATCTCCCAGCATCGACCACTCCGCGAGCGAGAGCGGAATGCTTCCCTGGGAGAGAAGCTCGTCGTGGAAGGCGCGCAGCGTGAAGGCGGCCCCCCTGGCGTCGCGGGAGCGGCCGAGTAGGCGCTCGATCTGCCACTTGCCGAGGGTGTAGTGGATCTTCTGCCCCGGTGTCGCCGCGGCGCCGGCGGCTTCGCCGGTCGCGGACTCGCGGTCGAGGCCGCCTTCCTTCATGAAGTAGTCCACGGCCTGATCGAAGCTCCACTCGCCGGTGTGGAGCTTCACGTCCACCGTCACGCGGGCCGCGCGGTAGCGCATCAACCTCAGCACCTGCGCGAACCCGCCCGGTGAGTCGTCGTAGAGCCCGGTGCGAAGGAGCATCTCCTCGCCGTAGAAGGCCCACCCCTCGACATAGACGCCGTCCTGGTGAAGGCGGCGGATCTCGTCCTTGCTCCCGCGCGCGATCGAGAGCTGGAGGAAGTGTCCCGCTATCCCTTCGTGCCCCAGGATTGGCCGCGGGTCGGCGATCGCCGCGCGGATGTAGAAGTTGGGTGAGTGCGGGTCGTACGTCGGGATGAAGAAGAAACCGGTCGGATCGGCGTCGAAGATCCCGGGCGGGTTCATGAACCCGCCGGGCGAGGTCGGCTTGAAGGCCGCGGGCAGCTCCAGGATCCTGAAGGCGCCGATATCGGGCGGGATCGTGACGAGATCGCGCTTCTTCAGGTGGGCGATCAGGTCGGCGGTCCGCAGCTCGTAGCCGTGGAGGAACTCGGCCTGATCCCCGGGCACGCGCCCATCCGGGCCCACCCCCTTCACTTCGGCGAGGCTTGGATCGGGGAGCCACGACTCCATCGCCTTCGCGCGAGCCAGCTCGATCTGGCCGAGAGCGGCGACGAAGTCGGCGTCCACGGGAAGAAGATGGACGCGGGAGAGCATCCGGTTGTAAGCAGCCTTCCCGATCGCCAGAGGGGCGGACATCTTCGGCTCGCGGTCCTTCAGCGCGGCGGCGTAGGATCGGAGCGCCTTCAATGCCCCGTCGCGCGCCGCCGTCAGATCGTCACGCTCGCTCGCGGGCAGGGAGGTGTCCGCCAGCCCCATCAGGCTGTCGGTGAAGAGGGGCCCGATTCCCGCCACCGACTCGATGGCGAATCGGGCGAGGATTGGCACGGGCTCGGTCAGATTCTTCAGCGCCTGCTCGAGGAGCGCGGGCATCGCCTTCAGGCGCGCCGTGGCCGACCGTGCCCTTTCGGCCCTGGGCGCGTACTCCTTCTTGAGGAGGGAGAAGATCGCGTTGCTGCACTCGTTGACGTAGAGGCCGGGGTCGCGCTTGTCGGAGCGGAGAACCTCCGCGGCGAAGAGCGCTCCCTCGAGATCGGCCTTGAAGAGGGCGAAGGCGATGCGATCGTCGGTGGACCAGGCCGAGGTCGGGGTTGTCGTCAGCGCTGCGAGGGCGCCGCGTGCCTTTTCCTCGCGCTTCGCGATGGCACTCGCGGAGAAATCGGTAAGGCGCGCGTCCCAGGTGTGAAGCCCCTGATCGGAGGCGTAGACCGGCTGGTCCTCGATCGACCACTGATAATAGGCGTGGGCGAGTGCGCGGAACTCGTCGGCGGAGGCATGCGCGTGCGTCATGAACGAACCTCCGAGCATCAAGCCGATGATGAGAGCGCGTCTTCTCAAGGGTGCTTCCTCCTGACCGCGAACGGTGG
>Ga0137394_10004370_pt1 | contig 10714 bp, 11 predicted proteins | sample czobulk116metaG_FD_108278 | JGI IMG/M metagenome (GOLD analysis project Ga0137394, IMG submission 108278) | Vadose zone soil microbial communities from Angelo Coast Range Reserve, California, USA - czobulk1.16 metaG | ecosystem: Environmental > Terrestrial > Soil > Vadose zone | place: USA... | reverse complement strand
TTTCGTCGAGCCCGTTAGCCACCGTCACCGCTTTCGAGTGGTCCGTGATCGCGATGTACTGGTGCCCAAGCGCTCGCGCCGCTTCGGCCATCTCTTCGATGGAGTTTTTTCCATCGCTGGCCGTGCTGTGCATTTGCAGGTCGCCCTTCATATCCTTCAGCGTGACGAGATGCGGGAGCTTATGATGCTCGGCGGCTGCGATCTCGCCCGTGTTCTCGCGGAGTTCGGGTGGAATGAAATCCAGCTTGAGCTTGGAATAGATTTCCTCTTCGGTGCGGCCCACAACGCGCTTCTCGTCCTTCAGAGTCGCCAGGGCATACTCGTTCAGCGTGTAGCCCATGTCGTTCGCGCGGCCGCGCAACGTCACGTTGTGTTCCTTCGACCCAGTAAAATACAGCAGCGCCGCTCCGAAGTTTTCTTTTTCGAGCAGCCGGACGTCAACTTGCAATCCGTCCTGCAGGGTGAAGCTAACCTTGTTTTCCCCATGAGCCAGCGTTTGATCGATGCCGGGAAATGCAAGGATGTGCCTAGCTAGCGCGTCCACGTGCTTCTGCGACGTGTGGCCATCGGCCAGAGTCACCAGCAAGTCCAGGTCCCCCACCGTTTCTTTTCCCCGCCGCAAAGAACCTGCAGGCGTCACGGAATCCACGGCTTTGCCCGCCGCCTTGATGTGCGCTGCGATCGTGAGTGCGGCGGCTTCGGCTTTGTCCAAATGAAAACGCCCCGAGGATTTCTTGAACACTTCCACCGCTTTGAGAATGTTCTGTTCGCTCTTTTCCCCGAAGCCGGGCAGGTCGCGCAGTTTGCCCTCTTTGGCGAGTCCTTCCACGTCGGCCACCGTGCCGGCTTTGAACTTCGACCAGAGAAACGCAACCTTCTTCGGGCCCAGCGACTGCAGCTGCAGCAAATCCAAAATTGTCGGGGGATATTTCTTCAGCAGTTTCTTGCGCAGCGCGTAGTCGCCGGTTTTCACAATTTCTTCGAGATGTTCCACCATGCGGTCGCCGATGCCCGGCAGCTCTTTCAGCTTCGCCGGCTCTTTGACGAGCTGTTCGATGGAGTCTGGCAGACCGTCAATGAGTTCGGCGGCCTTTTCATAACTGCGGTACCGGCCGATGATCGCGCCGTCAATTTCCAGAAGCTGCGCGGTTTCGCGGAGGATACGTGCGATTTGTTTGTTGTCCATGATGGAAGAATATTATAAGTTCGGGGGCAGCAGGTAAATGAGGTATAGGAGGACCGGAAATAAAGCAAGTAAAGGAAGCGCCGATTTAGGGAATGACTTCCCCACCAAGCGAACGCCACCGACGACGCGATTATTTTCCGCTTCCTTTACCTCTTCAACTTCCTTAAACTTTCGTGCTTCCCAAAAGAAATGGCCGGCAGGGGGGCGCTCCCTGCCGGCCGGATGATTCCTGGGGCGCTCAACCGCCGGGTTTCGAAACATTGGCCGCCTGGGGACCTTTCGGTCCCTGGACAATTTCAAATTCGACCGTGTCTCCCTCTTGCAAAGTGCGATATCCATCCCCGGTGATTGCGGAATAGTGAACAAAAACGTCTGGGCCATCATCGCGCCCGATGAAGCCGTATCCTTTGGAATTATTAAACCATTTTACAGTTCCTTGCACTTCACTTGCCTCCTGACAGGCATTCATGAATTTTCGTCCCACGGCGGCGAGTGGACATTCTCGTCGCCGTTATGTTCAAATTGCGCGGAGTGTACCAGAATCGAAGTGCGAGTCAAGAGAACATTCTTATTTTATAGTAAAGATAAGTGCCCACTAATGTCAGTACAAAATCGATTCAAGGAACTTCAGCGAGGCGGCCGTTTCCCCGAGGAAAGGAACCGGAAATAATAGAGAATTCCGGCGATGGATTTTGCGTCGCGCAGCTTGCCCCCTCGAATCATCACTTCCAGTTGCTTGCGGTTATAGGCGCGGGAACTGATTTTCTCATCGTCCTCGGGTTCGGCGACTCCGGCAGTCAGCCCCTCCGCCAGGAGGATGAACATGCGCTCCTCCAGAAAACCCGGGGTGGGGAAAACATCCAGGAAGATTCGAAACTTCCTGGCACGGTATCCGGTTTCCTCGATCAACTCGCGCGCGGCGGCTTGCCGGGGTTTCTCACCGGCATCGATCCGTCCAGCCACCAATTCCCAGAGGTATTGCCGCGCGGCGTGGCGATATTGGCGGATCATCAGGATGCGTCCGTCAGGCAAAACAGGGAGCACGACGACGGAGCCGGGATGCGTGATGACTTCGCGCGTTGCGCGCACGCCGCTGGGCTCGATGACTTCATCGCGCCGGATTCCAAAAATCGGTCCCTTGTAAATCATTTCGCTTCGGAGAATCTTGGCGCCGCGGGGCTTTTTGTCAGCCATGAGGCCTCGTAGGTGATCGGTGGCATTTTAGCCGAAGACGAAGTGAAGAACACAGGTAGAAGTGTGTGCTACTGTAACTTCCTGGAGCCGGGCGGCGATCCGGCCCCGGCATAAGCAAGCCGAGATGCCGATAAACACCATCATCGTGGATGACGAAAAGCCGGCTCGGGACGAGCTGGCCTATCTCTTGAAGGGTTTCCCTGAAATCAATGTGATCGGGCAGGGGAAGAACGGCGTGGAAGCCGTCGCTTTGATCAAGGAACACTCGCCGGACCTGGTATTTCTGGATGTGCAGATGCCGGGCCTCGACGGATTCGGCGTTTTGAAAAAACTCGTCGAGCGCAAAATGAAGGTGCCGCACGTAGTTTTTGCAACGGCGTTCGATCATTACGCCGTGCAAGCGTTTGATGTCAATGCCGTCGACTATGTGCTCAAACCGTTCGACAAAGCGCGGATTTCGAAGGCCATCCAGCGCGCGCGCCGCGAAATCGAAGCGCAGACGAGTCCGGCAGAGCGACTGGAACAGTTGATGAATCAGCTCGGAGGAGCGAAGCCGAGTTCTTCACCGCCAGTGAAATTGCTGGTGAAATCGCAGCAGCGCCTCCTTCTTGTCGACGCAGAAAACCTGGTGTTCGCATCCATCGAAGATGGATTGATCTCCGTGACGGCGCGCGACACCGAGGGAACTTCCAATTACCGCACCCTCGAAGAACTAAACGCCGCGCTCGATTCCGAATCCTTCTGGCGTCCCCATCGCTCGTACCTGGTGAACATTCATCACATCAAGGAAGTCGTGCCCTGGTTCAAATCCAGCTACATGCTGAAAATGAACGACAAGAAGGCGACCGAAATTCCCGTCAGCCGCGCCCAGATCCGCCGCCTGCGCGAACTTTTCAAGCTCTAGGCGCGTCCTCCCGGCGCTACATGACATGTGAGCTCGTGTGTTAGCATCTTTCCTACGCCGCGTACACGGACACGATGGATTTTTCGCTTAACGACCACCAAAAACTGATTCGCGATACCGTCCGCCAATTCATGGAGGCGGAGGTGCGCGCGTCCGTCAAGGAGATGGAGAAGGAAGAGAGATTTCCGGCGGAGGCGATCGCGAAACTCGGTGAGATGGGCTGTTGCGGGATGCTCGTGCCGGAAGAGTGGGGCGGGCCGGGATTCGACACTGTTTCTTATGTGCTGATGCTGGAGGAAGTGGCGCGCGTGTTTACGGCGATATCGACTGCGCTGGGCGTGACGAATTCGGCGGTGCAAGCACCGCTACTGCTGTTCGGCACCGACGCGCAGAAGAAAAAATATTTGCGGCGCATGGCGACGGGAGAAACGCTTGGCGCTTTTTGTTTAACCGAGCCTGCCGCCGGTTCCGACGCCGCAGGGATTCAAGCGCGCGCGGTGCGCGCTGGCGATTGCTACAAACTCAACGGAACAAAGACCTGGGTAACGAACGGCAGCGTCGCGGGCGTGCTGCTCGTTTTTGCCAAGACCGATCCGGACGCGGGCGGGAAGGGCATCAGCGCGTTTCTGGTGGAGCCGGAATTCGCTGGTTTTCGCGCGGGGCGGCATGAGGACAAGATGGGGCAACGGTCGTCGCCGTCGGTCGAGATTTTGCTGAAGGATTGCGTGGTGCCGGTTGAGAACCGGCTTGGCGAAGAGGGACAGGGGTTGAAGATTGCGCTGAGCGCGCTGGACGGCGGGCGCATCGGGATTGCTGCGCAGGCGGTCGGCTTGGCGCAAGGGGCGTTGGAAGAGACGGTCAAGTATGCGAAGCAGCGCGCGGCGTTTGGGAAGAGGATTGCGGAGTTTCAGGCGATTCAGTGGATGATTGCGGATATGCAAACGGAGATTGAGGCGGCGCGCGCGCTGGTGTATTACGCGGCGTGGCTGAAGGATGAACATCCGACGAAAGTGGGCGCAAGTGCTTCCAAGGCCAAGCTTTACGCCAGCGAGATGGTGAATCGCGTGGTGTATAAGGCGGTGCAGGTGCATGGGAGCGCGGGGTATTCGCGGGAGACGGATGTCGAGCGGATGTACCGGGATGCGCGGGTCATTACGATCTATGAGGGGACGAGCGAGGTGCAGCGGATGATCATTGCGCGGGAGCTGCTGGGGAAGGCGAGCTGAGGGATGGTGGGCAGCCCCGGACCGGGAAAGCGATGAGTGCCAAGGTTGGTCATGGGAGCAGAGAATAGGCGGGAAAGCATAGTCGTCGCAGGCAAGGAGCCGAGATTGGGAACAGAGGCTGAGGGGAAGAAGAGCCGGGTTTTGAGCGGGATGCGGCCGACGGGGCGGTTGCATATTGGGCATTACTTTGGGGCCTTGCAGAATTGGGTGCGGTTGCAGAATGATCCGGCGTATGAGTGCTTTTACTTTATTGCGGATTGGCATGCGCTGACTAGCGATTACGCGGATACGAGCGCGGTGGCGGAAAACACGCTTCAGATCATGATCGATTATTTGGCGGCGGGGTTGGATCCGCAGAAGAGTGTGATTTTTCAGCAGTCGGTGATTCCGGAGCATGCGGAGTTGCATTTGCTGTTATCGATGGTGACGCCGCTGGGGTGGCTGGAGCGGGTGCCGACGTACAAAGAGGCGCTGGAGAATGTTAGGGATAAGGACCTGCACAATTACGGGTTCCTGGGCTATCCGGTGCTGCAAACGGCGGACATTGTGATTTACAGCAAGGAGGGCGCGCCGCTGGTCGTGCCGGTCGGCGAGGATCAGGTCTCGCACGTGGAGATTTCCCGCGAAATTGTACGGCGGTTCAACCTCTTTTATGGATTCGAACTGGACGAGGCTCTGCGAAGCAAGAGCGCCGCCGGCCTTTGCGGAAACTTTTGCCTAGCCCTGGGAATTCCTGGAAACACACTCTCCATGCTTGATTTTCCGCTGCGTTCGGAGAAGTGGGCCGAGTTTTGCTCTCGCGTGAGAGCACGCATATTAGAAATAGGGATTGATAACGCCATTGAACACCTGAAGGCCGGGGCAGTGGCGGACATGGTCAAATTTGCGCCTGTGTTGCAGGAGCCCGAAGTAAAGCTGACGCTGACACCGCGGATACCGGGGACGGACGGGCGGAAGATGTCGAAGAGTTATGGAAACGCGATTACCCTGAGCGAGAGCGACGCGGACATTCGAGCGAAGACGAAGGTGATGGTGACGGACCCGGCGCGGAAGAGAAGGACGGACCCGGGAAATCCGGACGTGTGTCCGGTGTATGACTGGCATAAACTGTTCTCGACGCGAGAAACGCTGAAATGGGCGGCGGAGGGCTGCCGGACCGCGGGGATTGGATGCATCGAGTGCAAGGCGAGGATGGCGGATCATTTGATTGAGTGGATTGCGCCGGTGCGGGAACGACGAGTGGATTATGAGAAGCATCCGGGGCGGGCGTTGGACATTTTGGACGAGGGGTCGAAGAAGGCCCGGAAGGTGGCAAAAGGGACGATGGAGAGAGTGAGGGAGTCGGTTTTTGGGTGGGGGAAGAAGAGGAAAGAGATTGGTGGGGCGGCGGCGAAGGCATAAGGACTGTAGAAAGGAAAGATACCGCATAGACGCGGAGTGCGCAAAGGAAGCGCAGAGAAGGCGGGCTGGCCGGGCTTAAGCCCGGCGCCTAGAAAGCCAAGACAAAAGAGCACGGCTAGGAATGGCTGGGCCAGGAAAGAAAGAGAAGAATGGCGACGCCGTACAAAATCAATATACCGATGTATGAGGGGCCGCTGGATCTGTTGCTGGATTTGATCAAGCAACAGAAGATGAATATTCACGATATTCAGATTTCGAAGATCACGGCGCAATACCTCGATTACCTGCACAAGCTGGAAGAGCTGGACGTGAATGTGTCTTCGGAATTCATTTATATGGCGGCGACGCTGATCTACATCAAATCGAAGACGCTGCTGCCGCCGGATCCGCTGGCGGGGCCGGAAGAGGCGGAGGATCCGCGGGCGGACCTGGTGCAGCGCTTGGTGGAGCACGAGAAGTTCAAGAATGCCGCGCAGCTCTTGTATCAGAAGCAGCAGATTGAAGAGAACGTATGGTCGAAGCCGGACAAGTCGCTCTACAACGACGAGGGGACTGAGGGCGACTTGGTGGTTTCGCTGGTGGATTTGGTGAAAGTATTCCAGCAGGTGCTGGAGCGGCGGAAGGAAGTGTCGCGAATCGAGCTGCGGCACGAAGAGTTCACCGTGGCGCAGATGATCGCGCAGATCCGGGCGCAGATCCTGGCGAGCGCGGACAATGCGGTGAACCTGGTGCAGTTTTTTGAGGCTTGTCCTTCACGGCACGCGATGATTGTGGCGTTTCTGGCGGTGCTGGAGATGGTGAAGCTGCAGGCGGTGGCGCTGGCGCAGGAGAAGCAGTTTGGGGAGATTCTAGTGCGGAAGTACAAGATGTTTGATTTGGCGTTTGATGAAAGCGGCGGGATCAAGCAGATAGATGAAGAATATAAATAGGAAGTTCAGGAGGTAGAGGAGATAAAGGATGAAAAATCGCGTCGCGAGAGTTCGCGAATACTTCGCAACCGCATGGCGTGGAGCTGCTGTCTCCTTTACTTCCTTTACTTCCTTTACTTCCTTAACGTCCTTTATTTCCTTTACCTCCGAGGCTTGTCCATGACTAACGAAGAGAGAAGAGCAGCGTTGGAAGCAATTATTTATGCGGCGGATGAGCCGGCGACAATCGAGCAACTGGCGAGGGCGCTGGGCGAAGAGAAATTGGCAGTGCAGGCTTCGCTGGATGAGCTGGTGGCCAGCTATGCGAGCGAAGAACGCGGGATCGAGATTCGCAAGGTGGCGGGCGGGTACAAACTGTTCACCAAGCCGCAGCAGCATGACGTGGTGCGGCGGTTCATCAAGAGCTTACGGCCGCCGCTGCGGCTCTCCATGCCGGCGCTCGAGACGCTGGCGGTGATTGCGTACAAGCAGCCGGTGACTTCGCCGGAGATTTCGGAGATACGCGGGGTGAATACGTCAGGGGTGATCAGCACGCTGCTGGACAAGCATTTGATTACGACGGCGGGGCGGAAGGAAGTGATGGGACGGCCGATCCTCTATAAAACGTCGAAGGAGTTTTTGCTGCGGTTTGGGTTGAGCGACCTGGATGAGCTGCCAAGCTTGAAGGAGTTTGAGGCCCTGGCGCGGGAAGCGCTGGGGAGCGATGAGGGGTTTGCGCCGGTGGAAGTGGGGGCGGTGAGCGAGGGGAATCTTCAAAGTGCGGAGGCCGCGAGCGCGAAGATGGAAGAGCGCGAGGAATTGCTGGAACAGACGGCTGCGAATAATGAGGGCATGCCGGAGGCAGAGAGCGGCGAGGTGCCAAAGGCAGCGACGGCGGGGGAGTGAAGAGACGAAGTAAAGAGGTAGTGAAGTAAGGATGTAAGGAAAAGGCCAAGAGGGATTGACGTAGATCGTAGTGGGCGCGGCGAGCGCAGAGAATAAGCGGCGAGAAATAGATACACGCCACCTGAAAGAAGGGCACGATGTAGCGTGCCCCTACCAGAGAAGAGAAAAGACAAAAAGGAAAATGGAAGAGAGACTGCAGAAGATTATTGCGCGGGCGGGGATTGCTTCGCGGCGGCATGCGGAGCTGCTGATCCTCAGCGGACAAGTGAAGGTGAACGGGCGCGTGGTCAGGGAGCTGGGGACAAAGGCGGACGCGGCGAAAGACCGGATTGAGGCGGCGGGGCGAGTCGTCGAATCGAAGGAGGGGCGGCGCGTGTACATTTTGTTGAACAAGCCGCCGGAAGTGGTTTCGGCGATGGCGGACCCGGAAGGGCGGAAGACGCTGCGAAACTTTTTGCGGGGATTGCCGGAGCGCGTGTTTCCGGTGGGGAATCTGGAGTATGCGGCATCGGGGCTGGTGTTTTTGACGAATGACGGCGACCTGGCGGCGGAGATGCTGAAAAACTGGGCGCACCTTGAACAGGTCTATCACGTCAAAGTGAAAGGAATGCTGACGCTGCCGGACCTGGAGCGGCTGGGAAAAGAGATTGGCGTACGGATGCAAACGGTGCGGCAGCCGGACGCATCGCGCGGGCGCGCAGCAAATTTCTGGTACGAAGTGCGGATGCGGGATTCCAAAAAGGAAGAGATGCGGCGGGTGCTGGTCAAGGAGCAGCATCCGGTGGAGAAGTTGAAGCGTATTGGACTGGGGCCGCTGACAGTGGAGGGAATACCGCGGGGGAGATACCGGTTGGTTGAGCAGAAGGAGGCGGAGAGATTGCGGAAATTCGAAAAGAACGGCGAGGAAAAGAAGAAGGGCGGCGGAATGGAGCGCCGGGGCCACCGCGCGCGCAGAGAACGCAGAGGAGAGAGAAAAACACCGGTCTGAAGACCGGCCACTCTAAGAGATGGGCGAGTCCGTCCGCAATCCGCATAGGGAGCCAGTATGAAATATTACGTAATCGGGGAAGTCGAAATAACCGACCAGAGCTGGGTCCCGGACTACATCAGCAAGGTGACCGAGATGGTTGAGCGGTGTGGCGGCCGGTACCTGGCTCGCACGTCAATCGTCGAGCGGATCGAAGGTGATCGCAAGCTTCCACAGATTCTGGTGATCCTCGAATGGCCTTCCAAGGAGAGCGCAATGACTTTCTTTGAAAGCGAAGAGTACAAGCCATACCGCCAAAATCGCAGGGCTGGAGCCGAGAATGAGTTCCTGCTGGCAGCGGGCGAGGACCTTGCCAAGGCAGCCCACATTCCCGAGTAGCATTGGCCCGAGCGATGGCTTCCGAACGATTGCAGAAAATCATGGCGGCGTGCGGGGTTGCGTCGAGGCGCAAAGCCGAGGAGATGATTGCAGCCGGGCGGGTCACGCTCAACGGAGCCGTGGTGACGGAGCTGGGTACGAAGGCCGATGCGGAGCGGGACCAGATCTGCGTCGATGGAAGACCGCTGAAAGGACCGGAACGACTTCTCTATTTTCTGCTGCACAAGCCGAAGGGGTACGTGACCACGGTCAGCGATCCGGAAGGACGCTCGACAGTGATGGAGTTGATGAAGAAATGCCGGGAGCGTGTGTATCCGGTGGGGCGGCTGGACTATGCCAGCGAAGGTTTGCTGTTGATGACGAACGACGGCGCGCTGGCACAAAAGCTGATGAAGGCGGGTTCGCACGTGCCGAAAACGTATCTGGTGAAAATCAGCGGGAGACCGGAGGAGCAGGCCATCCACCGTTTACGAGCGGGAATTACGATTGAGCTGGAAGATGGAAAGCGGGTGAAGACTTCCCCCGCGAAGATTCGCCTCGTGGAAGATGGGGCCAATCCCTGGTATGAGGTGATATTGATTGAGGGGCGCAATCGGCAGATTCGGCGGATGTTTCAGCGCGTGGGATTTAATGTAGAGAAGATCAGGCGGGTACGGTTGGGACCGTTGGTTTTGGATGTTCCGCCGGGGAAATTTCGTGAGCTGACCAAGGGGGAAGTGGAGCAGTTAAAGAGTCTGTAGCAGTAAGAGAATAGCCACCAAACGCGGGCGCCGGGCTGGCTGCAAAACAATGGGAGAAGTAGAATAGAAGAGATGGCACGGACGATTGAAGAGCTGATACCGGATTACCTGCGCGGATTACCTGTTTACGTCCCGGGAAAACCGATTGAAGAAGTGGAACGCGAGCTGAAGATTCAGGCGGTGAAGCTCGCTTCGAATGAGAATCCGCTGGGGCCGTCGCCCAAAGCGATTGCGGCGGCACGGGATGCGCTGGGAAATTCGAATCGGTATCCGGATGGCGGAACGCATGCGCTGCGGCAAACATTGGCGGAGCAGCGCGGGGTTTTACAGGAGGAGATTTTTGTGGGGCTGGGCTCGAGCGAGATCATTGACCTGGCATCGCGAGTGTTGCTGCGAGCAGGGCTTCAAGGACTCACGTCGGAGGGAACCTACGCTCCGTTTTCGGTGGCGATTCGCGCGAGCGGGGCGGAACTGGTGCTGGTGCCGCAACGGCACTATGCGTTTGATCTCGACGCCATGGCGGAAGCGATCACACCGAAGACCGGCGTGGTTTACCTGGCGAATCCGAACAATCCAACGGGTAGCGCGTTCACGGAGAGACAGTTTGAAGATTTTCTAGAGAAGATGCCGGACGGCGTGCTGGTGGTGCTGGATGAAGCGTACATTCATTACGCGGTTAGTGTGGGATTGCGAGATTCGGTGGAAGCGTACCGGAAACGAAAGAATTTGCTGATCCTGCGGACGTTTTCGAAAGTGTATGGACTCGCTGGGCTGCGGATCGGCTATGCGATCGGAAAGGTGGAGCTGCTTACGGCGATGAACAAGCTCAGGACGCCGTTCAATACTTCAGGCGTAGCGCAGGCGGCGGCCTTGGCGGCTTTGG
>Ga0137394_10004369_pt1 | contig 10715 bp, 8 predicted proteins | sample czobulk116metaG_FD_108278 | JGI IMG/M metagenome (GOLD analysis project Ga0137394, IMG submission 108278) | Vadose zone soil microbial communities from Angelo Coast Range Reserve, California, USA - czobulk1.16 metaG | ecosystem: Environmental > Terrestrial > Soil > Vadose zone | place: USA... | reverse complement strand
TATGCCGGCGCGATCATTGCCGCGATTTATGAACAAGGGGGCGACGTTCTGAAATTGATCGGCGACGGTGTTCTCGCCATATTCACGGTAGAGGATCGGACTCACGCCTGCGAGTCGGCGCTCGCCGCCGCCGTCGCTGCTCGCCGGAGCGTCGCTGCAATGAGTCTCTCGCGTTCCGCCGGCAATCTGCCCATCACCGATATGTATCTCGGTCTTCACATCGGGGAGGTATTCTACGGCAATATCGGCAGTGAAGACCGGCTCGACTTCACCGTCGTCGGTCCGGCGGTCAACGAAGTCAGCCGCATCGCCGCCATGTGCCGATCCGTGGATCAACCCCTGCTTGTCTCTTCGGCGTTCGCCGACGCGCTCGGCGCATCCAGAAAATTCCTTGTCTCGGTCGGCCGCTACGCGCTGCGCGGCGTCAGCCGGCCGGAAGACCTTTTCACCCTCGACCCTGACAGCGCGCCGCTTGCATAACACCGCGAAAGCTTCCCTCTAGCGATGGAGCAAAGAAGTCTAGACATGCCGCGCCGCCGGGGTATACAATTTGTTTTGTACAAGCGCTGCTCGGCCTTCTTCCCATAAATGGACAGACCGTCAATCCGATCGAGAGTAATTATGAAGATATCTGTTCGGAGCCAAAGGTTGTTCGGGAAAAGTTGCTGCCTCGCTCTCCTACTTCTCGCCACCTCCGTCACGACACCGCAAGCTCAGTCCAAAGTCCCTCGTGAAGTCATCGACTCCGCTGCCGCCCATGGCAGCGTGTTGGTGCTGGTGGGCTTAAACGTCCCCTGGCAAATGGAATCCAAGCTCGGCATAGACGAATTGCTCTCGCAGCGCGCGGCGATTGCATCGATTCAAAGCGATTTACTGAATACCTTGCAGGGCAGAAGCTATAAACTCGTGCGCCGCTATCAGGAGATCCCCGGTATCGCTTTGGAAGTCGGCGCCGACGCGTTGGCGGAGCTGGCAAGATTACCAATTGTCACGAATGTTTTGCTCGACCGCCCGGCGAGCGCCTCTTCCAATGCGAGCCCTGTTCATGTTGTGCGCGACAATTCGACCGCAGTGAATGCGGAATCCGCCGCAGCGGAAAAAGTTCCATCCACTCTGTTCAAGCGCGCGGCAGCTGACGGTACCGTTCTCGTGCTCGCCGGGTTACGAACACCGTGGCAGCGCGAAGATCAATTGAGCGAAGTGCTTTTGGCTTTGCAGCGAACCGCGATCCATGACGCTCAAGGTTATATTCTGGCGGAGCTGGCCGGCACGCGCTTCAAGGTAATGCGGCTTTATCGCAGCATTCCCGGCATCGCGTTGCGCGTCGGTGTCGACGCTCTAAAAATATTGGAAAAATCGCCGGCGGTAACCAACGTCGTTGCGGATCGTCCGGCAACCACGTCGCGATAGAGAACCTTCCGTTATTCCGATAAGCGCGCGCCGGGTGCGCGAAGAGCGGCCGTCTTCCGCGTGCTGCCTTCAATCTAATTTCCACCATCCACTCCACTTTCCTACCCATTCCTGAGTTGGCCGGCGTCTTGGTATGGCTTTTTGTACCCGCTGGCTCAGAATGTCCCAATTTGTCCAAATTTGCTCTTTGCTAGCTGAGCGTCCGGCGGAATCTCATTGTAATTCAGTAAGTTAGCTCCGGCACAAACTATGCTCTAGCACCGCGATGAGTAGGGGCCTGCCATCGGAATTTACCGACATTGCAACTGAGTAAATGCAACTATGATCAAACCACTTGCTAGCGCTGGACTCATTCTCATTTTCTCTCTAACCAGTGCCCGTTGTATCGCGGCGCAGCAGCAAAGCCCTTTGCCGGCGCTGAAGGAATTGAGCCTTGAACAGTTGATGGACGTTGAGATCACCTCGGTCTCGAAAAAAGAGCAAAGAGTCGGCGACACGGCCGCAGCGATTTATGTGATCACCCAGGAAGAAATCCGCCGGTCGGGGGTGACGAGCATTCCTGAAGCGTTACGCTTGGCGCCGGGAGTCACAGTCAGCCGGACCAACTCGAACACATGGGCGGTCGGCGTGCGCGGTTTCGGCACGGAGCTGTCGCGATCGGTGCTTGTCCTGATTGACGGCCGAAGCGTCTACACGCCGCTCTTTGCCGGCGTGTATTGGGACATCCAAGACACGATGTTGGAAGATGTCGATCGGATCGAAGTGATCCGTGGGCCCGGAGGCACGATCTGGGGCGCCAACGCGGTCAACGGAGTCGTCAACATCATCACCAAAAGCGCCACTGAAACTCAGGGATTGCTGGCCACCGGGGGCGGCGGCTCGGAAGAAAAGGGATTCGGCGGCGCGCGCTATGGCGGCAAAATTGGCGAGAACTTCAGCTACCGCGTTTACGCCAAAGGCTTTCGGCGCGACGCTCAGTTCACGCCCCACGTGAGCGATTTCGATGACTGGCAAAAAGGCCAGGGCGGCTTTCGCACCGATTGGGATTTGAACAAGGACAACAACCTCACGGTTCAAGGCGACCTTTATGAAGGAAACAGCGGCGTGAGAAGGCTGGTGTCCAGCTTCACTGCGCCGTTCTCGACCTTTGTAGATAGGGACGCCGACGTCTCAGGCATGAATCTCCTCGGCCGCTGGCGCCGCACTCTGAGCGAAGTGTCGGATCTGACCCTGCAAGTCTATTACGATCGCACGTTTCGCCGCGAACCGACTTTTGAAGAGCGGCGCAATACCGTGGACTTGGATTTGCAGCATCGTTTCAAGCTCACCGCTCAGCAGGAATTGATTTGGGGATTGGGATATCGCTACACCCGAGGCGACACGGAATCCCTACCGACGGTAGGGATCTCGCCGCGCAACCGCGGCGACAACCTCTTCAGCGCTTTCCTCCAGGATGAGATGCTGTTTTTCCAAGATCGCCTGCGTCTGACCCTCGGTTCGAAGTTCGAACACAACGACTACAGCGGTTTCGAATTCCAGCCGAGCGCCCGGCTTCTGTGGAAACCCGCTGAGCAACACTCCGTGTGGGCATCGATCTCTCGGGCCGTTCGAACACCATCGCGAGTCGACGAGGACATCGCGGTTTCGTCCGCGCCGAACCCGGCACTTCCCCTTTTCGCGCGCATTCTCGGCAACAAGGATTTCAAACCGGAAAAGGTTATCGCCTACGAAACCGGTTACCGCCTGCAGCCGACGGACCGTTTTTTCATCGATCTGGCGGCCTTCTACAACCGGTATAACGATCTACAGAGCGCCGATCTCGGTACGCCGTTTTTGGAGGCGGCTAGTCGGCTCATTTTCCCCTTTCAGTTCGATAATAGGTTCAAAGCCACGGTCTACGGCTTCGAGCTCGCCACCGATTGGCGCTGGCTCGATTGGTGGCGCTGGCGCTTTTCTTACTCGCATCTACACATCAATCTGAGCAAGAAACCGGGCAACACCGACATCGCGACGGAGCAGACGACCGAGGGTTCCAGCCCACAGAACCAGGTCGCGTTGATGTCGTTTGTCGACCTGCCCGGAAACTTTCAGCTGGATGGAATTTTTCGTTACGTCGATAGCCTACCGGCCCAAAACGTGAGCCGGTATTTCAATCTGGATGTGCGGCTGGGCTGGCATGCGACCAAAAACGTGGAGCTGTCGTTGGTGGGGCAAAATCTCCTCCAAGGACATCACGCCGAATGGAGTGGCGGCACTCAAATCCAGCGGGGTGTTTACACTAAGGTGACCTGGCGATGGTAGCGCGGCTCACTATTTCACTGCGGCTTGCTCCCGGCTCGTTTCTCGCCGTCTGGATGCGAGAGGTCTGTAAGCATTCGCGCAATTTAGCGATTGCCACGGTGCTGGTCTTGTTATCCGTTTCAACGGTCTTCGCCGCGGATGCATCTCCTTTGAACGAATATGAGCTCAAAGCCGCGTTTCTCTTCAACTTCATCAAGTTCACGGAATGGCCGGCTGACGAACTAGGCAAACCTGATGAGCCGTTTATTATCGGAGTGCTCGGCAAGGATCCGTTTGGCGCCGCCTTGGATAAGATAATCGAAGGCGAGATCGTCCATAATAGAAAAATCGTGGCGCGACGATTTCCGCGCATGGACGAGGCCGCGGCCAACAGCCACGTTCTCTTCATCGGCGCTTCGGAAGAAAACAATCTTTTGTCGATCCTAAAGCTCCTCGACGGGCAAGCGGTCCTGACCGTCAGCGAAATAGCCAATTTCGCCCAGCGCGGCGGCGTCATCGACCTCAAGAAAGAAAACAACAGGATCGTGTTCGAAATTAATCTTTTGGCGGCAAAGCGGGCCGGATTGAGCATGAACGCACGGCTTCTCAAGCTCGCGAAAATCGTCAGGGTAAAAAGTTAGAGGCTGGGTGATGCGGCCATTTCGCGACTTGCCGATTAAGCACAAACTGACCTGGCTCGGCGTCTTGACCAGCGCCAGCGCGCTGATTTTGGCTTGCGCGGTGTTCGTGGCCTACGACGTGCGAAATTTTTACGACGATATGGTGCGCGGCGCGGCCACGCAAGCGAAGATCATCGGCTACAACAGCGCCGCCACCATCCTGTTTATCGACCCCCACACCGCGACCGAAACCTTGGGGGCTCTGAGCACGGAACCGAATATTATCGCGGCAGGAATCTATACGCGCGATAGCAAGCTATTCGCTAGCTACACGGCCGCAGGATCAATCTCCACCGTGAAGGCCTCATTGCCGGTATCTTTCACCGAAGCGACCGATGGCCATAGATTCAAGGGTACCTATCTGGAGCTTTGGCAGCCGATCGTTTTCGAGGGAAGAGCAATCGGCACGATCATGATCCAAACCAGCCTGGATGCCATGAGAGTTCGGCTGTTCCAGTATATCGCGATCGCCTGCCTGGTTTTACTCATATCCACGCTCGGATCGATTCTCGTCTCGTTGTGGTTTCAGCGAAGAATCTCCCGGCCGATCTTGCATCTGGCAGCGACCGCGGAGAGCGTGTCCCGGGACAAAGATTTTTCCGTTCGTGCCACGACGGAAAGCCACGATGAAATCGGCCAGCTGGTCGGCACTTTCAACGACATGCTTTCTCGGATCCAGGAGCAAAACCAGCAGTTGGAGAAATCTCGAGACGAACTCGAGCAGCGTGTGATCGAGCGAACCGCGCAGCTGGAGGCGGCGAATAAAGAGCTCGAGGCCTTTTCGTATAGCGTGTCCCACGATCTGCGGGCGCCGCTTAGAAGCATCGATGGCTTCAGTCAAGCTGTACTCGAAGACTACAACGACAAGCTCGGCGCGGAGGGGCAGGCGGATCTCCGGCGCGTGCGTGCGGCCACTCAGCGCATGGGGCAGCTGATCGACGACATGCTGGATCTCTCGCGCGTGACTCGGGCAAAACTTAGTCGAGAAGAGGTCGATCTCAGCGCGCTGGCGCGAAGTATCGGCACGGAGCTCCAGAAGGCGGAGCCCAAACGGCAAGTCGAGTTCACGGTGGTGGAGGGGGTCCTCGCCGAGGCAGACCCGCGCCTGCTGCGCATCGTATTGGAGAATCTTTTGCGCAACGCCTGGAAATTCACCGGCAAGCACCCAGAGGCAAAAATTGAATTCGGAGTCTTGCGAAACAACGGCGGGCCGGCTTACTTCGTGCGCGATGACGGCGCCGGCTTTGATATGACGTACGCGAACAAGTTGTTCGGCGCGTTTCAACGCTTACACGCGATGACGGAGTTTAACGGCACAGGCGTCGGCCTGGCAACAGTGCAGCGCATTATCAACCGCCACGGCGGGCGAGTATGGGCGGACAGCGAAGTGGAAAAAGGCGCGACATTTTATTTTACGCTGTAGCAGACAAAAGAGGAGGATCGCATGAGCGACAAAGTGATTTTATTGGTGGAAGACAATCCTGACGACGAAGCGCTGACGCTTCGCGCGCTAAAGAAAAATAACATTCAGAACGAAGTCGTGATCGCGCACGATGGCGTGGAGGCGTTGGATTATCTGTTCGGCACGGGCGCTTACGCGGGCCGTAATGTCAGCATCTTGCCGAGCGTCGCGCTGCTCGATTTGAAGCTCCCCAAAATAGACGGCTTGGAAGTGTTAAAACAAATCCGCACAGACGAGAGGACAAAACTTCTTCCCGTGGTCATTTTGACCTCGTCGAAAGAAGAACAAGACTTGATCAACGGCTATAAGTTGGGCGCTAACAGTTATATCCGCAAACCGGTCGATTTCTCCCAATTTATAGAGGCTGTCCGGCAACTGGGATTGTACTGGCTATTGCTGAACGAAGCCGCTCCCGTGGGGAATAGATAAATGCCACAAGCTCTGCATCTACTGATCATCGAGGACAACGAAGACGACGCCTTGCTCGCCGTCCGCGAGCTTCGCCGGGCGGGATACGATGTGGTGTTCGAGCGCGTCGAAAGTGCCCCGGCGATGGCGGCGGCTTTGAAGCAGCGTACCTGGGATCTCGTCATTGCCGATTATTCTCTGCCGCAGTTCAGCGGCACGGCCGCCTTGGAACTGTTGAAATCCACGGGCTTGGATATTCCTTTCATCATCATTTCCGGGAGCATCGGCGAGGATGTGGCGGTGTCGGTCATGAAGTCGGGCGCGCACGATTACATGATGAAGGGCAACGTCAAGCGGCTCGTTCCTTCGGTTGAGCGGGAACTGCGCGACGCGGAGGTGCGAAGACAAAGGCGCCGGGCCGAAGAAGCGCTACGCGAGAGCGAGGCGCGCAAAGCGGCGATATTCGACTCAACTTTGGATTCCATCATCTCCATCGATCACGCCGGTCACATTATTGAGTTTAACCCTCAAGCAGAAAGGACGTTTCACTACAACCGTGATGAAGTCGTGGGCCGGCCAATGGCTGAACTGATTATCCCTCCCAGCTTACGAGAGAGACATCACCGCGCTCTGGCTCGTTATTTGGCCACAGGGGAAGGCTCGATTGTTGGCAAGCGCATTGAAATAACGGCCATGCGCAGTGATGGCACGGAATTCCCCGTTGAGTTGTCCCTCACTTCCATTTCCACGAAAGCCCGGCCGATGTTTACGGCTTACATTCGCGACCTCACGGAGCAAAAGAAACAGGAAGAAATCCGCGAGCGGAGCCGGGAATTGGAAGAACAAAATCTTCGCATTCAAGAAGCGAACCGACTCAAGAGCGAGTTTCTTGCCAACATGTCGCACGAACTGCGCACGCCCCTCAATGCCGTGATTGGCTTTGCGGAGATCATGGTCGACGGCAGGGCAGGTCCGTTGAATCCGGACCAAAAAGAATATCTAAGCGACATCTTGACGAGCGGCCAACACCTACTTCACCTCATCAACGATGTGCTTGATCTGGCGAAAATTGAAGCGGGGAAGATGGAATTGGAGCTCGAAACATTTTCCGCTAAGAAGGTTCTCGATGAGGTCTGTGCCCTTATGCGACCGACGGCGGCGAAGAGAAATATCGTGATTCGCGTCGAGGCCTCGGCAAACAACGATGTCGTAATGCTCGATCAACGCAAGTTTAAGCAGATCCTCTACAATCTTTTATCTAACGCCGTCAAATTTAGCCATGATAAAGGAGTGGTGCAGGTTGTCTTGGGCCTGGGCTCTAAGCAGCAACTCCAATTGCAAGTGAAAGATTCCGGTATCGGTATCAAGAATGAAGACTTGCCGCGCATCTTTCGCGAATTTGAACAACTGGACTCCGGCGCAACCAGACAATTTCCGGGAACCGGCTTGGGGCTTGCCCTCACCAAGCGAATCGTCGAACTGCACGGAGGCTCGATCACGGTTCACAGTGAATTCGGGAAGGGATCGACCTTTACCATCGCGATTCCTGCCGCAGTCGCCGAGGCTAAGGAATCACAACTCCAAAGCAACCTGCTGGCATCTCGTGAACTGTAATTGCGCCACTACTATTCGCCATGTGCCGTCTTTTCCGCTCTGCGAAAAAGCGCAATTGACGGTGCTGACGCGCGTCGGCTATGTCTTGCGGACGCGGTGATTCCGCTTTTCAATTAGGCTCGTATTACACGCCAGCAAGACTAGCGCTCGATTCAGAAGCGGTCGCGGCCAGCTACGGCTTCGCTGACGCAAACATCCGCGAAAAAACTTTTTTGGCATTCCCTTCAGTGATCTTGAGGCGCTCTTCGTCCGTCAGCCAGTCAATGGACTGGAAAATCGGCACAAGGTCTTCGAAGTTTCTTCCGGTCTTGGGATCGATGGCGTTCACGGCGCCGAACATCTCGGTGGCAAAGAGCACACGGTCGGCGCCGACGCGCTTGATTAAAAGCTCCATCGATTCTTTGTCGTAGATCGCCATGTCCCAGTAGACGCGGCGCGCTGCTTCTTCGAACGGTTCGAGCCCTTCTTTCACATGCATGCCGCGCTGGCGGTTCCACTGGTAGGGAATCGCACCGCCGCCGTGTGGAATAATGATTTTTAATTGTGGAAAATCTTTGAACACGCGCGACTTGAGAATCTCCACGGCGGCAGAATTATGGTGCGCAATATAATAGGCGTTGGTCAGATGCATCGCTGGATTGAGCGAGGCACTGGCGTGAATAGTACAGGGCACGTCGAGCTTCACCATCTTTTCCCACAGCGGATACCACCACTCGCTGCCGACCGAAGGCGTCAAGGGCTCGCGTCCACCGGCGACGTCGGGATTGACATTGCAGCCGACGAAGCCCAAGTCGTTAACGCAGCGATCGAGCTCGTCGGCCCATTCTGCCGGCCCGACTCCTGGCGATTGCGGCAGCTGGCAGACCGGCGAGATCTTGTCCGGAAAAAGCTTGGCCACCCGCGCAATCAAATCATTGCACGCCTCGGACCAGTAACGGCTTACCAGCGGCGAGCCGAAGTGATGTCCCATAGCGCCCGCCTGCGGCGAAAACATCAGCCGGTCGATGCCGGACTCCTGCATGCGTTTTAGCTGGCCCTCCATCGAGCGCGCGACCTCATCATCGCTAATAGTGAGCTTAGCGCGTACCGGCTTAGCCAGGTTGGTGATTTGCTGCCCGCGGTAGGCCTGAAGTTGCGCCGGCGCAGTAGTGAAATGAGTGTGGGAGTCGATGATCATAGAACCTCCTAAGAGTTCAAATCGTTCAAGCCGTTCAAGCGCTGCGCCAAAACTGCAGCCCGTTCAAGTCGTTCAAAGCGTTCAAGCGCTGCGCTCCGTTCAAGACGTTACGGAGAACGGAGTTCAGGAGCCGTGAGTTCCTTCGACGTGGCTCATGACCCCGAGCCAACCCCGCATTGATTGTCAGCTCCGAATCGCTTTGCTATAGCAATCTTCAAAGGAATGTTCAAAACTCCGCTAGCCTGATCAAATGGCCGAGAATCCGAAATCCCGATTTCAACGATTTGAACTTTTTGAACGACTTGAACGTTTTGAACAACTCGCAAGGAGTTAATCTATGCCAGACATAACCCGCCTCAACGGCGTAATCAAAGCCCTGGAACAAGGTCAAACCGCCTTCGTCGCGTTCACCCCAGTAGATATCGAAAGCGCGGTTGCGATGGCAAGCTCCAAGCTCGACGGCGTCGCTTTCGAAATGGAACACGCGCCTCTCGACTTTCCCGGCCTGCGCCAAGCGCTGCAGTTCATGCTCGACCGCCGCCAGATCGTCGATCGCGCGACGTTGAGTCCCGCAGTCACGCCGTTGGTGCGCGTGCCGCCCAACGGCATAGAGATGAATAGTTGGATTGCCAAGCAGGTGCTCGATATCGGCGTCTTCGGAATTATCTTTCCACATGTCAGCTCGGTCGAAGAGGCTTGGAACGCCGTCGGCGCCTGCCGCTATCCGCGCTTGTCTACCGCGTCGAATTATACTCCGCCGGGTATTCGCGGCGATGCTCCCGCGCGCGCAGCGCGTTATTGGGGTCTTACGCAGCAGGAATATTACAAGCGCGCCGACGTCTGGCCGCTGGCGCCGGACGGAGAAATTCTCGTTGTCATCCAATGCGAAGAGACTCGCGCGATCGAAAACTTGCCGAAGATTCTCAAAGAAGTTCCGGGCATCGGCGTGGTCTTGATCGGCGAAGGTGATCTGAGCCAGGAGCTGGGTCATCCGCGCGACTATGAACACCCAGTCGTAGCCAAGGAGATCAATCGCATTCTCGCAATCTGCAAAGAGCACAACGTGCCCTGCGGCCATCCTCACCCCGATGGGAAAAACATCGAGCGGCTGGTAGCGGACGGCTATCGATTTCTAATGCCCTCGGCGCCGCGTTCCTTCGGCGTCCTGGATCAAGGGCGCAAGCTCGTCGGTAGGAATTAGCAGCCCTTCGACGAGGTATCCGCACAGCAACAACCACGGAAATTCGCGATCGTTCGCCAGCGTAATTTCCTGGCTGCTTCGATTGCGAGCGCATATCAAGAACTCAGCTGAATATCCGCGATAGTTCTACCTGATCGTTTATAGGGATCGAGCCGGGTTGCTTCTCGTTGTGCTATTTGGCGAATACTTGCCAGCTACATTCCGCATTTCGAAACTGTCGTTACTCGCCTGATTTATGGTCGCTCGCGAGTGTTTACTCTTTAAGCACTGCCTGTCTGAGAAGCAGGCACTTCTCTGAGAAAACGAGAGTTCGACCGCGATTTGTCGCAAGTTTCCACCAACCTTCGTGGCATAACAATTGCGCTCAATTTAAACGTGGCCGAGTCTCCGTCAGGCTCGACTTCGTTAAGACGATTCGGAGGAATTATGCCTAACGTACGAAAACTTCTAGTTCCGATCGATTTTTCGTTAGAGTCGGAGATA
>Ga0137394_10004368_pt1 | contig 10715 bp, 8 predicted proteins | sample czobulk116metaG_FD_108278 | JGI IMG/M metagenome (GOLD analysis project Ga0137394, IMG submission 108278) | Vadose zone soil microbial communities from Angelo Coast Range Reserve, California, USA - czobulk1.16 metaG | ecosystem: Environmental > Terrestrial > Soil > Vadose zone | place: USA... | reverse complement strand
GCCGCGATGACCGCGTACGAGGAGAGCCTGATCCACTGCCGCGCCATCGATGACCGCCACGGAATCGCCGGGGTGCTTCATAACCTGGGAAGCGTGGCTCTGGGACAGGAGGACTACGCGCGCGCCCGCCAGCTCTACGAGGAATCGCTCATGCTCGAGCGCGAGCTGGGGGACCGGACCGGCGAGGCGATCACGCTGAACGGCCTCGGCACGTCGGCGCGATTCCAGGGAGACGATGCCGCGGCCCTCTCCTATCACGAGCAGGGTCTTTCCCTGCAGCGCGAGCTCGGCGAGCGCTCGGGGATCGCCTACTCGCTGGGAGAGCTGGGGCTCCTCGCCGCGAACGCGCACGATTTCCGCCGCGGCAGGACGTATCTGGTCGAGAGTCTGGTCATCCTGCGTGAGATGGGGGATCGTCAGGGAATCGCGGATGGCCTGGAGCGCTGCGCCGCGCTCGAGTTCCGCCAGAATCTTCCCGAGCGCGCGCTCGTGCTCTACGGCGCATCGCGCGCGCTGCGCGAGACGCTCGGCGCCGAGGCGGCGCCATCGGATCGCAGAAGAATCCAGGAAGACCTGGGCGCGCTCTGGAATGAAGTGGGGGCCGATGGCGCCACGGCGGTCTTCGCGAAGGGGCGCACCCTGTCGCTCGACCGCGCATTCGATCTCGCCATGGAGTCGGTTATGTGATACTATCCGACCCGATCAAGAACCCACCGTTCCGGGGCGCGGAACAATGTGAGGTACGCATGGCCGCCTGGCTCTGGCACCGCCTCCGTCGCGCCTTCGCTCCCGCCGCGACAGCCTTGTTCCTGACCCTGATTCTCCCTACGTTCGCATCCGTCCGTCCCGTCCTTGCCGCGGAGCGCATCAAGATCGCGATCCCACCCGCGGACGGAACCGTGCCACCGGCCCCCGGGGCCGGAACGGTCGCCCACGCCACGAATGCGGTGACCTCCTACTTCCTCTACCCGGGCGCGTGCGCGGACCGGGCGGCCGGGACCTGGGCTCCGAGGGCAACGCCGCAAGCCGACTCACTCAATTCGTATCCGAGTGGAACCACGGGGCCGTACGCCGTTCAAGATCTGAGTCTCAAGGAGATCCTCTGGCACGTCTCGGACAACGACTCATGCGTCACGGGCACGAGCTGTCCCGCCGCCCTCAGCGGCACCCGGATGCTCTGGTGCGGCAAGAACGATCCCGGCTGGGTCGTGCAATACGGCTATCCCAACTTCACCTACCAGATTCTCTACTTCGACACCGGTGCTCACGCCGGTCCGACCTACAACCTGACCCTTACCTACAACATCAGCTGCGAGTTCAACTACGACTTCCTCTACGTCGTGGGTGGCGGCGGCGGCGCGGCCGATCCGTACGGGAACAGCCGCGCGACGCTGGACGGCGTCATCGCGGTGAACGGGCACCTCATCGAGTTCACGGGTAGCATCCGGCCGACCTCTCCGAACGCGACGAGTGGAAATACCACGGGCGGTCTCGTCGCGGTCCATGACAATCCGGGCTCTCCGGCTACCGTGACGGGTGCTTCCTTCGTCATCGACGGCCAAAACCGCGCCCTCTACTTCGTCCTCGTGAGCGATTGCTTCAACTCCAACGAGGATGGCCTGTGGCCCGAGGGCCACGGCCTCATGCTCGACGACGTCTCCACGAGCGACAACGGCTTGCTCTACAACGAGCAGATCCCGCCGATCGCTGCGGGTGGCGGTTCGTTGTTCGATACGACCGTCCCACCGGGCGGGGGCATCGTGATCCGAGGAACCGCCGGAGCCCCGATCATCTCGGCACGCGTGGCGCCGGGCGTTGGAGCGCTCTGGCAGCTGGTGGGGGGAAACAGCCTTCCCACGCCGGACATCTGCTCGCCCAAGAACTCGATGGCGGACCACATCTTCATCGGAGCAAACGGGGCGTCGTTTCAAACGGTCCCCAACACGGCAACCTCGATCGTGACCTGCACGTTCCCGATTCCTGGTGGAACCGCATCGGTCATCGCGCAGTGGAACCAGTACCTGGACCTGCCCGCCTACCAGGGCTATGTGCAGTTCGCGGAGTACCGGTACTACCGCGATGGCTCCTGGTCGTCGTGGAAGAACACCGATGGCGGCGGGACGCGGCGCGTGGAGGCGTTCCAGGCGTGGGGCGGAGTTCGAGCGGAGCTAGCGGAGGCGGCGCAGGCCGACTCGGTCCAGCTGAGCTACTCCTTCCGCTGCGTGCGCGAGATCGCGGCGGATCACAATAACTGCGGCGCCGTGTCGTATGGCCTCCTCTACGACGACTTCCGCCTGGAGGTGGTCACCGGCGTCCCCGCGCCCGTGTTCGGAATCTACCCCGCGTTCCTGGCGCAGTCGACCTTCGTGGACGGCACGATCAACGGAGACGGATGCAACCCGGGTACCGTCGCCGCGGGTCAGTGTTGGCCGGGCGTTCGCGGAAGCGACGCGGCTCTTGCCGCCGCGATTCACGACAACTTCAACAGCCCCCTCGGCGACTCGATCGTGATGACCATCAGCTCCGGCCTTCGGAGAAACGGCAAGGGCGTCAACTGGCATTTCGGATTCGACCGATCGGCGGGCGCGGGACTGGTGATCGCGCACACGAATCCCAATTTCGTCGCGTCGTTCGACGCGCCCCGGGTGATCTATCGGCTCTTCGATCCGGCCTCGAAGTCCTGGAGCCCCTTCGATTCCAGCGAGCTCGACGCCAACAGCGTGGCGATGTCCGGTACCGATACCTTCCTGATCGATTCGAGATTTCGCATGAACTGGCCTCCGAGGGACCGGGTCGGCTTCTCGCTGCCGGGTGGGTTCAGCGTGAATGGCAAGACCCTGTACAGCCAGCTCAACTTCCTGCCGCGGGGAACGCGGATCCAGTACTACTTCAAGGCGGTGGACATCAACGGCACCACCGTCTACCAGTTCAGCTCCGATCTTCGAGGGCGCGAGGTGGAGGACCTTCCCGTCCTGCCCGGCTCCTCGAATCGCGCGCCCGACGTGGTCGAATTCGACGTGCTCCCCGGCACCTACCTGTCAGGACCGGTGGGCACGCAGCTCAACGGGCGCACGAACACGCCCATCCTCAACGTGGACGACGCCTACGGTGTCTGGAGCTTCGGGGTGGATCCCGTCTCGCAGGCGCTGCGAGCGCTCGGAGTCCGTGCGGACCGGTACCGCCTGCTGCCGGGAACCGAGCAGGGAGGGAACGTCGGCGGGCACGAGTTCCCGGGAACCCGGCAAGGGCGGCTCGCCAACTATTTCCCCAATTCGCAGGAATACGCGATCCTCGATTCGCTTGCGGTGTGGTATCGAATCGTCATCGCCTCCACACACCGGAGCGCCTCGTTCTCCCCGCTCGAGGAGACCGACTCGAAACTACTTCGGGACTGGTGGAGCGCTCCGACCGGCACGGACGGTGGAGACCGGTGCATCCTGCTCACCGGGAACGATGTCTTCACAACCCTTCTCGGCGTCTCGGGCGTCCCGCACCCCAACGAGAATGCGCTGGCCAACTCGACGTTTGGGGTGGCGTCGGCGTCCAATGCATGGAACGGCAACGGTACGATCCCCATGCCCACCATCAAGGATCTGTTCGCGGACCCGGCCGCCGGCCCCGGGCTCGGTGTGGGGGCCTACAGCTATCCGATCGATGGAGGCTGTCCCGGCCCCGACCGGTTCGATGCGCTCTTCAAGATCGGGAGCGGCGAGGTCCAGAACGCCGCGACCTATCCCACGGTTTCCTCCGTGACGAACGTCGCCGGGATCTCCAACATGACGGAGCGTGAGGTTCTTACCGATCACGACCGGAACAAGGCGCTGGGGTATGGGTTCTCGATCCAGTTCATCCGCCAGGGAGGCCTGAACCTGGTCGATACGCGCGCCCAAGTTCTCTACAAGTTCCTGACCAGCTGCCGCGGGCCGCGGGGGGTTTCGGACACCGCATCCTGCTGGCCGTGCCCGACGGACGCGAACAAGTACTCGAACTGGGCGACCTCGATCATGTTCCAGACCGGTACGTATGGGCCGCTCTACCTCATGCAGGACGCGACGCGCGTGCTGACGGCCACGGACCCCACGCCGCCGCCGGCCTTCGCCGACGCGCTCCAGCAGAACCGACCCAACCCCTTCAATCCGGAAACGGTGATTCCGTACAGCATCTCCTCGCCCGGGCGCGTCTCGGTGCGGGTGTTCGACGTGCGCGGCCGGCTGGTCCGGACCCTCGTCGATGCGTGGATGCCGACCGGGGTGCACGTGGCGCGCTGGAACGGAGCGGTGGATTCGGGCGGGAAATCCGCGAGCGGCGTCTATTTCTACGTGATCACGTATCCGGACGGGCACATCCTGTCCAGGAAGATGACGATTCTCCGCTAGCGCTCCCTGCCTGAATCCAACGATCCTCTGTCCTCATGAGAGATGACCGTCCGCCGGTCGTCGTGATCGGCGCCGGCGCGGCCGGGTTCCTGGCCGCGATCTTCGCCGCCCGCGGGGCGCCACGAGTCCTCCTGCTCGAGCGAACGCGCGACGGCGGCCGGAAGATCCTCATGAGCGGCGGCGGCCGCTGCAACGTGCTTCCCTCGAAGCTCGAGCCCGCGCGCTTCGTCACGGGCTCCTCCCCGAACACCCTCAAGAAGATGCTCCTGAGCTGGCCGCTTCCGGAGCAGCGCCGGTTCTTCGAGGAGACCCTGGGAATTCCGCTCCAGCTGGAGGAGGAAACGGGGAAGCTCTTCCCGGTCTCCAACAAGGCGCACGACGTGCGCGACGGGCTCAGAGCCCTCGCGGAGCACAGCGGCGTCGAGATGCGCTTCGAGGCGCGCGTCACCGGCGTCCAGGCGGGTTCCGACGGCGGCGCGCCCTGGCGAATCATTCTCGAGAGCGGCTCCGCCATTCCGGCCTCCTCCGTCATCGTGGCGTCAGGCGGCCTTTCCGTTCCGGCGACCGGAAGCGACGGCACCGGGATCGACATCGTTCGCGGCCTCGGGCACACGATCCACGACACCTATGCCGCGCTGACGCCGCTCACCGCGAGCCCGCACCGCTACGCCGCCCTGACGGGAATCTCCCTCCCGGTGACCCTCGAGGCGCCCGGTCGCACGCGCGCCCTCGTCACGCGCGGAGGATTCCTCTTCACGCACAAGGGATACAGCGGGCCCACCGTGCTCGACGTCTCGCATCTGGCCGTTCTCTCGCGGCTGCGAGGAGAGCCGCCCCAGAAGCTCTACGTTCGGTGGACCGGCCTCGACGCTCCGGCGTGGGAGCGGCTCCTGCGCGAGACCGAAGGCACGATGCTCGGCGCGCTCCGGGAGCTCATGCCGGCGCGCCTGGCGGAGGCGCTCCTCGAGGACGCGCGGGTGGAGGGAAGCACCACGCGGTCGCGCCTCACGCGCGAGGAACGGACACGCCTCGTGACGGCGCTGACGCGTCATCCGCTCCACTGGACGGGGGACGAGGGCTACAAGCGCGCGGAGGTGACCGGAGGCGGCGTGGCGCTCGGGGAGGTCGATCCCCGCACGATGGAAAGCCGGCTTCGGCCCGGTCTCTTTCTCTGCGGGGAGATCCTGGACGCGTTCGGGCCCATCGGAGGGCACAACTTCTCCTGGGCGTGGGCCACCGGGCGCGCGGCGGGCATCGGGGCGGCGATCCAGGTATAATCCGCGCTCCTCGTGCCGGAAAGGAGCCGCGATGACCTCGAGCCTTCGTGTTCGAATCGCCGGAACCGTCCTCATCCTCCTCACGCTCACCGGTGTCCTTGCCCGGACGGGGCAGGCGCAACCCCGATTCGAATGGCCCGACCGGGCGAAGAACCTCAAGGTGCTTCCCAAGGACCTCGCAAAGGAAAAGCTCCAGGCCACGATGGTCGGCTTCACGCGATCGCTCGGCGTTCGCTGCCCCTTCTGCCACGTGGGGCAGGAGGGACAGCCGCTTACCACCTTCGACTTCGCCTCCGATCAGAAACCCATGAAGCAGGTCGCGCGCGGGATGATGAAGCTGGTGAAAAAGACCAACGAGGACATCCGGAAGATGAACATCCCGGAGCCCCGGCACGTGGAGGTCCAGTGCGTGACCTGCCATCGCGGGCGGCCCCGGCCGTTCACGCTGGCGGACGATCTGGCGTACGTGTACGGGAGCGCCGGGATCGACAGCACCGTGGCGCGCTACACGATGCTCCGCGAGCGGTTCTACGGGGCGGGCTCCTACGACTTCTCCGAGCGCAGTCTCAATGAGTTCGGAAGCAATCTTCTCGTTGAGGGGCACCCCGCGGACGCGGTCCGCATCTTCCAGCTCAACGTGGAACAGAACCCCAATTCTTCGTTCGCGTACGCGAGCCTGGGCGATGCCTACGCGGCCTCGGGGCAAAAAGAGCCCGCGATCCAGGCCTACGAGAAGGCGGTCCAGCTGGACCCGAGGAATCGGGAAGCGGATCAGAAACTCAAGAGCTTGCGCGAGGGGAAGTAGCGCGCGAAGACGGAACGGATCAGAATCGAGGCATGAACCTCGACGCCATTCCCCAGAGCACCCGGGTCCGGATCGCCCGGCTGCTCGCGGTCGCCGCGGATGGGATCCAGATCGTCGCCGTGCCGGCGTTCTTCAGCGGCGCGGCCTCGCCCCTGAACGACGCGCTGGATCTCGTGGTGGGAGTCACCCTGGTGCTGCTCTTGGGGTGGCACGTGGCGTTCCTCCCGACGTTCCTCACGGAGCTGGTTCCGTTCGTGGATATCTTTCCCACCTGGACGGCCGCGGTGTTCTTCGTGACCCGCGGCGGGAAACGAGAAGGAGGCCCGACATGACCCGATTTCTCCTAGCACTCCTCCTCCTCGGGCTCGCGCCGCGTGAGGCCCGCTCCGAGACACCGCTCACCACGGTGCGTGTGGCGCAGGGCCTCAGCCTTCCGCTCTTCGTCACGGCTCCGCCCGGGGACACCTCGCGCGTCTTCATCGTCGAGCAGCGTGGACCGGATCAGCGCGGCCGGATCAAGATCTTGAAGAACGGCGTGGTGCTGAGCACGCCCTTCCTCACGACGGATCCGCTCTCTCCGGGCAACGAGCAGGGGCTCCTGGGGCTGGCGTTCGCGCCGGACTACGCGACTAGCGGGCGGTTCTACATCAACTACACCGATTCCAACGGCATGGTCCGGATCGCGCGTTACACCGTCTCGGCGGATCCGGACGTCGCGAATGCCGCAGGAACGGTGATTCTCTCCATCTACCACCCGTTCACGAATCACAACGGCGGGTGGGTGGGATTCGGGCCCGATGGATTTCTCTATTCCGCCGAGGGAGACGGCGGGAGCGGGGGCGACCCGGGCGACCGGGCTCAGAACGTGGACAGCCTGCTCGGGAAGATGCTGCGCATCGACGTGAGCGGCACCTCCTACACGATTCCGCCGGGGAATCCCTTCGCGGGGGCGACGCCGGGCCGTGATGAGATCTGGGCATTCGGTCTCCGGAATCCCTGGCGTCCCAGCTTCGACCGCCGGACCGGAGATTTCGTGATCGCGGACGTGGGGCAGGATCGCATCGAGGAGGTGAACTTCGCGGCGGCAGGAACGGGCGCCGGCGCGAACTATGGATGGCGGTGCTTCGAGGGATCGCTCGCGTTCAGCTCGAGCGCCACCACGCCGTGCGGCTCCTGCACCGTTCCCGCGTGCACCGTCTTCCCGGTGCACGAATACGATCACACGCTGGGACGATGCTCCATCACCGGCGGGTACGTGTACCGCGGCTGCGCGATCCCCGACCTGAACGGCCAGTACTTCTTCGGGGACTACTGCGGAAAGCAGATCTACACGGGGCGCTTCCAGAGCGGCACGTTCACGGGACTCCGCGAGCGCACCGCGGATCTGGCTCCCGGGGGCGGACTGACCATCGGGAACATCACCAGCTTCGGCGAGGATGCGCGCGGCGAGCTCTACATCTGCGATCAGGGCGGTCAGGTGTTCAAGATCGTCCCGAAGGCTCCACTTCTGGAATCGGACATGCCCGCGCTTCGCTCGCGGACGGCCCTCGGGGACACGCTGGGGTCGACGTCGCCCGGCAACGCGCTCCTCACCGGCGTGACCCCGTTCGCCGACCCGGGAAGCCGGATCCGCGGCATCGGTTTTCTCGAGAACGTCATTCTCCGCGATTGCAGCGACATTTCCGGAGGCTGCCTCACGGCGCACGCCCGCCTCGATCCCTTCGATATCGAGCTCCGTGCATGCGTGGACTCCGCGGCCGCCACGCTGACGCGCCGGTTCGTGTTCACGAATACGGCAGCCTCCTCGAGTCCGCTCGCCTACGTCGACGTGGTCACGCCTCGCCTTCGAGGCGAGCCCAACAGCTCGGTCGTCGCGTCGCCGGGAAGCTCGGGGAACACCGCCGTGCTCGTGCAGTCCAATGCCATCGCACCGGACCGCTGGATCGTGCATTCCGGATCGGGATCGGCGGGCGTGACGACGAGCGCGGACGTGGACACCATCTCGGAGCTCACGGCCCGCGTCGCGGCGGATCAGCCCTTCGGCGGAGACGGATCGGCGGGACCGGCGGACGTGGGGATGGCGCTCGGGTTCGATTTCGGATCCGTTGCGCCGGCCGTCCCCGAGACCGTCACCGTCGTGACCCGGCTCACGGCCGTCGCTCCCACCGGGGTGGCGCAGGGCGCGCCGCTTCCGCCGCGCGGCGAGCTCCGGATCCTGAGCCGTGTTCCCTTCGAGGGAACTCTGCGGCTGGAGATGGCGCTGGCGTCCAGGGGCCGGTTCTCTCTGGAGGTCTTCGATCCGGCCGGACGCCGCGTCCGCACGCTGGAGCGCGGGGACGTGCCCGCGGGGAGAAGGGCCGTCTCGTGGGATGGCAGGCTGGAATCCGGGAAGAACGCGCCTTCCGGCGTCTACTTCATCAAGCTCCGCATGGAAGCGGGCTCACTCACGAAGCGCGTCGTTCTCCTCCGCTGACCCGCGCTTACGCGGGCTCCGGGTTGGGCATGACGATCCAGAGGATGATGTAGACCAGGATGCCCGGGAACGCCGCGCTGAAGATGGACACGAGAACGTAGAGCACGCGGACGAGCGTGGGATCCCAGCCCAGCCACTCCGCGATCCCGCCGCACACGCCGGCGATCATCCGATTTTTGGACTTCCGAAGCCGCCTCGAGGGGTCGGGCATCCCTGGACCTCGGCCCTACTCCTCGTCCGGGGGAGGAGGGGCGGACGCGTCCCCATCCGAAGGCTCCAGCTCCGACGGTGAGACTCCGGATGCCTTCGCTGCCTTGGCAGCTGCCTTCTCCGCGTTGCGAGCCTGGCGCGCGGCGCGCTTCTCGGTCGCCTTCTCCGCCCGCTTCTTCGCCTTCTGGTTCTTGAGGAATGACGGATTGCCTCTTCCTGCCATTTACACTCTCCTGAACAGGTTGGCCTGAGTCGTGCCCGGACCCCCAGTCTCGTACCTTAACGGGGTGCCTGACAACATGAAAGCGCATCGCATCCGGCGATGTAGACTGAGGGCATGGTGATCCTGGCCCTCGCGGCCCTGGCGCTCGCCCAGGGAGGAGGCATCCTCGGCACCCGGTCCCCGGAGTTTCCGGAGGTGCGCTGGGTGCAGGGAGGACCCCTTCGGCTGGCCGACCTGCGCGGCAGGGTGGTTCTCGTCCGCTTTTTCATGGATTCGCGCTGTCCCCTCTGCAGGGGGACCGCGCCGGCGCTGAACGAATTCGACCGGGAATTCGGCCCCAAGGGCCTGGTCGTGATCGGATTCTACACGCCAAAGCCCCGGCCCAAGCCCACGACGATCGAGGAGGTGCGGGACTACGTCGCGGCGTTCGGGTTTCGCTTTCCGGTCGCGGTCGACGACGACTGGGCGGCCCTCCGGCGGCTGTGGCTGGATCGCGTCCCGGAGGCGGAGTTCACCTCCTCCTCGCTCCTCATCGACAGGAAGGGAATCGTACGCCACGTGCAACCGGGCGGAATCTACGCCAGGGAGGCGAAGGATCCCGCCGCGCGCCCCGACTACAAGGCGATGCGGGCCGCGATCGTGAAGCTGCTCGCGGAGCGCTGACGCCTCCCGGGGGCGTCAGTTCCGCGCGATCTCCTCCCGCTCTCCCTCTCCGCCGCGCATCCGCCTCACGACCTTCGCGCCGATCAGGGTTCCGCAGACGGTGCCCTGCTCGTTGTCGTGACGGAAATGGATTCCCCCGTAGAGCCTCGACATCGCCGCTTCCAGAGACTGCTGGACGAAGTAGTCGCGCTCGTCCGGGAACACCGCGCCGAGCACCGCGGCCGCGGCCGCCGAGATCGTGGAGTGTCCCGAGGTATACGTGGGGAAGTTCGGGGTGGTGATCACGGTCACGAGACCAGGGATGCGCTGGAAGGGACGCGCGGTCCAGTACTTGTACTTGCACGCCCAGCACTCGATGAAGGCGTCGGCCATCGCCACGTTGAGGAACGCGTGCGCGCGCGCGGCCTCGACACCGCTCAGCCCACGCGATTCGATGCGCGCGTTCAGGAGCTCGTTCCAGATGGCGGGAGGCGACACGTCCGCCCACTTGTGCACGATCGCGATCTGCTCCGCGGTTCTTGCCAGGGAGACGTCGAGCACCTCCTGCACGTCACGCAAATCCTCCGTCGATCCGAGCGCGTACGGCGGCTCCGGCACGATCTGACTGCCCGAGCGGAGCACCCAGGTCTTCCACGTCCCGCACATCGGTAACACGGGATTGGCTCCGCTCCAGATCCCGTCTCCGGTG
>Ga0137394_10004367_pt1 | contig 10715 bp, 7 predicted proteins | sample czobulk116metaG_FD_108278 | JGI IMG/M metagenome (GOLD analysis project Ga0137394, IMG submission 108278) | Vadose zone soil microbial communities from Angelo Coast Range Reserve, California, USA - czobulk1.16 metaG | ecosystem: Environmental > Terrestrial > Soil > Vadose zone | place: USA... | reverse complement strand
TTGCGCCTCCGCCTCGACCAGCAGCTTGTCGACGACCCGCTCGATCGTGTCCTGGTCCAGGCTGCCGAATTGAATGACGGCATCCAGACGATTGCGAAATTCCGGTGAGAACAAGCGCCTGATTGCCTCCATTCCATCCGAAGTCGTGTCCGACTGGGTGAATCCGATGCTTGGCCGGCTCATTTCGAATGCCCCCGCGTTGGTGGTCATCACGATAATGACGTGGCGGAAATCCGCCTTGCGGCCGTTGTTGTCGGTCAGCGTGCCGTGATCCATGACCTGCAGCAGCAGATTGAACACATCGGGATGCGCTTTTTCGATTTCATCGAGCAGCAGCACGCAGTGAGGGTGCTTGGCGATCGCCTCGGTCAATAATCCGCCCTGATCGAATCCGACATAGCCGGGCGGCGCGCCGATGAGGCGCGACACCGTGTGCCTCTCCATGTATTCCGACATGTCGAAGCGCACGAATTCCACGCCCATGGCGATGGCGAGCTGCCGGGTCACCTCGGTCTTGCCGACGCCCGTGGGGCCTGAGAACAGGAACGAGCCCACCGGCCTGCGTTGATCGCCCAGCCCCGACCGCGACATCTTGATGGCGGCCGACAATGCCTCGATCGCCTTGTCCTGACCGAAGATGGTCAGTTTCAAATTGCGTTCGAGGTTCTTGAGCACATCGCGATCCGACAGCGACACATTCTTCGGCGGGATGCGCGCGATGCGCGCCACCACGTTTTCTATCTGTGTGACGGTGACGCTCGCGGCGCGGTTCTCCACCGGTTGCAGGCGTAGATTGGCCCCCGCCTCGTCCACCACGTCGATCGCCTTGTCCGGCATGTGCCGGTCGTTGATATGCCGGGCCGCAAGCTCCGCGGCCGCGCGCAGCGCGTCGTCCTCGTACTTGATGCCGTGATGCTCCTCGTAGCGGGATTTGAGGCCGCGCAGGATGTCCACGGTGTCCTGTACGGACGGTTCGCTGATGTCGATCTTCTGGAAACGGCGCGCCAGCGCATGATCCTTTTCGAAGATTCCGCGGTATTCGTTGTAGGTGGTCGAACCGATGCAGCGCAAGTCGCCGTTGGCCAAGGCAGGCTTGATCAAGTTCGAGGCATCCATCACGCCGCCCGACGCTGCGCCGGCGCCGATGACGGTGTGAATTTCGTCGATGAAGAGGATCGCGCCCGGCTGCTTCTTGACCTCCGCGAGCACGGCCTTCAGGCGCTTCTCGAAATCGCCCCGGTACTTGGTGCCGGCGACGAGCGAGCCCATGTCGAGGGAATAGATGGTCGCATCCAGAAGCACGTCGGGCACCTGGTTTTCGACGATCATGCGGGCGAGGCCCTCGGCGATCGCCGTCTTGCCGACGCCGGCTTCGCCCACGTACAGCGGATTGTTCTTGCGTCTGCGGCACAGGATCTCGATGGTGCGCTCGACCTCGAGCTTGCGCCCGATCAGGGGGTCGATCTTGCCCTTGCGCGCCGATTCATTGAGATTCGTCGCATATTTCTCCAGGGCATTGCCGCCCCCGTCGCCCTCGCGCTCGGCGTCGGGGGAGGCGCTGCCTTCCTCGCGCTCGCCGCGCTCCTCGCCGCCGGCCTTCGAGAGGCCGTGCGCGATGAAATTGACCACATCCAGACGCGACACGTCCTGCATGCTGAGGAGGTATGCGGCGTGCGATTGCTTCTCGCTGAATATCGCCACCAGCACATTGGCCACGGTGACCTCTTTCTTGCCGCTCGATTGGACGTGAAACACGGCCCGCTGCAGCACTCGCTGGAACCCCAGGGTCGGCTGCACGTCACGGTCCTCGCCGGCCGGCAATCGCGGCGTGGTCTGGTCGATGAACTGCTTCAGCTCGGTCTTGAGCTTTGCGGTATCAGCGCCGCAGGACTTCAGGACCTCCCTGACTTTGGGGGTATCCACGATGGCGAGCAGCAAATGCTCGACGGTCATGAATTCATGCCGCGCCTCGCGCGCACCGGCAAACGCATCATTCAGGCAAAATTCGAGTTCTTGACTTAGCACTTTACGTTACGCCTCTTCTAGCGTTGCCATCAGCGGATGCTGATGTTGTCGCGCGTACGCGATCACTTGAGCCACCTTGGTCTCCGCAATCTCATAAGTAAATACCCCACACACTCCTTTACCCTTGGTATGCACCTCCAGCATAACGCGAGTTGCTTTGGTGCGGTCCATCGCAAAGAAACGCTGCAGGATATCGACCACGAACTCCATAGGAGTGTAGTCGTCATTGATCAGCACAACTTGATAGAGTGGGGGGCGCTTGAGCTTCGGCGCCGCTTCTTCGACGACCAAGCCCGTCCCATCCCGCCCACGTTCGGTGTCACTCATGAGTAATTAGTTTATAGGGTGCGTGCCCGCCGTTTACAAGACATGTAGACTAAACCCTCCGGAATTGCCCTGTCGCCAATCGCTGTCACTTTACTTTAAAAAACAAATGCTTGAGCGGCCAAGCGAGTAGCCCGTATGATTGCCGGTCACGGTAAACATCCCCAACACCATGCTCGATTCGCGCACACATGAATGGCTGTCCCGTTTGCAAGGCAACGGCCCTCGGTTGGCGTCGTTAGGCTTAGCGGCGCTAATCGCCGTGGAACTGGCGCGGATCGCCATTTCACTGCTCGGCGGCGGTCCGGTGAAATCGCCCCAGCCGGCCGTGGCCGGAGTCGCCCCGCGCGCGCAGCACACCGGACTCGACATTCAAGGCGTGGTCTCGGCCCACCTGTTCGGGATCGCCGCCCCCGATCCCAGCGCCCAGGACCCTGCCAATGCGCCGCAGTCAACCGCCAATCTGGTGCTTGCCGGGACAATTGCAACCCAGGACCCGAAGCGCGGCGTGGCCATCATCAGCGACGGCGGCCCGGCGAAGGTGTATTCGGTGGGCGACAATGTCGGCGGCGCGACCCTGCATTCAGTGTATCTCGACCATGTCATTCTCGATCGAGGCGGTGTGCTGGAAACCTTGTTGCTGCCGAGGTTGTTGGGTCCCGGCATGAACGCGCCCCCGGTGGTGCGCCGCGCGGGCGGCGACCCGCGCACGGTGGCGGCGGTCGACAACATCCGTCGTCTGGTGCAGCAGGATCCCAGTATTCTCGATCAAGTCATGCGTACCGTGCCCTCGTACGACAACACCGCCGGCAAGCTTCGCGGCTTTCGTGCCTATCCCGGCCGAAATCGGCAGATATTCAACAAACTGGGGCTCAAACCTGGCGATTTGGTCACAGCAATCAACGGCACCCCGCTCGATGATCCACAGCGTAGTCAGGACGTCTTCAACACCATTCAGACATCGGACCACGCGACGGTGACCATCGAACGAGCCGGTCAAAAGCAGGACATCACGCTGAACATCGCCCAGGTCGCCGCACAGGCAACCAGAGACCTGGAGGGCGACGCGAACTCCTCTGCAGCAGGCCCTCCCAATGGCCCGCCTCAACCGGGGGGGAACCCGAACCCTAACAGCGGCAACACGAATCCAAACGAATAGCGAGAGCGAAGGTCGAATGCGTTCAACACACGAGTACCCATGATGCCGAATTCACCCATACCGCAGCCCAAGGCCCGCATCGCAGCTGTCCTCGCGCTCGCAGCGTTGTTGGCGTCATTGACGTTGCCGGCGGCGGCGCAGGTGAAATCTCAGGACGGCCCGACCATCACCCCCAACTACAAGGATGCCGATCTCAGCCAGATCATCCAGGCCGTGAGCGAAGTCACCGGCAAGAATTTCATCATCGATCCGCGCGTCAACGCCAAGGTCACCATGCTGTCGGCGACGCCTATGTCCCCCGCCGCGTTTTATGAGGCGTTTCTGTCGGTGCTGCAGGTGTATGGATATGTGGCGGTGCCCGCCGGTAAGGTCATCAAGATCGTTCCGAACACCGATGCCCGCCAATTGCCCGCCAACGATCTGCCGAATGACGTGAGCAGGACGTCGGACGAAATCGTGACGCAGATCATCAGTATGAAGAATGTCAGTGCAGCGCAACTGGTGCCGATTCTGCGGCCGCTCATCCCCCAATACGGGCAGCTGGCCGCCTATGCCGCCGGCAATATGCTGATCATCTCCGATCGCGCCAGCAATGTGAGCCGCATCGTGCGCATCATCCAGCGCATGGATGAGAGCGGCGACGAACCCATCGAGGTGATCGCGCTGCACAACGCCAGCGCCGCCGACGTGGTGCGCATCGTCAATTCGCTCAACCAGGGAGGCCAAGGCGCCGAAGCAGCCGGTGCGGCCGCTAAAATCGTCGCCGACGACCGCACCAACAGCATCTTGCTGACCGGCGAGAAGTCGCAGCGCCTGAAGCTCAAGGCCCTGATCATCAATATGGACACGCCCCTGGCGACCGGCGGGGACACGCAGGTCAGATACCTGCGCTATGCCGATGCCGAAAAGATCGCCGATAAGCTCAAGGGCCAGGCCACCGCCACCGCCAAGGCGCAAGGCGGCCCCCCCACGGCAGGTACCGGCGGCGGCACGCCCAACGTCGATGCCAGCGTCACCATCTGGGCGGACGTCTCGACCAATGCGCTGATCATCACCGCCCCGCCCAAAATCATGAAATCGCTGATGGCGGTGATCGACAAGCTCGATATCCGCCGCGCGCAGGTCCAGGTCGAAGCCATCATCGTCGAGATAGATGTCAACAAGAGTTCCAATCTCGGCGTGCAATGGCTCCTCGACGGCGGTCACAACTATGGCTACGGCGTCACGAATCTGCCCGGCGGCGGCACCAGCATCGTCGACTTGGCCGCGGCCGTGTTGGGCGCCACGGGCAGCACCACGACCCTCCCCGGCGGCGTCACCGGTACCGGTGCTACTTCTACGGGCATCAGCAGTTCAACGGTCGGCGTCGGAGCCACCTTTGCTCTCGGCACCTACAACACGAACACCGGCAGGGGTTTCGCCGCACTGATTCAGGCACTACGCAGTGACGGGAGCAGCAACATCATCTCCACGCCGTCGTTGATCACGATGAACAACGAGGAAGCCGAGGTGAAGGTGACGCAAGAGATCCCATTGATCACCGGCTCCTACAGTAGCTCGACCGCGAGCGTCTCGGGCACCACCAGCCCGTTCACGACGATTCAGCGCGAGGAAGTGGGCACGATTCTGAAGGTCACGCCGCATATCAACGAAGGCAACTCGGTGCAGCTCAAAATCGAGCAGGAAGACTCCTCGCCGGGCGCAAAACTCGCGAATTCGGCCGACATCTCGACCAATAAGCGCTCCATCAAGACCACCGTACTGATCGAGGACGGGGGGGTCATCGTACTCGGCGGCCTCATGTCGGATACCGTCTTGGAAAGCGAAGATCGCGTTCCGGGATTGGGCGCCATTCCTCTGATCGGCAACCTGTTCAAGTCGCGCAGCGGTTCGCGCCAGAAGAAGAACCTGTTGGTGTTCATCCGTCCGAAAATATTACGCGATGCGGACGCAACCGAAACCACCAGCGAATTGCAATACAATGACTTGCGCCAGCAACAGAGATCCTTGAACAAGGGACACATCACGCTGTTGCCGGGTCAAAAACAGCCCGTCGTACCGCCCATGCCGCCGGGGGCGGGACTACCCGCGCCATCGCCGGCCGGCACCAACGCCCAAGGGGCTACGCCCAACGCACCGCCGCCGCAATCGACACCCCTCCAATCGGCGCCGCTGCCGCCGCCCTCAATCCTCCCGCCGCCGGATGACGCCGCGCCGCAGCCGGCGCCCGCGCCGCCCAAGCCATGAACGCCGAACTCAACGATCCGGGCGAGCAGAGGAAGCTGTCGTTTCCTTTTGCCAAGCGGCATGGGGTCCTGATTCGGGGCATCGCCAATGGAACGGCCGACACGGTGTGCCGTCCGGGCGTGACGCCGCAAACCTTGGCGGAAGTACGCCGTTTCGTCGGCGTTCCCTTGAAACTCGAGCGTGTATCGGTCGAGTCCTTCGATTCCATGCTGCGCGTCGCCTACGAAGCGGGCTCCGGCGCCGCGATGCAGATGCTGGAGGGCTTGGACGACAATACCGACCTTGCGCATCTGGCCGAGGACATTCCCGAGTCCTCCGACCTCCTGGAAAGCGATGACGAGGCGCCGATCATCCGCTTGATCAACGCGCTGCTCACGCAGGCGGTCAAGGAAAACGCCTCGGATATTCACATCGAGCCCTACGAAAACCGCCTGGTGATCCGTTTTCGCGTCGACGGGGTGCTGCGCGAGGTGCTGCAGACCAAGCGAGCCGTCGCGCCGCTGGTGGTTTCGCGCATCAAGGTCATGTCAAAGCTTGATATTGCCGAACGCCGTCTGCCTCAGGACGGCAGAATTTCGCTGCGCATCGCCGGACGCGCGGTCGACGTGCGAGTCTCCACCCTGCCCTCGGGACACGGTGAGCGCGTGGTGCTGCGCTTGCTGGACAAGCAAGCCGGGCGTATCGAACTGACCTCATTAGGGATGGACCCGCGCACCCAGGATACGATGGATGAGATCATCCACAAGCCGCACGGCATCATTTTGGTGACCGGACCCACCGGGTCGGGCAAAACCACCACGCTGTACGCCGCTCTCGAGCGCATCAACGACAATACCCGCAATGTCATGACCGTCGAAGACCCCATCGAGTACTACATCGACGGCATCGGCCAGACTCAGGTCAATACCAAGGTCGAAATGACCTTCGCGCGCGGCCTGCGGGCCATCTTGAGACAAGATCCCGATGTGGTGATGGTCGGAGAAATTCGCGACCTGGAGACCGCGCAAATCGCCGTGCAGGCGAGTTTGACGGGACACTTGGTGCTGTCCACGCTGCACACCAACACTGCCGTGGGCGCGGTCACGCGCTTGCGCGACATGGGAATCGAGCCGTTCCTGCTGTCGTCGAGCTTGATCGGGGTGCTCGCGCAGCGACTGGTGCGCGTGCTCAATCCGGAGACGCGCGAGCCGTTCCAGGCCGGCGAGTATGAACGCCGCCTGTTGAACCTCGATTCGAAGGGCAGCGCGGTGCAGTTGTACCGCCCGAGCACCGAGCCCGGAAGCGGCTACCGGGGACGAACCGGCATCTACGAGCTCATCGCGGTCGACGATCATATGCGAACCATGATTCACGACGGCTCCTCCGAACAGGACTTGGAGCGCTACGCGCGCACCGCGAGCCCCGGCATTCGCGACGACGGGCGCAGAAAGGTGATGGCGGGCGAAACGACGCTCGAAGAAGTCCTGCGCGTCACCCGCGAGGACTGATGGGCGCCTTCGAATACACGGCACTCGACGCTCAGGGTCGAGAACGCAAGGGTCTCATCGAGGGCGACACGCCCAAACATGTCCGCCAGATGCTGCGCGACAAGCAGCTGCTGCCGATGGACATCCAGGAGACGGCGCAGCGCGAGCTGAAGAAGAGCCGCGCCCGCGGCTTCATGCGCCGCGGTCTGTCGACCCTCGATCTAGCCCTGCTGACCCGCCAACTGGCGACCTTGCTGCGCTCCGGGCTGCCGCTCGAGGAATCGTTGCAGGCGGTGGCCGAACAAACCGAAAAACCCCGCGTGCAGCGCATCATATTGGGCGTGCGCAGCAAAGTCGTGGAGGGTCACCCGCTGGCCGACGGCCTACGGGACTTCCCGCAAGCGTTCCCCGAAATCTACCGCGCGACAGTGTCCGCCGGCGAGCAGTCCGGCAAACTCGATTCGGTGCTGGAGCGGCTGTCGGACTACACCGAATCGCGCCAGGTCATGGGGCAGCAAGTCAGCAACGCGCTGGTGTATCCCATCGTGCTGATGGTCCTGTCCTTCGCCATAGTGTCCTTTTTGCTGGCATACGTGGTGCCGCAAGTCGTCGCGGTCTTCGAGTCCGGCCACCAAGAATTGCCGATCGCCACGCGTATTCTCATCGGCATGAGCGACCTCATCCGTCACTATTGGTTCTACGCCCTGATCGTGATCGCCGCCGGCACCTGGGGATTTTTGCGCTGGCTCAAGGCACCGGAGGCGCGCCTCAAGTTCGACCGGTTCCTGCTGCGGGTGCCGCTGGCGGGAAAGCTCATTCGCGGCCTCAATACCGCCCGATTTTCGCGCACATTCAGCATTCTGACCGCGAGTGCGGTACCCGTGCTCGAGGCGCTGCGAATTTCCGCCGAGGTCGTCAACAACCTGCCCATGAAAAGGGCGGTCGAGGACGCGGCTTTGCGCGTTCGCGAGGGAGCGCCCATCGGCAAGTCGCTCGCTGCGCGCAAGCTCTTTCCCCCGATGATGATTCACCTCATCAGCAGCGGCGAGAGCAGCGGTGAGCTCGAAAAGATGCTGGAGCGGGCGGCCAGCAATCAGGAACGCGAGATGGACGGCCTGCTCTCGACCATGACCAATCTTTTGGGGCCGTTCATGGTGGTGTTCATGGGCGCGGTGGTGATGTTCATCGTCATTGCGCTCCTGTTGCCGATTTTTCAGCTCAACGACCTTGTCAAATAAAGGACTGTGCGGCAGGGTATTGCGCGTAGACCGCCTTTCCGTTTATAACGCGCGCGTGTCAGTTCACCGGCGAAGAGCCTTGGCTTCGGTAGCATGAGCGAAAAGCCCGAATCGGACGAGTTCGAGGAAGAGGACGCCGAAGATGTGGCGCCGGGCGGCGATGAGGTCGACGTCGACCACATCATGCGCGACGTCGAGTCGCAGCGCCGGCGCGCGCCGAAGGGTGCGGAACCCGCTTGGCGCCGCCTGGAACGCGTCATGGAAGAGCGGCGCACCGCCGAACTCATGAGCGACTTCGACGATTACGAGATTGCGGACGCGGATGACGGCGCCTCCGATTCCGACGATCCCGACGAAACCTCCTCGCACGCGGCAAAGTCGGCACGGAAGAAGAAGAAATCCCGCTGAGCGGCGATCGCATTGCGCTGCGCTGTCCCTGCTTCGCGCAAGCCCGTCAGATCTCGTTGCGCTTGGCGAACCGGCCGATATGATCCGCCGCGCGGAAAGCCAACGCCTCAATGGTCATGGTCGGCTGGCCGCGCCCCGAGGTGACGAAGCTCGACCCGTCGCAGAGAAATAGATTCGGCACATCGTGGGTGCGGTGGTATTTGTCGATCACCGACGCGGCGAGATCGTTGCCCATGCGGCAGGTGCCCAACAGATGCACTCCCGATTCGACTTCCTGCACCTCGTCGCGCCAGACCTTCTGAGCGCCGGCCGCCTGCATGATCTCGACCTGGCGGTCCTGGAGAAATCGCGCGAAGGCAAGATCGTCGGGATGATCCTTGTAGGTGACCCGGATGGCGGGGATACCCCAGGCGTCCTTGAGCGTCGGATCGATGCTGACGCTGTTGGTTTCCACGGGCAGCGAGGTGGTGTGCCCGGTCGACACCATGGAGCGCGGAAACGCCTCGATGCGCGCCTTGAGGTCGGCGCCCCAGCTCGGTAATTCACCTCCTGCGGACATCGCCCATAGCGCCGGCTGCGGATTGATGCGCGCGTCGATGCCGCCGCCGCCATAGAATCCGCGCTTCGGGTCCGAGTCGTAGAAATCATGCACGATGCGCGTCACTTGCACGCTCTTGTACTCGTTGAGTTCATGCTCGAAGACCGCGTGCGCCGAGGCGCCTTGATTGAACATGAGATACTTGCCCACCAGGCCGCTCGAGTTCGCGAGACCCTGGGGAAAGCGGCTGTTCTCGGAGTTGAGCAGCAAACGTGCCGTCTCCGCACCGTTGGCGGACACGACCACCGCGCGGGCCTTCTGGAAGTGCTCGTGCTCGTGCTGGTCGAAATAATGCACCCCGGTGGAGCGTCCCGTCGAGTCGGTGGCCACGCGGAATACGTAGCTGTTCGCCCGCACCTCGCAGCGTCCCGTCGCCTCTGCCTCCGGAATCATGGTGTACAGCGAGGAGGACTTCGCTCTCGCCTCGCAGCCGAACCCCATGCAGAATCCGCAGTGCACGCACCCAGGGCGGCCGCGGTACGGCTGCGACGTAATGGCCATGGGTGCCGGAAAGGGATGCAGCCCCAACTTTCGCGCGCCGCGCTCGAGCAACACGCCCGAAGACTTCACCGGCAAGGGCGGCATGGGATAGGGCTTGGTGCGCGGCGGATCGAACGGACTCGCATAGGCCAGCCCCGACACCCCTACCTCCCATTCCACCTTGGTGTAGTACGGCTCCAGCTCCTGGTAGGTAATCGGCCAATCGGCGAACCCGGTACCGGGGATGGCGCCGAGAACACTGCGCTCATTGAAGTCGATCTCGTGAAAGCGCCAGAAATTCGCGGTGAAGTGGTTGCTGCTGCCGCCGACGAGACGCGCATACAAGGCCGGCTGCGCGATCTGCGGTTTCGCGGTGGCGTCGGGTGTCTTGCGGAATGTTTGCGGACTCAACCGGGGGTCGACCGTGATCCCGCTCAGAAAGAAGTACTTCAACTCGTCGTGTTCGAAATCGGCAGGCGAGAAACGCGGTCCCTGCTCGAAGACCAGCACGCTGAAACCTGCTTGGGATAGCTCGCGCGCCATGACCCCGCCGGCGGCGCCCGACCCGACCACGGCGAAATCGACGGTGTCGTTGGGTTTGAATCGGCGAGCGGTCAAGAGTGCTTCTCCGTGGGATAGGGCACGAAGCCGGTGTATTCACGATCGTAGTAGCCGAACGGCGGCGTGAACGCATGCTGGTCGACGAATCCCATCAGCTTCCAGCCGGCGCCGCCGAAGTTGCCGCCGTACTTCGGCGAGGAGAACATGCC
>Ga0137394_10004366_pt1 | contig 10718 bp, 7 predicted proteins | sample czobulk116metaG_FD_108278 | JGI IMG/M metagenome (GOLD analysis project Ga0137394, IMG submission 108278) | Vadose zone soil microbial communities from Angelo Coast Range Reserve, California, USA - czobulk1.16 metaG | ecosystem: Environmental > Terrestrial > Soil > Vadose zone | place: USA... | reverse complement strand
CCGTTCGCGTTCCGCTTCGAAGGTCTCTATAACTGCCAGCGCCCGGTTTACGATCCGGCCAAATGGGCGTGGCGAATCAATCGAGTGCTCGCAGGAGGGAAGACCGGCAAATCGTTACTGCCGCCGCGGCTGGCTTGGAATAACCTGTGGAAAGACGAATGGGAACCGTGGTTCAGAGCCGGTCAAATCCGCCATCTTCAGGCCGACTCTCTGGCTCAGAGTGACAACACACGCGAAATGGACACGGACTTATCACATCAAAGCAGGTCGAGAGTTGCTTCGGCGGAAGACTATGCAAGGCTTGAAGCCGCTCAAGCTGCGCCGTGGCCAGATCCACAACTCTAAGCCGCCGAGACTCTTCCGGCACCGGAATGTTGACGACGAATAGACTCTCCTGCAACACATCGTCTTGTAACATCGCCTCTAACCATGTCTCGCGGTCAATCTGATCGTTGTCTTCCCGGTAGATCGGGCTCCACGTCTCTTTGAACCCTTCAATCGTGCCGCGGCTTTTGCGCCGAAACCGCAAATGGGACTTCTGGGGATGTAACAACGCTTTGGAGAAGTACCCCGTCCGCCGCCCGCCGCTCATGTGTCCAATGTTGGCGACAATGAGTTGCATCGGCAACCGGTAATGACAGACCTCGCCGAGAGTGTTCCACGAGGAACGTTCGAAGATAAAGCGGTCCTCGTTCCAATGCGAGACGGCGAGAAACCGGCGCAGATAGCCATCATGCGCAAGACAGGACGAGTTCCACTGCCCAATCGGCCCCAGAGTCATCCACTGTTTGGCTGGCTTCATCGCCGTCACCACAATATCCGCAATGGCCGCATGGTTCATGGCGCAACGATACACATTGACGCTATCAGCCAGTTCTAGCCCGCGTTCGGAGGCGAGCGTCACATAATGCTCGCCCGCATTGGTGCCTGGATCGTGGTGTGGTTCAGTTAAGGCGCGGCGCACCGCCTCATGAAGCATTTGCACTGGAGTGAGGCGGTGCTTTTGCCACGATTGGGACCAAGAGCCAGCCCTCTCGCAGCGTTCGAAAGCATTCAAGAGATCGGCGCTTGACACGGGTTGGGATATGCGTATTATGGGATTTATGACGCCCAAAATCAAGGCCGCTCTAATCGCTTCCGCATCAGTCTCAAGGCTCGTTCCCGTAGCACGGCCGGTCCGACGCCGCTTTCTCGCTGTGATTCGCGATAAGCTGAAAAGCCAGACTTCGCCGCGTCCATAAACGCTTTTTTCACGCGTTCAAAATCAGCGCCTTTCCCCTTTTCGACTGCCTTGGCGATCCGCCCCGGAGACATGTCTTCCAATCCGGGAGGCGGCTTTAAGCCAAGCGATTTACCGACCTTGGACCATTCCGCGGATAAGTTCTCTTCAATCTCTTTGCCGGCCACGTTTGATTCGCTAGTGGTCGCGCCACCCCCGCTAACCTTTTCGCGATGCGCCTGCATCTGCCGGATATCGTCGGCAAAGAATTTCATATCATTGACGGCCGAGGCTTCGACTTCTGGATTGGGTAGCGCGCCGCCGATCTGTCCCAATGTGGCTTTCGCCGGTTTTCCCCGTTCTGGCGTCGGCCCGAAATCCGTCCGCTTGCCGGTAGCTTTCTCCAGCGCATCGTGCAGCCGCATGATGGCCAATTCGCTTTGGGAGACATACGTGGAGTGATTGCCGCCCGCAAGTGCCGCCTCCGCACGATCGACAAACGGAACGGTTTCAGGATCGTAGCGTTCAGCGGCTTGTCGAAGGTTCGAGATAAACGACTGAGTTGCCGCTTCGGATGGAACTTCACTGACGCGGCCAGGATGATGATGCAGGTCACGGACCGCTGACTCCAGCGCCGCGTTCTCAGTCCCGGCGTTTTTTTTTAGGAGATCCAGTGCTTCCTGTCGGTTCTGGACGGGCTTCGGTCCTTCTCCGCTTGGTCCGGTCGGCGGCCCCGTCGGCGGCCCGCCGCGTTCCGACATGGGGATTGCGGACGACTTCCGGCTTTTGCCAACGTTGCTGATCCGGATACCGCTATTGCGATCCAATCCGGCGCTGTCGACGGCTGTTCGGACAGCCGCGAAAGCTTCATTGGGGCCTTTCAGTTCGGGGGCGGCTCGATTGGATGCTTCAATCAGCGTCCCATAAATGTCGCGCATCTCCGGATCGGCCAGTCCGTACTCATCGACGAACGCCCGCTTCCATTTGATAAAGTCGTTCCACGGAATCCGATCCGGGAGCGATTGCCATTTGTCACGAATGTTCTCGATGCCCTTCGCTGTGCTTTCCATGCCGCGATGGAGAGCTTGCTCCATAACCTTCCCGATCTGGGAAATGATGGGAATTTTCTCAACGGTTCGGCCTTCTTCGATAGACAGGTCCGCTTCAGTGAGAGCCTGGCTCACTCGACGATAGCCCTCCATCAACGCTGCATCGAAACGCGACCCTTTGGTCAGACCGACCAATTCCGGGACCGCGGCAACCAAGCGTTGGCCGAAGCGTGTCGGCTGGCCGTGCTCGTCAATGGCAATGCTGCGTTGTTTGGCGCGTTTACCGGATGGGGCAATCCCTTCCTCGATGGCCTTGAAATTAGGAGGGGTGGGTGCTGTGGTCTGCTCAGTTGGCGTGAACGGAAGGTCTTCGCCGCGAGTTGCCGGAGTCTTGGTTCGGAACTCCGCTGGATCAACCTCAAGGTCTTGGCGCATCTGCGCCAATTGATCTTTTAAGAACCCAGGCGTGGTTGGCGGTATCGGCTTCGGCGCAACGTAGGGCGCTTCGGCTTCTGGCTGGAACTCTTGATTGGCTGTGGCTTGACGAATCCGAGACTCTTCTTCGACGGCGGCCACTTGCGGAGTCTGTCGAATCTCGGTGCCGATATTGGCACGAGGCATATCCGCTTCATTGATGCCGATGCTGGCGACCGAGCCTTTCTTGGAAGCAAGCGCTCGAGCGGCGGCTTCTTGAGTCGACGCCTTCATGCCGCGATACCACTTGCTGCGACGGATTAAAGCTAATGCTTCCGCTGCGGACGGGGCGACTACAGCACCAACGGCTCCACCAACGGGACCACCTAATAAAGAACCGACGCCACCGCCGATTGCGGCACTCGGCCCCATAATCAACGCACGTTCCTGCCACGGCTGATTGCCGAGTTTCACCCGATTTGCTGCTGCTCGCGTCTGTAGCCGTTCCGGAAGTTTCCAAGCGGTGGCGGCTTCCCGTAATTCGCCAATCGTCCGAGGCGTGGCTTCGGCGATACCAGCAACCGCTGGGACCGTCTGCGAGAGGAATCCGCCTGCACCATAGACAGTCTTGTCGTAATCTCCGGTCTTGATACCTTCGTAAAGATTCACGACAGGACGAACGGGAGCAGTGACCATCCCTTTCAGCAACTCAACGCCTTTGCCGGTACCTTTACCGGACAACGCGTCATAGAGCGCCTCTACGCCAGCTTTACCGGTTTCCAGCATGGAACCTGCGGTAAACGGTTCTAGGAGACCGATGCGCGATTCACGCAATCGGCTCGCGATCGTCGATTCCGGTAAATTGGCTTCGAGTTCAGAGGCAGAAGCGGCCTTGCGAGACGCTAATAACGTGTCACTCGGTTTTGATTGTTGCCGTTCCTGGATTTTGGTGCGGACGACCTGTAATTGTTGAGGACTTAACCGTCCCAAGGCGGAGCGTTGTTGCTCTGGAGTTAAGGCTAAGAGTTTATCAATGGCATCTTGAGCCATGCGTTACTTGAGTTTCTGGAGTTCGTTGACCACATCGTCCACGGGATCGCTAGCCGGAGCTGCGTTTCCGCTCGTAATCGCCTCCATTTCCCGTTGCGCCGCAGCCGCATGCATTTCAATCGTATCCAGCATCCGCTGGCGTTGCTCTTTACTCAACGGTTGACCAGTCGCCGTGACCTTGTTTCCGAGCACTTGAATGGATTCACTGAACGGCCTGGCATCGACAATCATTTTGCGTTCAGCCTCGGTAAACCGAATTCCAGCACCTTCCTGCGGACCGCGCACAATTCTAAAGAATGCTAACGTCAAATCAATATCCGCAGCCGCGTTTCCAGCGTCGCCCATCAGTTTCGCCTGTCTTGCCGTCGTCGCACTATTCACGATGCCGCGTAACGGCGCAATCCTCTTTTCTTTAACCGCTTCCGCTTTAGCGTCGGCCGCCGCTTGCCGTAAGCCGAGATTCTCAGCAGCATTGCGTAGCCGCTCTTCGCCTTGCGGATCGATGGCGCGAAGTTCGGTCTGGAGACGAGCCATTTCGGTTTGGTTTCCGGACTCAAAGGCATCCGCCAGCGATTCCGTAATCCGTTCCTTGGCAGACTTGCGGGGCTCCGGTTTAGCGGACTGCTCGACTTTAAACCAGTCTTCAATGGGCGCATTCGGATTCTGCTCTCGCCACACCGCGAATGCCGTTTTAGGCGTCGTGTCTGGACTGACGGCACTTGCAGGAATCCCAGGTCTCAACTCCGTAGCGGACTGGACCTTGCCATCTTTCGTTCGAGTCAGCTGCTGATACACACCAGGGCGACGGCCTTTCGCCTCGGTGTCACTGACAGGAAACGGACTTCCTGTTTCTTTCCAGTCGCTCGTTGGGGCAATCCCAAGACTCTTATTCACGGCCTGCGTGAAGTATTGCGCTTTCTCGCTCGGTGAAGCCTGGGGATAAGCCGCGTCAATCTCTCGATGGATTGCATTCATGGATGCCATCGTGGCGTTTGGCTTGCCCGTTGCCATCTCGCTTTCGACGGTCACGCTTGCACGAGGATCGGGTTGTGGTGCTGCCGGTGTTTTGCTGAACATTTTCTGAATCCTAGCCATGAGTGCAGGGGTTTCATGGGCAGGATACAGCGCGTTGTGTTTCTCGATTACGCTCTTCAGTTGCGTGGATAACTGCTGGCCTTCCGGAGAATTAAGTCCGACCTGCGAGATATTGTCGCGAATGGCGTGCATCTGCTCGACCAGTTTATCCGCCTGCTTTTCACGGTCGGCATATTGAAAGTCCTTCCGGCTACGGATTCCTTCGGCAATGCCACTCAACCCGCGTCCGATTCCGATTCCAATGCCTGGGTCCATTACACACCGCCCATCCCTGGTACTTTAGGCCTTCCGATAAACGCCCCCGCAATATCCCCTGCGCCGCCAATCAAACTACTCCACATGGCCGCCGAGGCCTGCCGCCTGGAGTTGATATCGGAACTGATCTGCGCTCCTGCCGTTCCGGTCGCCTCAGTTCCCAGTCCCAACGCCCGCATCATGGCTTCGATATCCGCCGTCCCGATTCCAGTCAACGCGCCTGCGGCCGCCGGAGCCACGGACGCAATCAGGTTATCAATCTGTGACCGCACCTGATCCTCGGTTGTCTGATTTGCGGCTGCCGTCCCTCCGGTGCGCGCCGTCCCCATCGTGCCTTGTTCTTTTTTCTGGGCATCGGCTCCCGCGCGGGCCGCATTGGCGGCGGGAGCGACAGCCTTCATCGTGGCTGCCCGGTCCCCACCGAGCAGGTTCTTGAAATACTGGGTGACCTGGTCGAGCGTGCCTTTGCCGGCTGTCCCGAAGGATTTGGCTGCGTCACTCGCGGTCGAGAACAGGGAATTCAGATTAGTCCAAGATTGTTGTTGCTGATTTTTTTCGGACTGTGACGGCCCACCCATCATCGCCCCCGTTTGTAATAAACCGGAAATGTTAATCGTTCCATGCCATGTTCTTCAGCCAACCGTTCGACGTGCGGTGTTCTCGCGATCACATACGCTTCAGGCAGGTTCACTTCATATAGAAACTCAACCAATTGTGTCGTCAAGTCTGCAGCCAATCCGCTTCCGCGATGGTCCACATCCACCCATAAATCGACATGCGGAAGGCAGGCCAGCGCCGCGATACCAACAGGTAACCCACCTTCAAAGGCCACCAAAGCGCGCGATAAATTCCGATTTAGCGGAACCCAGCCGAGTGCCTGATAGATCGGGTCCAACTGATCCAGTCGTTCACTCTCCAGCCAGCGGAACTCAATGCCATCCATATGCGTAATTCTAGGCGATTTGCTTAATCCATCCAAAGACACTGTATGTCCCGGTGAACACCGTGACCGTGGTGTAAATCTTGACCAGATTCGCACCACTGGTTTGGATGCACACGACGACCGCTTGAGCATCCGTCGCCGCTCCGACCGTTGTACTGATTGTTCCGGCCAACGCAACAAGGGGAATGACCAGCGTTCTGGCTGTTCCAGCCGGATCGGTATAGTCACACTGTAATGAGAGCGTTCCTGCCGTGAACGCCGTCACGTCGATGTAGCCGCCGATTTCAAACGATCCGCCAGCGGCAGTTGTCGTGTAACTCGCGACACTCGCCACCGCGCCGGTTTGTCCGGTGGCGCTACCCTGAGCCACAATCAACGCGTAGCCCTGTCCTACAAGCGTGACGTTATTGCTTTTGGTGGGTAGGCCGCTGCTGTTGACGGTCAGTTTTCCAGCCGCGATGTTGAGTTGCCCGCATTGAACCGCCGCCCCAGTGTCGATATTCTGCGGCGTCGAGAGCGTGACGTTGCCTGTCGTCGCGCTGACAGTAATCTGATTCGCCGTTCCAGTGAGCGAGAGCACGCCGGTATTCGTGACCGTGACATCGCCGGTCGTTCGGTTAACAGACGTGCCAGTGCCGGAATTGACCGAGGTGACGCCGGTATTCGATACCGCGATACCTCCATCTCCGCCAATGAATTGCACGCCCGGTCCCGCAATAAACGGTGCCGATGCGGCGGGAGGGATGGCCTGAACGTTGGTTTGCAGTTCCGCGGTCTGCCCACTCAGCGCGTTGATCGCATCAACGATCCGATTCAAGGCGTGTGAGACATGCCGATCGGTAATCCGCTGCGGGTAACCAATCATGCCGCCTCCACGCCGCCGAGGCCGGTGAATACGGCACAAGGCCCGCTGCGGCTCCACGCCCCGACCAATATTTCACAATCCTCCAAGATCGGGGCCCAGGATGCCGACGCGCTTCCTTGATAGGTAAAGAGCAGGCCTTTATTGAACGTCGGCACGAACTCGACCTTTTGATACGCGCCACTCGTCGAAGGCAAGGTGATCACGGCGGGCGAGGTTCCATCAAACGCCGTAATCGTCAGCGTGACCGTGCTGGTGGAGACATACGCGAATCGGATACGGTAGATCGTATGATAGCCATGCAACCCATGCGACGTCGGCACCGATAACCAGGATCGAATCAGCAGCGGCTGCGCGACCGATTCCAGGCTCCAGCCCAGAATGTAGGTCACCTGGGTCTGGACCGAGAAATCATCCGTCCATTGCAGCAACACGCCGAGGAAGTCCGCGATGGGATTGCCGAGCGGCAAGACCGTCCGGTTGCGACTGTCTTGAGCCACAGTACTCAAGGTCCCCACGCTCACCCGGTTGCTCATCGGTTGGACCGTGATGCCGCCGGCTGCCCGACTGATGCTATCGACCATCACGTCGAGCCACTGTTTTTGAACCCGCTCATCGCTGACATCCCATTCCGGCGTGGCGTAAGCGGCCGCAATCGCGTGGCCTGCATCGTTGGTAGTGTCGACTTCTGTATACACAATCCCAGCCGAATCTCCGAAATAGCATTGACTGTAGGCTGCGGTCGAACCAAGTAGCGTCCCGGGCGGCTGTTCCGGTTGATAGGACGCCACAATCGGCGCAAACGGCGTATCGACCGACCACGCCATGCGTGCATTGCCGATCGAATCCAATGTCATATCCAGAACCAGGATGTGGTACGTCCCAACATTATCCACGTAATGAAACCGGAGAAAGGAATTGACGATGGATAAGCGAAACAGCGAAGCCCGCGCATAGTCCGGTGCCGAGAAAGTGAAACTCCCGTAGGTGAAGCTGAATCCGGGCACCCCGTCATGCGGAAACAGATTGCCGATATCCGCTTCAGTTAACGAGATGGCTGGCAAACCCGGAATCATCGAGTACACGCCGTCTTTCGCGACAAAATAAATCAGCTTCCCGTCCGTGCAATGCGCGAATGGCGCCCCAAGTCCGCGACCGGCTGGAGTCTTGACCGGGTTCCACCGTTGCGGCGTACTGAAGGCCGCCTGCAGTTCCCACCAGTTATTCGACGAGGCGACCATGGGCAGACCGTCCACGACTTCCCCGCCGAGTAACGGTTCAGAGGGCGGCGTCAAGTCGTAGGGATTATTCGGACTGGAGTCCGGCATAAACTGCTTGGCGGAATACAAGAATCCCGGCCGGAACGCATCACCGCATCCGAAGATCACACCATTCCCGTCTGGTCCCCAGAGATACGGCAGCGGCTGATTGGCCACCAGCGGTTCATTGACAAACACGCTGGTGACCGTGGGATTGCCTGCATTCTCAGCAATAAAGAACAACACCCCTCCGGCAATTGCAGTCGGACGGCTGTTCAAGCTGTAGGTGAGTTGTCCGTTCAGCGTGATCAATGTGCCTGGCAGCCAACGTAGCGTCGATGTCAGAAACGCGGTGAACGGGCCTTGGATGATAATCGCCACACCCACGACCGTAATCGACGTGATGCCGTTCACGCCGACCTTGGCCGTCCACGGAATATCCACTGTCGGCCACGGCTCGAAGTTGTCGAATTCCAGTAACTCACCGGCCAAGGCCGCGCTATCAAGTGCATTATCCAGATACGTGGTTGCTGCCCCTAAGGCCGTGCCAACAAGCCGCCACGAGAAGACGGACCCGCCGTATCGTTCAATGTCCCAGACCTCAATTTGCGTATCATAGGACGCGGGCAGCGTCAGGACGGTCGGCTGCAGGCGATTGTAGGTTCCCGCCCGCGTGGATGGCGACGGATTGCCGCGAGCACCTGTCGTCACCGAGCGCGGACGAACCCGGTAGAAGTACGGAGAACCCTGCGTGCCGACGTCGGGCTGTCCTCCGCCACCAACCCATAACGAACTGATTCCAATAACGACCGTTGCCGTGCAATTAACTAGGACTTGGACGGCGGTACAGTTTGCCAGGGTCTTCGTTTCATCCGTTCCAGCCCGCGTCAGTTGCGCAATCGGGAAACTTAATTCGCTCCACTGCGAGGTACCGGTACCGAGTTGCAGGACGCCGGTCTGCAAGGATTTGTCGACTGATGTCCTCGAGGATTCACTTCCGGGAATCGTACTGGGCACATTACCGCTGAATTGTCGGGCCCGTCGCTCGTTGTCATTGATATCGGTCGCCACCCGCTGAATGATCAGTTGCTGTTCGGCCGTAATGACGGCATTCAGTTGCGTGGAGGTATTGGCCAGAACGGCCTGGAGGGCATTGACGTTCACTTCGTAATACAGCAGATTCTGTGTGAAACTGCCGTCCCCTACATCAAACACCAGCCGGAGCGCCGTCAAGTTCTGTGGCGTGTCGATTTTAATAGAGACATGAATCAGGTCGTCTTCCTGAGGCGTTCCACCGGATCCGAGCGCCGCGTTGAAGGGATTCGTGCCCAACGTCTGCGAGAGTTTACCGATGTTGTTTCCGGCCGAAAAGGTAAACGTGCAGTCGATTTCCGCCGCGGTGACGGTTTGACCAACCACAAGACTCGATAAACCGGAGCACGCAATCGCCGGAATCCCGATAATCGTTTCGCCGGCCGCATGCGTACTGACCGTTTTGGCCTCGAACACAATCTGATGTTGCGGCCCCGTCACGACATTGAGGACGAGGACCACCTCGCTACCCAGTTGAACCAGTGACCCTCGGCGTAAGTCGGCCAGTTGGCCAGGCAGGAGATCGGATGTCGTGGTGACGGCCAGCGGATTCCCGTCGGCGTCGAATTGTGGCTTATCCGTGCCGCTCGGGAGTTGCGACGGAACGATAACCGCGTCACCCGGAGCGAAATAGTAAATGGCTTGGATGGTCAACGCCGTACCGCCATTGATTGGCGGAAAGACATCTTCCACAACCGCGGTAATGGTGCCGCCGCTGGACTTCGCAAACGTCAGCATTTCGTCGGTCTGATAAACCTTCGTGCTTCCGGTACCAACCTGGACCGAATACCGGATCTTGGTGGCCGGTGACACGCTCCCGGGATCTTGGAAAATGGCAACCACGGTATCGGTCGACCGCGTGGCGTCCGATGGCGCTCCGGCAATCAACGATTGGGTCCAACCTGCCGCCACACCGGTAAAATCCGTGAATTGCCGGCCGTCGGGACACGAGGTCGGCGGGGACTGCGGCTCCGCGATCCCGACTTTCTGCGCCGTCACGTTATTTGAGGCATCGGGCGCCGAAAACTTGCTATAGCCGGTCGAGTTACCGACATACATCCACGATTGTGGCGATTGATTGGGCCGGTAGGGGATGAGCGAAGCTCCGGTTCCGCCGGAGCCGACCGTTCCTTTCTGAACACCGTCATCCAGCCAGACGCCGCCGCCGGAATCGTGCACAATGATCCGCGGCTTATTGTCCGTGCCGAGTGCCGTGTAGGCCCGAAGGTCGGTCAGCCGGGAACTCCCGGTGGTGAACGCCTGAGCATATCCCGGCCGCGTCCGGATAGTGGAATCGCCTTCCGCGCGGATGTTGATCGCACACGGGGATTTCGTGGGCGGCAGGGCGTCGGGAAGCAATCGGCTGTTCATTCCCCGGAAATTGATGCGCTGGGTCTGCCGTTGCCGGTCAGCCACGGTTCACCGTTCCCGGATCCAAGACCGGATGCAGCCGTTCGTCTTCCTTGCCACGCCCTTCAAT
>Ga0137394_10004365_pt1 | contig 10718 bp, 11 predicted proteins | sample czobulk116metaG_FD_108278 | JGI IMG/M metagenome (GOLD analysis project Ga0137394, IMG submission 108278) | Vadose zone soil microbial communities from Angelo Coast Range Reserve, California, USA - czobulk1.16 metaG | ecosystem: Environmental > Terrestrial > Soil > Vadose zone | place: USA... | reverse complement strand
TGAGCCCGTGCGCCATCCGGTCCAGGCCTGATAAAACGTGGCCGTCACCCACGCTGGTTTAGCGAAGTAGTAGGTAACAGCAGGGCTCAAAACGTGCACATCTGCCGCCCGAAATCGGAGCATCCGGTAATCGGTGTCCAGCACGAACCGCCGGGGTAATGTGCGCGAAAATCCGCCCGTGTACTCTTGCCGAGGTATAGTTAGCGCGCCGGGGCCGGCTGTGGCACCGATGCGCAGCCACCACCCGCCGCTCAACTTTCTCGTGAAATTGAGCTGGGCACGGCGGGTGCGTTCCTCAAACCGGCTCCACTCCTCGTATTGCAGAGTGATCCGATTGCTCTCTCCGATATAGCCGACGCTAACCAACCCCATGTTACTCGCGTTGGTGAATGAGAACCGGTCCTGGGCGAAACCCACGCGCACTTCGATGGGACGGGGCACGTCTACTTCTCCTCCCAATTGCTTGGCCTCCACATTGTCAGGATCCAGCTTCAACGCGCGGGAAACGTGCTCCTTAGCGGCACGCTCCTGCCCCTGGTAGTGGCGCATCCTGGCCAGTGCCACCTGCACGTCCGGATCTTCGGGCGACTGCTTTTCGGCACGCGAAAGGAGCTCTCCGGCTTCGGCATAGTGGTGCTGCCACATCTCGGTGTATGCCTTCCCGACCAGTGCCTCCGTATTCCGCGGCTCCCGCTCGAGCACCCGGTCATACGTCTCGATCGATGTAGCGTACTCTTTCAGCCAGGCAGACAGCCGGGCAATCCAAATCTGGTATTCGAGATTCTGAGGGTCTCGCTTCAGGAGCCGTTCATAGAGAGAGCGCGCGGCCGTGAATTCCTGATGGGCTATCAGATCGCGTGCGGACCGCTCCTCGTCCTGCGCCAGCATGGCTGCGCCGACCAGCAGGCCAAGAACGATCGACGTGGCCAGACGGCGTATCACGCGCTCTTCCCCAGCAGGCGTTTTAACCGGGCGATCAGCTCCATCGGGCTGAATGGCTTGATGACATAATCGTCAGCGCCGAGCCCGAAGCCCCGGATCACGTCGGTTTCCTGCTGGCGCGCCGTAAGAAGAATCACCCGGATGTTGTGCGTGAGCGGATCGTTGCGCAGGCTGGAAAGCACTTCGTAACCACTCTTGTTCGGCATGTTAACGTCTAAAACCGCCAAGTCCGGTTGCCAGCTTCGGATGAGTTCGAGCGCGGCGCCACCGTCGCTTGCGACGCGGCATTCCATGCCTGAGTTCTCGACGGCCGCTTCGACCAGGGCACGAATGGTTGAATCATCATCCGCCACCACAACGCGCCGCTTTCCGACTGTGGCTTTGGCAGCTTGGGCTGGACGCTCCTCCGCCGTTCGTGAGATCGCAAAGTATGCACGCAGGATGAGATCTTCGGCAATCCAGGGTGAAAATAGAAAATCTTGCGCATTACCTTGAACTGGCTGCTGGCGCAAGACTTCACGCAGTCCTATCATCAGGACCGGTTTGTTCCACTGTGGAATGACGACTTTGGAAGCGATATGCAGGATGACCGCGTCGAAGGGCCGCGCGGTTTCGCTATCCGGCAACGGACCCGTGCCCAGATCCCGGGAAAATGCCTGGCAACCATCGAGCGCCTTCGCCAGTCGCGCCGCTTCGTCTGGCGGGAACCCGGCCAATGCAAACCTCTTGCCCGCTAGCATGGCCAGCACGGGGGAAGATGTAGCCTCCTGGCGCTCCGATAACAGTCCTAGCGCCACATCGACCGGAACCGATTCCTGCGAAGGCGTGCCCTCCACGTAGCTGGTGTGCGGCTTGTGCGGCGAAGAAGGCGCCTCGCCGAATGGTGGCGCGGGTTGCCGTTGGTTGTTCTCCATGGCCTCCGCGAACAACTGCGCCAGCCTCATCAGCAGTTCGCTGGCGCGTTTCGTCGAGCCAGAACCATTCTGTTGCAGTACTGTCTCCAGGTCTCGAGCGGCCAAGGTGATATCCGGATACCCGATGGAGCCAGCGGCGCCAGCCCACCGATGCGCGGCCACCAACGCCTCCTTCTTATCGAAGCCAGCACCGAGCTTCCCGACAAGTTGTTTGCAGTGTTGCATCCCTTCGGCCACAAACTCCTGCCTTAGCTCCGCGAGGTAGGGCTCCATACCGATTTCCGGAGAAGGCGCCGGCGTAACTTCTTGCGAGCTCTCGCGGCCTTGGTTTATGTATTGCCGGATCAGCACCGGAAAGGTACGCGTGTCAATCGGCTTGGTAACATAGCCGTCGCAACCTGCTTCGAACGCGCTCACCTCGTCGCCTCTCATGGCGAACGCCGTTACAGCGAGAACAATCATGTCGTGTGTCGACGGATCGGACTTCAACCTCCGGATTAGCTCCAGGCCGTCCATTCCCGGAAGTTGAATATCCGTGAGCACTACGCGGGGCGTGAACTCCTTGAGAACCTCTAGAGCTTGCTCTGCCGTCGTGGCGGTGCGCACGTCGAACCCCTGACGTGTTAGCAGGACCCGCATAACTTTCAGGTTGACGGGAGTATCCTCCACGATCAACACGGAATTATTCGCCATTCGAATCGCTCCTACGAGCCTGACGACTCAGGTGCTTTAGAGTAGGGAAGGAATCAGCACGCCGCTCAGAATGTGGCTATGGGGACGAACGGTATTCGGCGGAAGGTTAAGATCGGTTTCCGTAAACATTGCGGGATCTTATTCTCACCATTTCCCTACCTGGCATCATCTTATTGTAGATAGGTAATATTCCGGGTAACAAGTAAACCTGATAGGCAGTTAACCGTAAAACAATTGATTATTTGCAAATAGTATCCGAAGGTTATGCTCTCTTGATTAACTTTGGCGCCAAACGCCGTGAACGCCTCCATTAGTTGAGTCACGGGATTCAAGTTATTCGTTGCTCGGACGCCCTCGCGCCGGATCACCGCTCACTGATCCGATGGCAAATCGGAACTGTCACGATGCCGCCGTTCGAGTTCGACGAAATAAGCTCGTCTCTCGATTGGTATACGAGTAATGCCAATCTCTCCCCGTCCAGAATCTCCAACGCCTCCACTATATTGCCGGCGGGCACCCTCAGTTGACGAAGCCAAGCGTTTTTGACGGCGAATTCCATCAGGGGACTAGTTGTGAGACATCGTACAGCCGTGTAAAAGCCTGACGCGGATTTCCACGAACGCCGCGATACAATAATGGCGAAGTCGAGCGTTCCAGCGTGACCCCCGAGCAGAACCGCAGCACGAAAAAAGAGGGACAACGTACCTGGAGAACTTTGAGTGACACGAAGCTTACTATCCACCGGATTGCTGCTTACCGCGCTTGCCAGTGCCGATCCCCTCACTATTACTTTCTCAGGCACCGGCAGTGGCTCCATAGGAGGTAACTCGTACACCTCCGCTGCATTCACCTTCACATTTGAATCGGATACAAATCTGATCACAACTCCGTCGTGCTGTGGAACGGTTTTCACCACGCCTGGCGGGACACCGGCAACTTTCTGGATCGCTGGCATCGGATCCGGAACGTTCATGGGTAACCAGGCTGTATTTGCGAATCCGAGTCCAAATGAGCTCGCCGTCGGCATCTGGCATTACAATATGCCCGATTGGCTGGATTTGAGCAGCAGCACATTTGCCAATTACGATCTGTCCACAAGTTTGGGACCAGTCGTTTCACCCGTAGCCTATGCATTCGGCGGTCCATTCCCTTCCTCGTTGGGCCCACTCATTTTGTCATCGGCGAGCGGTGTTACCTATACTGCGGTTGTCGGTTCGCGGAACGGGGCGAGCGTCAGCATCAGCGCCGTAGTAAACGGAGCCAGCTTCCTGCCGCACATCGCTTCCTCGACCTGGATCACCATTTTTGGCTCGAACTTATCGCAAACTGTGAGGCAATGGACCTATGCAGATTTCGTCGACCAGAACCTGCCCACCCAGTTAGATGGCGTTTCGGCCAAAGTGAACGGAACTTCAGCGTATGTATATTACGTCAGTCCCACGCAGCTTAATGTGCTGGTACCCGATGATACGACCGCAGGACAAGTGCAGGTGCAGGTCACGACAGCGCAGGGCACAAGCAACTCTTTTGCTGTGGACAAACGCCAGATGGCGCCCGCTTTCTTTCTCTTTCAAGATACTGGGTATGTAGCCGCAACCCATCCCGATGGCACGTATGTGGGCAAGCCCGCCTTGATGGCAGGAAAGGCGTTCGCTCCAGCCAAACCCGGTGAGATCATCTCTCTTTGGGGCACCGGCTTCGGTCCGACGAACCCTTCGCTACCAGCAGCTAAGCTGGTCACGAATGCCGCGTCTCTGGCTTATCCGGTAACTATTATGATAGGTGGCCAGCGCGCAACGATTTCCTTCGCCGGTCGCAGCGCCTCGGGACTCGATCAGTTCAACGTTACTGTGCCAGCAACGCTTGGGGATGGCGATCAGACGCTGGTCGCCATCATCAGTGGTTGGCAAACCCGAGCCGGTACTTTCATCACAGTTCAGAAATGAGAACATCTCGAACGTCGAGTAAGCCAGTTTCGTGCCACAGAAGTGCACCCGGCGTGCACAACCAGTTGTCGCGGCGGCTGGCCGTCTGAGGGTCAATTCGCCGGTAGGTTAACGCGTTCAGCGGAGGCCGGCGGCGCGGGCTGGAGGTGAAGCGTTCGCCGGATGGTCCCTGAATCGACGGTCATTCCCGTCCTGGAGACGGCCTGAAAATACAACTCGTCACCGCTGATCTCGACTAACATGAACGAGCGGTCGCGGTCGAATCCTGCCGCCTTGAAATCCGTTTGCCTGAGGTTGCCAGCACGCAGCTCGCCGGAAGCGCCTTCCGTGAAGTAGTAAATCCCTTTTTGCGGCTTGACCCGCTCATAGACGTGTTCGTGCCCTGCAAACACGACGTCAACGCCATACTTCAGGAAGATGGGCTCCAATATAAGACGCAGCTCGGTCGAAGAGCCGTGAAATGCTCCCGATGAATATAAAGGATGGTGAAAATAACAGATCTTCCAATCCGATCCTGGATTGTTGGAGAGTTCCTTTTCCAGCCACGCAAGCTGCTTAGGATCCATGTAATTCGTATCCAGAACAAAGAAGCGGACGTTGCCTTTTTTGAAGGAATAGTACTGCTGTCCATTCATGTTAAAAAACTTATAGAAACGCTCGTTGGAGTCGTCGTGGTTGCCCAATGCGGCGTGAAACTGTACGCCGGCATCGATCAATGCCTTATAGGGCATCTCGAACTTCTTCACCAAAGCCTCTGGACTCTTATGTCCGTAAATGTTGTCGCCCAGCATGATCACAAAATCGAAGGAAAACTTCGCCCGGTATTCCACCATACGTTGCGCTATATCGTATTGGGCTTTATCTCCGCTTCCCATATCCCCAATGGCAGCGAAGCGAACCGAGCCGGATTTCACCGGGAGAGTGATATCCTGAGCCCGCAACGACCAGGTCGGCCAAGACAAAAGTACAACAAGGAGAAAGATCCGACGTCGCATGTTCTGTCCGGAGTGAAGAAACCTAGGGAATGGCCCCAGGAATGAAGTCAATGACGATTCTGGCTTCGGTATCCAGCAGAGCTAAGTCATGACCGACGATGCCGTAGGCAACCTCCCGCGGTAGCTGGGGAAGGTTGATCAGCAGCGTTGGAGGAACCGTGGTCAGCGGCAGATTCCCTGGATAAGCTCCACTTACGATCAATTGTACGTTGGTCAAAGGCTCACCCTGCCGAATGGTCTTGCGCATGTTGGGCGCGCCGGCTCCGTGAAACTTCGTTTGGATAACGCGGTGGAACTGCTCGCTGATTTCTGGACTAAAGATGTCCCCTTGTTTGGCGTTGGAGCGCGCCTCCGCGATTTTCTGGGCGAGCGCATGCTGCCGGTCGATGATTGTCTTCCCATGCTTGGTCGACTTCATACGTGGAAGCGAACTTTCAACGGTCTTATGCAACTTGAGGTACTCTTTTACACGCTGCGTGAAATCGTCGAACGCTTGCGACTCCTGTCTCACGGGCGGCGCCTGCAGAGCCCAACTGACGACGGGAACGCACCCGGCCCCGGCCAGCCCGACCAAGAAAACCACTGCGCCCGCGACCATTCGTCAGCCTTCCTCTTCTTCCCGGACCATTTCTTTGACCGCCTGTTTTACAGCCTTCTTAACCACGCTTTTCACCGTTGAGGCTATCTCCTCATCGCCGAGGGCTTCGTTTCCTGACTTTCTGACCGCCTTTTTAACCGCTTCCTTCACGGTGACTGTCAGCGGCGGCAGTTCTTTGGCAAGGGCTCGCACCTCTTTTTGCGTCATCTTGTTTGGTGGCGGCTCCGCGTCGTCCTCCTTCGCCGCCGCATGGCTATCGGTAAAGCCGGTAGCTGCCCAGTCTTTTTCAAACGTGGCCAGCAAAGTATTGACCACTTTCTTATCCCGTATGATGATTCCGATCTCGCGGCGTGAATCCAATTCCATCTTTCGCAGGCTCTGGCTGCCTACGAATGCTTGCTGACCGTCGAGGACAATCGTGCGTGTGTGCAAACGCATCGTGGTGAGCCGCGTTACCGCCAGGTTTGTGCCCCGGCCTGATACGCTTCCGATAATCTTGACATCCACTCCTGCCTTCGCCTTGTCCTGCAAGAGACGTATGATCTGCGGGTCGTTGATTTTAGGATCGTAAATCAGCAGTTGTTTCCGGGCTCTCTTAATGAATGCCGAGAGCTGCTTGCGTGCGTTGGCAGGGCTCACGACGAAAGTGTTTAGCCCCGGAGTATAAGTCTGCCGGGTTGTATCGGCCTCGAACAGCTTCACCGCCTCCTGCACGACTTTGGCGCTCTTGGTGACGATGCCGAAGCCGCGGCTGTGATCGATATCCATGTGCACAAAGTTGAACGACAGTAAATGAAGCGTGCGGCGATCGATGATCAGCATCTTCCCGTGGTAACGAACCAAGTCATCTGCTGTGCGCATGACTGCAACGCCAGCCTCCAGAAAACGCATCTCCAGATTACGCAGGTTCTGCGCACCGCCCTGGTTGGTGTGAGCGATCAACGCTCGGACGGCGACGCCCCGGCCCACAGCTGCTTTCAAGGCCGTCTCAAGCTCTTTCCAGTCCATGCGGAAGATTAGGATATCAATGCATTTCTTGGCGCTCTTTACGGCCGCAACAAGGGGCGCGATGCCATCGTCGGGTTGTACCAAGAGTTTCACAAGTCAATTCTCCGAGTTGCCGGATTCCTCCGTCATTGATGACCTTCCAACGATATCATTCAACACGCACCGTGAGGCTGCACGAAATTGTTCGCCGGTCCCTCTCTCACCCAAGCTCACATTTTCAGCTTCATCACGTTTTTTAGTTTAGAACAATTACAATGTTACTTGGTTCCAAGAAGCGGAATACCCGCCCAGGAGATCCCATGTGAACCGCCGCCGTCAGCTGTGGATCGCTGCTAGTATCGTCATTACTCTTGGTTCTTGTCCTCCCGCCGGAGCGTACGAGCCAACCAAAAACAAAGTTTCTCGCGTAGAAACAAAGAGCGGGGCGCCGGCATCGCTATGGCACGACCCAGGTGATATTTCATCGCTGAACGTCCGGCACAGGTCCGTAGGCAAAGCGCACGAACCCGCCGGCAAGTTCAAATTCGTCAAAGAAGACAAGGAAGGAACCTCCGCGAAGTTCGATATCGAAGACGAACAAGGCGTCCGTTGGAGGGCTAAGCTCGGTGAAGAAGCCAAACCCGAGACCGCGGCGACGCGCTTGTTGTGGGCAGTGGGTTATTTTGCCGATGAAGATTACTACCTGCCTGAATTGCGCGTCGAAGGGATGCAAAAACTCAGCCGGGGCAGTCAGTTTATCTCGGCAGACGGCGTCATTCGCGGCGCCAGGCTAAAGCGGGGACAAAAGGAACGAAAGAAAATTGGGAATTGGAGCTGGTTCGATAATCCCTTCATTGGAACGAAGGAGCTGAATGGGTTGAAGACCATGATGGCCCTCATGAACAATTGGGACCTGAAAGAGGTCAACAATGGCATTTATGAAGAAGGGGGCGGCGCGCGTCACTATTAGGTGAGCGACGTAGGCGCAACCTTCGGCCGGACGGGTAATCGTTTTACCCGGTCCAAGAGCAATTTGAGGGACTACCGCGGAACGAAATTCATTCAACGGACGGCGCCAGAGCGAGTAGATTTTTTCTTAAGCAGCCGGCCCTTTTTTCTCATGGCGATTTACCTCCCCGACTATATCATGCGCACCAAAATGCAAGGGATCGTCAAGAAGATCCCGCGCACGCATGCCCATTGGGTGGGTCAGTTGCTCGGGCGCCTTTCGGCAGAACAAATCCGCGATTGTTTTCGCGCTGCCGGGTACTCACCGGAGGAAGTAGAGGGTTTCGCCGAGGTCGTCCAGGGACGTATTGCGGAGCTGAACCAGCTATAAGAGGGACTTGACGGCCCGCGGGCTCTCAGCCGGTGGAGTGCCGGTCGATTGTTCCCCGCCACTTGGAAACTGTATGCTATAGAGCTCGGCGTACAAGCCGCCAGCGGCGAGCAGCTCTTTGTGGGTTCCCCGCTCGGCCAAAGAATAATCCTTCACCACGAAAATCACATCGGCCCGCTGGATGGTGGCCAAATGGTGGGCGATGACCACGCAGGTCTTGCCTTCCATCAAGCGGCCAAGCGCCTCAAACACTAATTGTTCCGATTCGGCGTCCAGGCCCGAGGTCGGCTCGTCCAGAAGAAGAATCGGCGTGTCGCGGATAACCGCGCGCGCGATTGCGATACGCTGGCGCTGGCCCCCCGAGAGCGTGACGCCGCGCTCCCCAACCATCGTGTCGTACCCTTCCGGCATCTTCTCGATGAACTCGTGGGCGTTGGCCAACTTTGCGGCACGGATGATCTTTTCGCGGTTCGCCTCCGGCTTGCCATAGGCGATGTTCTGCCAGATAGGGGCGCGAAACAACAGAGTCTCCTGCAGAACAAAACTCATTTGTTCACGCACGGATCGAAGACTGTAATTGCGGATATTCGACCCGTCAATTTTCACCTGGCCTGAAGTGGGATCGTAAAAACGAGGGATCAGGCTGATGATGGTCGATTTGCCGGCTCCACTCGGGCCCACAAACGCGCTCACCTGTCCCGGCTCAATCTGGAAAGTAACGTCTTTCAGGATCGGGCGATCGGGACTGTAGCTGAAGCCCACGCCCTCGAATTCCAGTTTGCCTTTGAACGGCCTGGCGCGGCGCGCGCCGGGCAGGTCGCGCACACGGCTCTCTGTTTCGAGAACCTCCTGGATGCGTTCATAGCTCACAGTCGCTTTCGAAACCGTATCCGTCATTTTCGAGAGATCCCGCATGGGCTTATACATCTTGCCCAGATAGAGCAGGAAGACGATCAACAAGCCGGCGCTTAGGTCTCCGGCAAGCACCAGTCGCGCCCCATACCACAAAACCAGACAGGTGCCGACCGCCACTATGACTTCGACGATGGGCGAAAGCTTGGCTTTGACGCCTCTGGCCCGTAAAGCTATCTCTACGTTCTCGAGGCTCTGCTCCTCGAAGCGTCGCTGTTCATAATCCTCCCGGGCGAAAGCCTTCACCACGCGGATCGACGAGAAAACCTCTTGGACAATGGAAACAAGCTCGCTTTCTTTCTGCCTCACAGCGCGTGAGGCCTTCTTGATCCGGATAGTAAAGAAATATACGACCACGAAGAGCACGGGAGAGACGGAGAGCGCAATCAGAGTGAACCGCCAATTGAGGTAGAACATCACGCCAATCATGCCGGCTAAGGTGAGCACGTTCACCAGCATGCCGAGAAGCGCTGTGGTGATGAAATCCTGAATGGCTTCAATATCGCTGGTGACCCGGCTGATCAGATCACCAGTTCTTTTTTCATCGTGATCAGCTAAAGACAGGCGATGGATGTGTTGATACAGCGTGCGACGCAGGTCATGCATCACCCATTGGCCCACGCTGGTTGTGAAATACTTTTCCGCGTAAGAGCTGACCGCTCCAACAATGGCAATGACCGCTACCGCGAGCACGGCGAAGTTCAGCACCGCGAGCTTGTTCTGCCCCACAGTGTGGCTTACAAGCCAAGTCATCCATGGCGGCAAGGGTTTCGACTGCGCCAGTTGATCCACGACGATCTTCAACGGCCATGGTTCCAGCAGATCGGCGGAAGTCTCCCCAATCACGGCCACCAGAGCCAAGCTCAAGGGTTTCCAGTGGGGACGCAGCAGTCTGATAATTTTCAGACTGTTGGAGGTTTTAAGCGGCTTCGGCGAAGTGGAGGTTTCCGGCACTTGATAGGAGTTTTAGCACAGCTTTGACATGTTTACGAAATCATACGAATTTCCCGTGGCGTTGATTACGCCGTCGAGCGCGCTGGCATTCCGTTTGGCTGTCAGACGCCGTGATTCTTTCAACTTTGGCACGTAGAGTGCTGATCTGTTTAGCATGAGACGACTCCACGATTTTCTGTTAGCGGGTTTTTGTGCGCTCGCCGTGACCACGGCCATGACTGCGCAGGACGCCAAGGATGATGTGAAGGAGGCTGGCAGGGCCACGAAGCGCGCGGCTAAAAAGACTGGCCACGCCGTGAAGGAAGGCACCGAAGATGCTGCCGAAGCCACCGCTCATGCGGCCAAGAAGACCGGCCACGCCGTGAAGGAGGGCACCGAAGATGCCGCCGACGCCACCGGTCATGCGGCCAAGAAGACCGGCCGCAAGGTAAAAAAAGT
>Ga0137394_10004361_pt1 | contig 10724 bp, 4 predicted proteins | sample czobulk116metaG_FD_108278 | JGI IMG/M metagenome (GOLD analysis project Ga0137394, IMG submission 108278) | Vadose zone soil microbial communities from Angelo Coast Range Reserve, California, USA - czobulk1.16 metaG | ecosystem: Environmental > Terrestrial > Soil > Vadose zone | place: USA... | reverse complement strand
CTCGACGCCTTGGTACCTTAATGATTGAATGAAAGCTCTCAATGGCCCAGAACACCCCCTGTCACTTCCCGCACTTTGAGGACGAATCGTCAAGGGGAAAAGCGCGCTCAGTACTTGATGGTTTCAATGGTTGGAAGCGGAAAGATGAGACCGATGCCGCGATTCAATGCTTCTCGTTCGCGCTCGATAAACTCCTCCTTGAAGTGCCAAGGCAGAACCAGGTAATAGTCGGGATTCATAGCTCTCGATTCCGCTTCGCTAATGATAGGAATATCAGTGCCCAGCGTATGTGCGCCATACTTGTCGGGATTGCGCTCGGCCGCAAAATCAATTATTCGATTGTCGATGTCACACCATTGCAAAATTGTATTTCCTTTAGTGGAGGCTCCATAGATATGAATTTTCTTTCCCTGCTTTTTCAACCCCTTAAGCAGCGAGGTGAGTTCCTGTTTATGAACATTAACTCGATCCTGAAAATTTTTGTATGGCTTCTCCGTGTCCAATCCTAAGTCAAATTCTGCCTGACGCGTCCTCTTAACGTTTTGAGCCCATTCGTCCTTCTTAAAAGTGAAGTTATCTGCGTGAGTGGCATAGCAACGAAGACTTCCGCCGTTGATGGGATTTTGAGAGACATTAACGATTCTCATTCCCGCTTGCTTCAAAACGTACTCAATAACCGATAAGCTGTAATACTCCAGGTGCTCGTGACAAATAGTGTCGTAGGAGGTCATGCTGAGCATCGCCGGCATGTAGGACATTTCAAAGATCCATATTCCCTCCGGGTCCAGAATGCTCTTAATGTTTTGCGTGAATTGAGTTGGGCTTTCCAAGTCATAAAACATCGCGATCGAGGTTACAATGTCGACCTTCTGTCCTCCCAGGCGCTCCGCTAACTCCTCAGAGGGGAAAATGCCTTGCACAATCTGAAGGTCATCGTGAATTTCCAGCACCACGTCCGAAGGGTCAATACCAAACTTCTGAAATTCAGGCGGATACGACATAAGCAGCGTTCCGTCGTTGCAACCAATATCCAGGACGCACGCCGCCGCCTTTCCCACAAGGCTGGCTGCCTCCTGCGCAATGCCCTTCAAATGCTGGCGCATAGTATTATTGGTGCCCGAACGATACCAATAATCCGAATACAGTACTTCGGGCGGGACCGTGTGCTCCATCTGCAACAGTCCGCAGGCTTGCTCATCTTTCATAGGATCGCAGCGCACAAGCCGGGTGGGGATCTTTCGCGTCGGCGGCAGTTCTTTCCCTGGCTTCACAAACGAGCCTTGCAAGTATTGATCGCCAAGGTCTATGACGGGTGTGAGGGCAGTTGATCCGCAAACACGGCAAGTAGTTCGATGTATTAAGTGCATGTTTGTACCTCATTAGCTTTGCGGGGGCGCAGACCACTGCTCGGGTCTTACCACCCTTACCTTCAAGCTGATTGCGCTTTGGATTTCATTTTACTGAGTCGTTTCATGAAGACATTGGTTTAGCCGCGTGGACTCTAGTAACTAAACCGAAATGTATGCAATAAACTTCTTCCGAAACTCATCATCTTCCAGGAGCAGTTCTTCCGGATTCTTCACGCCCTGCGATTTCAGCGACTGAATGAAAGCTCTCATGGCCCAGAAGACCTTATCGTTTCCTTGAAGGTTTATTGATTCATAAAGCGTGACCAGATTCTCCAGACTTTTTTGCGGGTTCGAGGGATTAAAAAGTTTCGAATCTTCGAAGCGATGCAAATTGGCCGCCAACACCCAGCAAATATCGAATAACATCCATGCGCGATTGCTGTTAGTCGTATTGGTTTCGTGGACCCGGTATTGCAGCAGCGGCTTGGGAATGAGCTTGCATTTGGCACCAGCTGCGGCCCTCATCAAAAAGTCCCAATCGTGCGCGAAACGCAGGTTGCGCATGCCGCCAATTTTATTGTAGAGATTACGTCGCATTAGTATGTTGCCGGTAGATGCCACAAAATTCCCCCGCAACAGGTTTAAGCCGAAGTCATCGGTTTGCTCGAAGCTCAATTCGGGATGCGCAATCGGCCACGGCTCGAGATTGTGCCAACCTTCCTTAATGGCAAGCTGTTGGCCGTTGGCGTCAATCACTTCGATCCAGGTTGAGAGCAACTCTACTTCAGGATCGTTTCGAAACTCCGCCATCAACTCTTTGATTCGATCAGGATGAAATGCATCATCGGAATTTAGGATCGCGAGATATTCACCAGAAGCCAATCCCAACCCTCGATTGATGGCCACGTGCGCGCCATGGTTCTCCTGGACGTAGAAACTGAAGCGCGGATCCTTTATCTTCATCAGATGATTGACCGAATCGTCACTTGAACCATCATCAACGACGATGAGTTCAATGTCTCTATAGGTCTGTCCCAACACGCTCGCTATCGCGATGTCGATATATCGGGCGTGGTTGTAGCTGGGAATAATTATCGAAACGAGGCCTGAAACATCATTAGATGCAAGCTGAGGCACCTCCCTCAGCTCCCCCCGGCCTCGCTCCCAACACTCCGCGTATTGCTGCGCCACAATCTCACCTGAGAAGCGATTGCGGACAATTTCAGCGTTCGCTTGCGCATTCGTTCGGTAAGTATTCAGTCCTCCAACCCAGGTTTCGTAGCTCTGCTCTATACAATCGATATCTCCGATTTCCGGTATGACGAGGCCTGCCTGGTATTGGTCGAGTATGAGTTTGACATCTCCGACGTCGGTGGCCAGGACAGGGAGGCCCATACAGAGCGCTTCAAGTATTACTATCGGCATGCCTTCAAACTCTGAAGGCAGTATCAAGCCTGAAACGATCGAAAACAATTCAGCCATGTTCTCCACAAAAGGAATGCGGCGCACGTTCTTCAAGGCACACTGGCGAACAAACTCATCGACAACCGGCGCAAGGTCGCCGTCACCGACCATCGCGAATAATGCATCGTCGCCTGCCTGTTGCCTTTTCAGAGCAAGTTGCAAAAAATCGATTGGCCGCTTTTGACCCGTAAGCCGGCCTGCAAACACAAAACTTTTCCGCCGCTCGTCGAGATCGAACTTCCTGAAAAACTCCCGCCGATCGGTCTCCGGGTAGTGTGATGGGTTGAAGCGATGGGTGTCGACCGCATGATATATCAAGTCTACTCGATCGGGATCTATTCTGAATCGTTCAGTGAACGTTTCCTGAATCTTTTTGTTTATCGCCACGAACCTATCGAATGACTGAATTCCCGGCTCGCGATAGCGAAGAATCCAGCCTCGATTAGTGTCGTATACCTGCTGGTCGATTATAGGCACGTCTTTAAATAGCTCGCGAAGCTTTGTGGCATTATCGGAAAACCACGGCGAGCCGTTAGTGGTCCATATCAAATCCGGCTGGTACGTCCTCCTCAGATCGCTCAGCATGGCAAGATAGTTTTCGTATCGCGCCAACTCGCCGAGATCATAGACGCCTTCTGCAAGGCCTCTGAGCTCATGATGAAGGCTGCCCTGACTCTCGTGTGGTTTCTCCATGGTGATCACGACGAAGTGATAACGATCCTTGAGCTGTCGCATAACCTCAATCGCATTTCGCTCAGCGCCGCCGACAACCCACAACATAGGCCAAACAAAGACGAGCGGCTTCTGCTTACGGAACCTTGGAATGAAGTCGGTTGTTGGGTCATTAAGTTCGCGAATAGATTCGGTTGTTGAATCCATTGCTCGAATCTGGCGCGTCTTGATCCGCAATAAAGGGTCTCGAGGTGGCCAGGACGGTTCACCCGCCCAAGTCACTAAACGTGCCCCAAAAAGCTGCTCCAGGTTCAACTCAGTTACTGCATGATCGTAAGGCAACAGCCGCAGCATCTTGCCCGTCACCCCTTTTTCCCCCTGGCCTTCAGGAAAGTCCAAACCCAGCTCTTTAGAAAATATCGTGTGATTTCTAATCGAGGAAACTGCTGCCAATGGAAACTGTGAAAGCGAGGCAGAAACGATCAGGAAATCATTCGGTGAGTGCCTTAAAGAGAGCAGGACGTTTCTGATCTGATCATCGGTTAATCTCTCGCTCCAGTCATCGGGAGCATAAAGATAATCCGCCGGTAGCGATTCAAGCGACACCATGCGGCTGCTGTCGGAAGAGATCACACGAAACTTGTTCCACCAGGAGCGTTGTACGAAGCAGTGCTGTGGACCAAGACGCGCAAAGAAGTCCTCGCGCTCCCGCTCTGAAGGCAAACTACGCAGGAGAATACCCAACCTGACGTTTATGGGCGTCGGATTTCCGTTCATTGTCTGGTTAAGCAAACCCGCATCAGGAAGAAGCAGCCCCGGATTTCCCAACAAACTCCCGCGTCGGTGTATTCCTGGGTACCCTCTTGTAAATCGAATCTCGTTCCTGTTTACAGCGCTGGGCCCTGATCCGGATTAATGGCGCACGAGATAAAGCGGCAGGAGGAATACCCCAGGTCATGTGTGATCTATCCGTCATCCGTAGCCACCCCAATTACCTGCAAGCAAGCCTCAGGGAAAATATCTGCTAACTGCTGAGCAGAGTACTGTTCATTTTCGCCTGGAATTTGCCAGTCGTAAGCTCCCAGGCCCTTCAATGTTTCCCTGGCAGCTTGCCGGCCATGTAATTCAAAGATAAGCGCCGGCCGATGCCTCTCAATGGTCTCACGCATCCCTTTGATTGCCATGATCTCGCCGCCTTCAATATCCATCTTGATCACATCCGGCGGGCGGAATCCTAACTGAGCAACTGCCTCGTCAAGGGTCATAGCGTCTACCTTGATCTTTACACCCTGCTTAGCTAACGCGACGCTGCCAAGACCATGGTTGTCGGGATTAAGAATGAGATCGATAGCGCCCCGTCTGTCTGCTATTGCCAACGGTAGAATCAGATAATTCCTGGCACCCGTCGTTGCTAAGTTATGAGAGAGATAGTGTGTGGCCACAGGGTTTGGCTCGAAGCAATAAACATAACCCGAATTGTTTACCAGGTTAAGGAACCGCGTGGCATACAGGCCTATGTTGGCGCCAATGTCATAGACGACCGAGCCGGCTCGTATCAGGCGAGGCAGCATAGTCATCACGGCTGATTCGTGACCGTTCCCAACAGCCGCCGTCCACGCAGACGGAAACCACATTCGACCTGCAAGAACCGGCCCTGGATGAACATCAATGTCTACCAGGACATCAAACGAGGCTGCACAATCAGTTCCTCGGATAATGTAATGACCAGGCGCTTCAGGAAAGTAGTGAAAAGGTTCGTCCGGTTGGAGCGTGACAGGGTCAGACAACAGGATACTGTTTTGTATAATGTGACAATCCCTTGTTGCTGCACAGTCGCGCAGCGTAAGCGTCAACGCTTGCCCAATTCTGATCGCGTTGGGGACTTCAATAATTGGCATGATGCAGAATACAGATTCGCTGATGCAGCGAGCTCGATTTTAAGGATTGACGAATAGCATTCTCGATTCTGAGAATTCTTTCATCGCTCTTTCCCACGAAGCGGCAGACTGCTTAGCGATTGTCTTAGCCGAGAAACGCAGGCGAATTTGTTCGCTGCACTGCTTGGCTTTGGCGGCGTAAAGCGGCAGATCCTTTCGCCATTTCTCATAAGCCGTCTCGAAGGCATCCATGTCGCCGATTTCAGAAACCAGGAGGCCGGCATGGCACTGTTCGAGGACGAGGCGGATGTCGCCCGCATCGGTAGCCAGCACCGGCAGGCCCATTGAAAGAGCCTCAACTACGACTATTCCCATCGACTCATGGTGAGAAGTAATAATCAGGCCGGAAGCGACGCTAAGTAAAGGCACCGTGTCTTCGACGAAGCTGATGCGGCGCAAGTTGGTAAGGCCATTATCATAGATGAAATTGTCGATCTCAGGCGCAAGTTCTCCGGTTCCGCGCATTACAAAGAACGCATCATCCTGGCTTTGTAACCTTCGCCGCGCCAGCTCCAGGAAATCGAATGGCGCTTTTTTGCTTGTTAGCCGGCCGCAGAAGAGAAAGACAGGCCGGTCCTCGGGCAGATCGAACTCTCTAATGAAAGCTTTTTGTTCATCCACAGGGCTCGGGGCGCGAAAACGCTCCGAATCGAAGCAAGGGTATATTGAATCGATTCTTTCAGGATTCATTTTAAAATCATCAACAAACTTGCGGTATACCTCGGAGTTCGTGGCGATGAAGCGATCGAACGACTGAATGCCGGGCTGATCATAGAGCTCAATCCAACCGAATTCGGGATTCCAAGCCTGGTTGTCGATGATGGGCACGTCATGGAAAATCCTGCGCACGTGCTCGGCGTGATCGCAGAGCCATAACATTCCATTGCAAATCCAGACCGCGTCGGGCTCATAAGCCTCCTTGAGATCTTTGAGAAAAGCCAGGTAGTAGTGAAGATTACCCAATTCCATCAGATCATAGACAGCTTCAGTCAGGCCATTGAGCTGATGATGTAAGCTCCCGCGAGATTGATCATGCCGGTCCATCGTGATTACCACAAAGTGATAGCGGTCCTTTAGCTGCATCATGATCTCAACGGCGTTTCGCTCGACCCCGCCTATTGACATTACCATCGGCAACACGAACACCAGTTTCTTTTCCTTTTTGAACTTCGGTATGAACTGCGTTGCCCGGATCTCGCTTGCCGAAGCGTCAGACATCGGCTCCATTTCCTGATTGATGTAGAGATATCCCTGGTCCGGCGTGTAGCGGCCCGGGTCAGGGGCATAGTTGAGCTTCCGACCGGGAAAGAGGCTCTCAACCCGCGCGTCCGCAAACTGATGCTCAAACGGCGGAAGCCGCAGAACTCGCCCCTTAGCTTTCTTATCCGCGTTCTCCAGGAAATCCAGCCCCAGGGCCTTCGAGAAAATTAGGTGGTTTCTTATCGAAGAAACTGCCATCAGTGGCAAGGTGTCTAGCGAAGCCGATACGATAACGAAATCAAGTTCGACATGGGCCAGGCAAAGTAAAGCATTTCTAAAGTGATCGTTGGTGAGTCTCTGATCCCAGTTGTCGGGCTCATAAAGATAGTCGACTGGCAACGAGTCGTAATTCAGTTCGCCTTCGGACGAAACGACCTGAAACTTATCGTTGTTGTGGCGCAGAATAAAACAATGTTCTTTACCGAATTCTGAAAGGAAGTCATCGCGCTCTCCCTTTGAGGGTAGGTTAGGTTCGGAGAATACGATTCCAAGCTTCGCTCTTGAAGTGGCGGAATTGTCGTTTGAGGACGCGACATCGCCGGCAACATTGGGCGCCCTTTCTTCTTCCACGCTAGCGACTTTTTTGGGGAATCTTGAAGTGACTCTTCGCGCCAGGTTCCTGATCTGTTTAGCCGGATGAACCGCCGTTTTGCCGACGCGCCAGGCATAGCTCGCTTTAATGCGGTCGAGTTCTTCCCGCGTCACCGCCAACTCTCGCTCCGTCTGGGCCAGTGCCTCCTGCCGCCGAAGCAATTCGACTTCCTTATTGGCCAACGCGATCTGCATACCGGCATTGGTTTGGTCGGCATAGCTGAGCAAGACGATTTCACGTAGAGAGCGATCAGCTTCACTCAAATCTTTAAAAGCGTCCCTGGCTTCAAGGCACAGATTCCAATAACCGTCGGGATTGAAATAGACGCTTCTCAAATAATGCTCATAGTCGGTGCGGCTTGGATCCAATTTGGTGAGAACGCCAAGCTCAAAAGATGCTCTAAAGAGTCTTAAGTAAAGCGACGATAGAGCCAGCCTGATGTACTTTTGCTCTCGTTCGGTCGCAAGCGGGAGCTGATCTTCATATGCTTCACAGGTGCTTACGATCCCGTCAAACCCGATTGTGCTTCCTGATTGCGTTGCGACCCCAGCCAGGTGAGAGCTGCGAAATTTGGAATACCTCTCCCAGGTTCTCTTTACGCCGAAAGCATCGTCAAGCTCCGGATGAAGTTTGACCATGATAACTGCCATCTCGCCTGCGCTCTTTTGCCTTTTACAAAAGCCGTCAATGGTATACGAGTGATAATGGGATGCCCGAGCTTCGGGGGCGAATAGAATCTTCATCCCTTGCTTCGAGAGACGGTAACCTAATTCCGAATCCTCGAAACCATAAGTGTAGAATCTCTCATCGAACAAGACCGGCTCGGACAACAAGAGTTGCCTGTCAATCGAAATATTGGCTGTATAAAAGTGACGAAAATCTACATACTCGCGCGGTTGAAAAGCATTGAGACTAAACTGCTCGTGACCGACTTCCGTGATGTGGGTCATCAAGTAGTTGAGCTTCAATTCGGGATGCCACTTTATGTCGCCGAGTATCGCTGTTTCGGCGCCAACTTGCCGGGACATCTCGACATGGCGATTTACCAGTTGCGGATGGGGGAAAATATCGTCCCCCAGCATGAGAATTCTATCCCCCTGCGCGCGTCGGATGGCGGCATTTCTTGCCCGGGCGGCGCCGCCATGCTCGTTCTTAAGAGTGACGACAGGGAGGCCACTCGCTTGTTGTTTTAGTGTAGCAACTGTATTGTCCGTCGATCCGTCATCGCTGAAGATCAGCTCATACTTGCACTTCGTAACCTGGTCCACTTCGCGCCACGCATCCAGCAACTTAATCAGAAGTGAAGCGCGGTTGTAAGTAGGTATCACTACGCTAACGTCCATATTGACTCCGTTCATCTCGAGCGCGCCGTCACTCAGGTAGCGCAATCTGTTAGATTGCGTTACGCCCGGCAAGACCAAAAACCCACCGCACGTTGAACAGCTTGCCTACATTTTCTGCGCGGGCGTTCTCTCCCTTATGGCTGCGGGCTCGCGACCAAACAGCCGATAAATCGGCAAGAGATAGCGATATTTGATTTGGCCATAACGGGCCAAAAGACGCCAGCCAAATGAACTCGTTATGCGCGATAGCTCTGCTTCTCGCTCTGCCAGCCGAGAGCTGAGCGCTTGCATTTTCTCGAGCAGCGGCTGAATCTCACGATCCTTTTCTTCGACTTGTGAGTTCCTGATTTTCGGTTCGGATTCGAATTGTCGCACTTCGCGGTTCTTTTCAGCGACGGCCGAGTTCATCGATTCCAGTTCTGATTTCAGAGCCTCGATTCTTCCAACCGCGACGGTCCAATAAAAGTCGGGGTGCTTGTTTTGGATCCTCTTGCAAAAATCTGCCCATACGTCCACTGAATCGATCACGGTCACCATCGATCCCGGCCGCACCCGGTAATCAAAACCGACAAGCGGAAGGTGGTGAAACTGCCATCCAATCTTGGCGGCGTGGATCCAGAACTCCCAGTCCTCAAGTGCGCGGAAGTCCGTATCGTAACCACCGCAGTCGAGCCACACTTGCCTTCGGAGCACCGCGCAAGCATCAATGAAGTTGAGTTTCAGTAACGAAAACAGATCGAACTCTGGTACGAGTTGAGCCTTGTGGTACCAGCCGAAATCCTGCCGGTCACTGTAAACTATGCCGACTTTCGGATGAGAATCGAGCACCGTGATTGCATCTTGAAGAAATCCCTCTCGGATTCGGTTGTCATCATCCAAAGGCAAAACGTAACGACCCCGAGCCAGGCCGATCCCTCGATTGCGCGCGGCCGAGAGACCGGCGTTCTCCTGATCAAATACGAAGTAACCGGCTCCCTGCAATCGCTCCAGGATCTCCAGCGTCCTCGGATCGCGCGATCCGTCGTTGATAATTATCAACTCGCAATTTGGTGGCGCATGGCGCTCAACGCTGGCAATCGCGTCTATGAGAAACGCTCCCTGGTTATAACACGGCGTGATCACCGACAGATCAACCGGCGCTCCGTCAGTCGCGTCGGGCCTCGCTAACCTGCTCTTGACGGACCTCGGTTGCCAAAGATCATCGCCTGAGATATCGGCCAATCCATCGAGTTCCGAAAGCAGTTTAGCGGAGTCAGGCCAAGCCAGCACCGAGAGATCGATCAGCGGATCCTGCCGCTCAAGCTGTATCCAGCGCGAGCCAAGATGGCCCTGTGTCGAGCGCGATCGGAGATTACCCACCACCGCAAGTTCAATCCAGGACTTCTGGCTTTCGATGCTTTTGGGTTTGTGGTTTTCGACGACCTCGCCCAAACCTATATCGGTCGAGCTAATGCCGAGCTTGCCAAGCAAGAATACAAACTTCTCAATATTTTTTGGCAACGCATTCATGTTCACAAGCAGGCATCGATCGGCATGCTTAACGTAAAAGTCGCGGACTCGCTGGTTGTAGAAATCCCAAATGCGATAGGCGTATTCCGGATGTTTGAGAAACTCCTCTATCCACAGCCATTGCATCGCCTCAGAGACGTCCCAGGGAAAGCCATAAACGAAAACATAGCGGGCGTCTTCAATCAAGTCGTCCCACTGCTCCAGGAAAAGCGTCGCTCTGGGATCTTCCCATCCGGAGGGTTCCGAGCCATGTGAACGTGTCATCAAGAGCCGCTCGGCTTCGTCACGAAACTCGCTGAAGCGATTAGTTTCGAGGCGCTCGCTCTCGGTCCAGCCCCAGTCGGGATATCCACGTTCATCGCTTACGCAAGCTTCGGCAAGAACTCGGCGATGAAAGCGAACAAACTTCTCATCCTCAAAGCGCCCGGCCTCTTTACGCGATTCGGCCGTCCCAAGGTGATCGCCCATTCTTACAGACAATGCGGAGAGCATCGCCGCAACCAGCCGCGTCCCTGAGCAGTGCATTCCGGTTACGATGACAGTTGGATCCCTGACCTCTGCCGCATCCGTGCCTCCTGCTTCAGCACTTTTTGGCATT
>Ga0137394_10004358_pt1 | contig 10733 bp, 9 predicted proteins | sample czobulk116metaG_FD_108278 | JGI IMG/M metagenome (GOLD analysis project Ga0137394, IMG submission 108278) | Vadose zone soil microbial communities from Angelo Coast Range Reserve, California, USA - czobulk1.16 metaG | ecosystem: Environmental > Terrestrial > Soil > Vadose zone | place: USA... | reverse complement strand
ATGCACGAGGTCTTTTTTGGCAACTCCGGCGCCGAGGCGAATGAGGCAGCGCTCAAGCTGGTGCGTTTTTATGGTCACAAGCACGGCAAGCCGCAGGCGCAGACGATCGTCATGCAGAACGCGTGGCATGGCCGCACCCTGGCAACCCTGGCCGCCACAGGAAGCGAGAAGGCTCGCAAGGGCTTCGATCCACTGCCGACGGGATTCATCCAGGTGCCCTACAACGATCTTGGCGCGGTGGAACGCGCTGCCGCCGCCGACCCGCGCGTGCAAGCGGTGTGGCTTGAAGTGCTGCAAGGCGAAGGCGGCATCAATGTCGCAGATCGGGCCTACGTGCGGGCGCTACGCGAAATGTGCGATGCGCGCGGCTGGCTGCTGATGATCGACGAAGTGCAATCCGGCATCGGTCGCACCGGCAAGTGGTTCGGTTTTCAGTGGTCCGACGTTGAACCGGACGTGATGACGGTGGCAAAGGGGCTTGGCTCCGGAGTTCCGATCGGTGCAATTGCAACGACCAAACGCGGTGCCGGCGTGTTCGGCCCCGGCAATCACGGCACTACGTTCGGCGGCGGACCGTTGGCCTGCCGCGCGGGCCTGGCGACACTGCAAATCCTGGAGGAGGAAAACCTGCTCGCCAACGCAGCCGCGCAGGGCGAGCGCATTCGCAGCGGCCTGGCGCGCGAGCTTGCTGGTGTGCCGGGCGTGGTCGCAATCCGCGGCAAGGGTCTGATGATCGGTGTAGAGATGGATCGTCCCTGCGCCGAACTGGTCACGCTGGCGCTCGAAGCGCGGCTGCTCATCAACGTCACGCAGGATTCCGTGATCCGCCTGCTGCCACCGCTCATCATCCAGGCGCACGAGGCAGATGAGATCGTGGGGCGCCTCGCGCCGTGCGTGCGGCAGTTCGCCGCATCCGCGCGGCAGGCGGCATAAGGCGCAACTGTCATGGCGGCGCTTCGGCACTTCCTGCGCTGCGACGCGTTCACGCGCGAAGACTTCGAGCACGTGTTCGCACGCACGCGGATCATCAAGGATCGTTTCAAGCGGTACGAGTTCTACCAGCCGCTGCGCGATCGCACGTTAGCCATGGTGTTCGAGAAGGCGTCCACGCGCACGCGCGTCAGCTTCGAAGCGGGCATGTACCAGCTTGGAGGCTCGGTCATCCATCTGACCACGGGCGATTCACAGCTTGGTCGCGCCGAGCCGATCGAAGACACCGCTCGTGTGATCTCGCGCATGGTGGACATCGTGATGATCCGGACGTTCGAGCAGGCGAAGATCGAGCGTTTCGCCGCCTACTCGCGCGTGCCGGTGATCAACGGCCTGACCAATGAATTCCATCCTTGTCAGATCCTCGCCGACATCTACACCTACACCGAGCAACGTGGCTCGATCGAAGGACGAACGGTCGCGTGGATCGGCGACGCCAACAACATGGCGTATACATGGCTACAGGCCGCTGCCCTGCTTGGATTCACGGTTCATGTGTCGACGCCGCCGGGTTATGCACTCGATCCCGCGCGGGCTGCTGCCGGGCCACATCTGCGCGTGTTCGCCAGCCCGACTGAAGCGGCGCGCGGCGCCGACCTTGTGACGACCGACGTATGGACGAGCATGGGTTTCGAAGCGGAGAACGACGCACGGCGGCGCGCGTTCGCCGCCTGGTGCGTCGACGCGCAGCTGATGCGTGCCGCAAAGGCGGACGCGCTGTTCATGCACTGCCTGCCGGCGCATCGCGGTGAGGAAGTGACGGAAGAAGTGCTCGAAGGGCCGCAGTCGGTAGTCTGGGATGAGGCGGAAAACCGCTTGCACGTCCAGAAAGCGTTGATGGAATACCTGCTGCTGGGCCGTGATGTGCGCTGAGGCGCAAAGGGAAACGTGGGACACGTGAACAAAATGAGGCGGCGCACACTGCTTGTTTTTGCCGGCACAAGCGCGGCACTGAGCGCAGCGCCCGTACGGGGACAGGCGTGGCCCAATCGACCGCTGCGCATGATCCTGACTGCGCCGCCGGGTTCGTCGATCGATGTCCTGGGACGCACCGTCGGCGACAAGCTCAAGGATCGTCTGGGCCAGCCTATCGTCGCGGAAAATCGCCCGCAGGCCGGGGGCACTCTGGGAACCGAGACCATCGCCCGGGCCGAGAAGGACGGGTACACGTTCGGACTTTCCTTCACGGGCCCACTCGCAACGGCGCCCTACCTCTATTCGAAATTGGCGTACGACCCGGCACGCGATCTCGCGCCGATCGTGCTCGTCGGGACCGCGCCAAACATTCTGGCCGTGCCGAGCAGCCTGCCGGTGAATTCGTTCAAGGAGTTCATCGACTACGTGCGCGCGCACCCCGGCCAGCTTAACTACGCTTCGGTCGGCAATGGCAGCGCTTCACACCTGGCGATGGAGCTTTTGAAGGCGCAAGGCAAGTTGTTCGTCGTGCACATTCCGTACAACGGTGCGCCGCCCGCAGTCCAGGCCACCGCCGCCGGCGATGTGCAAGCGATCATGTCGAATCCCACTTCGTTGCTGCCCCTTATCACGGCCAAACGTTTGAAGCCGCTCGCGGTGACGAGCCGGACACGCTGGCCGCCGATGAAGGAACTGCCTACTGTGGCCGAAAGCGGGTTCGGCGACTTCGAGGCGGTGGCGTGGAACGGCTTCGTTGCCCCGGCTGGCACGGCACGCGAAACGATCGAGCATCTGAATCGCGAGATCAACGCGATCCTCGCCGAGCCGGAAGTCAGGTCACGCCTCGAAAGCGCCGGTTGGGATGTCGTCGGAGGAACGCCGCAGCAGTTCGCCGACTTCATGGCCGCCGAGCGTGCGCGCTGGCAACCGGTGATTGCGCGCAGTGGAGCGCGCCTCGACTGAACTGGCAAACCATGGCAACCATCCTGCAGCATCTTCCCGCCGGACAGCGCGTCGGCATCGCGTTTTCCGGTGGACTCGATACCAGCGCGGCGCTGTTGTGGATGCGCAAGAAGGGAGCGATCCCATACGCGTACACAGCCAACCTCGGCCAACCCGACGAGCCCGACTACGACGACATCCCGCGCAAGGCAATCCAATACGGCGCGGAAAATGCCCGCCTCATCGATTGCCGCGCGCAGCTCGTTGCCGAAGGAATCGCCGCGCTCCAATGCGGCGCGTTCCATGTCTCGACCGCGGGCCTCACTTACTTCAACACCACGCCGATCGGTCGCGCCGTCACCGGCACGATGTTGGTCGCGGCGATGAAGGACGACGACGTCAACATCTGGGGCGATGGCAGCACGTTCAAGGGCAACGACATCGAGCGTTTTTACCGCTACGGCCTGCTCGCCAATCCGGCGCTGAGGATCTACAAGCCGTGGCTCGACCAGGCCTTCATCGAAGAGCTCGGTGGGCGCGCGGAGATGTCGGAGTTCATGCGCCAGTCAGGTTTCGCCTACCGCATGCCTGCAGAGAAGGCGTACTCGACCGACTCGAACATGCTCGGCGCCACGCACGAGGCGAAGGACCTAGAGCAGCTCGAGCGCGGCATCGGGATCGTGCAGCCGATCATGGGCACGGCGTTCTGGCGCGACGACGTGCAGATAAAGCGCGAGCAGGTAGCCATCCGCTTCGAGGAAGGCCAACCGGTCGCGTTGAACGGCATGACCTTCGCCAGCGCGGTCGATTTGTTGCTCGAAGCGAATCGCGTCGGTGGCCGCCATGGCCTGGGCATGTCGGACCAGATCGAAAACCGCATCATCGAAGCCAAGAGTCGCGGTATCTACGAGGCACCCGGTCTGGCGCTGCTTTTTATCGCGTACGAGCGCCTGATCACGGGCATCCACAACGAAGACACGATCGAGCAGTACCGCGACAACGGCCGCCGGCTGGGTCGCTTGCTCTATCAGGGCCGCTGGTTCGATCCGCAGGCCATCATGTTGCGCGAAACCGCGCAGCGTTGGGTCGCGCGCGTAATCACGGGTGAGGTCACGGTCGAACTGCGGCGCGGCAACGACTACTCGATCGTCAACACCACCTCGCCCAACCTCACCTACAAGCCGGAGCGGCTGACGATGGAAAAAGGCGAGTCGAGTTTTTCGCCGCAGGATCGTATCGGCCAGCTGACAATGCGCAATCTCGATATCGCCGACACGCGCGAAAAGCTGATCACGTACGCGAACGTCGGCCTGCTTTCGCAGGGCGGCGACTCACCGCTGCCGCTGATACAGGTCGACAAAAAAAGCGACTGAAGCCTCAGACGATCACAGGCTCGGGCTCGAGCACCACACCGAAGCGCTCGGCGACTTTATTCTGCACCTCGCGCGCAAGTGCGAGGATTTCCGCGCCGGTCGCCCCGCCGCGGTTGACCAGAACCAGCGCCTGCCTCTCGTAGATACCGGCGCGGCCGCGGGTCGCGCCCTTGAGGCCTGCCGCATCGATCAGCCATCCGGCGGCGAGCTTGTAACGCCCGCCCGGCAGCGCATACCCGACCAGCGACGGAAAACGCGCGATCAGTTCACCATGTTTCTCGCGCGAGACGACCGGGTTCTTGAAAAAACTCCCGGCGTTGCCGAGCGACATCGGATCGGGAAGCTTGCGGCGCCGGATGGCGACTACGGTGTCGAAGATATCGCGCGCGGTCGGAACGGCGACACCACGGTGCTTCAACTCGTTCGCGACGTCGGCGTAACCGGCGATCGGTTGCCAGCGCTTCGGCAATGCGAGCACGACCAAAGTGATCAGGCGGCCGCTGGCGAGATCCTTCTTGAAGATGCTGTCGCGGTAGCCGAAATTGCACTCTTCCAGTGCCAGCTTCACGGTGCGATGTTGGTCGAAGTCCCAAGCAGTAAGGCTGTTGAAGCGCTCGGCGAGTTCCAGTCCATATGCGCCGATGTTCTGGATCGGCGCCGCACCTACCTGGCCGGGAATCAACGCAAGGTTCTCCAGTCCGGGGCGGTCATTCGCGAGCAGTGTCTCAACGGTTGCGTGCCAGTTTTCGCCGGCGCCCACCTCGATCAACCACGCGTCCGCGGTTTCACCGACTTCCCGCAACCCGCGCAGATCGACCTTGACGACGACTCCATCGAAGTCGCTGACGAACAACAGATTGCTGCCCCCACCGACGATCAGGCGTTTCAAACCGCTCAGCAGCGGGTGGTTATCCAGCTCGGCCAGCTCGTCCGTTGAACCGATCCGGACCAAGAAACGCGCCTTGGCATCGACCCCAAACGTATTGAAGGGTCGAAGTGCCGCATTTTCGAGGACTTCCAGTGGCATCGGACCAGTATAAGAACGCCGCCGGCGCGACTCGTCCGCGTCGCGGCAGCTTGGATCAAAGCTTGAGACTGTGGCACCTCTGCAACACGCGATTCGCTTCGGCTGTGTCCCACCGCTGGTGGGTTGCCTCTCTTGGCTTTTTTTCCTGCTACCGCTAACATGGTACGGTAGGTCAAATAGATGAAGCCCCGTCTGCGCTCTTACGATCCCTTCGCCAATCTGCATCCGCAAATGGCGCAGCCTGCAGCGAATGATGCAGTGACGCGAAACACACAGGCTCTCGCGGCGAATGGCAGTGAGCGCTCCGTCATCGAGTCTCGTCATCCCGGCATGGCCCAAGCAATTTCTCTGATGTGGGGATACCCAGAGCTCAACGCGTACTTTGATCGGCTCTGGATTGCCGATGGTTCGCAGACGCCGATCGATCCCGAGGCCATGTCGGAATTGATGCTGCTGGCGCAGATCCATCAGATCCTGGTACCGCAGCGGCCCGGACGTTCGCTCGCAACGATCTACGGAAGTGACTACGCCCGCGGCGGCCGGCGCGACGTTTGGGAAGACGTGCCGCCGCCGCGACGCTAGCGCGTCGTCGCAGCCTTACCGCACCAACCCTTCGCTCCAGCGCGCATAGAGCCGCGCTGCCACCCGGTTCATTGCAGTACAGCGCGCCTCAACGCGCTCGAGCATTTGCTCGGCATCCTGCACCCCCGCACCACCATTGAGCCGGCGCTCGACCTCGACCTCTTCCACCCATGTCCGATCATCGGTCCAGGCGCGGATCAAGGCCGGCGTCATCTCGCAGTGAAACTGCATCCCGAGGTGCGCGTATTTCTCGCGCTCGATCACGTAGGCTTGGCGCGCACAGAACGAGCTGGCAAGAAAGTTCTTTGCTTGCGGCGGCAGTGCGAACGTATCGCCGTGCCATTGGAACATCTCGACCGATTGCACCGTGCCGTCGTTGAGCCAGCGGGCGGCAAGCGCGTGATCGGTCACCTGGACATCGCCCCATCCGATTTCTTTCACCGCATGGCGCGTCACCGGCGCACCAAAGGCCTTTGCGAGCAGCTGACCACCCAGGCAATGACCGATGACCGGAACACCCGCTTCGTCGGCTGCGCGCACCAGACGCAGCTCGTCGTTTATCCACGGCAGTGGATCATTCACGCTCATCGGTCCACCCATCAGGCAGATGCCGGAGAACGCGCGCGGATCCGTAGGAACCCGCTCACCGCGATACGGCTCGACCTTCTGCGACGCGATGCCGCGGCTGTCGAGCCAGGTCTGGAAGTAGCCCGGCTCGACATCGACCGCGTGCTGGAAGATCGCTACCGGACGCATCGGGCTGCGACCTGTGCGACTCAGGCGACGGAGCGGGCGCGCCGTGGTGCCTGCAGCAGGCCGCCGAAGCGAGCGCGGATCGACTCCTCGATGCCGGCCGCATCCAATCCGACGCTGGTCAGAAGCAGCGCCGGGTCGCCATGATCGACGAACTCGTCGGGTAGCCCCAGTCGCAGCAATGGCCGCTCGATGCGCAATTCGCCGAGCGCTTCAGCACACGCGGATCCGGCCCCGCCCATCACGACGTTTTCCTCGACGCTCACCAGCGCGTCGTGCGACTCGGCGAGCCGCCGCAGCAGATCGCGATCGAGCGGCTTGACGAAGCGCATGTTGGCGACTGTTGCGTCGAGCGCCGCCGCAGCGACAAGTGCCGGATGCAACATCGTCCCGAACGCAAGGATTGCAATGCGCCGTCCCTCTGGCGCCGTGGATTCGCGCCGCACTTCGCCGCGGCCGATCGGCAACGTCTTGAGCTCAGGGTCGATCGTGGCGCCGATGCCGCTGCCGCGCGGATAACGTACCGCGGCGGGTGCGTTCGAGCGAAACGCGGTGGTCAGCATTTGCCGGCACTCATTCTCGTCTGCCGGCGTCATCACGATGAGGTTCGGGATGCAGCGCAGATACGACAGATCGAATGCGCCGTGATGTGTCGCCCCGTCGGCACCGACCAGTCCGCCACGATCGAGCGCAAAGGTGACCGGCAGATTCTGCAAAGCGACGTCGTGGATCAGCTGATCGTAGCCGCGCTGCAGGAACGTCGAATAGATGGCCAACACGGGTCGCATGCCATCGCACGCGAGCCCGGCGGCAAACGTCACCGAATGCTGTTCGGCAATGCCGACGTCGAAATAACGGTTCGGGAACTCACGCTCGAAGCGCACCAGGCCCGAGCCCTCGCGCATCGCCGGCGTAATTCCGATGAGGCGCGCGTCGTCGCGCGCCATGTCGCAGAGCCAGTCACCGAATACCTGCGTGTAGGTCGGTTTGCCGGCCGCAGCCTTCTTGATGCCTTCTTTCGGATCGAACTTGCCAGGGCCGTGATACAGCACCGGATCGGCCTCGGCGAGCTTGTAGCCCTGCCCCTTTTTCGTTACCACGTGCAGGAACTGCGGTCCACCGAGTTCGCGCAGGTTCTGCAAAGTCGGGATGAGCGAGTCCAGATCGTGGCCGTCGATGGGGCCGATGTAGTTGAAGCCGAACTCCTCGAACAGCGTACCCGGCACGACCATGCCCTTGGCATGCTCCTCGAACTTGCGCGCGAGTTCGAACAGAGGCGGCACCGGTCGCAACATCTGCTTGCCGACGCTCTTCGCCGCAGCGTAGAACTTGCCGCTCATCAGGCGCGCGAGATATCGATTCATGCCACCGACCGGAGGCGAGATCGACATGTCGTTGTCGTTCAGGATCACCAGCAGTCGGATGTTATCGATCACCCCTGCGTTGTTGAGCGCCTCGAACGCCTGTCCTGCACTCATCGCGCCATCGCCGATCACGGCGACCACGTGACGCTGCTCGCCCAGGTTGCGCGCCGCGACCGCCATGCCGAGGGCGGCTGAAATCGATGTCGATGAATGCGCCGTGCCGAACGTGTCGTACTCGGATTCCGCACGCCGCGGAAAGCCCGATATGCCGCCAAATTGGCGCAGCGTCGGCATTGCTTCGCGCCGGCCGGTCAGGATCTTGTGCGCATAGGTCTGATGACCGACGTCCCACACGATGCGGTCCAACGGAGTGTTGAACACGTAGTGCAAAGCGATCGTCAATTCGACCGTGCCGAGATTGGAGGACAGGTGACCTCCGGTCTTCGAAACCGACTCGAGCACGAAGCCGCGCAATTCTTCGGCCAGTGGCGAAAGCTGCGCGCGCTCGAGCTTGCGCAGGTCGGCCGGCGAATTGATGGAAGTCAGGAGGTCGGACATCGTGGTCTCTTGATTTCGTCCGTCTCAAAACGAGCGCAAGACGATGAAGTCGGCCAATTGTCGCAGACGCAGGGTTGCTGCAGATCCGCTCGCCGTGTCGATCCCTTCGAGCGCCGCGATCGCATCTCTGCGCAGGCGCTCTGCACGCTCGCGCGCTGCTGCGAGACCGAGCACCGACACATAGGTCGGTTTGTTCTTCTGAGCGTCCTTGCCGGCGGTTTTCCCAAGCACTTCGGACGTTCCCTCGACGTCGAGCACGTCGTCGACGATTTGGAAGGCGAGTCCAATCGCGCGCCCGTAGCGGTCCAGCGCTGCCAGCGTTCCGGTATCCACGCCGCCGCTCAGTGCACCCATTCGCACCGAAGCCAGCAACAACGCTCCGGTCTTCTTGCGATGCATGGTCTCCAATTCCGCCAGGCTGAGCGACTGGCCGGTCGAATCGAGGTCAATCGCCTGGCCACCGCACATCCCGTCGGTGCCGATCGCGTGCGCCAGTTCGCGCATCAGTGCTGCCCGCACCTCGCTCGGCGCGGGTGCGTCTGCCAGGACACGAAACGCTTCGGCTTGCAACGCGTCGCCGGCAAGCATTGCGGTGGCTTCGTCGAAGGCCACGTGCACGGTCGGGCGCCCGCGCCGCAGAACATCGTCGTCCATGCACGGCAGATCGTCGTGAATCAGCGAATAAACATGGACGAATTCCACTGCGAGCGCGGCGCAGTCGAGGATGCGCGTCTCAGCCGCCACGTGTGCGCACTGGCCCGCGCCATAGACCAGCAGGGGTCGCACGCGCTTGCCAGCGCCGAGCGCGGCGTAACGAATGGCTTCATGCAGCCGCTGCGGCGCGCGCTCGATCGGTGGCAATTCGGCCTGTGCACGCGCTTCGAAGCGCTCGAGTTCGTGCGCCAGCCATTGCGCGAACGGCGCTTGTGTCGGCTCCGAAGATAGTGCCGCCGATCCGGATTCGTTCACTAGCTTCCCTGCGTACCGCGCATCTGGTTCGGATCAAGCGGCTTCAACAAGTCTCCGTCCAGCACTTTGATCTGCTCTTCCGCCGCAGCGAGCCGCGCCTGGCAGTACCTGGCGAGTTCGGCGCCACGCTGATAAGCGGCGATCGAGTCATCGAGGCCCAGTTGACCCGACTCCATGCGCCGCACGAGCGCGTCGAGTTCCTCGAGCGCTTGTTCGAAGGTCAGTTCACTGACTTGTAGCTGTGTTGCAGGGCTTTTCGCCATGCGTTCGCCTCCGTGATGCACGCGGCGATTCTAGAGCGGTTGCGCGGTCGCGACCGCGTCCATCGACCGCGGCGGGTGGCGTGCCTGACGGCCCGCGCGGCTACACTGCATCGTCATGCAATCGCTCTGGATGCTGGTTTCGGCCCTTTTTTTCGCGCTGATGGCGGCCTGCGTAAAGCTTGCGTCAGCACATTACGGCACCGCGGAAATCGTGCTCTTCCGCTCGCTGGTCGGTGTGGTGGTTCTGTTCGCTTACGCGCGCCTTACCGGACAATCGCTGTTAACCAGCGTTGCGGGCATGCACATTCGCCGCAGCGTGATGGGCGTCACCGCGCTGGCGCTCTGGTTTTATGCCATCGGCAAGCTGCCCTTGGGCACGGCGATGACGCTCAACTTCTCCTCGCCGCTTTTTTCGACTGCATTCGTGATCGGTGCTGCTCTGATTTCCGGCCGCCGCGTGCCATGGGCCCTCGCCGGGTGTGTCGGCATCGGATTCGCCGGCGTCGTCCTGATCCTGCGTCCTTCGTTTGTCGCAGGCCACGAACTACCGGCGCTGGTGGGCCTGTTGTCAGGTTTTCTTTCCGCCGTGGCGTATCGGCACGTGCGTGACCTCGGGCGTATCGGCGAACCCGAGTGGCGCACGGTCTTCTACTTTTCGCTGTGCGGTTCGGTGCTTGGACTCATCGGTGCCGTGCCGGATGGCCTGACGCGCGACCACACTGCTGCTGGCCTTGTCACGCTGATTGCAGTGGGCGTATCTGCAACGCTGGCGCAGCTCACAATGACACGCGCTTACGGCAAAGGACGCACCGTACTCACGGCCAATCTGCAGTTCTCCGCGATCGTTTTCGCCGCGCTGCTCGGCATGGTCGTGTTCGGCGATCGCATCGGTTTTGCAGGGTGGCTCGGTATCGGCATCATCATCGCGAGTTGTGTTGCTGCCGCCGCACTGGTCGCACGTCGGCCGGCCACACCGATTCTCGAATCAACCATCGCT
>Ga0137394_10004357_pt1 | contig 10734 bp, 6 predicted proteins | sample czobulk116metaG_FD_108278 | JGI IMG/M metagenome (GOLD analysis project Ga0137394, IMG submission 108278) | Vadose zone soil microbial communities from Angelo Coast Range Reserve, California, USA - czobulk1.16 metaG | ecosystem: Environmental > Terrestrial > Soil > Vadose zone | place: USA... | reverse complement strand
CTGGGCGGCCGACAACCGCTCAGTTTTCTACACCGTCGAGGATGAGACCACCAAGCGCTCTCACCGGCTCTACCGCCATGCGCTCGGCGCCACGGAACCGGATCCATTGCTCTACGAAGAAGCCGATGAACGGTTTCGCCTGGAAGTCGAACGCTCACGCAGTAAGCATTTTATTTTTCTCACCATCGCGAGCCATACGACCAGTGAAGTCCGCTTTCTCCGTGCAGACCAGCCGTCCGGTGAATTCCAATGCATCGCTAAGCGCGAAGACAACCATGAATATTATGTCGGACATCATCCCGGCCCTGCAGGCGATGCCGCGGGCGGGGTGTTTTACATCCGCACAAATTCTGGTGGCCGGACATTTCGCCTGATGTCCGCGCCCGTTTCCGGTCCACGACGCGAATCCTGGCAAGAAATCATCCCCAATCGGCCGGAGGTCATGCTCGCGGCTGTCGAGGTTTTCAAAACGCATCTCGTTCTATTCGAACGCGAAGGGGGGCTTCCCTTTCTCAGGATCGTGGATTCAGCTCCTGCCGCTCCAACGCTTCTGGCAACTTCGCATCGCATTGAGTTCGCTGAGCCCGCTTACAATGCCTCCATCGGTGAAAATCCGGAATTCGACGCCACGCATCTCCGTTTTCAATACGAATCCTTTGTGACGCCTCGCTCCATTTTCGACTACGACATCCGCACGCGCGAGCGCCTCCTTCGCAAGCAGCAGCCGGTCTTGGGAGGCTACGATCCGGCGCAATATGTCAGCGAGCGGCTGCACGCTGCCGCTTCCGATGGCACGCGCGTGCCGCTCTCGGTCGTCTACCGGCGCGACACGCCGCGCGACGGCTCCGCCCCGCTCCTCCTTTATGGCTACGGCAGCTACGGCATCTCCATGCCGGTCCATTTCAGTTCGAATCGTCTGAGCCTCTTGGATCGCGGCGTCATCTTTGCGGTCGCCCACATTCGCGGCGGCGGTGAACTTGGAAAACCCTGGCACGATGCCGGCCGCATGAGGCAGAAGCGCAATACTTTCACCGATTTTGTCGCTTCCGCGGAGCATCTCATCGCCCGGCGGTTCACTTCGCCGCGGAGACTCGTCATGGAGGGCGGCAGCGCCGGCGGACTGCTCATGGGGGCCGTCACCAACATGAGGCCCGACCTCTTCCGCATCGTCATCAGCCACGTCCCCTTTGTGGACGTTCTCAATACTATGCTGGACGCTTCTCTCCCGCTGACCGTAGGCGAATACGAAGAGTGGGGCAATCCGCAAATTGCGGAAGACTATTTTGAGATGAAGTCCTATTGCCCCTACACCAACCTGCAGCGGAAGGCGTACCCGACAATGCTAGTGAAAACCGGGCTGAACGACAGCCAGGTGATGTACTGGGAACCTGCAAAATACGTGGCAAAGCTGCGCACGTTGAAGACCGATGCGAATCTTCTGCTTCTGAAAACCAACATGGGCGCAGGACACGGCGGCGCTTCCGGCCGCTACGACTACCTCCGCGAGATCGCGCTCGACTACGCCTTTTTGCTGACCCAGCTCGGAATTCGAGCATGAAGCCTGCACGAACTGGCGGCTTGGCGTCACCTTTTCCTGTAGGGGCGCAGCATGCCGCGCCCCTCAAAGCAAGATCACCGCGACAGGCACGGACAGCCAGAAACTGCTTACAGAAGACTCCGGAATGAGCGAGCCGACAACACCGTTGATGCAGCAGTATCACGCCATCAAGGCGCGCTATCCGCACGCTCTGTTGCTCTTCCGCCTCGGCGATTTCTACGAACTTTTCTACGAGGATGCGATCATTGCCGCACGCGAGCTGCAGATCACGCTCACTTCGCGCAACCGTGAAAAAGGCCAGCCCATTCCCATGTGTGGCGTTCCATATCACGCCGCCGAAGGCTACATCGCGCGCCTGATTCGCGCCGGATTCAAAATCGCCATCTGCGACCAGATGGAGCAGCCCGGCCTGGGCAAAAAACTCGTCCGCCGCGAAGTCGTACGCGTCATCACGCCCGGCACGGCCACCGATGTCGCCGTTCTCGACGCCCGCGAAAACAATTTCCTCGCCTCCGTCGCCCGACACGCTTCGGGCTCGCCCATTGGCCTCGCGTACGTGGATCTGTCCACCGGCGAATTTCAAGCCACGGAATTTTCCGGCCCTCGCGCCGATGAAGCGCTCCGCGACGAGCTGCAATTGCTGCACCCGCGGGAAACGCTGCTTGCCCGGCCCCAGCAGCTTTTTGAAACGGCGAAGACCTCACTCCTTGAAGGCGCCGGTGGCGTGGAATCCCGTCTCGAAGAATGGATTTTTCAGCGTGACTACGCCGAACGCATCCTCCGCGAACAATTTGGCGTCGCCGAACTTATCGGTTTCGGCCTCGACGATCACCTGCAGGCGCTCGCGGCCGCCGGCGCAATCGTGCACTATCTCCGCGAAAACGCCGCATACAGCGCGGACCGCAGCGACTTGGCGAACAAGGAAGCTCCCTCCACCGCCGAAGCCCTCCAACATCTCGACCGCGTCCGCTACTACGAACAGCACGACGCCCTGGTCCTTGATCCCGTGTCCGTCCGCAACCTCGAATTGCTCGCACCCATCTTTACCGAGGAAGCGGCTCGCGCGGCTGGCCCCACCACGCTCATCGCCGCGCTGGACGTCACGGTTACCGGCATGGGCGCGCGCCTCCTGCGCTCCTGGGTGCTGCGTCCATTGATTGATCGGGAGGCGATCGATGCGCGCCTCAATGCGGTCACGCACCTTGTCCAACAAACCGTGGTCCGCGGCGAAATCCGCAAAGAGCTCAAGGGCATTCTCGACCTGGAGCGTCTCACCAGCCGCATTACCCTGGGCCTCGCGTCCCCGCGCGAACTCGTGGCATTGCGTAAATCCCTCACGCAGCTCCCGGTCCTCAAGAACTTTCTCACACCGCAACCCGCCGGCGGCAGCGAACTTCTTCGCCATCTCCACTGGGAGCTCGACGAACTCACCGACGTCCGCGAGCGCCTCGAACGCGCCATTACCGACGACCCGCCGGCCCTGGCCACCGAACCCGGGATGATCCGCAGCGGCTATCACGGCGAGCTGGATGAGCTCCGCAACCTCAGTCAGCACAGCAAGCAGATCATCGCCGCCATGGAAGAGCGCGAGCGCAAACGCACGGGGATTAACTCACTGAAGATTCGGTTCAATCAGATCTTCGGGTATTACATTGAGATTTCGAAAGCGAATCTGCATCTCGCGCCCGCCGATTACGAACGGAAACAAACTCTCGTCAACGCCGAGCGCTTCACTTCGACAGAGCTCAAAGAATATGAACGCAAGATCCTTGCTGCCGACGAACGCATCCTGGAAATTGAACGCCAGCTTTTCGTGGACCTCCGCTCCGGTGTCGCCGGAAATGCCGCGCGCCTGCGCCGCACCGCCAGCGCGGTCGCGCAGCTCGACGTGCTCACGGCGTTCGCAAAGCTTGCCGCCGACCGTGGCTACACTCGCGCAGAATTCAATTCCACGGGCGAATTGCTCATCGTCGGCGGCCGTCATCCCGTCATCGAAGAACTCCTCCGCCAGAAAGGCGAGCGATTTGTTCCCAACGATCTCTGTTTCGAACCCGGCCGGCAGCAGCTGCTACTGATCACCGGGCCAAACATGGGCGGCAAGTCCACCTACCTTCGCCAGTCCGCCCTCATCGTTCTCATGGCACAGATGGGTTCCTTTGTTCCCGCGCGCCAAGCCAGGCTCCCCATCACGGACCGCATCTTTACGCGCATCGGGGCCAGCGACAATCTCGCGCGCGGCCGTTCGACCTTTCTCGTGGAGATGAGCGAAGTCGCGGCCATTCTTAATCACGCAACGCCGGCGAGCCTCGTTCTGCTCGACGAAGTCGGCCGCGGCACCGCCACGTTCGATGGCCTCTCCATCGCCTGGGCCGTCGTCGAGCACCTGCAAAAGCACACCCGCGCGCGCACGCTCTTCGCCACGCACTATCATGAATTGACCGAGCTCGCGGAACTTCTGCCCACGGTGAAGAACGTGCACGTCTCCGTTAAAGAAACGCCCAGCGAGATTATTTTTCTTCGGCGCGTCGAACCCGGCAGCGCCGACAAGAGCTATGGCATTGAGGTCGCCCGCCTTGCCGGACTTCCGCGCAGCGTGATCGAGCGCGCCCGCGAGGTTCTGAAAAAACACGAGCAAAGCGAGCACGAACTCAGCGAGACGCTCTCCCCCGGCGCCGCCGATCCCGCACACAAAAACGGCAACCAGCAAGTCCTGTTCACCGCCCTGGACCGCGAAGTGCTTGAGAAACTCCGCGGCGCCGACCTTGACCAACTGAAACCGCTCGACGCCCTCAATCTTCTCGCCGAGCTGAAGAAACAGATCTCATGAGCAAGAAACCCATGCTCGTTTTCGGCATGATGTCCGGCACCTCCGCCGATGGGATCGACGTGGCCTTGGCGCGAATCTCCGGCGCGCCTCCGAACTTGAATGCCAAACTGGTCGGTCACACTTCAGAGAAATTCCCTCCTGCCTTGCGACGAGAAATTCTTCGCATCGCAGAACAGCAATCGATCTCTGCCGGCGAGCTCAGCCAGCTCAATTTTCGACTGGGAGAACTCTTCGCCGACGCCGCTCTTTCCGCTTGCCGCACATTTCGAGTGCCGCCATCACGCATTGCGCTCATCGGCAGCCATGGCCAGACCATCTTCCATCAGGGCCGCCCGGTTCCCTATTTCGGTTCGCCAACCGCTTCGACGCTTCAGATCGGTGAGCCATCCGTCATTGCCGCGCGCATGGGCATCACCACCGTCGGCGATTTTCGCCCCGCAGACATCGCACTTGGCGGCCAGGGCGCGCCGCTCGTTCCATACGCCGACTACCTTCTGTATGGCCACCAGAAATTCGGCCGCGTCTCACTCAATCTCGGCGGCATCGCCAACATTACCGTCCTTCCTCGAGCCGCCAAGCCTCAACAAGTCTTTGCCTTCGACACCGGCCCGGCGAACATGCTCATCGACGCTCTCGTCACTCATTTCACGCGCGGCCGCCGCCGCTTCGACGAAAACGCGCACTTCGCCGCACAAGGCCGCAGCATCCCCGCGCTCCTCAACGAACTCCTCCGCGATTCCTATCTGAAGCTCCCTCCGCCAAAATCCACCGGCCGCGAATATTACGGCCACGCCTACGTGAAAAAAGTCCTCGCTTTGGGCCGCCGCCATCGCGCCAGGCCCAACGATCTTATCCGTGCCGCGACGATCTTCACCGCACTCTCGGTTGTAGACGCACTCCACCGTTTCGTTCCCCCCCAAACAAAAATCCACCAGCTCATCGTCTCCGGCGGCGGCGCTTACAATCCGCTGATTCTCGCTCAGCTTTCCGCCGCTCTTCCCAACCTTGAAGTCCTGCCCTCTTCCCGACTCGGCATTCCCGAAGACGCCAAAGAAGCGTTCGCCTTCGCCCTGCTCGCGTACGAGTCCTTCCACCAGCGCCCTGCGAACCTCCCTTCCGCCACCGGCGCGCGCGGCCCCGCCATTCTCGGTAAAATCTCTTATGCCCCGCTGCGCTAAACGCCCTGCGTCGAAGTTCCTACTTTTCTTCACCTTACTTCCATACGTCATTACTTCTTTCTGCCTCGTATCCTGTGTAAGCTCATCTCACAGCGATCCCTCCTCCCTCACCTTTCTCATCGAATCCAGCCCCACCAACCTCGACCCGCGCTTCGCCACCGATTCGCAATCCCAGCGTATTGACGGCCTGCTCTTCAGCGGCCTCCTCGAGCGCGACAATCAAATGAATTTCCACGGCGACCTCGCCGAATCCTGGGATACCCCCGACCCGCTCACTTACGTTTTTCATCTTCGCCCCGGCGTCCGCTTCCACGATGGCCGCCCGCTTACCTCCGCCGACGTGAAAGCCACGTTTGAATTCATCCGGAATCCTGCCAACAAATCGCCCAAGCTCGGAGCCCTCCGCATGGTGGCTTCCATCGAAGCTCCTGACGGCGCCACCGTCATTTTTCATCTCAGCCAGCCCTACGCCTCCTTCACCGTGAATCTCATCCCCTCGGCCATCGGAATCGTTCCCCTGAATGCAGGCGCGGATTTCTCGCGCCAGCCCATCGGCTCCGGCCCTTTTCGCTTCGTTCAGCAATCGCAAGACGAAGAAATTGTCGTCGAACGCAACCTTGAATATTTCCGCGGCGCGCCGCAGCTTGCCCGCGTCCGTTTCCGCGTCGTTCCCGATGCCGTCGTCCGCGCCCTCGAACTCCGCAAAGGCTCCGCCGATCTTGAGATGAGTTCACTCTCGCCGGACATTATCCCGGTCCTCGCGCGCCAACCTGGTCTCGCCATCACGGAACGGTCCGGCACCAATCTCACCTACCTCAGCTTCAATCTCGAAGACCCTGCGCTTGCCCATCGCGAACTCCGCCAGGCGCTGGCCTTCGCGACCGATCGTGAGGCGCTGATTCGCTATCTCCTCCACGGCCAGGCCAAGCTCGCCGCCGGCGTGCTTCCGCCCGATCACTGGGCCGCCGAAGCGAACGTCGCGCAGTATCCCTACGATCCCGCCCGCGCCGAACGGCTTCTTGACACTGCAGGCTTCCCCCGCAAACAGGACGGCGTGCGCTTGCATCTCACGCTGAAATGTTCCACCGAGGAGCAAGCCCGCCTGATCGGCGCAGCGCTCCAGGAGCAATGGCGCCGTGCGGGCATCGAGCTCGAACTTCGCCCTCTCGAACTCGCGACGCTCTTCTCCGATGTGGCCCGAGGAAATTTTCAGATCACCTACCAGCGCTGGGTTGGCGCCAACACCGATCCCGATTTCTTTGAATTTGCTTTCTCCTCCAAGCGATTTCCGCCCGACGGCGCCAACCGTGGACGCTACCGCAATCCGCGTCTCGACGCGCTCACCGATCAGATTCGAATGGAAATGAATCAGGAAAAGCGAAAAGCTCTTTGCAGCGAGGCGCAAAAAGTCCTGGCGGAAGACCTTCCCTATCTACCCTTGTGGTTTAACGACATTGTCTCCGTCCACCGCCGCGCGCTTGGCACACTCGATCTCTCTTCCACAGCGGACTACAACTTCCTCCGCACCCTTTATCCGGCAAGCAACTAGCAGAGAACCGCGCCTCACTTCAGCGCTTTCTCAATTTCCGCGACTGAAATTGCTCCTTCCCTGCCAATCTTCCAGCTATCCCCATTCAATTCGACAATCGTGGACGCCAGCGTCGCCCCGCTCTCCCCACCATCCAGAATCAGCGGCAGCCGCGTTCCCAGCTGCTTCATGACCTGCGCCGCGCTCGCACACGAAGCAAATCCGGAAATATTCGCGCTCGTTCCCGTCACCGGGCCGTCAAATTCTTCGATCAATCCTTCCACAATCGCGCTTTTCGGCCAGCGCAGCGCCACTCTTCCCGTGTTCGCCGTCACCTTCAGCGGCACTCGGCTGGCGGCCTCCACCACCAGCGTCAGCGCCCCCGGCCAAAATCGGTGCGCCAGTCGCAGGAAGCGCCGCGGCAAGGGTTCCATCGCGCTTCCTTCAAAAATTCGTTCGCGCGAAAGCAGAATCGCCTGATCGACGGAATTCACGAGGATGGGCAGCGCACGCGCCTCCGGCCGGCCCTTCACGCGGTAGATTTCATCTACAGCGGCCAGATTGAAGGGATCCGCGGCCAGCCCGTACATCGTGTCTGTGGGAATTGCGATCACGGCCCCGCGCGCAAGAAAATCCGCCGCATAGCGCAGTAATTCTGCTTGGGGAGTTTGCGCGTTCACACGCAGCAGTTCTGCCGGCAACTTTTTGGCCTTCGGCGAAGTCGTGGTGCCACCTCGCAGCGTTCCGCCACCGCCGCCCTTATTTGGGCGACGCTACCATACCACCGTAACCCACGCAATAAGAGCCTGTTGCCGCCACCCATGGGGTTTCGAACGGGCGCCCATTCGCGGCTTGACGCGGGTTGACGGCTGGCCTATGGTTTTGCGCGCAGCCAAAGTTGAGCTTGGCAGTCTGCGCTAGCGTCAAAATCCGGAACCGTCAGGACGTACATGGCCGATATAGAAGCCAAGGTGTTTCCCATCGAAGCCTTGCGCGAATTCAATACGCGCGTCTTTCTCCACTTTGGTGTGCCCAAGGAAGAAGCCGCGCAGGCCGCTGATGTACTTGCCTCCGCGGATCTCCGCGGTATTGATTCGCACGGCGTCGCGCGGCTGCACACTTACTTTGACCTGCTCAGTGAAGGCCGCATCAATCCCAAACCCCGAATCAAAACGATTCGCTCAACGTTGAGCACCGCCACCGTCGATGGCGACAATGGCCTCGGCCTGGTCGTCGGCCCGCAAGCGAATCGGATGGCCATGGAAATGGCCGGGAAAGCCGGCTCTGGTTGGGTCAGCGTGTGCAACACCAACCATTTCGGCATTGCCGGCTACTATGTTCTTCAGGCCCTGGAACGCGATCTGATCGGCTGGGCGATGACCAACTCCACCAGCATCGTCGCGCCTCTGTGGGGCATGGAGCGCATGCTCGGCACCAACCCGATCGCCGTCGCCTTTCCCGGAAAAGAGGAGCCTCCTATCGTGATGGACATGGCCACCTGCGCCGCCGCGTACGGAAAAATCGAAATGGCTCGCCGCAAAGGCGAAGCGATCCCGGCGGGCTGGGCAATCGATAAGCAGGGTCGTGTCACCACAAATCCTGATGACGCCGTAAATGGGGGAGCGCTCTTGCCCCTCGGTTCCGATCGCGAGCGCGGAGGACACAAGGGCTACGCCCTGGCCATCATGGTGGACATGTTGAGCGGCGTGCTCAGCGGCGCCAATTGGGGTCCTTTCGCTCCGCCCTTCGCCCTCCGCCAGGAAATTCCAAAGCGCAGCGTCGGCAAAGGCATCGGCCATTTCTTCGGCGCCATGCGCATCGACGGTTTCATTGACGCGGATTCCTTCAAGCGCCAGATCGATGACTACATCCGCGTCTTCCGCGCCGCCAAACCAGCCCCCGGCACCACCGGCCCGCTGATTCCCGGCGATCCCGAACGCGAAGCCGAAAGATTGCGCCGCGAAAAGGGGGTCCCACTCATCATGCCCATCATCGAAGAGCTGCGCGACATTTCCCGCAAGACAGGCATTGCATTCGACTGATTGTTTCCGTACGTACCCCGCGAAAAGCCCAAAGCATCCAACTATCTGTGATTCCACTTTCCATTTTGGACCTTTGTCCCATACCGCAAGGCGCGACAGCCTCCGAAGCGTTGCGCAACAGCCTCGATCTCGCCCAGCATGCCGAGTCCTGGGGTTACAACCGCTATTGGCTCGCCGAACACCACAACATGCCCGGCATCGCCAGCGCAGCGACGGCGGTTGTGATGGGCCACATCGCTGGCGGCACCAAGACGATTCGCGTCGGCTCCGGCGGCATCATGCTGCCCAATCATTCTCCGCTCGTCATCGCGGAACAGTTCGGTACACTCGCCTCGCTTTACCCGGGCCGCATTGAGCTTGGCCTCGGACGCGCTCCCGGAACGGATCTGCCCACGGCCCGCGCCCTGCGCCGCAACATGGTTTCCACGGCTGACAATTTCCCAGAGGATGTCCAGGAGCTCATCTCCTATTTCGAGGCGGCAACACCCGGTCAGGAAATTCATGCCGTTCCCGGAGCAGGCTTGCGCGTTCCCATCTGGCTGTTGGGCTCGAGCCTGTTCAGCGCGCAACTCGCGGCCATGCTTGGCCTGCCCTTTGCTTTCGCATCGCATTTCGCGCCGGCGGACATGATGCAAGCGCTCCATCTCTATCGCTCCCGTTTCAAACCATCCCGGCAACTCGATCGTGCTTACGCCATGGTGGGGCTGAATGCCATCGTCGCGAGAACCGACGCGGAAGCGCAGCGCCATTTCACCTCCCTGCAGCAGTCCTTCACGAATCTCCGCCGCGGCAGGCCCGGACAGGTTCCTCCGCCGATTGACGATATCGATGCGTTCTGGTCTCCCGCTGAAAAAGCTTCGGCCGGCATGACGCTGCTGGTTTCCGTGGTGGGTTCGCCGGAAACCGTCGAGCGCGGATTGCTGAAATTCGTCCAGGTGACCCAACCCGACGAGATCATCGCCACCACTCACATCTATGACCACGCTGTGCGGCTTCGCTCCTTCGAGCTCCTCGCCGACGTTCATTCGAGGCTCGCGGCTCGCGAATCCGGCTCGGACCTCGGAAAAACCGCTTCGTCCAAAGCGGGCGGCGTTACGGCCTAACGATCGCCGACAACCGCTCACTGGTGACGAGGGAGTTTTCCAACGGCGGCGGGTTGAACGGCGGCAACCGTCCGATTTGCCGGCCACAAGGACCGTGGTTATTGTTTGAACTCGTTCGCCGCGGACTTTGCCTGCTGTAGGAGTTTCAGCTGGATTCGATTATGCTTCGGACATGGACCCGATCATAAAAGGAGCGATCCCCGTTCTTCCTGCCGCCGACACAACGAAGTCCCTCCATTGGTGGACAGAGGTCTGCGGCTTCAAGGAAACCTTTCGCGACGCCACGCCGCCGACCTATGCAGGAATCAACCGCGGCGAGGCCTACCTACACATAGCCGGCATGAGCGACAAAGCACTGGCGCGCAAGGTCGGCGATCAGACCATGGTGCGCCTCGCCGTAAAAGGCATCGAAGCCCTGTATGCCGAATACCAACAACGCGGAGGCAAAGTGCATCCCAACGGCCCACTGCAAACCAAGCCCTGGGGCACGAAAGAGTT
>Ga0137394_10004355_pt1 | contig 10737 bp, 5 predicted proteins | sample czobulk116metaG_FD_108278 | JGI IMG/M metagenome (GOLD analysis project Ga0137394, IMG submission 108278) | Vadose zone soil microbial communities from Angelo Coast Range Reserve, California, USA - czobulk1.16 metaG | ecosystem: Environmental > Terrestrial > Soil > Vadose zone | place: USA... | reverse complement strand
TGGCTGCGCGCCGCCCCGACCGACAGCGGATGCGTGTCGGGCAGCACGCCCTTGCCCATCGGCGAGGCGAGGAACGGGACCCTTGTGCGCTCGATGAACTTGCGGACCTCGTCCTCGGCGCGCGAGTAGGCCATGCCCTTGCCGACGATGACGAGCGGCCGCTCCGCCGACCGGAGCACGTCCAGCGCGCGCTCGACGTCATCCGGCATGGCCTGGGTGCGCGGCGGGTCCGGACAGCGCGCCGGCTCCTCCACCCGCGACTCGTCGACCTTGCCCGTGATGATGTCGTCCGGCAGGTCGAGATAGCTCGCGCCGGGCCGGCCGTAGATCGCGTTCCGCACCGCCATCTCCACGTAGAACGGGATCCGGTGGACGTGCTCGACGGCGTGCGCGAACTTGCAGAACGGCGTGGCGATGAGCACCTGGCGCTCTTCCTGGAACGCCCCCATGCCGTTGCGCCACGTCTCGGACGCGCCGCCGATGAGGATCATCGGCCAGGCATTCTGCTGCGCGTTGGCCAGGCCGGACAGCGCGTGGACGACGCCGGGGCCCGACACCACGAGGCAGGCGCCGGGGCGCCCGGTGAGATAGCCGACGGCCTGCGCGGCATACGAGGCGGACTGCTCGTTGCGCATGCCGACGTACGTGAGCCCTTCCTTCTGCGCCGCGGCGGCGACCGGGTTGACCGGAAACCCGACGATGCCGAACATGAACTGGACGCCCTGCCGCTTGAGGCTCCTCGCGATCAGCGTTGCGCCGTCGACTTCGGCCATGAGTCCTGTCTCCTGTCAGTGGGCTAGCAAGGTCGGCGCGATCGCCGTAGGTCTGGAAGTGTCGCTGTTGTCCGGGCAAAAAGAAAGGGGTTAGCGGCGGCGTCCGCTAACCCCTCGTCGGTCGGCGCGGGACTAGGCGCGATAGCCCCGCGATCGCAGGCAGCTCGCGTACGCGTCGCGGTACGCGGCATCGTGCTTACGGTTTTCGTTGAGGCCATAGAGCGCGCCGGCGCCGCCTCCGACCAGGCCGCCGATCGCCGCGCCCTTGCCGGCGCCCTTGCCTCCATCGGCGATGGCACCGCCCGCCGCACCGACGGCCGCCCCGAGTAAAACTCCGACGGCGCCGTCCTTCACCGTGTCCATCGTCTTGTCGCGCGGCCCGCTCGCTGCGGCCGCCTGCTCGTTGCACGCCTTGACGACGACCGCCTTCGGGACGGCGGGCGCCGGGGCGGCCGCGTGCGCCGGAGTGGCCACGTGCGCCGGAGTCGCCGGCCGCGCCGCCGGCTCCGGCGTGATCGCTCCCACAGGCTTACGCTCGTCAGGCTTCGATCGATTCGCCACCACGACGCCGGTGACCAGGGCGGTCGTCGCGACCAGCATCATCCCGATTGCCGTCAGCTTCCACGGATTACCAGTCATCAGGTCTCCTTCGAGCGAAAGTTCAGGGCGCAAATGCAGCGAGTGTGCCAGACGTGCGCGCCCGTATTCGGCGCGGTTTACGTGCGATGGCAGAATCCAGATTTTGCCGCGGCGTCAACGATGTGACGATCGGAGTCGGCCTGCAGACAGTCGGACTTCAGTGGGCGGCGGCGAGCAACCTCACCGTGGCCTGTCCCGGCATGAAGAAATAGCCGCCCCCCCGTACCCTGACGAAGCCGCCCATGCCCTGGAGGCGCAGCGGTCCGTGCTCCGTCGGGATCGTCAACACGCCGCTGAGCCCGTCGCGGCGGGCGAACGAATCGACCTCGTTCTCGAGCCCGTGAAAGCTCGCGCCGAGCATGTACGTCTGCTGCATGAACTCGAACTGCCGCTCGATGTTGGCGTTGAGGCACATGAAGAGCAGTCCCGGCTTCTCCGACCCGTTCTGCGCGAGGTACCTGCGGCCGACGCGCAAGATGCGGTGCCGGTTGGAGATGTCGAGCTGCACCTTGGATCCCGCGTCGAAGCTGTCGCGCGGGTTGACGCGACGAATATGAGCGCCGAAGGGACAGCGCAGCCCGTCCGGGTCCTCGGTGCCGAACATGAAATCGTTGTCCGGAGGCGTATCGGGCCGGCTGGCCGATCCAGGCGCGCCCGGATGCCGCACGAGCGACGTGCCATCCTGCCATCGGCCGACGATCTTGGCGGCGATCCACTTGCGCCGCTGGGTCCAGGTGAACACGGGGACGCGCGGGTCGTCCAGCAGGCGGTCCGCCTCGGCGTCGAGATAGCGGTTGAATGCCTCCGCGTCCTGCTCGAGCTGACGCACCACGAGATAGGTGCCGTTGCGCCCGAGATCCTGCTCACCGATGCGCGGTGACGACGGCCTCTGACCGGAGTTGTCTGGATAGCCGAGGATCATCTCGCCTGGCTCGACGACGTGAATCTGATTTCTCGCTACCACGGATCGGCTGGCGCCTCGCACGATCGGCTGCGAGATACCGTCGATGAAGCCGAACGGCTCTTGGGTCGGCGCCTTCTCCGGCACCGTGGCGAGCAGGATCCGGTGGATGACCGCACCCCCCAACTCGTCGAGCAGGGCCTCCAGCGCGCCGACGGCGTATTGCAGCAGAACGTCCGACATCGCGTACACGTTCAGGATCGCGTCGGCCTTGTTGGGGCCGGTACCCCACCACCACGTGCTCGGAGCGTTGTCTCCACGGTCACCCAGCACCTGCGACCGCCACGGCATATCCATGCCCTGCTGAAACGCCGTGGGAAAGGTCGACCGCGTCTCGTCACCGAGACCGAGTTTCCGGAGACCGCTCTCCGACAGGCCCAGGGCGAGCACCCAGCCCTCCGGCCTTCGGTGCTCTCCGAACGCGATATGAGGCTCGATGGTCGCCAGCCAACGACGCGCCCCATCGACCACAGCCGGAAGCCGCACGATGAGCGCCTGGGCGTGGGGCAGACGAGACAGTCCACCGAACACGAGGGTCGGAATGTCGTCCGACGCCAGCGCTCGCTCAGGGGGTACCGGCGACGGGAACCGGAAGTGGACCAGCCAGCGTGCCGCCTCGGCCTCGGTCGTGGCGGTGGCGAGCCCGTGGCGGATCGCCGCGTTGGTGCGGATGCGATGCGTCGTCAGGTCGGGGTAGGCGGTGTACCAGCACAGCGTCGGGTTCTGCTGGCGGCGCGCCCAGCCCTTGAAGAGGTCGGCCGCCGTGGCGCCGTCTTGGATGAGATTGTTCGTCCGCGGAAAACCACGCGTATTGCTCCAGATGGCACTCAACCCTTCGTGCAGCTTGGCGATGAAGTCTTCCAGGTAACTCTCCCAGCTTCCGGTGTAGTTGGAGAAGAACAAGAGCTTGTCGGTTCCCGGGAGCAGGATCCAGCGCGCGAAGTGGATCGTGCCGATGTCCCCGAGGTATCCCGGCCGCGAGTGGTGTCTGGAGAACGCGCCGACCGCCCAGAGGGCGAGGCGAAGCGTCAGGCGCCGCAGCCGGCCGGGCTTCAGCGTCGAGACGGCGGCGAGGTGATTTTGCATGCACCGGTTCTCGTGCTCCATGATGGCTTGCATCGCATCCGCCGCGGGCTCGCCGGGGCCGTCCGGAGCGTCGCCCTTCTCCTTCCGGCGAAGAGCCCTGTAGGCCAATCTCGCGGCGAGCGCGCCAGCGACGACCTCGGCGCCGAGGGTCACGAGGGCACCCAGGATTCCCTTCCACACGAACGCCAGCGCAATGAGCAGCGCCAGAGGCCACAGGAACGTGCGCATGCCCGACCACAGGATGGGAGGATAGACACGCCACCACGCCTTCGCGGCCTCCGCCAGCAGCGGCACCTGCTCGGCGACGAACGCCCATTTATAGTCGCCGGCATCGAAGAGTTGCGCGCGCAGCCACTGGAGAGTTTCCAGCGCGGAATTCTGCGGATGAGGAGCGTCGAGACGCGCCTGGATGTCGGTCGCCAGCTCCTGTTCGCGCAGGATGCGCTCGACGGTCATGCCGGGGGTGCCGGCGAACACGACGCCCGGGACGGCGAACCACCCCGAGCCGACCTGACGCTCGTGTTGACCGAGGAACGCGCCGACTTGCGAGTCGGACAGCACGACGCCGGCCACGCCGAGAAGCTCACGCAACCGGGGCCCGATCGCGCCGACCAGCCGCCCGATGGCGCTGCGAGGGTGGCCGTCGGCGGAGACTTCCAGCACGAGATGCGCCGGGCCGGCGGGGGAGCCAGGAACGACGGTCAGGCTCATGAAGTGCACGAACATGCCGCGGTTCAGCGGGTCGGCGATGGGCGCCCGCGCCGGATTGCCCAGGGCGCGAAGGTGCGCCCTGACGTCGCCCGCCTTGAGGTCATCGAACGGAACGACGACGGTGACGAATGCGTGCGCCATGGTGCCTCGTCCTCCGCGACGGTGGAGCTCGGCTACGGGTCGAACTCGACGCGCAGGTGCACCGGCATGAAGCCGATACGCTCGAGCCGGGCCGCGCCGTAGTCGCCGCGACGGAGCCGGCGTGTTTTCAGCAGCGGCTTGAGGGTCCGCGTGATCTGCGCCGCGGCCAGGAACGCCCCGATGCACCAGTGCAGCCCGTATCCGAACACCATGGAGTCCTGCCGCGGGCGATCGGGGTCGAATCGCTCCGGCTCGACGACGCTCTGCTCGTCGAACATGGCTGACTGTGTGCTCACCAGCAGCCGGCTGCCGGCGCGGATCGGCTTCGCGTCGGGACCACCCTCGGCGATGGTGTAGTCCCTCGCGCACACACGATATGGGCCCGGATTGATGGGCTTGAAGCGCAGCGCCTCGAACAGACACCGCCAGAGCCGCTCGTCGTCGTCCTTCGCCGCCGCCGCCTGGGCCAGCTCCAGCATGTCGCGCCGACGGAGCAGCATCTCGAGCATGTGGGCCGAGGCAATCGTATTGGTCGGCACGAACCCGGTCACCATCCCGAACAGCTCGGCGCGGATGAGGTCGTCGCTGGGCCCTCCAGGTTGCCCCTGCAGCGCGACCAGGCGGCCGACGATGGTCCGGGGGTCCGGCGCACGGTGAGCCTGGCGGATCGATTCGTCGATGACCTCGCGCATGCCGCTGGCCGCGGCCTTCGCGGTGTCGGTGTGACGATCCCGCTGGCCCCACGGCCACCCGAATACATACGCGCTGACGGCGAGCGTCCATTGCGCGAACAGCGTCGGGTTCCGGATATCGAGGCCGTAGTAATCGCGGCAGAGCAGCGTCGGAACGAACGTCAGCAGGTCTTCGACCGCGTCGAGCCGGCCGCCACTCCGCTCGACGATGGCCTCGGCCACATCACCGGACCAATCCGAAATCCGCGGGGCGACGTCCTCGAGCTTGAACGCGTGCATGAGCTGCCCGCGCTGGCGTCTGTAGTCGTCGCCGTCTTGCAGCGCCAGCACGAACGTCGGCCCGGTGATCAGCTCCATCATCCGATGCGCGAAGGGGGTCTGGAACACCTGGTCCCGGGCGAGCACTTCCTGGACGTGCTCGAAGCGCGTCACGACGGTCAAGCCGAGGCCTGGAACGCGGAAGATCGGCCACTCCTTCCGCAGCCAACGCATCCACCACTGGGGCGAGTCGACAAACAGCCTGACGAACGCGCGACCGAGCGGGCGCGATCGCATGCCGTTGAGGTCGAAGCTGCTCGATGCCGGACTCGCGGGTCTCCACGCGGCGATGGTCATCGCCCGTGCGCCCGAAGCTGCTGTCGCAGCGCCTCGGCTTCCGTCCAGGCCGGCAGGCTTCGTGCCTCGGTCAACCCGTCGCATGACGTGCCGAGGAGATCGGCGGCGAGCCCGAACCGGCCCTGGTCCGCCCAGAAGCGCGACAGGCTGATCGCCGCGTAGAACTCCCACGTCTTCGCGGCCTGCGCCCGCGCCAGGGACAGCGCGCTGAAATAGGCCGACTCGACCTCGGCCGGCGAGCTGCCGGGGCACAGGCGAAGGTAATCGCCGAGCAACCGCTGGCACTCCGGCCAGTAGTAGCGCTCCGATCCCGACGTCAGCTCGGCCTGGACTCTCGAGGCATAGCCCGCCGCTTCGTCGAAGCGGCCGACCGAGGCCAGCGCGCGGGCGTGCACCGCATAGTGCACGGGGACCGAGTGGCCGGTCTGGGTGCGGGCCAGCCAGGCGAATCCGTCTTCCATCGCGCTGATCGACCCCGGCGCGTCCCCCTTCAGCAGGAGCGCGTGCGCGTGGATGATCGACCCGTACCCCTTCCACATCTCGAGCTCGTGCCGGCCGGCGAACTCGATGGTCTCGGTGCTCAGCGCCAGCGCGTCGCCCACGCTCCGATTGAAAGCGGCGATGACCGACGAGTACGCCAGCGCGTGGCACAGGGTATGGACGTGTCCCAGGGCGCGCGCGGAGGCGAGCGCGTCGGCGACGACACGCCGTGCCGCCTCGATCCGGCCGAGCGACCACAAGGTGAGTCCCAGGTGAAACGCGGTCGCGATGTCCGGCTCGGTGGAAAAGCGGTCGGCGAGGGCGATCCGGTCCTCGCGCGACCGCGGCCGCAGCGAGCCCGACAGCGCCGTCGCCCGATCGAAGGTCTCGAAGGCGAGGGTGGGGGCGCCGGTGATCACCTGCGACATGGCGAGGGACCGCAATCCAGTGAGCACGTGCGAGTCACTGCCGTCGCGTTCCGCCTCACGCACCATGCTGCCCGCGGCGTCGAGCGCGTTGTCGTGCTCGCCGCGAATGTAGAGCGCGACCCAGACGGCATAGAACACGGAGAAGCGGTGCGGCGCGTCGCGCATCGCGCTGACGAGCTCCTGGGCGCGCGTGAATGCGGCGACGGTCTGCGAGTGACCGTACCCGCGTAAGGGGATCGAGGCCTGACCGAGCGTCAGCAAGATGAGGAGCCGTCGCTCGAGCCAGGCCCGCGTCTCTCCCATCTGCTCGGCCAGGCGCAGGGCCTGACTCAGATGCCCGATGGCCTCCTTGTAGGCAGGCCGCGCGATCGCCTGCGCGCCGGCCTTCTGCCACCCGGCGATGGCCTTTTCGGTGAGGCCGGCCTGCATCGCGTGGACGGCGACGATCTCCGGCGGCGTATCCGGCAGCGCTTCGAGCGCGTTCACGAGCCGCTCGTGGATCTGCTGGCGCTTGGCCTTGAGGAGACTTTCGTAGGCCGCGTCGCGCACCAGGGCGTGCTTGAACGCATAGAGGCCTTCCTCCAGCGTTCCGCGGCGGAAGACGAGCTCGGCCTCGACCAGACGGGCGAGAGCCTGGTCCGGCGCCTTGTCGGGCGGCATGATCGCCGTGAGCAAGCGATAGCTGAATTCACGGCCGATGCAGGCGGCGGTCTGCGCCACTTCCTTGACCGGCTGTAGCCGGTCCAGCCTGGCCATGAGGCTGTCGTGCAACGAGGCGGGAATCGCCAGGGTCGGCAGCGCGTCATCGATGACGAACGCGTCCGACGTCTCGTGCAGGCTCCCGGATTCGAGCACGGTCTTGGTCAGCTCTTCGATGAACAGTGGCACGCCGTCCGATTTCGCGGCGATCTGGTTCAGCAGGTCTTCGGGAATGGCCTTGCCGCGAGTCACGCCTCGCACCATCGCGACGATCTGCGTCCGGCCCAGCCGGAAGAGCGGCAGCCGGGTCACGTTCGCGCGGTTGCCGAAGGCGTGGTGGAAATCCGGTCGCGCGGTGGCGAGGATGAAGACCGGCAGGCTCGCGACGCGCTCCAGGCACAGATCGATGAGCTCCAGCGTGGTCGGATCGATCCACTGGATGTCTTCGATGGTCCACAGGAGCGGGCCGGTACGCGCAATGTCGGTCAGCACCCCCGTCAGCGCCTTGAAGATGCCGAACCGCTGCTGCTGTGGCGTGAGCTCGAGCGGCCCGTAGCGCGAAGCTCCGTCGACGCCGAGCAGCATGGCGATGAGCGCCATCTCCGGCGCGCTCCGAGGCCCAAACTCCTTGACGAGTGCTTCGAGGCGGTCGAGGCGCCGCTCCGACGTGTCCGTCGGCTCGAAACGGGCGGCTCCGGCCAGATGCCGAATGACCGGAAACAGCGCGCTGTCCGAGTGATACGGCGAGCACTGGTAGTCGATGCGCACGGGCCGCTCGCCCGCGAGGCCGTCGTGCAGGGCGCGGATGAGGCGCGACTTGCCGATGCCGGCGTCGCCGGTGACGAGGGTCAACTGTCCTGCGCCTGACTTCACCCTGAGCCACGTGTCGATCAGAAGCGTCAGCTCGTTGTTCCGACCGACCATCGCCGCCAGGGGCTCTCGCCGGCGCGCGTCGAAGCGACTTCTGGCGGACCGCTCGCCCGTGATCGCGTAGGCGGCGACCGGCGCGGTGAAGCCCTTCACATCCTGACGACCAAGATCCCGGAATTCGAACAGGTGGCCGACCAGGTGACGCGTGCTCGCGCTGACGACGACTTCGCCGGGCGCGGCCAGCGCTTGCAGGCGGGCCGCCAGATTGGGCGTCTCGCCCACCACGGCATGCTCCCTGGCTGGGCCATGACCGAGCAGGTCGCCGGCGACGACGATCCCTGTCGCGATGCCGATACGCACGGCGAGACGTTCCACATCGGACGAGCCGATGGAGGCGACCGCACTGAGCGTCGCGAGCGCCGCTCGCGCCCCACGCTCCGCATCGTCCTCATGCGCCATCGGAAATCCGAAGTGCGCCAGCATGCCATCGCCCAGGTACTGGGCGACATAGCCGTCGTAGCGAGTCACTTCACGGACCACCGCCTCCTGGTACCTGCGCATGATGTTGCGGAGATCCTCGGGGTCAAGGCGGTTCGACAGTGCGGTGGAGCCCACGAGGTCCACGAACATGACGGTGAGGTGCCGGCGCTCCGCCGTGACGCGGCCGGACGCAGGGGCGTCGGCTGAGCTCGGCGAGGGATCCGCGGACAGCTCGGCGATCGCCTTGAGAAGCGTCGCCCGGCGGTGCAGCGGGACGCCGAGTTCCTTCAAGTGCTCGTCGGTCAGCGCGAGCAGCGCCTCGCCATCGATCTCGTTGGCCTCGAACGAGTCGGCATACTCGCCGAAGCCGCCCGCGTCCAGCCATGTGCGGACGCTGAGGCTCATCGGAAGGCCGCAGCGCGGAACCGCCGCACGACGTCACGAGGATCGCGCATCCACGCCCTCCGACGGAGTCGAGAACGGTCCGAGAGGTGGCGAGAGATTAGGCCCCACCCGCGACGTCGTCAAGGCCACTTCCTGTGCGTGCCGAAGGTCTATGAAAATGTCACCCCCTAACTGCTCCGTGAAAATGTCACCCCCCTATGGAGACTTTCACGATGAGCAGGAAGGAAGTGCCGCGGGCCGGCCTGGTGAAAGCCGCCCTGGAGGGCAAGATCACGAACGCCGAAGGAGCGCGCGCGCTACGGATCAGCGTGCGGCAGTTCAAGCGACTCAAGGTGCGCCTGAAAGCCGAGGGGGTGCGCGGTTTACTGCACCGCAGTCGCGGCCGGCCCTCGTCCCGGCGTCTGGCCCCCGCCGTGGCCGAGCAGATCGAGGCGCTCATGACGACGGTCTACGCGGGCTTCAATGACGCCCACCTCACGGAAAAGCTCCAGGAGCAGCACTCGCTGCCCATCAGCCGCACCACAGTGCGCCGCGTGCGGGTGGCGCTCGGCCGGCCGGCCCACCGCCGGCGCCGCGCGCCGAAGCATCGCCGTCGGCGGCCACGCGTGCCGGCCATGGGCCAGCTCGTGCAGCTCGACGCCAGCCCGTTTGACTGGCTCGAAGACCGCGGGCCCCGCTCCACGCTGCACGGGCTCATCGACGATGCCACGTCGCACCCCTTGGCGCTGTGGTTTGAACCGCACGAGGACCTGCACGGCTATCTCACCGTGCTCGACCAGACGTGCCGGCGCTTCGGCCTGCCCGTCACCCTCTATGGCGATCGCCTCAACGTGTTCGTCCGCAACGATCCCCACTGGAGTCTCGACGAACAGCTCACCGGCCAGCGGGATCCCACGCACTTCGGCCGCGTCCTGGCCGACCTCGGCATCGGCTTCATCGAAGCCCAGTCGCCCCAGGCCAAGGGCCGCATCGAGCGGCTGTGGGGCACGCTGCAGGATCGCCTGGTGAGTGAGCTCCGGCTGCGCGGCCTCAGCACTCTGGAGGCGGCCAATGTCTTCTTACCCGAATTCCTCGAGGACTTCGGGCGCCGCTTCACGCAGCCGCCCGCGAGCCCGACGCCGGCCTGGCGTCTCGCGCCGCGCGATTTGGACCGCGTGCTCAGCTGCCGTTACCCGCGCACCGTCGCCCGGGACAACACCGTGAGCTTGGCCGGCCGCTGGGCGCAAATCCCGCCGGGGCCCGGGGGCCGCTCGTATGCCGGCTGTCGCGTCGAGCTCCGTGAACTGCTCGACGGGCGCCTGCTGGTTTTCTATCAGGGCGTGCTGCTCGTGAGGCAGCCCGCGCCAGAGGGGCCCTTCGTGCTCAAGCCGCGCGGGACTCCGAGCGACGATCGCGACCCCGCACGCCGTCGGCGACGTCGCCACGCCGCCAAGCTGCACCGCGCCGTCGCGGCGTTAGCAGCCACCGTAGCGGCACCGTCATCGCCGGCATCGCCCTCGCCCCAGCCACATCGGGACGTCCCGGCGCCCGAGCATCCGTGGCGCCAGACGTTTAGCCACCGTCAACGTCAACGCAACCGCCAGGGGTGACATTTTCACGGACCCGTTAGGGGGACATTTTCACTGGACACCGACAGTCACGGCCGTTGCCGCCACGCGCCGCGGCGCCGTGCTGGTGGCGTGCGCGGCGATGTGCTGGAGCAGCGGCGCCCTCATCGCCCGCCTGGTCGCCACCGGTCCGTGGACCACGAACCTGTG
>Ga0137394_10004349_pt1 | contig 10742 bp, 8 predicted proteins | sample czobulk116metaG_FD_108278 | JGI IMG/M metagenome (GOLD analysis project Ga0137394, IMG submission 108278) | Vadose zone soil microbial communities from Angelo Coast Range Reserve, California, USA - czobulk1.16 metaG | ecosystem: Environmental > Terrestrial > Soil > Vadose zone | place: USA... | reverse complement strand
CCGACTTCGGCTTCCCGATGGGCCCGTTCGCGATGGGCGACCTCGCCGGCCTCGACGTGGGCTGGCGCATCCGCAAGGGCAAGGGCGTGAAGTCGGCGGTGGCCGACCGCATCTGCGAGCTGGGCCGCTTCGGCCAGAAGACCGGCGCGGGCTACTTCCGCTACGAGAAGGGCGACCGCACCCCGATCCCCGACGCGGACGTGGAAAAGATCATCGTCGAGGTCGCGAGCGAGATGGGCATCACCCGCCGGAAGATCGGCGAGGACGAGATCCTGGCCCGCCTGCTCTACCCGATGGTGAACGAGGGCGCCAAGATCCTGGAGGAGAAGATCGCGATCCGCGCGAGCGACATCGACGTGATCTGGGTGTACGGCTACGGCTGGCCGGTCTACCGGGGCGGCCCGATGTTCTGGGCGGACCAGGTCGGCCTCAAGGCCATGCGCGACCGGATGCAGGAGTGGCGGAAAACGCAGGGCGAGGACTGGAAGCCGGCGCCCCTGCTGGAGCGGCTCGCCACCGAGGGCAAGACGTTCACGGGAGCCTGAGGCGATGCGGGCCTTGGTGACGGGAGCGGCGAGCGGCATCGGTCGGGCCACCTGCCTGCGTCTGGCGCGGGACGCCCAGGCGGCAGGGCGCAAGGCGCAGATCGCGGCGGTGGATCTCGGTCCCTCGCCCGCGCTCGACGCGCTGGTGAAAGAGCTCGGCCATCTCGGGGCGGTGGCGCTCCCGCTTCACGGGGACATGGCGACAGTCGACGCGCCCGACCGCGTGGTGGGCGAGGCGGTGGCGCGCTTCGGCGGGCTCGACGGGCTGGTGAGCAACGCGGGGGTGAACCGGCCCGGGCCGCTCGTGAGCTACGCGGTGGAGGACTGGGACCGGATGTTCGCGGTGAACACGCGCGCGACGTGGCTCCTCGCCAAGGCGGCCCACGACGCGCTCGCGGCGGCGAAGGGCGCCATCGTCGCGGTGGGATCGATGTCGGGCAGCAACGCCCACGCCAACCTCGGCCCTTACGGGCCGAGCAAGGCCGCGGTCATCATGCTCGTCTCCGTGCTCGCGCAGGAGTTCGGGCGCGACGGCATCCGCGTCAATAGCCTGTCGCCCGGCATGGTGCGGACCGGGATGACCGAGAAGGTCTACGCCGACCAGACGGTGGCCGCCGCGCGCGACGCGCTGGTGCCGATCGGCCGCGTCGCCACCCCCGAGGACATGGCCGACGTGATCGCGTTCCTCCTCGGGCCCGACGCCCGTTACGTCAACGGCCACGATCTCGTGGTCGATGGCGGCGTGACCGGCAATCACCTCGGACGCCTGCCCGGGATCGGCCAGATCACCCGCAGCTGATCGAACTGTCAGCGGGCTGACTTGGCCCGCCTGACAGTGGCCCGGAGGTGGCGCGACAGCCCTCCGACAGCAACCAAGTGGCTGAAATCGTAGGCCTGCCTCCCTGCCCCGGTTGGCACCCCCCTCGCATAGTAAGGGCCTCAGCCGGAGGTCCTCGAATGCTCGCCCGACTGACCAAAATCTGGAACCGATATCGAGACGCCGATCAACGCCAGCTCCCCCTGTTTCCCGACTGGGAGCGGGCGCAATGGCTGTTGCGCTTGCCGTCGGTGGGCGCCGCGCTCGGCCTGATCGTGCTGTTCGCAGTGGGCGCATCGTGGAACGCGGAGCCCGAGCGCATTATCGCGCGCGCGGAGCCGGTGGAGGAGATCGAGGAAGTCGAGACTCCCGAGTACGACCTCGCCGCGATCCCCGATTCGATCAAGGCGGCGGCCGAGCGCCACCGCCTGCCGGAGTCGCTGATCAGCGCGGTCATCTTCGTCGAGTCGGGCTTCGACCACGCCGCGGTCTCCTCCAAGGGGGCCCGGGGCCTGATGCAGCTGATGCCGGCCACCTCCGCGATGATCGGCGTCAGCGATCCGCACAACCCCGATCAGAACATCGACGCGGGCGCCAGCCACCTGCGCGCGATGCTCGACACCTTCAAGGGCGACCTGCCCCTCGCCCTCGCCGCCTACAACGCGGGCGAGGGAAACGTGGTCCGGTACCACGGCATCCCACCCTACCCGGAGACGCGTCGTTTCGTGGCCCGGGTGCTGCGCAGAATGGGTGACAAGCCGGGGGCGGAGCGGGTCATGGCCAAGCCGGTCCCGGCCCCAATGTGGACCTCGCGCACGTCGCGCCCGGCCCCGGCGGTCCGGATGGTCGGCTCGCGCTCCTCGTCGCGACCGACCATGGTCCCGTACCCGGCTCCGCGAGCCGAGCGCGCCTCCCACGTCGTCCTCCAGGACGACGAGGCCCAGCCCATGGTCCGGACCTGGACGCCGTCTCCCTCGATGCCCGCCGCGTCGATCGTACCGGAGCCCACGCACCCCTTCGCGGAATCTCCGTAGCCGCCGCAGTCCCTCGCCTCCCGCCCGTCTCTTGCGCTACGATGGCCGAACCCCGGCCATGCCGTGGGCGCGAAAGGAGCGGGCATGCGATTCGGGGTCTTCTACGAGCACCAGCTGCCGCGGCCCTGGGCTGCGGGTAGCGAGCAACAGCTCTTCCAGGACGCGCTGACCCAGGTCGAGCTGGCCGATCGGCTGGGCATCGACTACGCCTGGGAGGTCGAGCACCACTTCCTGGAGGAATATTCCCACTCCTCGGCGCCCGAGGTCTTCCTGGCCGCGGCCTCGCAGCGCACCAGACGGATCCGTCTCGGGCACGGCATCGTCCTGATGCCGCCGGGCTACAACCATCCCGCCCGGGTCGCCGAGCGCCTGGCGACCCTCGACCTCGTCTCCAACGGGCGCGCGGACTGGGGCACCGGAGAGTCGGCCTCGCGCGCGGAGCTGGAGGGCTTCGGGGTCGAGCCGGCCGAGCGTCGCGCGATGTGGCGGGAGACCACCGAGCAGGTCGCCAACATGCTCGCCCTCGACCCGTACCCGGGCTTCCAGGGCAAGTACTTCTCGATGCCGATCCGCAACGTGGTGCCGAAGCCGGTGCAGAAGCCGCATCCGCCCCTCTGGGTCGCGTGCTCCAACCGGGAGACCATTCACCTGGCCGCCCAGCTCGGCATGGGCGCGCTCACCTTCGCCTTCATCGATCCGGCCGAGGCGCGCCACTGGGTCGAGGACTACTACGAGACGTTCAAGCGCGAGTGCGTCCCGATCGGCCACGCGGTCAATCCCAACGTGGCGATGGTGACCGGGTTCTCCTGCCACGCGGATGCGCAGGAGGCGCGCCGGCGCGGGATCGACGGCTTCCGCTTCTTCCAGTTCGCCCTCGGCCACCACTACGTCTTCGGCAAGCACCGACCCGGCCGCACCGACATCTGGGAGAAGTTCGAGCGGGTCCGGGCCGAGCTGGACCTCGACGTCCTGGGCGGCGGTACCGGCTGCATCGGCACCCCCGACGAGCTGCGGGCCTCCCTGCGCGCCTTCGAGGAGTACGGCGTCGACCAGACCATCTTCATCCAGCAGGGCGGGAAGAATCGCCATGAGCACATCTGCGAGGCACTCGAGCTGTTCGCCGCCTCGGTGATGCCCGAGTTCAAGGCCCGCGAGGCCGAGCGCGCCGCCCGCAAGGCGGAGGCGCTCGCGCCCTACGTGGCGGCGGCCTTCGCGCGCAAGCAGGCCATGGCCCCTCTCGCCGACGCCGACATCCCGGCCTACGAGGCCTACGGGCTCACCGTGACCCAGCCGATCGACCTGGACAAGATGCCGGAGGCCAACCGGCGCCGGATCCTGACCTTCCGGAGGATGCGGGAGATCATGGAGGGTCGCTAGGCTCCATGGCGCCGGACCCGGAGCCGATCCAGTCGCTCGCCGGCCGGCTCAGGCGCGTCGGGGAAATGCTCATCGGGCTCTCGGGCTCTCCCGTCCCCACCCATCTCTTCCAGACGCTCGCCGAGCAGGCCGAGACGGTGGTGCCGCACGACTACCTGGCCGTCTGCCTGGAAGACGCCGAGCAGCGCGGCTACCTCGTGCACTCGCTGTCCGGTCTCGTCGGCGAGCCGGTGGGCAGCCGGGTGTTTACGCGGGACGAGGGGCTGCCCGGGCGGGCGATCCGCACCGGGCGCGCGCACCTCGTCGGCGAGCTCGAGCGTATCGCCGACGGCGCGCCCGATCTCGACGGCGTGCTGGTGCGGGCGGGGCTCCAGGCCGCGCTCGCGGTCCCGCTGCGCCGCGGGATGCAGGTGCTCGGCGCGCTCCTGTTCGTGCGCCGGAGCGCGCCCTACACCCTCGACGACCTCGAGGTCGCGACGCTGCTCGCGGCCGGGGTGTCGGGCGCGCTCGAGACCTGCCGCGCGTACCAGGCCCTGGCCGACGAGCGCGGCACCCTGGCCGCGGTCCTCACCAGCACCGCCGACGCGGTGGTAATGGTCGGGCAGGACGGTCTCGTGCTCCTCGCCAACCCGGCCGCGCGCGCCATGCTGGGGGTGGCACCGGAAGCCATGACCGGCCGGCCGTTCTTCCAGGCCATCGAGCACGAGCCGCTCCGCCGGCTCTTCGAGATCGGGCAGACCGGCGTCGCGGAGCTGCCGCTGCCCGACGGGCGCATCGCCCAGGCGAGCCTCGTCTTCGTCACCACCGAGTACGGCGAGCCGGTGGGGCTCGCCGCGGTGCTGCGCGACATCACGCTGCTCAAGAACCTCGAGCAGATGAAGAACGACTTCGTGAACACGGTGTCCCACGACCTCAAGAGCCCGATCATGGCGATCGCGATGACCGCCGAGCTGCTGATGAAGACGGTCCCTACCACCGGCGAGCAGGCCTACCGCGACCGCTGCCAGCGCATCCTCCGCAGCGCGAACCAGATGACCGAGCTGGTGACCGACCTGCTGGACCTGGGCAAGATCGAGGCCGGGCTCGAGGGCCCAGGCAAGCCGGTCGACCTGGTCGCCCTAATCGGCGAGGTCGTGAAGGCGCAGGCCGTCCCGGCGGAGGCCAAGGGCCTCGCCATCGAGGTGCAGACGCCGCCCGCCGCGCTCGTCACCGGCGTGCGGGCGCGGCTCGCCCAGGTGCTGGCCAACCTGATCGGCAACGCGGTGAAGTACACGCGGGACGGCGGTCGGGTTCAGGTCGTGGTAGAGGCGGCGGGCTCCGCGGACGACGGCCCGGTCCGGGTGCGGATCACCGACAACGGGATCGGCATTCCCGCCCGCGACCTGCCGCACGTCTTCGACAAGTTCTACCGGGTCAAGAACGCCTCCACCGCCGGCATCTCGGGCACCGGCCTCGGCCTGGCCATCACCCGCAGCATCGTGGAGACCCACCGCGGGCGGATCGGCGTGGAGAGCGCGGAGGGATCCGGCAGCACGTTCTGGGTCGAGCTGCCTGCCGCGCCGGCCGGACCCGACCGCCCCCCGTGACGCGGCGCTAGTCTCCCGACGCCCGGATCACGGGCAGGCGGAGGGTCACCACGGTGCCCCGCCCCGGGGCGGCCGCAATCTCGAGATCCCCTCCGTGGCGGTGCAGCAGACCGAAGGCGACGTTCAGCCCCAGTCCCTTGTGCTCGCCGGCCTTGGTGGTGAAGAAGGGCTCGAGCGCCCGGCGCTGGGCGTCCGGCGCGATGCCGACGCCGTCGTCCTGGATGGTGCAGACCACGTGCGCCCCCGCGGCCCAGGTCCTGACCGTGATGACGCCGCCCCCCAGGAGCGCTTCGATCGCGTTCATGAGCACAACCGTGACCGCCTCGATCAGCACGGAGGCCTCACCCGCCACCGCGGGCAGCTCTCCGTGGTCGAAGTGCACCTCGACGTGGTGCGCGTCCGCCCCTTCCCCGATCGCGCAGCAGGGGCGAGTAGCCTGAAGCGCCGCCCGCACCACGTCGTTGAAGTCGAGCGGCGGCGCCGCGGTCAGGGTGCGCACCTCCGCGAAGGACTGCAGCCCCTTGAGCACCTTGGCCGCCTCCTTGACGGTGGTCTTGATGGTCGCGAGCTGGTCGTGGCCCGGGGTGCCCTCGAGCTGCGGCAGCACCACCTGCACCTTGCCCATGATCATCTGGAGGACCTGGCGGACGTAGTCGGTCACCCCGTCGGTCAGCGAGGCGATCGCGCGCAGCCGCTCCGTCTCGATCAGCTCCTGCTGCCCGGCCCGCACGTCGTCGAGGGCGGTCTGCAGCCCCTGGTAGAGGTGGCTGTTCTCGAGCGCCACCGCGGCCTGGTCCGCGAACGCGCGGGCGAGCGCGATGTCCTCGCCGGTCCAGCTCCGCCCGGTCCGGTCCCGCGCCGCCACCGCGCCGACCACGCGCCCCTGCACGAGCAGCGGCAGCGCGAGCGCGGCGCCGTGGCCGCTTGCGGTCACTTCCTGACGCGCCTCCGGGCTCAGGATCACGCGCGGGTCCTCGAGCAGGTCCGTGGTGGGAACCGACTGGCGGGTGGCGGCGGCGACGCCTTCGAGTCCGGTCCCGCGGGGCAGGACCGGGTCCGCGACGAGCGCCGCACCCCCGACCGACGAGGTCGCCACCCGCACCAGCTCCCACGTCTCCGGGTCGAGCCGGTAGACGGCCGCGGCGCGCGCCTCGAGCAGGCCGGCTACTCCGTCGGCGATCTGTCGTCCCAGCTCGCTGAAGGTCAGGGACTGCGGCACGCTGCGGGCGACGACCGCGAGGCGCTCGGCGATGTGGCGGCCCCGCTCGGTCTCGGTGAAGAGCTGGGCGTTGCGCAGCGCGAGCGCGGCCTGGTCGCCGAAGACGGCGAGCAGGTGCTGCTCCTCGCCGGAGTACACGCGCTCCGGATCGCCGCCCACCAGGAGCGCGCCGAGCACGCGGTCCTGACCCATCAGGGGCACCGCGATCACGGACTGGCCCGTCTCCTCCGCGAACGGCTCGGCGGCGCGCTCGGCGGGGGGCCCATCCGTCAGCGCGCCCTCGGACGCCACCAGGCGCCGCGCGTTCACCGCGAGCCAGGCGATGCCGGCCCCGGCCGGGAGGTGGCAGCCGACCCACTTGGCCGCGTCGGCGGGGCCGGCGGCGGCCACGCAGACGAGCGTGCGGGAGGCCGGCTCGAGCTCGTAGAGCACAGCGCGCCGGGCCCGGAAGACATCGAGGACCGCGCGCACGATCCGGGTCGCGATCTGGTCGAGGTCGAGCGTGCCGAGCAGCTCGTGGCCGACCTGGGCCAGGGCCCGCGCGGTGCGCTCGGCGCGGAGCCGGCCACTGATGTCGCGCGCGGTGGAGGACGCCCCGGTGACGCGGCCGGCCGCGTCCCGAATCGGCGAGATGGTCAGCGACACGTCGACGCGCCGGCCGGCCTTGGTGAGGCAGACCGTCTCGGAGTTGCTGATGCGATGCCCATGGTGCAGCCGGACGAGGATGCCGGGCAGCTCGTCGCGGCGCTCCGGCGGCACGATCATCGAGACCGACCGGCCGATGGCCTCCTCCGCGCGGTAGCCGTAGAGGCGCTCCGCGGCCGGGTTCCAGCTCACGATCCGACCCTCGAGCGTCCGGCCGACGATGGCGTCCTCCGACGACTCGACGATCGAGGACAGCAGCGCCTGCACCGCCTGGGACTGCTTACGCTCGGTGATGTCCCGGGCCACCGCGAGCTGGCCCACCACCTGGCCGGCGCGCACGATGCCGGTACAGCTCATCTCCACCGGGATGCGGCGACCGTCGCGGCGCACCACCTGGCACTCGAACTGGGGCGCGACCTTGCGACCGGCCCGGACCGCTTCGAGACGCTCGCGGACGAGCAACGCGCCGGCCCGGTCGAGCACCGAGAAGACCGGGCGCCCGATGAGCTCGTCGGAGCGGAAGCCGGTCATCTGCTCACCGTAGCCGTTGACCATCGCGAGCGCGCCGTCCAGGTCCAGGAGGAAGAGGGCCTCGGTCATGCTCTCGGTGATCAGGCGGTAGCGCTCCTCGGAGCCCCGCAGCGCGCGCAGCAGGCCCTGGCGGGCGAGGGCGCGATCCACCGCGGACAGGAGCTGCGCGGTGTCGACCGGCTTCACGAGATACGAGGCGTCTCCCGCCATCGCGGCGAGCGCGCCGTCGAGCGAGGCGTGGCCGGTGATCAGGATGACTTCGGTCTCGGGGGAGCGGGTCTTGATGCTGTGCAGCAGCTCGAGGCCCGAGATGTCCGGGAGCCGGCAGTCGACGATCGCGAGGTCCACCGGCCGGGGTTCGCCGATGCGCGCGAGGGCATCCTCGCCGCGGTCGACCCGGTCGACGTGGTGGCCATGCTCCCGCAGCACGTCGCCCACCGTCTCCCGGACGATCGGGTCATCGTCGATGACGAGGATGTCGGCGCCGGATGCCATGGGCGGAGGAGTGTGCACGGGAAGTGCCACCCGCCCGGCTCCGACATGTGCAACAAATCAACAACTTGGAAAGAATCAGCAATCTTTCCAGATGGTTCTGGATCGACAGGCGTCCTCGGCTGACACTCGGGCTGGGGCCCCGGACGCCCGGGCTCAGCGCTCCGTGCGAACCTCCGCGAACACGTCCCGGGCGCAGATCATGGCCTCGCGGATGATGGGCACCCCGACGTAGCCCGACATGTGGATCAGCACCTCGATCAGCTCCTGCTCGGTCCAGCCCTGCCCGAGCGCCATGCGGAGGTGGATCCGCAGCTCGGGCTCCCGGCCGGTCGCGGTGTCGGACACCACGCACACCAGGGTCCGCGTCTTGAGGTCGAGACCGGGCCGGGCCCAGAGCGCGCCGAAGACGTTCTCGGTCGCCACGTCGATGAACGTGCGCATGATCGGGTCCTGGTACGTCGTCGCGTTGACCCGCTCCACGTACTTGTCGCCCAGCAGCCGGCGCCGGATCTCGTTGCCCTTGCGATGCAGCTCGCTCTCCGCCATGGAAGCCTCCTGGTGTGGATCCGGGCGCGCTAGCGCCCGCTCCGGGGACCGAAGAACCCGCCCTTGGGCCGGCCGTGGGCGTGGTAGTGGTCGGGGATGTTGCGCATGTTGTCGTCGATGTAGCACTCCCCGCCGAGGACGCGCGTGGCGACCTCGCGCAGCAGGGTGTGCATGTGGGTCACGTGCTCGGCGGGCGGCCCGGTGCCGTGGTAGCGCCACACCACCATGGGCACGTCGCAGACGTCACACTCGGCGATCCAGCAGATGTCGTCCTCGTGGTGCCAGGGCGTGATCCGGGCCGCCCGGCACAGGTCGCATCCGCTGACGCGAGTGAAGGGGGCGGCGCCTCCTAGCCCCACAGAGCGCGCATGACGTGGACCGCCAGGCGACGGTTGTAGTCGCGGACGAGGCGGCGGATGCGGAACAGGTCGAGCACCCACCACGCGGTGAGCCCGCCCAGCGTGAGCCAGAACAGCACCTGCAGGCCCCGCTTGCGCAGGTAGAGGTAGTGCCAGCCGAGGGGCAGGAACAGCAGCGCGATCAGCGGCGACTTCGCCTGCGCGCGATACCGCCAAAGGAACGCGCGCTGCTGGTCGGGAGTGAGATACGCGAGCTGCTCGCGCACGGTGCGCGAGAGCGACGCGGCGACGGACGGAGGAATCGTCAGGCTCCGATCGCCCCGAGCCTCGGGGCCGCGCCGGGCCGCCGCGCGCTCGGGCGGCGGGGCGGTCGGCTTGCGGAATACCGATGATTCCCGCTCAGACTGTGTCCGGCTCATGCCCACTCTCCCACTGGGCCGCGAGGGAGCAAGAACAGCGCCAGCCGGGCGGGTCAAACGGGGCTTGAACTTAGCCGCGGGTCGCTGATCGGCGCTTCTCAAGTGTCACTCCGGTCGTCCGCAGGAGGACGGTTGCAAGTCATTGCAGAGGTGTCAATTCCTGACATCGGGCCACACCACCATGCCGGTTCCCGAGCGCCAGGCGATCGCGGGCATGTACGCGAGCACCTCGGCCGGACCGGTCGTGAACGCCAGCGCGACCATCCACGCGAGCAGCTCCGCGGTCCCCCCGGAGCCGGCCGCCTCCATCCGCTCGAGCGTGCATTGGCGCAGGAGCGCGGCGTGATCGCCCTTGCGGAGGAGTTCGAGGAACCAGCGGTCGAACTCCTCGTCGACCCAGAAGTAGCGCGGCCCGCCCGGCTCGTGGGAGAGCCCGCCGGTCGCGAGCACCGCGACCCGCTCGGCGCCGGGATACGCGTGCACCATCTCGCGCAGCGCGGTCCCGACCTCGTACGCCCGCTCGGGGGTGGGGATCGGCGGCACCGTGCAGTTCATCGTCACCGGCACCAGCGCGATGTTGCCCTCCGGGTTCAGGTAGTGCATGGGCACCGAGACCCCGTCGTCGAACTGCATGTCGCGCAGGTAGGCGAAGGCCAGGCGCCGCCGCGCGCCCTCGTTGACGAGGTAGCGCGCGAGCCCGGGGTGCCCGGGGATGCGGTACTTCTCGAGCGCGAGCCACTCGTCGTACCAGTCGGCCGGCCCCACGTGCTCGGCCCCGATGCCCACCGTGTACTCCGGGGTGTTGTTGATCGGCCAGTTGAGCAGATGGTCGTTGCTGAGCAGCAGGATGACATCGGGCCGCGCGGCGCGGAGCCGGTCGCGCATCACGTCGAGGGCCCGCCGGGCCTCGCGCCGCTGGTCCTCGGGGGCGCGGTCGAACCATCCGGTGAGCCCGGGCGAGTGGGTCAGCGCCATCGCGGCCACCACCTGGGCCATCGTCAGCCCTGCCCCCGCGCGAGCCGCTCCTGCAGGCGGTCCGACGCGGCGGTCTCCTCGGGATACGCCCGGCGGTAGGCCTCGAGCGCGGGGTGGGCGTTGCTGTTCGCGGAGGCGCCGAAGAACAGGCGGAGGATCTGGGGGATGTAGTACTGGTGCACCCCCATCTCGTT
>Ga0137394_10004347_pt1 | contig 10746 bp, 10 predicted proteins | sample czobulk116metaG_FD_108278 | JGI IMG/M metagenome (GOLD analysis project Ga0137394, IMG submission 108278) | Vadose zone soil microbial communities from Angelo Coast Range Reserve, California, USA - czobulk1.16 metaG | ecosystem: Environmental > Terrestrial > Soil > Vadose zone | place: USA... | reverse complement strand
ATCGTGACCGGCAACTTCGCCGAGCAGATCCTCTATTTCGGCGGTCAGGGTGAGGCGCAAACGCTGGCCGTCGTGACCGGCGCCCTGTACTGGATCGTCCCGCACCTTGCCACGTTCAACGTGCGCGGGATGGTGACGCACGGCATCGCGGTGCCTCCGGAGCGGATCGCGTTCGCGGTCGCCTACGCCCTCCTATACATGGGGGCGCTCCTCACGGTCGCGGGAGCGATTTTCGAGCGAAAGGACTTCCGATGACGCGAAGCTGGATGCGCGTCGCCGCGCTCGCGCCGTTCCTCGCCGCGGGCGCGCTCCTGGCGGTCGCGGATCTCACCGACATGGCCGGCAAGGAACGCTTCCAATCGGGGGGCGTGGAGGACGAGCTTCTTTACTACCCGTCGGGGCTCATGGTGCGGCAGGCCGCTCTCGGCTACGAGACGGCGGCCGCCGACGTCGCCTGGCTCCGCGGCATCCAGTACTACGGGGAACACCGGCTGACGGATCAGAAGTTCGACCTGATCGGTCACGTGATGGATATCGTCGCGGACCTGGACCCGGGTTTCATCCAGCCCTACGTCTTCGGCGGCTTCGTCCTGGCCCAGGAGATGAAGCGGCCGGAGCGCGGACTCCAGCTCCTCGAGCGCGGCAGGATCGAGAACCCGGACAACTGGGAGCTGGCCTTCCAGGCGGGCTTCCTCCAATACGTCTGCCGGCATGACTTCGCCGCCGCCACCCGCTATTTCACGTGGGCGAGCCGAATGCCGGGCCACCCGGAATACGTCGAGCGCTTCGCCGCCTTCGCGAGCCAGAAAGCAGGCAACCGGGGGATGGCGATCCTGCTCTGGAAGCGCGTGATGGCGACAGGCAACAAATACATGCAGGAGGTCGCGCGGCGCGAGCTCGACCGCCTCGGCGAGGAGGGGCGGCGATGATCGGATCCGGAGCGTTCATTCAGGGGGTGGCCTTCCTCGTGGGCCTCGTGCTCGGGAGCTTCCTCAACGTCATCATCGCACGCCTCCCGCGCGGGGAGTCGATCGTCCTTCCGCCCTCGCGCTGCCCGCGCTGCAAGAAGCGGATTCGACCGTGGGATAACGTGCCCCTGCTCTCCTTCGCGCTGCTCCGCGGCCGCTGCAGGGATTGTAAGAAACCGATCCCGTGGCGCTACCCGGTCGTGGAGCTGACGGCGGGAATTCTACTCTGGCTCCTCGTCCGGCACGTCGCGCACCCGGTGCTCTGGGTTCCGCATGCGGCCTTCTTGTTGGCGCTTCTCGCGGTCGCGTGGATCGACCTCGATACGCGCACGATCCCGGACGTCTTGACGATCCCCGGAGTCGGCCTGGGTCTCGCCGCGAGCCTCTTCGCGCCTCCCGGAATCGGCGCGGCCCTCCTGGGCGCGGCGGCCGGCGGGGTGAGCCTCTGGCTCGTGGGATACGCATACGAGCGAACGACCGGCGTGCCCGGGATGGGGGGCGGGGACGTCAAGCTCGCGGCGATGATGGGAGCGTTTCTCGGGGCCGCCGGCGTGTTCGGCGCCATCTTCCTGGCCTCCCTCGCCGGGTCGGTGTTCGGCGCGCTCCTGATCGCGCTGGGCAAGGGCTCGCGGCGAACCGCGATCCCGTTCGGCACCTTCCTCGCGCCCGCGGCGATCGTGCTCTTCCTCTACGGAGACGCCCTCTTTGGCTGGTATCGGTCACTCATTCCCTGAGCCGCGCGACGCGCGCCGGCTCGGGAGTCGATAGGAGAAGGTATGAGCAGGAAACAAGCGGCCCGAAGCCCACGGCCCCGGCGCAGGCGGGAGGGCCGGTTCGGCCTCTCGGACCTGGTGGTCGTGCTCTTGATCTTTGGGATCGTCACCGCCAGCGCTGTCCCCGGCTTTAACCGATTCATGAGAAGCCTCGACCTGAACAAGCAGGTGCAGCGGGTCGCCACGATGCTCCGGGTGGTGCGGCAGAAGGCCATCGCGGACAACCGCGTCTACGTCGTCTGGTGGAACGCCGCCGAGAACCGCTGGGGCTCTTGGAACGACGGGAACAACGATGGGAAGCGCGACGAGGGCGAAGCGACGGAGACGCCGGTTATGCTTCCGGCTTGGCTCCGGGTCGATCGGTCCGGCACGAACCCCTTTCCCTCCGATTCGCTCCGGTTTCTCCCGGACGGAAGCGCGAGTGCCTCCGGGAGCTTGATCTTCTCCAACTCGGATGGATACACGCGGTCGCTGTCCGTGGTCCGCTTGACTGGGATGGTGACGGTGCAATGACGGAGAAACCTCGGGAGGGCGCCGGCTCCACCCTGGTTGTGGCCACGATCGCGGTGCTTCTCTCCGGGCTCTTCGTGGGCTCCCTCTACGAGATCTACGTTCGCGGCGAGAGGTCGGTGGAGTTGGGGGTCGAGCTGGCCGAGGCCAGTCAGAACACCCGGACCGGAGTCGACCTGATCGTGCAGGAGCTGCGCTCCGCCGGCTATGGAGTCGACCCCGCGATCCAGCCGTCGATCCTCGTCGGCTCCCAGTACCGGCTCACCTTCACGCTGGATCGAAACGGCAATCACCGCATCGACAGCGGCGAGGTCATCACGTACTTCCTCGATCCGAGCACCTCGGATCCGATTACGACGACGAGCCCCAATCCGTTCGATTTCGTTTTACGCCGCGAGGTCGGCGCCGAGGGAGATCCGCTCGCGACCCCGGTCTCGGGACACGGGGAGATCGTCGCGTTCGGCCTCACCCAAAGGTCGCGCGACTCCGCCGTCTCGAGGGACGTCCCCCTCTTCTCGTATCGGGACTCGGCCGGAGCGGCACTCGAGCTCAAGCCGGGGACCGAGGGCGACCCGGTCGGGGTCTTCTTCGGCAGGACGGTGTCGAGCGGCGACCTGGGATTTCCACCCGGCGTGGGCGTGACCCAGCGTGTGAAGACAGTCGTCGTGAGCATGGTGGCCGAGACAAAGCAGAGGAACCTCGAAAGCGGCCATTACGATCGCGCGACGGTAGCCGCGTCGGTTGCGCCGCGGAGCGCCCCGTGGACCGGAATGGAGGTCCAGTGAGCACTCGCACGGGGAACATCGTCGTCATGGTCGTCCTGGTGCTCTTTCTTCTCACCTCGCTCGGGATTTCGTACGTGGCCCTGACCCAGAAGGGCAAGCGGCGCCCCGACGATCCGGCGGCGGGCAGCCAGGCATTCGAGAATGCGCAGGCGGGAATAAGCGAGGTCCTGGCCCGGATGTCGGTCCCGGGCCGCGAGCAATACATCGGCCAGCCGCCCAGCAGCTACACGCCGGGGTGGGGCCGCTACGTGGTGAACCGTCCCGGAAGCTCGAGCCTCGACCCGCAGCACGACGTGCCGGCGACCGACGGCCTCGATAACGACGGGGACGGCGCCGTCGACGAAGCCGGCGAGCATTACCCGGAAACCGGGTCCCGGCAGATCAGCCTTGTCGGCTTGAACGGGCTGGATTACCCCTGGGTGAAGGTTCGATACAAGCTGAACGCGGCGAACGAGGTCATCCTGTTCGGCGACCACGACGACGATCCGTCGACGCCGCCTCGGGAGAACCTGGTTCAAGGAGTCCCCAAGATCATCGTGACTGCCGCGGGCTCGAGCGGCCACAGCACGCGGATCGTAACCGTGGAAGCGGTCAAGTGGCCGCTCCCGCCGGTTCCGGCGGCGGTCTACTCGGAAGGCAACATGACGTTCCGGGGCGCCGCGTTCCAGATCGACGGACGCGACCACGGGATCGAGCCGCCCTCGGACCCGATCGCGGATGCGGCGTCGCTCCCTGGAATCGCGTCGCCCAACGACCCCAACGCGATCTCGGCCGAGCTGATCGGCCCCAGGGCGCAGCACGTGCGGGGCAGCGGCGCCGTCCCGAGCGTCGTCTCCTCGGGCATGAATCTGGATCTTCAGGCGATGGACGAGGCGTGGAGCCGGATCGCGGACGTGACGCTCGTGGGCGACCAGCGCGATCCCGACCCGGGATCGTGGGGCTCGATCGAGAATCTCAAGATCGTGAACGTGGAAGGGAACCTCACCGTCTCGGACAGCGTCGCCGGAGCCGGGGTCCTCCTCGTGCAGGGGAACCTCGATTGGGGCGGGCAGGCCCGGTGGTGCGGCATGATCATCTGCTCCGGCGATGCAAAGATCCACGGCGGTGGCGTGGGACCGACCATCCTCGGCTCCCTGCTGATCCAGGGGACCCTGGCCGGCCGGTCGGAGGTGACCGAGGGAACCAAGATTCTTTACTCGAGCGCGATGATCCGCCGTCTCGCGGCATTGACCGGCTACGAGGTTTCCTCTTGGATCGACCAGTAGGCCGGACGGCGTCCTACTGATAGATCCAGTAGCGAAAGGGGCTGAAATCGCGACCCGCGGCGCCGTCCGGATCGACGCCCGCCACGTCGCGAATCATCGTGAACTCCGGCCGCCCGCGCGTCATGAGTCTCCCGGGAACCTTGAATCGCGGCTCCACCCAGGCTGTTTCGGAGAATGCGTAGGTCCAGAGTCCCGCATCCTTCCCGTCGACGAGGACCCGGACCCGGTTGGAATACCACGCGTCGGTCCGCATCACGATCACGACATCCTTCCCGGGCGTCACGGTCGCGCGAAATCGCCCGCTTCGCCGCACGATCCGGCCGCCGTCCGTGATCGCCGGCCCGGGGCGATTCGCATAGCCGTAGCGCCGCAGGACGTCCTTCGCCTCCGGCTCGGCCCTCCACTCGTGCCGGTGCTCGTCCTCGAGCCAGGCGAGGTCAACCGAGTCGGTCAGGCGGAGCGACAGGAGTCCGGGGTCCAGCTCGACCGGGGCCGCCGACGGGGCCACGCCACTCCAGGACGCAGCGTAGATCACCATGTCGTTTCCCCCGCAGATCGTATTGATCTCCAGATGCGCCCGGAACCGCTCGGGGCCGAGGATCCCGCTCTCCCGCCAATAGGGGAACCAGTCGGGGTAGATGGCGCAGTACGTGGGCTGGCGATCCGGCGGCAGCCGCCGCAGGTGCTCGAAGAGGCATCCGAGCCCGGACCGGTAGACGCGAGCGAGTCGGGCCGTGGTGAGCCCCACGAAATCCATCGTCGATCGGTGTCCGTAGTAGGCGATCGCGCCCGCGTCGTTCAGGCCGACGAGCGCGTCCTTCGGTAGGTTCGCGTCGATCCACCGGCCGACGCGCACTTGCTGGTGAAAGATGTTTTCGCAGTTCCGCGCGTAAATCCCGATCATCTCGGCATTCGCCGGCACGAGGATCGACATCCACAGCGCCAGCGGAACCACGGCCACCGCGGCCGCCAACGGGGCCCCGGCCCATCGCGGCGGCCGCTGCCACGCCCACCACGCGAGCCGGCCCCACCCGGATCCGATCACGAGGAGCACGACCGGGATGAGTCCCTGCTGGTAGCGGTAGAAGTGCATCTGCCAGTAGACCGGGATCGAGTTCACCGCGATCCCGGCCGCGACCAGCGCGAGCAGCGCCAGGCCCCCGTTCCATGGTCCACGCCGCGGCCGAAACCCAAAGAAGACGAAGAGGAGCCCACCGAGGACGCTCGGATACCAGAGCGTCGGGACGAAGTGGCTCCGCGCATCGAGCATGAAATGCGACAGGTAACATTCGGCGATGTTGAGCCAGATCGTCGGCGTGTTGGCCAGGTACTCGGCCCGTGTCTCCGCGTATGGCTCCGCGAGGATCGACTTGGCTTGCGAGCTCGTCGATTCGATCGACCCGGTGAGGGCCAGATTGGCCACGAACGGAAGGGCCGCGGCCGCGAGCGGGAGAAGGAGCGAGGCCGAAGCGAGACGCGGGGCGCCCAGCGCGCGGGGGGCCCGCCATCGGTCCCAGGCCATGAGGGCCCCGAAGACGAGGCAGAGGATTGCCCCCTCGGGTCGACTCCCAGCCAGCGCGAAGAGCCACCAACGGAGCGTCGGGAAGCGCGCGGCCGGCCGCTCCCTCAGGTAGACCATCAACGCCCCGAGCAGGACCGTGGCGTATAGCCCGATCTCCATCCCGCTCAAGTAGCCCCAGAGCAGGTAGGGGCTGGCGAGGAATAGTAGGAGCGCCACACCCCCGCCGACCGGGCCGCCAAGCCGCCGCCCAAGGCGCGCGAGGAGGAGCGCGCTCAGCACGAAGGCGGCGACGCCCAGGGCGATCGACCAGGCGATGCAGAGCGCGGGGGAGAGGCGAAGCAGGTGGGGCGGTAGGAGGAGCAGCGGATACCAAAGGCTGGTCGCGCCGGTCGTGGGCGCGTTCCCGGGGGTGTAGACGAAGGGATGGCCCTCGGCGATCGCCCGCGAGTACTGCAAGTAGATGAAGCTGTCGTCCAGTGGGAGCGAGAGCTCGCCGCCCGTCAGCACCCGCTCCGCGCTCAGAACCCGGACCAGCTGAGCCAGGGCAACGGCGATCACGGCCAGGACCAAGAAGATCCGTCCGCGTCCCCTCATCCCCGCCCCGAACGAAACAACGAAAGATAGGAGGGGGTAGCGCCGATGGATCGGAGGTCGAGCCATCTCGAGGCGACAACGCCTGGAGCCGGAGCCGCCGCGAGCATGGGCGGCACCGTAGCAAAGGGACCGGGGACGGTCAATGTGGCCTGCCCAACGGTCGCGTCTCGTCCAAGCATGGAGAATAAGCGGCTAGACGATGGCCAGATCTTGCGGTTTGCACGTTGAGTCGGTACCGGCCGCGCCATTTGCGATGCCGGGTAGTCTGCAGCGTATGTCCTTACGCGAAATAGACTTACGTTGCAGCGCCGGGGCGTCATGGCATGGAACTTGCTCGATCCAGCCGCGGCGAGTCCCCCAGTCGGGTGCAGGGGCACAGGCATCCCACCAAAACGCGGAGCGCGTACATGTTCGGCAAGAATAAGAAGAGCACGATTGGTCTCGACATCGGCTCTAGCTCCATCAAGGTCGTCGAAATCGTGCGTGACCGCCTTGGGGACCGCTTGGTCAACTATGGGATCTCGGAGCCGCTCTCCGAGGCCATCGTGGACGGGGAGATCATGGACCGGCAGATGGTCCATGAGGCGATCACGAACCTCCTCGAGTCCCGCCAGATCCGGAACAAGAACGTCGTGACGGCCGTGTCGGGGCGCGCCGTGATCGTGAAGAAGATTCTCATGGCCCGCCTGAACGAGGAGGACGCCAAGGAGGCGATCCAGTGGGAGGCCGAGCAGCACGTCCCCTACGACATCAACGACGTCTCCCTCGACTTCCAGATCATCAATCCGGACGTGGACCAGAAGAAGATGCAGGTCCTCCTGGTCGCCGCGAAGAAGGAGATGATCCAGAACCACGCGGAGATCATCCGCGAGGCGGGTCTCTCGCCGGTCATCATCGACGTCGACTCGTTCGCGATCCAGAACGCCGTGGAGGCCGCGTACGACCTGGCCCCCGGCGAAACGGTCGCGCTGCTCAACATCGGAGCCGAGATCACGAATCTGAACATCATCCGGGATCAGGTCCCGCACTTCACGAAGGATCTCTCGCTGGGCGCGAACTCCTTCGTGGAAGGGATCCAGCGTCGCCACAACGTGAGTCAGGCGGACGCGCTCAACGCCCTGCGGGGGCGGGCGCAGAACGGTATCGACGTCGCCGCGATCGTCCAGACGACCTGCGAGGACGTCTCGGTGCAGATCGATCGCGCCGTCGCCTTCCTCAAGTCGGCCGGAGACGCCGACCGCATCGACCGGATTCTTGTCTCGGGCGGGAGCGCCCGGGTGCCGGGTCTCGTGGAATTTCTCCGGACCCGTCACCAAGTGCCGGTCGAGGTCGTGAACCCGATTCAGAAATTGAATTACGACCCGGGCCTCTTCGGCGGCGAGTCGCCGGAGAGCGTGGCCCCGGTCTTGACGGTCGCGATCGGCCTCGCGCTGCGATAGGGGGGTCCATGATTCGCATCAACCTGCTGCCACGAGAAGAACGACAGGTCAAGCGCAACATCGTGCTGCCGAAACTGGGCGCGCTCATGCCCGTCTTCGTGCTCCTCCTGGTGGCGGCGCTCTTCGTCGCGTTCGCCTTGATTCAGACGATGCAGGTGGGACGCCTGAAGACCGACATCGCGCGGGCGCAGCAGGAAGCGGAAAAGCTTCGCCCCCAGATCGAGATGATCAACGAGCTGACGAAGAAGCGCGAAGAGCTCACGCGCCGGCTCAACGTCATCGCCACCCTCGACAAGAACCGCCTCTGGCGGGTCAAGCTGGTGGACGAGCTGTCGCGGTGTGTTCCGGAGCACCTCTGGCTGAACAATTATGAAGAGACCGCGGCCGACCAGGTGAAGATCGAGGGGGTCACCTTCTCGAACCTGCTCGTGGCCGACCTCATGTCCCGCCTCGAGGCGTCGCCGCTCTACGGCAACGTCGACCTGGTGGTGGCGGAGCGAGGGCAGATCGACCAGCGGAACGTCGTGAAGTTCACGATCACCGCGAAGATGACGCTCTAGTCAGGACGACGCGCAGGGGAGAGCGATGGACCTCAAGGATCCGAAAACTCAAAAGCTGATCCTGATCGTGGCGGGCACGGCGGCCCTCGTCTACTTCTACATATTCGCCGATTTTGTTCCTCTCAACTACAAAGCCCGGGCCGCGGAGATCAGCCGCCTCAAGGCGGAGCACACGCGGTGCATGAACGAGCTGACGAAGGCGCAGCAGCTCGTCAACCGGCTCCCGGAGCTGAAGCGGGAGTTCGCGCTCCTGACGCAGCGCTGGCAGGTGGCCCAGGAGCTCCTGCCGACCCAGAAGGAAGTCGCGAGCCTGCTCCGCAAGGTCACGATGGCCGGGCAGGAGTCGGGCGTGAAGTTCTTGCTCTTCAAGCCGGCGGAGCCCACGAAAAAGACCGACTTCACGGAAAACCCAGTGCAGGTCTCGGTGACCGGCGGCTTCCACCGCGCCGGCGCGTTCTTCGGTGAGATTGCCGATCTGTCCCGGTTGGTGAACGTCTCCCAGCTTCGGTTGAAGGGATTTGACAAGGGGGACCTGGACGACACGGTCCAGGCCGATTTCATCGCGACCGCCTACACGCTGGCCGAGGGAACGCCGGCCGAGGGAAAACCAAATGAACCTGCCAAGCAGCCTAGCGCTGCCGCAAAGTAAGCTCTTCCAGAGCAGGATAGGTCTTCTCGTCCTGCTGCTGGTGGTCGCCCTGATCGGCGTGGGCGTGTTCTTCTTCGTCCTGCATCCGATGGCGCCGCCCAAGACGCCTACGGTCGCGACCTCACCGGCCGCGGTGGCGACACCGCGCCCGGCGATGAGGGCTCCGGTGGTGTACGGACCACCCGCTCCGGATTGGGTGAAGCGCACCCCGATGCCGCCGCCGCCCGGCGCCGTTCCGGCCCCGACGGCAGCGATTCCGGGCCCCGCCACGCCCCTCGTCGCGGCTTCGACCGCGGCGCCAGGAGCCGCGACGGCGGCCGGGAGCGGTACCGCGGTTCTGACCCCAGGCCTTGTTGCCGCGCCCGGCGCGGCCGGCGTGGTCACGGAGACGCCCAAGTCACTCGACGCCAGCGTCCTCTTCGCGCGCGAGCAGTACGGCTATTCGAGCGGCAACCGCCGCGATCCGTTCCTCTCGCTCCTCGACGGGAAGTTCCTGGCCCAGTCGGGCGACGGCTCTCTCGTCGACGTGGGGGACATACACCTGGTGGGCATCATGTGGGGGGCGTCGGACAAGTTCGCGCTGGTGGAAGACAGCCGCGGACGCGGGTTTGTACTGCGCGTCGGGGACCCGGTCGTGAACGGCTACATCTCCGGGATCTCGAAGGCCGAGATCCAGGTGGTGCAGAACGCGTTCGGGGAAACCCAGACGTTGGCGATCCAACTGAAACCAAAAGAGGGTGACAGAAATGCGACTCGAAAATAGCGGTATGCGCACGAGTCGCCGCGCGGGTCTCATTTTGGCGCTGGCGGCGGGAATAGTCCTCACGTCCGTCCCGGCGTTTGGGGCGACGGTGAAGAGCATTTCACTCAAAGATCAGGGCGCCGGAACCCAGGTCATCGTCGAAGCGGACGCGCCCGTCAACTATCACGACTTCACCCTGGAGTCGCCGGACCGGATCGTCCTCGACTGCCCAGGCACGACGTTGGCGTTCACCGAGCGCACCTGGGCCGGGCGCGAGAACTCGCCGGTGAAGTCGGTGCGGGCGACCGAAATGGGCTGGGGCAAGGACACCGGGTCCCGGATCGTCATTGATCTGGCCCAGCCTGCCTCCTACGGCGTGAGCGCCGTGGGGAACAGCGTCATCCTGGCCGTGGAAGGTCCGGCGACGACGCCGGCGGAGACGCCGCGGAACGCTGCGCCGGCGGCCGACGTCACCGACAACCGCCGGATGTCCCTGGATGTCCAGGGGGCCGAGGTCGAGACGGTCCTGCGAAGCCTCTCCGAGTTCAGCGGCAAGAACATCGTCGCGAGCAAGGAAGTGAAGGGGACGGTCACCCTGCGCCTTCGGAACGTGCCGTGGCGCCACGCGCTCGACATTGTCCTTCGGGCCCAAGGGCTCGGAATGATCGAGAGCGGCCAGACGATCGTCATCTCGAATCTGGACACCCTCCGCAAGGAGGAGATGGACAAGCGGGCTGCCGAGCGCGCGCAGGAGGAGCTGCTGCCGCTCTCAACGCGGATCATCCCGATCAGCTACGCGAACGCGCAGGAGATGTCGAAGTCCGTTGACAAAACGCTGACGAAGCGGGGCCACATAGAGGTGGACGCGCGCACGAACGCCCTCCTCGTCACCGACATCGACGAGCGGCTGGACAGGGCCGAGTCGATGATCCGGAGTCT
>Ga0137394_10004346_pt1 | contig 10749 bp, 9 predicted proteins | sample czobulk116metaG_FD_108278 | JGI IMG/M metagenome (GOLD analysis project Ga0137394, IMG submission 108278) | Vadose zone soil microbial communities from Angelo Coast Range Reserve, California, USA - czobulk1.16 metaG | ecosystem: Environmental > Terrestrial > Soil > Vadose zone | place: USA... | reverse complement strand
TCGTTCGTCTTGCTCGCGATTCCCCTCTTCATCCTGGCCGGCGCCCTGATGGAGACTGGCGGGATCGCGGTCCGTCTCGTGCGGCTGGCCCAGGTGCTGGTGGGCTGGATCCGGGGCGGCCTCTCCATGGCGGTGGTGGTGGCGGAGTATATCTTCTCCGGCATCTCGGGCTCGACGGTGGCCGACGTCTCGGCCATCGGCTCCACCATGATCCCGCCCATGTTGCGGGCCGGCTACCGGCCGGAGCAGGCGGTGGCGGTGGTCTCCGCCGCCTCCGCGATGGGCATCCTGGTGCCGCCCTGCATCCTGATGATCGTCATCGGGTCGGTCGCGAACGTGTCGGTGGCCGCGCTGTTCGCGGCGGGCTTCGTGCCCGCGGTGGTCATCGCGCTGGCGATCATGGTCTACATCTGGTTCGACGCGCGCCGGAGCGGAATCGAGGCGCGCGAGCGCGTCACCTGGGGCGCGGTGGGCCGCGCGTTCACCGACGCGGTGATCCCGCTCGGCCTGCCCGCGATCATCTTCGGCGGCATCCTCGGCGGGGTGGTCACGCCCACCGAGGCCGCGGTGCTCGCGGTGCTCTACGCGTTCATCGTGGGCATCTTCGTCTACCGCGAGATCGCCTGGAAGGACCTGCCGCGCATCCTGGTGCACAGCGCGGTGGTGACCGCGGCGGTGTGCTTCCTGCTGGGGACCGCCGCGGTGGTGGCGTGGGTGCTCGCGGTGGAGCAGATCCCCCAGCTCCTCCTGAAAGTGATGCTGGCGGTGCCCGGCGGGAACATCGTGTTCCTGGTCCTCACCGCGGTGCTCTTCATCCTCCTGGGCGCGGTGCTGGAAGGCCTCCCCGCGGTGGTCATCCTCCTGCCCACCTTCATGCCGGTGGTCACCCGGCTCGGGATCGACGTGATCCACTACAGCACCGTAGTGGTGGCGGCGACCGGCATCGGCCTCTTCCTGCCCCCGATCGGCGTCGGGTTCTTCATCGCGTGCGGCATCGCCAACGTGCCCAGCGACCGCGCGACCCCCGCGATGATGCCGTACGTCTATATGATGTGCGTCGGGCTGCTCGTCGTCATCCTGGTGCCGTGGTTCACCCTGATCCTCCCGCGGCTGCTGGGGCTCGGCTGATCTTGCGAGCTGCGCCCGCGCCAGAGTAGGCTAGGGCGCCGAACCGGAGCCCGGCATGGACGGCTCCCAGCCCTGACAGCCAGACCAGGAGGCCCAGATGCCCGAGCTGACCCGGCGGTACATCGTCATGGCCATGGCGACCGAGGCCCCGTTTGACGTGCACGATCCGGAGGCCCCGTTCGTCCTGAAGCCGTGGAAGGACCCGGCCGCGCTGCGCGCGCTCGAGGCGTACCGGGACCACTGCTACCCGGAGCTGGCCGCCGACCTCGGCGGCTGGATCCAGGCCATCAGGAGCGGCGCGCGGATCCGCGGCGGGGTCGGGGCCCGGAACGACGCCTACGGGGCCCCGAAGGCGAAGGCCCGCAGCGCGGCCCCGGCGGCGCGACGGCCGGTTAAAGCCGCGAAGAAGAAAGTAGCCAAGAAAGTGGTGAAGAAGAAGGGAAAGCGTCGCGGGTGAGCGGACCCGATCTCGAGAGGCTGGCCGAGCTGGTCGAAGGGTCCAACCGCATCGTCGTCTTCACGGGAGCCGGCGTCAGCACCGAGTCCGGCATCCCTGACTTCCGCAGCCCGGGAGGAATCTGGGATCGGTTCGATCCCACCGAGTTCACCTTCCAGAACTTCATGGCGAGCGAGAGAGGCCGCCGCCGTTACTGGGAGCTGGGGCGCACCACTTTCCCGGTGATCCGCCGGGCCGAGCCCAACCCCGCGCACCACGCGCTGGTGACCCTGTGGCGGCTCGGGAAGCTCGACTGCGTGATCACCCAGAACATCGACAACCTCCACCAGCGGGCCGGCCTGCCCGCCGACCGGGTGATCGAGCTGCACGGCAACGCGACCCGGGCCCGGTGTCTCAGCTGCGAGCGGCCGTACGACCGGGAGCGCGTGCAGGAGTGGCTGGACGCCGGGGTGGCGGTGCCGCTCTGCGATGCGCCCTGCGGCGGCATCATCAAACCCCGCACGGTCATGTTCGGCGAGGCCATGCCCCGCCGCGAGATGGAAGAGGCGGAGCGGCGCGCGCGGGCCGCCGACCTCTTCGTGGTCGTGGGCTCGTCCCTGGTCGTCTACCCCGCCGCCTACATGCCGCTCCACGCCAAGCACGCGGGCGCCACCCTGGCGATCGTGAACCTGACCGACACGCCCCACGACGGCCAGGCCGACCTCGTGATCCGCGGCAGCGCGGCCGCCGTCCTCGCCACGGTGACCGACCGCCTGCAGCCGCGGTCGGCGGCGCGCTGACCATGAGCGCCGCGCTCGTCGAGCATCTGCTCAAGGGACGGCTCGGCCGGGCCGCGGTGAGTCCGGTGGGCGAGCTCGCGCCGGACCTGACCCTCGAGCAGGCCTACGCGCTGCAGCGGCAGCTCGAGCAGGCGCTGGTCGGCCGCGGGGAGCGCGTGGTGGGCTACAAGGTGGGCTTCACCACCGCCGCGCTGCAGGAGCGTCACGGCGTGACCGAGCCGGTGCTCGGCTTCATGCTCGCCTCCGGCGTCTTCGCCAGCGGCGACGCGGTGCCGCTCGCGCGCTTCGTCGCGATCGGGGTCGAGGTCGAGATCGCGTTCCTGCTCAAGGCGGATCTGGCCGGTCCCGGCGTCACGCCCGCGTCGGCCCTGCTCGCGGTGGAGGGTGCGATGCCCTCCTTCGAGCTGATCGATTTCCGGCTCAGCGGCACCCCGCGGGGGATCGACGTCGTCGCCGACGGGGTCTACACCAACGCCATCGTGCTCGGCCGGCCGCTCACCCCGGTGACCGGGATCGACCTGGCGCTGGAAGGCGTGGTCTTCGAGCAGGACGGCCAGATCGTCGCCACCCAGACCGCGGCCGAGGTGCTGGGCAATCCCCTCGTCTCGCTCGCGTGGGCCGCGAACGCGCTCGGCCGGATGGGCCGCGGTCTCCGCGCGGGCGAGATCGTGCTCACCGGCTCGATCTCGAAGGTGCTGCGTCCCACGCCGGGCCAGTCGGTACGAGCCTCGTTCACGCGGCTGGGGTCGGTGGGCTGTCGTTTCGCGTGAGCCGGCCTCCGGCGCGGGTCGAGCGGCGACTGGGGGAGTGCGAGGGCCATTTCTGGGCCCGCGCATATGGAGAGATGCTCCGGTAGTATGGCCTCCCAACCATTGGACCTGGAAAGCCTGCGCCGACTGCTGGATGCGGGGTTGAGCCGGCGGCCGCGGGTGGCGCTGGACCGGAGCGATCTGGTCTCCGCGGCGGTGCTGGTGCCGGTGACGGATCACGACGGGCCGCACGTGCTCTTCACCAAGAAGACGTCCGGCGTGCCGCATCACAAGGGCCAGTTCTCGTTCCCGGGCGGGATCGTCGAGCAGCGCGACGGCTCGCGGGTGGAGACCGCGCTGCGCGAGGCGTGGGAGGAGATCCGCCTGCCCGCCGAGGCGGTCGAGGTGCTCGGACTGCTGGACGACACGGAGACGCGCGCGACCAACTTCATCATCACCCCGGTGGTCGGCATCGTGCGGGACCAGGTGGATTTCGCGCCGGACGGGCGGGAGATCGAGCGCGTGATCGAGGTGCCGCTGACCAAGCTGCGAGACCCGTCCATCTTCCACACCGAGATCTGGGAGCGCAACGGCGAGCCGCACCCGGTGCTGTTCTACCAGGTCTCGGCGGACGACGTGGTCTGGGGCGCGACCGCGCGCATCCTGAGCCAGTTCCTCGAGCTCCTGGACGAGCCGCCCGCGCGGTGAGCGAGCCGGTGCCGCCGGTGCCCGTCCTGCAGGTGGAGATCGCCGAGGGCGTGGCCCGGGTCACGCTCAACCGGCCCGAGGTGCGGAACGCGCTCAACGCGGCCCTGCTCGACGAGCTGGAGTCGGCCCTGCGCCGGCTCGAGGATGATCCCGCCGCGCGGGTGATCGTCCTGCGTGGGGCGGGGGATCGGGCGTTCTGCGCGGGCGCCGATCTCAAGCACGTGGGTGACCGCGGCACCACGCTGCAGGCGCGCGAGTCCTTCGGCGGCCTCGCGCGCATCCTGGAGGCCATGGCGCGGATGCGCACGCCGGTCATCGCCCGCGTCCACGGGTACGCCCTGGCGGGCGGCTGCGGGCTCGCCGCGGGCTCGGATATCGTGATCGCGGCGGACGACGCGGTCTTCGGCTTGCCCGAGATCAAGGTCGGCCTGCTTCCCCTGATCGTGATGGCCCCGATCCTGCGCGCGGTCGGCCGCAAGCGCGGGATGCTCATGATCCTGAGCGGCGCCCCGGTCTCCGCGCGGGAGGCGCTCGAGATGGGTCTGGTGAGCCGGGTCGTCCCGCGCGCGGAGCTGGACGCGGAGGTCGACGCGCTGGCCCGGACCCTCGCGGGCTATTCGCCGACCGCGCTCGGGCTGGCCAAGGAGGCCGCGGCGACCGCGCCCGACATGGAGTACGGCGCGGCCCTCCGCTATCTGCGGGAGCTCATCACGCTGGTGGCGCTGTCCGACGACGCCCGCGAAGGGATCGCCGCCTTCTTCGACAAGCGTCCGCCCCGCTTCACCGGGCGCTAGCCGTGGCGTCGCGGCCGGACCCCGGCCTCTGCGCCACCTGCGCGGAAGGGCGTCGCGTGGAGTCGGCGCGCGGGTCGGAGTTCTGGCTCTGCGCGCGCGCCGCCCGCGACCCGGCGTTTGCGAAGTATCCGCGTCTCCCCGTGCTACGCTGTCCGGGATATCAGCCCGGGTCCCCGGAGGTCTCAGCGTGATCAAGATCATGTGGGCGGCCGTGGTGGGCGGTGCCGGTCTCCTCGTCGGGCTCTCCGCCGGGCCCGCCTGTTCCCAGCCGAAGGAGCTGCCCGCTCAGGTCGTCACCCTCGGCGGGCCCGCCGAGATGCACAAGAAGGGCGCCGCCGCGTGGACTTCCACTACGCTCCGCGATCAGCTGGGCGAGGGCGACAGCGTGCGCACCCAGGTGGGCGGCCGGGTCACGCTGAAGACGGCCAGCGGGCAGGCGCTGCGTCTCGGCTCGCGCTCCCAGCTCGCCCTCCTTCCCGCGGAAGGAGAGGAAGGTCCCACCCGGGTCCGTCTGGACAATGGCTGGCTCTGGATCGCGGTGTCTCCCAATAGCCCGATGCCCACACAGGTCGAGGTGCGCGCCGGTCCGGGAGCCGTGACGGTGCGCGGCGCGGGCGTGGGGCTCCGCCGCGGGGCGGACGGCGCGGTGCTCGTACAGGTGCACCACGGGACCGCGGTGTGCGCGGGACCGAATCGGCAGTGGGAGCGCACCCTGACGGGACCGCAGGAGCTGCTGATTCCCGCGTCCGGGACCCCCGGCGCGCCGGTGGCGCTGACCGTCGACAAGCTCGAGGTCACCTGGGTGAAGTGGAACGCGGACCAGGACCTCGCGGGCGGATACGGAGGCGCGAAGCCCGCGCCGTGAGCCTCGACGCCCTCGTCGTCGGTACCGCGCTGCCGGAGTACCGCGTCAGCGCCACCCCGACCCACGACGCCTGGGAGAACAAGATCCACGAGGACGGGCTGGCCCGCGCCTTCGGGTTCCGCGGCGGCCTCGTCCCCGGCGTGACCGTCTATTCGTGGATGACGCATCCGGTGGTGGCGGCGCTCGGCGGGGCCTGGCTCGATCACGGCACGTTCTCGGTGCGCTTCGCCAAGCCGGTCTACTTCGGCGAGACGGTGACGGTGCGGGCCAGCGTCGCGGCCCACTCCAAGGAGGACGTCACCATCCAGACCCGCGTGGTGAACGACCAGGACGAGGTCTGCGCGACCGCGACCATGGGCCTGCCCCTGGGCCCACTCCTGCCCCTGCCGGACGTGGCCGCGTACCCGGCCGCCTCGCTGCCCGCGGAGCGTCCCCTCGCGAGCCGCGCCAACCTCGAGGAGCGCACGGTGCTGGGGACCCCGCAGCTCATCCTCGAGCGCGCGGTGGCGGACGCGTTCCTGGAGAAGGTGAGCGAGAAGCTTTCGATGTACCGCGACCGCGACGCGCCGGCCCATCCGGGGATCTACCTCGAGCAGGCCAACCGCGCGCTGGACCGGAACGTGCGGGTCAGCCCGTGGATCCACGTGGAGAGCCACGGCCAGCATCTGAGCGTGCCCCGGGTGCGCGAGCGGCTCGAGACGCGCGCGCGGGTCAAGAATCTGTTCCAGGGCAAGGGGCACGAGTTCGTGGAGCTGGACCTGCTCCTCCTGGCCGAGGGCGCCCGCGTGGTGGCCTCGATCCGGCACGTGGCGATCTATCAGCTCCGCCCGTCGGCCCCGACATCGGGGTGATCGGTTGACCAAGATCCTGGTGGTGGACGACGAGGCCGAGATCCGCTCCCTCCTCGGCGCGGTCCTGCAGTCCAAGGGATTCGAGGTCGTCACCGCGGGGGACGGCGCGGCGGCGCTGGAGCAGGTGCAGCGCGAGCATCCGAGCGTGATCCTGATGGATCTCAGCATGCCGCGCATGAGCGGCATGGACGCGCTGCCCGAGATCAAGCGGCTGGACCCCGAGGTGCCGGTCATCATCTGCACCGCGCACACCGACCTGGCCACCGCGGTGCGGGCCATGAAGCTCGGCGCCTACGACTACCTCACCAAGCCGTTCGACGTGGAGCTGCTCGCCCTCACCCTGCAGCGCGCGGTGGAGCGGAACCAGCTCCGGTCGCGCATCGACGAGCTGAAGCGCCAGGGGCAGGGCGGGGGGCTCGCCGAGCGGATGGGCGGCAGTCCCGCGATCGCCCAGGTGATCCAGCAGGTGGGCCAGGTCGCCGAGTCCAACTTCACGGTGCTGGTGCAGGGCGAGACCGGAACCGGCAAGGAGCTGGTGGCGCGCGCCATTCACCAGCAGAGCCCGCGGCGGCAGGCTCCGTTCGTGGCGGTGGATTGCGGGGCGATCCCGGAGACGCTGGTGGAGTCCGAGCTCTTCGGCCACGAGCGGGGGGCGTTCACCGGGGCCCAGAGCAAGCGGGAGGGCCACTTCCAGCTCGCGAAGGGCGGGACCCTGTTCCTCGACGAGATCGGCAATATCCCGGTGGCGACGCAGGCCAAGCTGCTCCGGGCGCTGGAGCAGCGCGAGGTCCAACCGCTCGGCAGCGCCCGGGTCGTGCCGGTGGACGTGCGGATCATCGCGGCCACGAACGCGGCGCTCGAGGAGGGCGTGAAGGCCGGACGCTTCCGCGCCGATCTCTTCTATCGCCTCGGCGAGTTCACGATCACCCTGCCCCCGCTGCGCAGCCGGCGGGAGGACATCGCCCATCTCTCCCAGCGCTTTCTCGACGAGGTGAGCATGGAGCTGCGGCGGCCGGTGCGCCGGATCGCGGACGAGGCCATGCAGGCACTGCTCCGCCACGACTGGCCCGGCAACGTGCGCGAGCTGAAGAACGTGGTCCGCAAGGCCGCCCTGGTGGCGACCGAGGAGGTCACCGCGGAGCACCTCCCCGCGTTGACCGCGGGCGCGCCGGAGGGCGCGCCGGCCGTCCCCGAGCACGCGGTGGGCGACCTCTCGCTGCGCGAGGTCGCGGAGCTGGCCGCGGTGCAGGCCGAACGTGACCTGATCCAGCACGCCCTCCAGGCGACCAGGGGCAACAAGAGCCAGGCGGCCCGGCTCCTGCGCACCGACTACACGACGCTTCACGCCAAGATGAAGCGCTACTCGATCTCCGCCCGGGACTTCATGCCGCGCTGATCAGGCTCTGGCAGCCCCGCTATAGCCGCCCCGCCATAGTTCTGGACCCTCCGCGATACCCGGGCTCTCCGGGGGCCGCCGCTAGGTCGCCCGGCCGCTGATCCAAGTAGCAGGAAAGACAGGCAGGGACCGCCCCTCCGCCTGCTCCCTCCGCGTGGCACCACCCTTGCCGTACGACCAGGCAGGCGGTCGCATCAGTGACCTCCGGAGGAGAGCACACATGAGCACGGTCGAAGACGTATTGCCCTGGATCTCGAGCCTGGATATGGAGCCCCTCTCGCGGGTCTCGTTGACCCGCGGTCTCGCCGGCCGACCGCCAAGCCAGCCGCCCGCCCGCACGGTTGCGGCCCGCCTGCAGGTCGGCACCAGCTCGCTCCGCCAGATCGTCGGCGGCGCGGTGGCCGACGCCGAGGGCGAAGCGATCCGGCGCGCGCTCGCCGCTACCGTCGGCAACAAGAGCCAGGCCGCGCGCCTGCTCCGGACCAACTACACCACGCTCCACGCGAAGATGAAGCGGTACGGCATCTCCGCCGCGGAGTTCCAGGGCTAGAGCCGAACCGCCATGCTCTCCCTCAGCCCCGGCGCCACCGTCCCGCTCCTGCTCCTCATGGGAGTGGTCTTGTCGGTCGCCGTGCACCAGGTTTTCCTGTGGCTCGGCCGCGGGCGCGACGCCCTCCATCCCTGGGTGGTCGCGTGGTGTGCGACTAGCCTGCTGCTCCTGGTGAGCCACTGTCTGCAGACCGCGGAGACCCGCGAGTGGGCCGGGCTGGGGGCCCGCCTCGCCTGGATGAGCTCCCTGCTCCTGATCGCGGTGATGATCGGGCTCAGCCACGCGCTGGCGGGTCGGCCGCTGTCCCGGCCGGTGGCGGCCGGTATCATGGGGGCCAACCTCGCGTTGCTCGTGATCGTCTGGTTCGGGAGCAACGTCGTCAAGACGCAGATCTACCTGCGGACCGATCGGCTGGGCGGCCGCTACTGGGCCCAGGAGCCCGGCCCGCTCATGACCGCGCTGGTGCCGGTTCTCTTCGTGGTCTTCGCCTACTGCGTGACCACGGTGTGGCGCTCACGCATCCTCGCGGTCGGGGAGCGTCGCGCGGTCCTGGCCGGCTTCACGGTTTACCTGATCTTGTCGGTCAACGACATCCTGCACGCCGCGCGCGTGATCCAGAGCGTGCGCCTGTTCGACTACGCGTTCGTCGCGGTGGTGGTGGGACTGCACTACCTCCTGGTCGCGCGCTTCAACCGGTTCTCCGCCGACCTCGAGGGGGCGGTCACGGAGCAGACGCGGGAGCTGCAGGCGCGGGCGGCGGCCCTCGCCGCGCTCCTGCGGGCCGAGCGGGCGGTCATCACCGAGACGGATCTCGAGCCCATGCTCGAGCAGATCGTGACCGAGGCGGCCCGGATCGCGGGGACCCGGTACGTGAAGGTGCTCCTGCTGGACGATGAGCGCCAGGTCCTGCGGGTCGCCGCGGTGGCCGGGGGCGTGGTGCGGGTGGGCGTCGAGCTGCCGCTCCACGGCAGCTTCTCCGGGACGGTGGCGCGCACCGGCGAGGTCCTCTTCTCGCTGGACAGCCCGAATGACCCGGGCAACTTCTTCGCGGCCCAGGATCGGGCCGCCGGCATCGTGACGTACCTGGGCTTGCCCATCAAGGCGCGGGGCCGGGTGCTCGGGGTGCTCACCCTGAACACGGAGACGGCGCGGCAGTACGACGCGGACGAGATCGCCTACCTCGCCTCGTTCGCGGACCGGGCCGCACTCGCGCTCGAGCACGTGCGCCTGCGCGACGATCTCGAGGAGCGGCTCTACCGCACCGATACGCTCACGGCCCTGAACCGGCTCATCTCGAGCTCGCTGGACCTCGACCGCATCCTCGACCAGATCGCGCGCGCCGCGACCCGCCTGATGAACGCGGATCTCGTGATCGTCTTCACCGTGAACGAAGCGCGCCAGGTGCTCGAGGTGCGCTCGATCGCGCCGAGCGGGCAGTGGTCCGACTACCCGGCCCGGGCGATCGGCCTCGACGAGGGTGTCGCGGGCGCGGCCCTGCGCAGCCGGCGGACCATCCACGTGCCCGACCTGGACGCCGACCCGCGGACCCGCGCGGCCTCCTGGTTCCGTGAGCACGGTCTCCGGAGCGCGATCGCGGTGCCGATCCTCCTCGGGGATACCGCGATCGGCGTCCTCGGCATCGCGTCGAAGACCGCCTTCGCGGGCCGACCGGAGGATGACACCCTGCTGCAGAGCTTCGTGGACCAGGCGGCGATCGCCATCTCGCACGCGCACCTGTACGCGGCGGGCCAGGCCCGCATCCAGCGCCTGCACACCGTCACGCGGCTGAACCGGATCGTCTCGAGCAGCCTCGACCTCGATCACGTGCTCCACGAGATCACGGTGGCGGCGGCCCAGCTCGCCGGAACCGCGGCGGCGTGCTTCTGGGTCGTCGGCCAGGAGACCCGGACGCTGCGGCTGGTCGCGTTCTCCGACCGCACGATGGAGGCGGACTGGCCGGTGCCGAGCCTGCCCTTTGACGTGGGCGTGCTCGGCTGGGTGGCCCGCTACGGTCGCGTCGTCAACGTGCCCGACGTGTTCAGCGACGGGCGATTCGTGGCGCTCGACTGGTGGCGGAGCCACGGGCTCAAGAGCTTCTTCGGGCTTCCCGTCATGCTGGACGGGGTCCTCCTCGGCATTCTCGCCCTCAACGGGCGCGAGCCGTTCCGTTTCGACGCGGACGACGAGCGGCTCCTGGATTCCTTCGTGGACCAGGCCGCGGTCGCCATCCGCAACGCGTCACTGTTCGAGGCCGAGGGCGCCGCGCGCCGGGCCGCCGAGCAGGCCCTCGCGGAGGTGAAGGCGCTGCGGGGCCTCTTGCCGATCTGCTCCTACTGCAAGAAGGTCCGCAACGACGGGAACTACTGGGAGCAGATCGAGACCTACGTCAGCGAGCACTCGGATGCGCAGTTCAGCCACGGCATCTGTCCGGACTGTCGCGATGGGGTCGTGAAGGACCAGCTCGAGAGCTGG
>Ga0137394_10004345_pt1 | contig 10755 bp, 8 predicted proteins | sample czobulk116metaG_FD_108278 | JGI IMG/M metagenome (GOLD analysis project Ga0137394, IMG submission 108278) | Vadose zone soil microbial communities from Angelo Coast Range Reserve, California, USA - czobulk1.16 metaG | ecosystem: Environmental > Terrestrial > Soil > Vadose zone | place: USA... | reverse complement strand
GTTCATGGTGTTTCCGGTGCAGCAGAAGGTTCACCTCGGGCTCGACCTCAAGGGCGGAATACACATGGTCCTTCAGGTGCGCACCGACGACGCCATCAAGGCGGCTCTCGATCTGCGCGCCTCATCCCTCGCCGAGCAGTTCACCCGGCGCGGGCTGAAGCACGAGAGGATCGACCACGACCTGGCCGGGGCGAGCCTGGTCATCGTCGGGCCTGACGCCGTCTCCGCCGACGAATTCCGAAAGGTCTTCTCGGAGAATCTCGCCTCCTGGAAAGTGTCGATGGACTCCGGGAATTTCCGCGTCTCCATGAGCTCCCAGGAGCAGGCGTTCATCCGCGAGACCGCCGTCGCCGACACGCTGGAGAGAATTCGCCGGCGGGTGGATGCCTACGGCGTGGCCGAGCCCAACGTGCAGCGCGTGGGGCTCAACAGCGATCGAATCCTCATCCAGCTCCCCGGAGTGGACAATCCGGAGCGAGTGAAAGACCTCTTCTCGTCTCCCGCCTTCCTCGAGTACAAGCTCGTGAGCCTGCCCCCCAACTTCCAGGGGGACGCCTTCCGCGGGGCTCCGGACGAGGCGAGCGTCCTTCAGATGTTCGGAGGGAAGCTCCCTCCCGACACGGAGTTGTTCACGCAGGAAACCATCGCCCCGGACGGCTCGAAGGCCACACACTACTGGCCGCTCACGATTGCGTCCCCGATCAGCGGAAACGACCTCGTCATGGCCCGCCGGGGGCAGAGCAACCTCAGCCTGCCCGTCGTCGACTTCCAGCTCACGTCGGACGCCGGCGCGCGGTTCGAGCGGCTGACCCGCGAGAATCTCCATCGCCAGCTCGCCATCCTGCTCGACAAGAAAGTGATCTCGGCCCCGACGATCAACGGCGTCATCAACACCAGCGGAATCATCGAAGGCTCGTTCACCGTGGAGGAGGCCGACGATCTGGCGCTGAAGCTCCGCTCCGGCGCGCTGCCGGCGGGAACGAACGTTCTCGAGGAGCGGACGGTGGGCCCGTCGCTCGGCCTCGATTCGATACGAAAGGGTGTCACCGCGTCGATCGCCGGGCTCGGCCTGTCGGTCGTCTTCATGCTCGTCTACTACAAGGGGGCCGGAATCAACGCGGTCGTGGCTCTCGTCATCAACATCCTGATGATCCTGGGAACGATGGCGTACATGGGAGCGACCCTCAGCCTCCCCGGCATCGCCGGGATCATCCTGACATTCGGCATCGCCTTCGACGCCAACATCCTCGTCTTCGAGAGGATCCGCGAGGAGCTCCGTCTCGGCAAGACCGTTCGCGCGGCGATCGATGCCGGGTTCAAGCGGGCGTGGAGCGCGGTCGTCGATTCGCACGTCACGGCCGTCATCTCGTCGCTCGTTCTCATCCAGTTCGGCAGCGGCCCGGTGAAGGGATTCGCCGTGTCGCTCTGCATCGGTCTCGTGGCGAGCATGTTCACGGCCTTCTTCGTCTCCAAGGCGCTCTTCGACTGGAGGCTGGGTCCGGGCAAGCGCGTCGAGCGGCTGAGCATCTGAGGGGCAGATGGAAATCCTGACGAATCCGAAATTCGACTTCCTCGGCAAGAAGGCATACTTCATCACCGGCTCGCTCCTGATCGTCCTCGCGAGCATCGTCGCGCTCGCGGTGCGGGGAATCCCGCTGGGCATCGACTTCCGGGGTGGAGCGGACATCCAGCTCAAGTTCAGGGACACCCCTCCCACGGCGCAGATCCGCGCCGGGCTGGATGCGGCCGGGTTCGGCGGCGTCAGCCTGCAGACGATCGGGAAGGCGACGGAGAATGAAGTTCTGATTCAGCTCGATCCCCACGCTCGCGGCGCAACCGATCAGGCGCCCCGGGAGCAGGAGGATCTCGCCTCGGACATCCTGAGGGCGGTGCGGTCGAAGGAGGAGCAGGCCGCGGTGCAGGGGAAGGTGGACGTCAACACCGCCGGCGCGAACGAGCTGAAGCGCAGCCTGCTCGCCGCGCTGGGTCCCGGCGCGGAGGAGCAGGCGGATCGCGCCGCGCACGCGATCGCGCGCGCAAGGAGCGAGCACGGCGGCCTCATCTCGGACGTCGCGACCTTGAAGTCGCTGCCGGAGGTTACTCCCCCGGTGGCGTCATGGCTCGATTCGACGGCGATGGCGGGGCGCTTCGCGATCGTCTCGATCGATTACGTGGGTCCGGCCGTCGGAAGCGATCTCAGAACGAAGGCACGCTGGGCGGTCATCATGTCGCTGATCGTCATGCTCATGTACATCGCGTTCCGGTTCAAGGCATGGTCGTACGGCGTGTCGGCCATCGTGACGCTCGCGTACGACGTCATGGTCACCCTCGGCTTCATATCCTTCTTCCAGAAAGAGTTCGACCTCACGGTCCTCGCCGCGGTGCTCACCATCGTCGGCTATTCGCTCAACGACACGATCGTAATCTTCGATCGCGTCAGGGAGAACCTCCGGCTGCGTCGCGGGACGAACATCGAGAAGGTCTTCAACGACAGCATCAACGAGACCCTGAGCCGGACGATCCTGACGAGCTTCCTGGTCTGGATAGTGCTGCTGAGCATCTGGGTCTTCGGCGGAAGCCGGCTCGAGCCCTTCGCCTTCGCCCTGCTCATCGGCTCCGTTTCCGGGATGTACTCCACCATCTACATATCCTCACCGGTCGTCATCTGGTGGATCCGAACGATATCGGAGCGCAGGAAACCCGCCCGGGCCTGATCACGATTCCCGCCCCGGCCCGAAACGGAGACTGCGGCCCGCCCCCCGATGGGGTGTATATTCCCGTGTCGTCCGTAGCGGGAATCCCCTCATGAAAGTCCGGTTCGAGGACATCCAGGACAAAATCGCCGCCTACCAGCCGGAGGCGGATTTCGATCTCCTGCGCCGGGCGTACGTCTTCTCGGCGATGGCGCACCGAGGGCAGGTGCGCCGCTCGGGGGAGCCGTACCTCACGCATCCTCTCGAAGTGGCCTACATCCTCGCCGACCTCAGGCTCGATGTCGTCTGTGTCGTCTCGGGCCTCCTCCACGACGTGATCGAGGACACGCTCACGACGCGCGAAGTCATCGAGGAGTACTTCGGCCCCGAAGTGTCGAACCTGGTCGAGGGATTGAGCAAGATCTCCCGCATCACCTTCACGAGCGAGGAGGAGAAGCAGGCGGAGAATTTCCGGAAGATGATGCTCGCGATGGTGGACGACATCCGGGTGATCCTCGTCAAGCTCGCCGACAGGCTGCACAACATGCGGACGCTCGAATACCTGACCCCCGAGAAGAAGGAGCGGATCGCGCGCGAGACTCTCGAGATCTACGCCCCGCTCGCGAACCGCCTCGGCATGGGCCGTATCAAGGCGGAGCTGGAGGATCTGTCGTTGAGGCATCTCGACGAGCCGGGGTACGACCTCCTCTCCCGGAAGCTCGACGAACAGCGGCGCGTCAGCGAGCTGTACATCTCCGAGATCCGATCCACGCTCGAGCGCAAGCTCAAGGAGGCCGTGATCCCGGCGGAGATCAAGGGGAGGGTCAAGCACCTCTACTCCATCTACAAGAAGATGAGGGTGCAGCACATCGACGTGGATCGCGTCTACGACTACGTCGCGTTCCGCATCATCACGGACACGGTGAAGAACTGCTATGCCGCCCTGGGGATCATCCACGGGCAGGAGGGCTGGCGCCCCGTCCCCGGCCGGTTCAAGGATTTCATCGCCATGCCGAAGCCGAATCTCTACCAGAGCCTCCACACTTCGGTCATGACCGACCGAGGCTACCCGTTCGAGGTCCAGATTCGAACGCGGGAGATGCACTCGGTCGCCGAACACGGCATCGCGGCGCACTGGAAATACAAGGAAGGGCGCTCCTTCGACAGAAAGGAGGAGCAGGGGTTCCAGTGGCTCCACAGACTGCTGGATTTCCAGAAGGAGATGGAGGACCCGCAGGAGTTTCTCCACGCGGTGAAGCTCGACCTCTACGCCGAGGAGGTCTACACCTTCACACCGCGTGGAGAGGTCCGCCCCTTTCCGAGGGGCGCAACGGCGATCGATTTCGCCTACTCGGTCCACACCGAAGTGGGGAATCATTGCACGGGGGCGCGGATCAACGGCCGGCTCGTCCCCATCAAGAGCGAGCTCAAGAACGGCGACGTCGTGGAAATCCTGACCTCCCCGTCGCAGCGGCCGAGCCGCGACTGGCTGGCGTCGGTCAAGACCTCCCACGCCCGTCACAAGATCCGGCACTGGCTCAACACACACGAGCGGAACCGAAGCCTGGACGTCGGCCGGGCCATGGTCGAGAAGGAGCTGAAGCGGTACCGCCTGACCCTCAAGACTCTGACCGCCGATGGGTCGCTGGAGAAGGCTTTGAAGGAGCTCGGTTGCGAGACGATGGAGGAGTTCCAGGTCCAGGTCGGCTATGGGAGGCTGACTCCTCACCAGCTCCTCCTCGAGCTGCTGCCGAAGGAAGTCATCCATCCCAGGGAAGAGCCGCAGCCGCATCGCCCTGTGCGTCGCGTCGGCGAGTCGGGCGACAGCCGCGTGAGGGTTTCCGGCGCCGACGACATGCTTGTCACCCTCGCGCGGTGTTGCAGACCGATCAGAGGCGATGCCATCATCGGCTACATCACCTTCGGAAAGGGTGTGTCGGTTCACAACAGCCGCTGCCCGAACGTCGAGAATCTCCTTTTCGATCCGCATCGCAGGATCGAGGTCGCATGGGAAGGGGACGAGGCCCCGCACGGCGTCTACGAGGTTCCGGTCGTGGTCCACACCGAAGATCGCCCGGGGATCCTGGCGAGCCTGACCTCGGTCATCGCCGACGAACGGACCAACATCCGCAACGTCGAGGCGAGGACGACGGAGGATCGCAAGGGCAGGATCTCGCTCGTCCTCGAGGTGCAGGACCGCAAGCACCTCGAGCGGGTCATCGAAAAGCTCCGAAGTGTCGAAGGCGTTCATGACGTCGAGAGGCAGTTGACAGGCAGCTAGTGCCCGGGGAGGGACTGATGTCGAAGAAGCAGCGGATTTCGACGGATCGAGGGCCCGCCGCGATAGGCCCTTACTCGCAGGCGATTGCGGCAGGCGGATTCATCTTCGTCAGCGGCCAGATTCCGCTCGATCCGGCGACAGGCACTTTCGTCCAGGGGGACGCCGGCGTGCAGACCGAGAGGGTGATGAAGAACGTGGCCGCGATCCTCGATGCCGCGGGGTCCTCGGTCGACCAGGTGGTCAAGGCCACCATCTTCCTGAAGGATCTGAAGGACTTCGAGGCGGTCAACCGGGCGTACGGGAAGGCGTTCCCCGGCGATCCGCCCGCGAGATCGACCGTCGAGGTCGCAGGACTCCCCAAGGGAGCGCTCGTGGAGATTGAGGTTGTGGCGCTGGCGGGATCTTAGGAGACGGCCTTCTCGATCCGTCCGGACCTCAGACACCGTGTGCAGATGCGGACGCGTCGCACGGCCTTCCCGAACTTCGCCCGAACCCGCTGCAGGTTCGGATACCAGACGGCCCGGGTGAGATTGTGGGCGTGGCTCACGTTGTGGCCGAATCGAGGGCCCTTGCCGCAGAATTCACAAACCCTTCCCATGCTCTTCGACTCCGTGACGCCGATGATCCCTGCCCGTGCTTCCCGGAAGCGGCCACACCCTAGCATGCTCGCCATCGCCGGTCAAACCGGCTCACTTGCGCGTCGGCCATGGCCGCATAATATTGCGCATCCGCTGAATCGGAAGAACGAGAACAGGGGTCATTCGGGAAACTGCCCGAGTGGCGCTGTTTTCGAGCCGAGTGGTGCCGGGCGGTTGTTGAAGATGGTGTCAGCCGGCTGTCCGTTGTTCGCCAAGCGCCTATGCTCGCAAGCTTTTGTTTTGTGTCGCTCTTTTTTGTCTTGACAAGGCGAAAAGCGTCGCGGTAACTTGACGCGCTGATTCAGGTGTCGGTCGTAACTCGTTGACATCATTTGGCGGATAGGAGAGACGGTGTTCTTCGGGCGAACCAAGAGTCTGGTGGGTCTCGACATCGGGTCCAGTTCCGTCAAGGCCGTTGAGCTGAAGGATCTGGGCAAGGGTCGCGGGTTTCAACTCCTGAACATTGGCATCGAGCCGCTGTCCCCAGAAGCGATCGTGGATGGCGCGATCATGGACTCCGGATTGGTCGCCGAGACGATTCAGCGTCTCTTCACGGCAAACCGGATCAAGTCCCAAGAGGTCGCCATCTCACTGTCCGGCCACTCCGTCATCATCAAGAAAATCAGCCTTCCTCAGATGACCCAGGAAGAGCTGTCGGAGTCGATCCAGTGGGAGGCGGAGCAGTACATCCCGTTCGACGTGGATGACGTCAACATCGACTACCAGGTTCTCGAGGGGGCCAGTCTCTCGGGAGAGGGGAACATGGACGTTCTCCTGGTGGCGGTGAAGAAGGACAAGATCAACGACTACACGACGGTGCTGGCGAACGCCGGCAAGTCCGCGCAGGTTGTCGACGTCGATGTCTTCGCGTTGCAGAACGCTTACGAGGTCAATTACGACGTCCCCACGGACAAGGTCGTCGCCCTCATCAACATGGGCGCCGCGGTGACCAACATCGCCATTCTTCAGGCCGGCGTGTCGATCTTCTGGAGAGACATCACGACCGGAGGAAACCTCTTCACCGAGGCGATTCAGAAAGAGTTGAACGTCCCCTTCGACCAGGCGGAGACCCTCAAGAAGGGCCAGGAAGTCGAGGGGACGAGCGCGGAACGGGTTCCGGCGATCCTCCAGGCGGTCGGGGAGCAGGTCGGCACCGAGATCCAGAAGACCCTCGACTTCTTCAAGGCCACCTCCTCCTCCGATCCGGTTTCGCTGATGATCCTGGCCGGCGGGGCGTCAAGGACCAGCAATCTCGCGACGTATCTCGGGCAGCGCTTCGAGACCCACGTGGAGATGCTCGATCCCTTCAAGAAAGTGGCGGTGAATGACAGACAGTTCCCGCTCGATCGGCTCGAGCCGCTGGCCGCCTGCGCCAGTGTCGCCGTCGGGCTGGCGCTCAGGAAGGTGGGCGACCGATGATAAAGGTCAACCTTCTCGCCGTTCCGAAGAGGGAAGCCGGGGGTAAGAAGGCGCCCAAGGTATCCATGGAGGGGGTCGGAAATCTCCAGAACATCCTCTTCGTCATCCTCATCGTCGGCACGCTCAGCTTCCTGGTCTGGAAGTACTTCGACCTCAAGTCTCAGATCGCGGACCTCGACGTTAAGCTCGAGGAGGACGCGATCGCGATGAAGAAGGTCGAGGAAGATCGGCGGGTCGCGGACGAGCTGGAGAAGAAAAAACAGAGGGTCGAGCACCAGATCGATCTGATCACGAAGCTGAAAAATGAGCAGCAGGTACCGGTCAAGCTCCTCGATGAGATCAGTCGGAGCCTGCCGGACTTCCTGTGGCTCACTTCCATGAGCGAGAACGCCGGTGCGCTCACCTTCAGCGGGCGCGCCACCACTCCAACCGCGTACGCCAACTTCTACAACAACCTGGACGCCTCTCCCTACTTCGCGGACGTCGGACGCATCAGCTACCGCGATGACGGTGCCGAGGGGGTGTCGTTCTCGCTGTCCGCCAGGTTCGTGCCGAATCGAAAGCCGGGGGCGCCAGCGCCGCCGACCACGGGGGCCCAGTAGGCGCCGGGCGCCTTAGGAGTCATTGATGTTTGCGAAGCTGCCGCTTTGGGTACAGATAACCTTCGTAGTCCTGATGTGTGTGGGGCTCGGTGCTCTGGCCTGGAAGTCGTATCCAAACTTTTCCAGCATGCAGGCGGATATCGATGGCAAGCAGCAGGAACACGACAGGCTGCAGGCCGAGATCGCCAAGGGGCGGGAGGCCGCCAAGAAGAGGGCCGACCTCGAGAAACTGATCGCCCAGAAGGACGCGGAGCTCAGCAGTCTCAGGCGGATCCTGCCGACGGAGCCGGAGGCTGGCGTCATCATCAAGTGGCTCGAAAGCCAGGCGAGCCGTTTCAACCTCGGCATCAAGTCGCTGTCGGAGGCGAGCATCAAGCAGGGCGAGTTCTACAAGGAGTACACGTACTCGATGAATATCGTCGGAAACTACCACGATCTCGGCCGATTCTTCGACGTGATCGGCAAGCACGACAGAATCATCAATGTCCGAAACGTGACGATCAACAAGAACACTTCCGGCGACGCGCGCTCTCGCTCGATCGTCAGTTCGTTCTCAGCGCTCACCTTTGTCTACACGGAAAAGGAGGGATGACGATGCGCGCGCTCAGGAGCATCCTCGCTGTCGCCGTCATCGCCTGCGCCACGGCGGTGACGCTGGTGGCCGCCAGAACGCCCGACGACACCAACACTCCCCAGGGCCGGGGCCCCGCGAAGGCGCGTCAGGCGGCCGCGGCGGCGACCGCGGCCCAGTCCGGCGGGACAGCGGCGCCGGCGGCAGGGTCCCCACCGCCCGAGGGCAGCCGCGTTCTCGAAGACGTTCACAAGCAGGAAGAGGCGTCCGCGAGCGGCAAGGGACTGACTTACGACCCGGGCGATCGACGCGACCCCTTCATCTCTCCCGCGGAGGCGAACAAGGCCTCGGATACTGGGAAGTGCGAGGGAGAGGGGATGGAGTGCTGGCTCATTACCGAGATCAATCTCGTGGGTGTGCTGTCGAGAAGGTCCGGGGGTGTGGCGCTCGTGATCGGGCCGGAAGGCTACGGCGGCAGCCTCAGAGCGGGCGACAAGCTCTATGACGGGGAGGTCCTCAGAGTGGAAGCTTCCACGGGCACGGTGGTATTCCGACAGAAGATCAACGATCCGACGCGGATCAAACCCTACCGCGACATCGAGAAGAAGTTGACGACGACAAGGGAGGGCGGTGTATGAGGTGGCCGAAGATCCTCGGGCTTTGCCTGCTCGTTCTGGCCGCCGCCGGATGCGGTGCGGCAGGGAGAGCGAGCCTCCCGGTGGAGTCGGGGCCCGACGCGGCCTCCGCTCGCCCGGCGAAGGGCAACGACGTCATCCAGGATGCCGCCTCGTCGGCGGCGCTGCCGTCGGCCGATGTCACCGCGCTCAACGGGATTCGCGTTGTTCCTTCGACGAATTCGACGGCAGGCTCGAAGGTCGAGATTGCCGCTTCGTCGCCGGTCAACTACACCACCTACCAGCCTGAGCCGGAGAAGTTCATTCTGGAGATCCCCAACGTCGATCTGACGAAGCTGCCGTCCGAGCTCGCGATGGCCGGGACGGGAATGGAGCCTGTCCGCATCACCTCGCTCCCGTCGCACCACGGAGGCAGCCACGCGCGAATAGAGTTCACTGCCCATGGCGCGCTCGAAGCGCGCGTCGCGCCTGAGGGGTCAACGCTGGCCGTCTACCTGACCCCGCATCCTGCCGACGTGGCCGCATCGACAGCCGATGCCGGAAGGACCGTGCCGAGCGACACCCGGGCATCGGCCCCGGCAGTCCCAGCCACTCCTTCCGTCAGCTCCCCCGGCGTTTCTCGGAGATTCGCCGCCGCGACGCCGCCGGCCGTCGCCCCACACAGAGAAGGCGCGAGCGTGGTGACGGGTCTCGTGGTCGAAGGATCAGGCGCGGACGCCAGCGTCGCGATTGTCGGTGATGGACCGTTCAAGCACTCCGAGTTCACGCTGAAGAATCCCGACCGCCTCGTCGTCGACCTCATCGGAGTCGTCAACAAGGTTCCGGAGAAGAGCTTCGCGGTTTCCGCCGACCCCCTCGAGAGAGTCCGCGTTGCGCAGTTCAAGACGCGCCCCGAAAGAGTCGTAAGAGTCGTGCTCGATCTGACCCGCGGCGCCGCCCACAGGGTGATCGACGACGCCGACGGACTGAGGGTCGTTCTCGGGGACAACGCGGCGATAGCTGAGCTTCCGCCCCAGCCGGCGCCCGCCGTCGCGGCCTTCGTTCCGGTCAAGTCCCCGGAGCTGGTTGCCGCGCCGCCGTCGATTCTCGAGCCGCGATCCACCGCCGCGACCGCTCCGGAGATCGCCCGCCAGGCGCCTCCGGCGCCGCGCCTCGTTCCTTCTGACCCGAAGGACCTTTCCGGGGACGTCGTTCTCTTCGACAGGTCCGACCCGGGACAGGCCGGCAAGGATGAGACGGCTGCCGGTGCTCCCGGCATGGCCACCTTCCAGAGCCAGACGATCGGCGGCGAGAGACGCCGATACCGGGGCGACAAGATCTCCGTCACCTTCCGCGACGCGGACATCCGGGAGGTTTTCTTCTTCTTCGCCGACGTGATGAAGATGAACGTCGTCCTCGACCCGGATATCGCCGGCCGAATCGACATCCGTCTGACCCAGGTACCGTGGGATCAGGCATTCCAGGTCATCCTGAAGAACCAGGGACTCGATGCCGTGGAAGAGGACAGCGTCGTCCGCATTGCCAAGACGCAGAAGCTCCGGGCCGAGGCCGCGGAGCGCCGCGCTCTCAAGCAGGCTCAGGAGCAGGAAGTCGACCCCGTCACCTTCACGCGCAAGCTCAGCTACGCGAAGGTTGCCGAGGCGATGGTCGTCATGCAGCAGGTGAAATCCGAGCGGGGCAGGATCGTCGCGGACACGCGGACCAACACGCTCATCATCAGCGACATCCCCGACAAGCGCGCGGCGTACGACAACCTCCTGAACACTCTCGACTCGCAGACGCCGCAGGTGCAGATCGAAGCCCGAATCGTCGAAGCCATCAGGAGCTTCGAGCGCAGCCTCGGCATCGACTGGGGTTTTGTCGCCCAGGCGGACGCGGCGCACGGGACGCAGACAAACCTCCAGTTCCCGCACACG
>Ga0137394_10004343_pt1 | contig 10757 bp, 6 predicted proteins | sample czobulk116metaG_FD_108278 | JGI IMG/M metagenome (GOLD analysis project Ga0137394, IMG submission 108278) | Vadose zone soil microbial communities from Angelo Coast Range Reserve, California, USA - czobulk1.16 metaG | ecosystem: Environmental > Terrestrial > Soil > Vadose zone | place: USA... | reverse complement strand
GAATGAATGAAAGCAAGGGATTCCTGTTCGAAGGGATTCCCAGGGCCGCGCCATCTCTTCGCTTTCGAAACCATTGGTTGACATCGAAGTTGGCGCGCACCTGGAATCCGTTTTTCTCATAGGGCGGAGCGAAATAAGAGTAGCGAAGCCCTGCTGTTACGATAACGTGCGGCGAGAGTTTCCACTGATCCTGCACATACCACTCAAACTCGTTGTTGATGAATTCGCGCCGCGGGATGTGCGGAGTCGGGAACACACTTCCATCTCGATTGACAAAGTAGGTCATGTCTACCTGGCTGATTGTGCCGAGGAGTGCCATTTGGGCGCGAATATAGGGCGTTTGGAAATTCTCGTCGAGTTCTGCGGGAAGCACATCCGTTCCCAGGTTTTCCAACCAGCCATTATTGGAGGAATAGGAGGGGTAAGACTTCTCCTCCGTGAATCGCTTGTTGTGGATATTGCGGAAATTGGCGCCGAACTGGAACGTGTGGCGTCCCTCAATCCAGGTCAGGTCTTCTGTAACGTTGTGTGTGGGAAGTCTTCGACTATTGTTTCGCGCATCGAAATTCCGGATCTCGTCGATGCCGCGAAATTGCAGACCTGCACTTGTGCTGCCTCCCGTAAAGTCGAGTCCCTGACGGGTGAAACCCCAGTGAAAGTCATTTATTAGTTTTGGACCGATCACCCACGTGTGACCAACGGCGGTCCCTTTGCTATTTGTGAGCAGAATCTGGGAAGCTGGTTGTCCGGGAAATTGCGCCGGCAGACTATCTTCTTTCCAGTCGGCGAGGGCGCCTCGAACGAAGACGCTGTGCTTGTGATCCGCTGTGCTGTAATCGACCCGCCCAATATAGGACGGTTTATCTTGATTCAGCGGCGCATTAAAGCGGTATCCAACAAAGTTCAGGCCGCTGTCGCCCCCCTGTGTCGGATCATTGCCGATTGGATATTGCTGTAACAGCGCTTTCACAGCCGGATTTGCACCGATGCCAAGAGGATCGATGGATTGTAGTTGCTGTGGTGTAACACTCTGAATGCCGCCTGAAGAGTCCAGGTATCGCAGAATACCCTGGCGCAGTGTCGCGGAAGGAACAATGCGTAGCTGCGGTTCTTCCTGACGAGTGATCGTGTCTTCAAAGTTGACGAAAAAAAATAGACGATCCTTCCGAATCGGGCCACCCAATGAACTGCCGAACACATTGCGGATCAACTTGGGTCTTTCAAGCGTCTTGCCAGTAATTGAATCGACGGTGGAGTTGTTAAAGAAGCTGTTGGCGGACGTTATGGTATTGCGATGGTATTCGTACGCCGAGCCGTGAAATGCGTTGGTGCCGCTGCGTGTGATCATCGAAACTTGACCCCCGCTCGAACGGCCCAGACTTGCAGTGGCATTAGCTGTGACCAGGCGGAATTCCTGGACAGAGTCGAGGGTCACCGGCAGAACGCTCTTGAAAGCCTCACCAGTTTGCTGGTCATTTACGTCCACCCCGTCCAGTGTGACGTTCGTTTGATCACTGCGGGCGCCGGCGACTGCGCCCCCGCGAGTATCGCGTGTCACTTTATCGTCAATACCTGTATAGACAACGCCCGGTTGTAAGCTCAGCAGTCCCGTGACATTTCGACCCTCGAGAGGTAGAGCAACAATCTGCGAGTTCTGGATCGTATTGCCAATGCTCGCGTCCACCGTGTTGATCGTTGGCACAGCGTTGGCGAACACATCCACTTCGATAGTCGGCCCCGTCTCCAGAAAATTGATGTCCAACGTCAGAGGAGTGTTAACCAGGAGCTGAAGGTTTTCGCGCACAACGCTTTTGAATCCCGGCATCTCGGCTCTGATGCGATATGTTCCGGGGAGTAGTTGAGGAAATTGGTAGCCACCGGTGTTGTCGGTAACCGTTGTTCGGAAGGCGGCCGTACCGCTGTTCTCAATGGTAACGCTCGCGCCCTGAATGACTGCACCGCTCGGATCTGAAACCGTTCCACGGAGGGATGTGCTTGATTGAGCGCGCGCCATCGGGCAGGCCGTCAAAAAGGTGATGGCCAAAATGATACACGCCGGGATTCGAGCTCTTTTTGGTAGTTTCATCTCCCGCCCCGCAGCGACAATTTCGTTTGTTTGCTGGATCTACGTGCCCGTCATCCTACTCCTAAATGGACAGAAGGTGAAGTTTGAGTAGTTATATTTCCGAATAATTCGGTGTAGATAACCCGGAAATACTTCGCTGCTATTCGTCATTACGGCTGAAAGCCAAAAAAGGGGGGCTGTATGACGAAAGCAAGGTCACGATTATTCGCAGTTGCAGTGCTCTCCGCCTTAGCTCTGGCGATCAGTCCGATGCTGGTGCATGCGCAGAGCGGGCGGCTAATTGCGAAGATCCCGTTCGTTTTTCACATTGGCAACCAGGAATTTCCGGCTGGTGAATACACCGTTTCGCGACTTGCGAACGATAACTCGGTGATTCACGTGTCGGATGGCGGAAGACACTCGATGGTAAGTATTGCGATTCACGCCACCAGGCCGCCAGAAGACGTCGCGAAACTGATTTTCAACCGATACGGCGATGAATACTTCCTGTCCGAGGTTCGCTGGATGCAATCCACGACGGCGTTGCAGTTTCTGCCGGCTTCACGCGAACGGGAACTGGCAAAGAAAGTCGAACCACAGAGAATCATTACCGCAGACAAGCGTTCGTAAAGTCTGTGAAGACGTCCGGTCTTTCCGGACGTCTTTTTATGAGGACATCATGGCAATGACAGGCCTTGGAACGAGAGCGGGACGTGGCGGTATCGACATCGAGTTGTTCAACTCGAACTGCGCACACATCCGGTCGAACTGGCCTGTAACCTCCCCTCGCGGGACCACGTCCATCGACACGAAATTGCTGAGCGCAGCGTTGGAAGAGGGAGTCGAAGCCAAACGTGACACGCAGCGCGCCAGTTTCTTTGAGGTTGATGTAGGTCACTCGTGGTTCTACTTCCACATCGCCCACAAGCTCGGCCGGATATATCTAGTCGCCGCGTTTGTAGTGTAGCGGTCTTCCGCATGGGGTCGATCTCCTTTCTAGACGATCAGCGAACCGGTTTCCGAAGTGTCGTAGCCTGCGAGAACTTCCAGCTTGCGGCGCAGCGTGGCGCGCTGCAGGACATCCAGAAAGGTCTGGATTGCGGGAAGTCCTGCGGTTTGCTTGCGCAGCACCAGGTCGTAGCGCTCGCTGTGCAGGGGAATGAAGTCCAGACCGAATGTCTGGGCGGCCGAGCGCGTGGCAAGGCATACATCCGCCTCTCGCGATAGCACGCAGTATGCAGCCGCCAGGTGGCCGTGCGCGACGCGGTCATATCCTTGTACCCTGGGTGAATCGATCCCGGCATTTTCCATAAGCCGACCGAGCAGAGCGCGGCTGCCGGAGCCCGGTTCACGGTTTACAAAGCGGACCGTTTTGCGGGCAAGGTCCTCAACCGTCCGCACACGCTTGGGATTTTCCGGGGCGACAACCAGTCCTTCTTCCCAATGAGCGAAGGTGATGACGCTGAAATCCTTGTCGGGAAATTCCTTTCGGATAAAAGGGAGGTTGAATTCACCCGTCCTGGGATCTTCCAGATGAGACCCGGCGATATGTACTTTGCCTTCTTTTAACCAGGCGAGGGCGAGTTTACTTGACGCAGCCGCGGGAATGATCTCGATCCCACCGATCTTTTCGACCATGTGGGCCAGGAGGCTGGCTGCCGGATCGCATCCCGCGAGCACGAGCCGTTTCTCGGATGCTTCGTCCTTGGCAAACACCACCAGCTCGGCGCGGCGGCTGGTTCGCCCTGCGCTCCCGATGATTCCATCCGCCTCGGGCATATAGTAGGGAGATGCGCTCACCGGCACACCGACCCAACGCGACTTGATCCGGCAGACTCGCACAGGCTGCCCTTTCGCGTGCCCCGATCCGCTCAGGACATCGGCTGAGAGAGATTCCGGCTTCTGAGAGTTTTCTTGAAGCGTGAACAGTTCATCGACCGTGACCTCCAGTTCCTGCGCAAGACGCAAGGCAACTTCCGTATTCGGAACATATGTGCCGGCTTCGATCGCATATACGGTCTGCCGGCTGACGTTCACTCGCCGAGCAAGATCGGATACGCCGATGCCCCTGCTCTTGCGGATCTCAGCCAACTGGTTTTTGATCTTTGGGTTCACTACGGATTACGTCCTCAATTCAACTCCGATCCTAAAAACGTATTTTACCGGCCAATTCAAACACGCGGGGATTCCCGGCGCTGGTAATCGAGCCGAAGGCGGCACTGCCAAAGCTTCCATTCGGATCGTTGAGCGGCGGCGTGTTGGTTACATTAAATACTTCCGCGCGCAGCTCAACTCTAACCTTCTCGGTGATGGGAAACGTCTTGCCGATCATCAGGTCCGCGTTCTGCAGTCCCGGCCCCCTGACCGGATCGCGTGAACTGCTGCCAATAACGAACTGCGGGGCGGCGGTGAAGGCGGACGTATCGAAATACTTCGCCACGCTCCGGCCGGCGAAATTGTTGGGATCACCGATGCGGTTCGGCCGCTGGACGGCGAAGCCAAGACTGGAGTTGTTGTTGGTTGCCTGCGTTATGGGAATAGCATCTCCTGCCTGCAGTCGAACCAGACCCGCAATCTGCAGCCCGGAAATCTTCCATAACCGCGGAACATCATAGGTCCAGCCGAGTGCAAAGACCTGCGGGATATCGCCGCTGGACAGATCCTTCTCCAGATGACGGTTGTAGGCGTCCGCGGCGCCCGTGTTGTTCAGGACGGGGCCCGTGAAGATCGTCTGCGAGAATACGCTCGATGCATCATCGATCAGTTTCGAGAACGTGTAGGCGGCATTCATCGTCAGACCGCGAGACAAACGCTTCTCGAGTTTCACGGCAGCGGCATTGTAGGTCGAGTTGCCGACATTATCGCGGAACAGCGCCACCGTGGTGAACCGCGGAAACGGCCGCAGCAATTGCTGCTGAGTGATTGTCGTCCCGCCGAGGGATGAGGAAGCCGGGATGATGCCGAAGTACGGATTCGGCACCCGCGTCAACAGAGCCGCCCCCATAGAAAGATATTGGGTGGGAAGCTGATTGATGTTGGCGTCGGGTATACCAAGCCGCGTGTTCTTTGAACCAAGATAAGCCACTTCCACGTTCCAGCTTTGTCCGAAAGTCTTCCCCACTGTCAGGTTTCGCTGCTGGGAATAACCTGACCCGTTGTTGCGATCCACGCCGAAGACTCCCTGACCCAGGCCGGAGTTCGGATTCGGAGCTGTCACTTGAACCGCAGGTCCACTGGATAAGGCGAACGCCGCGTTCACATTGTCCTGCGATTGCTGGCCCACGGTTTGAATGAAGGGGAACTGCGGCATGGTAAACGGGGTTGTGATCCCTGATTGTTCGAAGAAGATCACGCCGTAACCCGCACGCACGACCCAGCTATCCCCAATTCGATACGCCAATCCGAGACGGGGGCCGAAATCGCAGCACTCCAGCTTGCGGGCAGTATGCGGAAAATCCAGAACCTGCGTGCCGGGATTGAATACCGCGCCCTGATTGTGGACCTCGGTCGAAGGGAAATTGAGCGAATATCGCGCGCCGGCGTTCAGCGTGAGGCGGGGCGATAGCTTCCAATCGTCGCCGACGAAGAACTCGGCAATATGGGCGCGTTCCTGAATGACCCGATTTTGGATATCGATGGTGAAGGAATTGACCTGTCCAAGTAACAGAGAGGCGAAAGCGTTGCCGCTACCGGCGACGGCTGCGCTATTGGTGCCGGTGGTGGTGAATGCGAACGCGCCGGTGGGATTCGGGGGGTTGAGAACATCCAGGGCTTCGCGCCGGATATCCGTACCGAACTTGACGGTATGCCTGCCTCGAACCATGGTGAACGTGTCGAGAAATTCCGTAATGGACGTGGTGAAGTTGGAGTTGGCAGCAGTCGTCGGTCCGATTTGCTGGAAGCCCGCAACGGTAAAGATCGGTAGAACCGAGCCGAATGCATTTGCGGGAAGTCCGGGAACCGTAATGCCCCCGTTCTGAAGAGAGGCCTGGTTGAGGCCGCGCCTGGAATACCCGAAACGAAACTGATTTAGCGTTGCAGGGGACGGAGTCCAACTGTAATCCCCGGCGAAAGCGTCCGCGCGTGTGATCGCATGACCTATGACGCCGGATGTGAGGCTCCCGCTGCCGTCCGGCAGTGGCGTCACCGGCGTGTCGTTATCGCGAAAATAGGTATACCGGGCAAAGAAGCGATGCTTCTCACCGAAATAGCGATCGAGCCTGAAGTCTGCCTGATCCTGGTTATCAGGCTCAGTGGCCGTGCGGACGAAATTATTCGGTCCTGCGACATTGGGTAACGGGTAGTGCTGCAGGATCTGGACGCCGATCGGATCGAAGCGGGAGCTCGGTATCGTGTTGTTCGGGAATTGTGTCCTGGCCGGACTTGCCGGATCGAAAATCGGCTGAGAGAAGACCCCCTGCCGCTGCGCAAGAGTCGGAACGACACTGAACCGAGTAACGCCTGTTCGGAGTCGTGTGCCTTGCCAGTCGGCGAAGAAAAATGTCTTGTTAGCCTGGATTGGCCCACCGATCGTGCCGCCAAAGAGATTGCGCCGGAACTCCGGCTTGGGGCCGAGGGGGGCGAACAGGTTCCGCGCATTAAGAGCTTGGTTCCGGAAGAACTCGAAGACGCTTCCGTGGAACTGATTGCTTCCGGATTTTCCGATCACCATGACGGTTCCGCCGTTCGACCGGCCGTATTCGGGAGAGTAGGCGTTGATGTTGAGCTTGAACTCGGCGATCCCATCGATGATCGGGTAATAAACCACCTGCCCCGGCTCGGGCTGCAGGACGCTGATGCCATCGTAGAGATACTCGTTCGTCCGGGGACGGCTGCCGTTGATCCGGGGCAAAACCGAGCCGCCCCCGGGCAGCGCAACGCCGGGCGCCATCGTTACCAGAGGAATGAAGTTTCGCCCGTCCAGGGGAAGAGTCGTCACTCTCTTCTCGTCCATATTCATACTCACGTCGGCGCTGGCTGTCTGCAACACGGGCGCGGCTGCGGTGACTTCCACGGTTTGAGAGGATTGTCCAACTTCAAGTGTCACGTCCAGGGCAGTCCGGTCCGCCAGGCGCAGCGTGATACCACTCTGACGGTATATGCGAAAGCCCGGCTGTTCTACCGTCAGCACGTACCGGCTCGCGGGCAAGCCGAGAAGGTGGTACTCGCCCCGCTGATCGGAAGTCGCCGGATATCGAACCATTGTCGCCTGGTCCTCCGCCTGGATTGCCGCCCTGGGTACGGGAAGACCGGAAGAATCACGAATGACGCCGAACAGTTCGGCGCGGCCCGCCTGGGCGACAGCCAGTGGAAGGAATAGCGCGATGCGGGCGAGGATGAGCAGTCCAAAGACCCGTAATGTCACGCGTTATTTATAAACGACGATGTACTGTTACCACAACATAAAAAACGGGCGTTTTTCCCCTCCGTGGCAGGGAGGGGAAAACCCTCGGAGTGAGCGCCGCCGGGACATCACAGTAATTCGAAGTCGATGAAACCCTGCTCTGCATCAACCGACTCGAGGCGAACGCGAACCCGGTCGCCGACGTCCAGGCGACGCGACTGCCCAACGATTTTTCCTTCGACTTGAGGATGCGAAATGCGGACCCACGATCCACGGTCGGTCACTCCGGAAACGACGCCGTTAAATATTTCTCCAATTCGCGTACGCAAGAGGACTGCTGCGGCGCATTTCTTTACGAAGCGCTCTACCTTGTTTGCCGCGTTTTCTCTTTCCGTACAGTGCGCCGCAAGCGCGGCAAGCTCCTGCTTCGAATATGGAGGCGCGGTTCGCGACAGTATGGCCTTCACCAGTCTTTGCGTGATGAGGTCGGGAAATCTTCGATTGGGAGCAGTCGAGTGGGAATAGGCATTTACCGCAAGCGCGAAATGCCCGGGCGTTGTGTCGCCGGGTGACCGGGCCATGTATTCGCCCCGTCCGAGCAGCTTCACGACAGCCAGAGAAAGATCTGCAAAGTGGGCCGGATTGGCCTGCCGCTGCATATCGAGAAATTCCTGGAGGCTTTTCATATCCGGTCGATCAGGAAGGTGGCTGCCTAGAGAAGCTGCGAGAGACGCGATGCGGTCCCACCTTTCCGGCGTTTTCACCACCCGCCGGAGACTGGGAACGTCATTGTCGTCGAGGAACTTTGCCGTGACTCCGTTCGAAGCAATCATTAGATCTTCAATGAGCAGGCTGGCCCGGTTTTGCCGGCGCTCCTGAAGATCCAACACCACGCCCTCGATTGAAACAATGGGATTCATTTCCGCCGTGTGGAAGCTCAATGCGCCGGCCTGGTGACGTGCCTTCCGCAGAGTTTCCGCCGCGCGGTCCTGCAGTCGCAGCTGCTCCTGCAGCTGGGAACTCTGCTGGATCTTCGACAGTGTGCGACGGTCGATTTCGGAGACAGTTCCTGCCACGCTTTCCAACCAGGCAGCGACCGCGTTATACGTCAGTTGCGCTTTGTTTTCGACGACTGCTGCGTAGACGGATGATTCAGCCGAGCGGCCATCATCGGTCACCAGCATCTCGATGACGATCGCCAACCGTTGTTGCCCTTCATTCAGGGAAGTCAAATCCGTAGAAAGCCTCTCCGGGAGCATCGGAAAGGTGACAACGCCCGTATAAACAGACGTGGTGTTCTGCCGCGCAGCCTGGTCGATCATCGAATCGCGGGAAACCAACCAATCCACATCCGCGATGCCCACGTACAATCTCGTGCCCCCCGATTCGCTCTTCGCATACTCAATCTGGTCCAGATCTCTGGATTCATCGTTGTCGATCGAAGACCAGAGCCACGATCGGAGATCGCGAATTGTCAGCGTGTCAAAACTCGGTTCGGTTTCCGTCGCAATCTCGGCTTTCGCTTCCGCCGGAAATTCCACCAGAAACCCGCGCTCGATCATCGCCCGTCGCGCTAATTGGCGAAGGTCCGGGTGTTTGGGATTGTTGTTTTTCGCTACCAGGTGATCGTTTGCCATGCCCGATTCAGCTTCCCTTCTACCTTTACTTCCAGTCTGATGCGGCAGGACGGCTAAATGCAAGCCGGGGCGGCTTTGCACAAAAAGAGAATCGCGGGCGCTCATAGAGCGCCCCTACCGTCGCGAACCCTAAGCTGTAGGGGCGGTCTATGACCGCCCAGGATTTTTTGTGCAAAGCCAGCCGGAGCGATGAATTGAAGAGTCCCCCGTCTCCCGGTTGGTCTTTTCATGAAGCGTTCCAGGCGCTTGCGCTCCGCGCGCTCACCGACTGGCAGTGGTAAGGTCGAGGGGCTCGGCTGTCGTGAAAACCAATAGTTCCGGAATGTCTTGTTGCGCTCCGGCAGACAGCCGACCAGCTGTCGCGGCGCCGGCATTGGGACTCCTTCCAACGGAAGCGCTGCCCGCTGCCCCGATTGCGCCATCAAGGATTCCAAAAAAACCGCGAGCCAGGACATCAATATCCGACAGGGGCTTCATTGCCTTGGTAACCGTGTTGCCAGGTATCCGTATGTTACGGTCCTTGAAGATCAATCCATTGAGCTCAATGCTGACGTCGGCCACGCCACCCTTTCGAGGTTGAATCTCGATCACCTTTGTCAATGCGCGTGTGTTAACCGGAATCACGATTTGAGAATTAACCAGAACGGGATTGGCGACAAAGCCCTGGATTATGTCACCCGCTTTGGTGTCGTCAGAGATACTTTGTAACAGGCGGACGTGAACAATTGTGCCTGCAGGTACAACCACCGGTGCAGGTTCGGCATGGGGAGGGGCCGCGGAAGCATGCGATGACCGGTGCGCCGAAATCATCATCGCGACAGCAAAAATCGATGTGCAGATACAGGTAAGAATGAGTGCTCGCGTCGTCATATGGATTTCTGGTGCAACGGTGGTTCCGCAAAATATTGCGATTATCGTGTTATGCCGCGCGCCGCATGTTCTCTGGGAGCCTGGGCGGGTATCTTCTTCACTTATCGTGGTCGGTATGAGAGCGTGGAACCGTTCCCAGGTCTGTAACCTGATCGGACATGCGAACCGTAGACCTCCACCACGCAGTCTGAAAATTCCACTTCTCCAGCGACTCATTTCCCCTCTCATGCTTTCGACGGCCGCAATGGGATTAGGCCATTAAGGTACCCTTAATTCATGCCTAAACTCGGGTGGATCGGCATTGATGTTGGCGGGACCAAGACTCGTTTCGACCTTTTTGACGAAGGATTCCGTGTCGTCCACAGCATCAGAGTCAAGACGAAAAAAGAGGTCGAGGATTTCAAGAGCGAACTCACGAAAACCGTAAACAAGCTGGTCAAGATGGCAACCCCGCGATTGATAATTTCTGGGATTGGAGTCGGATTCGCGGGACCGGTCAATACTAATAAAGGTATGGTGCAGTCGGCGCCCAACCTTCCCGCGCTCGCAGGTTTTTCCTTCAAGAAAGCTCTGGCGCCGTTTTCCAGCGGCGACGTGACCGTTTACAACGATGTGCATGCTGCCATGTACGGGGAATTGAAACTGGGCGCGGCCGGCGGTTGCAAAAACGTGCTCGGCGTCTTCATTGGAACCGGGATCGGCGGCGCGATCGTCAGCAACGGCAAATTGCACCTGGGGGCTTCGGGGCAGGCGGGCAACATCGGGCATTACCTGCTTCAACCTTTTGGTCCGCTTGCAGGTTCCGACCGGCATGGAGTACTTGACGAGGTGGCGAGCCGAG